>Ga0308156_1000734_pt1 | contig 53626 bp, 43 predicted proteins | sample PhyAR2_FD_201041 | JGI IMG/M metagenome (GOLD analysis project Ga0308156, IMG submission 201041) | Phyllosphere microbial communities from UC Gill Tract Community Farm, Albany, California, United States - DLSL A.R2 | ecosystem: Host-associated > Plants > Phyllosphere > Unclassified | place: USA... | reverse complement strand
CATAGCGTGTTGTCACTTGGTTTGGTAAAGATTTTTCAATCAAGCGTCCTTGGGCATCATACTGATAACGGTAGACTTGATCGTCTGTGTGTAGTTCGGTTAGTTTGTTAGAAGGATTGTAAACATACTGTACTTCTTTTCCATCTGGGTAGACTAATTTGGTACGATTGCTTTGACCGTCCCATCCATATTTTGTGATTTGTTGATCTGGCGTTTGAACTTCTTCTACACGACCTAAAGCGTCTAATTTCATTTGAGTGGTGCCTAACCAGTCTTTCACCGCTTCCAATTTACGTAAGGGATTATACTGCATCAGGACTTCTTTACCATCGGAATACTGGATTTTCTGAACTTGTCCCGTTTGGTTATAGTTTAAGTCTGTTTGATATCCGTCTTTATCCGTCTTTTTGATAAGTTGATTATTTTCGTCATAGCCATACTGTTCTTGGTTGCCTAACGCATCTGTGACAGTGGTTACGTTTCCTAGTAGATCGTATTGATAATGTGTCACACGATTTTGTTCGGATACTTTTTCTAGTTCAGCATCGATTAATCCGTATTGTTGAATGGTTGTTAGGTTTCCTACAGTATCATAATCGTAGTGGGTTTCATTGCCTAAAGCATCTTTAACAAGAGTAAGATTGCCTGTTGGAGAATAATCGTATTCCGTAATGGCTCCTGTTTCATCTTGATATAACACGATTCGATCGGCAGCGTCGTAGGAAAACTTCCGAGAGTTGCCTACTGGATTGGTAATAGCTGTGACACGGTCTAAGGTATCGTAGGTATAGGTGATTTTACTTTCTTCCCCTGACCATTTTTCAATGACATTGTCATTCAAGTCATACACATAGCGTTCTGTTTCCCCGGCAGGGTAGGTCACTTGTTTTAAATTTCCACCTGGATAATACGCATAAGACGTGATCCCACCGTTTGCGTCTGTCACAGCTTCTAATTGTCCAAGTGAGGTGTAAGAAAGGGTGATTTCATTTTCTAAAGCATCTGTCTGGCGGACTAATTGTCCTAACAAGTCGTATTCAAAGGTAGTTGTATGATTTAAGGCATCGGTGATTGTTGCGACTTTACCAAGTTTATTATAGGTATAACGAGTGGTCGCACCATCGGCTTCAACCATCTTTGTCCGTCGGTTTAAGGCATCGTACGTAAACGTTGTCTCTTCACCTTTAGGAGAGCGAATACTGGTCACATTTTGATTTTCATCATAGTCATAGTGAACGCTGTGTCCTTTGGCGTTAACGACTTGACTTAATTGGTTGTATTGATTGTATAAGTAAGCAGTTTCTGCGCCGTTTGGTTCTTTAATGTTGGAGATATTCCACATCAAATCATAATCCATCTCCGTCACGTGTCCAGATTGATTCGTGATAGCTGAAACTTTTCCTAACTCATTGTATTCTTGTGTGATGGTTGTCCCATCGAAGTCTTTAACGGCTGTCACTTTATTGATTTCATTGTACGTATATTCGCGTGTATTGCCTTCATCATTTGTAACTTTCGTCAAATTACCTTCTGAATCATACTCAAATTTCGTTACGGCACCCGTTGGATTCGTGGTTTCAATGACTTGATTTTGGTTGTCGTATACATAGTGAGTAGTTCCTTGATTTGGGTATTGGATACTTGCTAAGTTGCCACGTTCATCATAGCTAAAAATCATTTGACTTCCATCAGGTTGCTTTACACTAGTTGGACGATTTTGTTCATCATAAGTCATTTCTGATGAGCAATGTAATGGATTTTCTATTCTCAACAAATTACCATTTTCATAGGTAAAGGTATACTCTCCACCATTTGGTTGTTTCATATAAATAGGGTGATTCTGCTCATCGTACTTCATTGTCATAACTTCACCTAATGGATTAGTGACATTGATTAGGTTTCCTTGTTCATCATAGCTGTATTGTGTTTTGTTGCCTTTTCTGTCGGTTACAGAAGTAGGTTTATTCTGTTCATTGTAGGTCGTTATTTCTTCACCATTTGGATAGACGACTTTCGTATTTCGGTAGTGTTTGTCTCGATAGTAGGTGACTTTTAGTCCATTTTGTTCCGTTACAACAATTGTTTTCGCGTCATCATCGTACTCATAGGTCATAACTCCACCATCTGGGAAGGTTTGTTTCGTGATTCTTGATAAATAGTCGTATTCATTTTTGACTAAATCAATCTTTCTTGGATTTGTTGTTGTTGTTAATTTGCCATTTTCATAGCCGTAACGGACGATTGCTTTATTTGGTAACTTCACTTCGGTTAAGCACTCATCCTCATAGGAGAAGCTAACTTTTCGCTTGGATTGATCTTTGATAGTTGTGAGTAACCCAGTGTCATCATAGCGGAAACGAATCGATCCGCTGGAACTTTCTACTTTTTTCAATCGTTGTTCTGAATTGTAGGAGAAGCGAATTTTTTGTCCAGATTCTGACTGTTTAGTCACTAGTTGACCCTTGGTATTAAAGTGATAATGGGTTTGATCTTCTGTAATTAGCTGATAGCCAGTGTCTTCTTTTATCACAATGTGGCTAGGGAAGAGGGGAGAATGGTAGTGGTTTTCTTCTAAAAACTCATAGAAAACAACATGACCATCTTCCATCATAATTTTCAGTTCGTCTGTTTCTTCGGTTACACAGACTTCAAACGGATGGACCCAATTTTTTCCTAAAGCCCCTTTGTATTCGTCCATTGCGTTATACGTACGGGTGAAGCTTAAAGGGACTTCACCTTGAACGATTAAATCTTCTTTATCTGCGCTGAAGTTACCAGTGGTCAAGTTGACCGGATCTTTACTGTATCTGGCACTGGCTACTTTTAAGCCTTTAGATGTTTCTGATACTCGTTTTAGAGTCTTGTCTACATTTGACATAGACATCCCATTTTTTAAACGCATTTTGGATAATGATTTCTTAAAGGCATCGACACTTTGAGCAGTGAAGCCACCATTGATAAACGATTGGTACTCTTTAAATAGACTAGCGAGTTCATTGGCAGCGCTCGTTAACTCAGAAACATTACTAGCTGCCGCTCTGTCAAGCATTGGTAAATCATTTTGAAGCTTTTCAACATCACGTTGTAATTTTTGTAGTAAGTCTTGAAATTTATTCTTCTCCAATTTAAAACCGCTAATTGCCCCAGTTAGGCGTCCACTTTTAGCTTCTGAGGGAACCTGAGATTCTAAAGAACGGACAGTTGCCACCTTAGACTCCATTTCGTGGCTGAATTGTTCTGCTGCTTTGAAGAGTGATTCATATTGTGTTTTTAGCTCGACAATTGCCGATAAGAGAAACACGCGATCTTTTCCTACACCCATTTTTTCTCCTCCAATTTTTCTTCTTTAGCTGTGTGTGTTTGTTATGATATTGCTTTATCCATACTATTTGAAATATTGCGATCTTGGTCCTCGTAGGTATCAACGGCACTTAATAGAGCTTGACACATTTCTCTAAAAAAACCTTCTGATGCAATAATAATTTGTTCTTCTGCTTTGAATTGCTGTTTGATCTCTGTAACAAATGCACCTTCTGATTCATTAAGTAAAGAGGACAGTTGAGAGACTGCACTCTTGGCTGAAGATAAACTAGAGTTGATTTGGTTTTCTATATGACTGATTTCACTTCTTGCTTGTCCATAATTTATATCTACTTTTCCCATTTTTATTCCTCCTTAATAATTAGCAGCTAGTATCAACATTCATGATGACTGCTTCATAATCTTTGATTACATTTTCTGTTTGGTTGAATAGTTCTGTTAGTCTGGAAACCACATCGGAGTTAACACCATCCATTAAACCTTGAATTTTTGGTGTTAAGTTATCAGTGTTTAAAGAGCCTGAACTTAGTTGGTTTGTCAATTCGATTACTTTTTTATAAGAATCGATGATTTCATGATGGCTTCGTTTTAAATCTGATGTAGTTTGCTCGAATTCATGATTAATTACTGCTATTTTTCCACTCATATTCTCACTCCTTGATTTAAATACTGGCTATTTGAGCCATGATATTCGTTAAAATATCCTGTTGTGTATCTTGGTAGGTATTTAATTCTCTTATTTGATCATCAATGCCTTCTACAACTTTTCTAGCTTTTTTTACATTTTCATCCATCGCTTTGATTCCCTTAGGCAGTTGAGAGGCTTGTTTTTCCGCAATAACTCCTTCAAATACTTTGGGAACTTTTACTTGTGACACAATCTGACTAGATAGAGCAGAACTTTTTTTCTGCTCTATCTGAGAAATTGCTTGATCGAATTCACTTTTTTTGGAACGGAAGCTAGAAACAAGGTTATTAGCTTTTGAGATTTTTCCTCTGACTTTCTCAGCTTTTATTTGAAGTTCTTGACGGCGTCTGTTTTTTTCAGCTTGTTCTGCTGCTTTTCTAGCTTGCTCGCGTGCTTTTTCTTTACTATCGCTCATTTTTATCCTCCTTTTTATAATGACAAGGATACTTTAATTTTTTCAGCAAAATCATTTTCAATAAAGTAACCTTCTGTATCATCTGGTGCTGGATCTCTGTAACCAATATTTGAAGCTTTTAATTGTCCTTGATCGCCAACTTTTCCAAGTACAAGACCTTTATCTATTTTTTTGAGTAATTTACTTACTTCATCATAGCCGCTTACAGCATTGAAGAGTGATCCATAAAGTAAGTAAATACCCATCTGAGCACCATTTTGTAAGATTTTGGTAAATAGTTTTTCAACTTCTGGATTCATATCTGTTAAGAAATATGAAATATTTGGAATAACGATCACCAATGGTTTGATGGTAGTGAGATACTCTTTAAGATTTCTTACTTCTCCATCTTCTTTCATGTCATCAAAATCGTCTTCTCTATCTTCCATAAGTTCGATAATTTCTTGACAAATAGGTAAGAAGTCCTCTTTATTTGAGCTATAGCGTTTGGCACTGGCTCCAAGATTCATAAAGTTTTCTTCCTGATCATCTAAAATGACATACTCATATTTACCAGTCATGTTAAGGAATTGCTGGATACTGCTTAGACTGCTAATAATACGTTCATATTTAGGAGCAAAGACAGCTAACTGCTGATAGGCATCTAATGATTTTGCTACAGGTTCAACGGTGTCATAGTTTAAGCCCATTGGTAATAACCCATCAGATACTAATTGTTGTGCTTGTTTCATTTGTCTAAATTCTTCAAAGTAAAGCACCTCTGGCACCATCGGAATCGGTTCAGGTCTAGCACCAGTCCAATGTTCATCCATTTGGCTAACTTCTTCTTGAATCGCTTCAATAATTTGTAACGTATCTTCACCATCTGATGGAAGGGCAGTCTGGAATAATTCTGGTTCTTCCAACTTAATCAAGCCACGACCAGGTAAGTCATCAATGGTCAAAGTTGTTCGTCCAACGATTGCTCTAGGCTCACTATCATCGATCATTTTTAATACGACTTGCGTTTTGATATTACTTGAAAGAGTCGCTCTCATTGAATTTTGTCTACCTGCGGATAGAAGTAAATGAATCCCAATCCCAGCACCTTCACGAGCGACCTGAGTAATAACCTTCTCAAGAATCTCTTCAAACTTGGCACCTTTCATTCCTTCAAAACCATCTAACAAGATAAGGATGATCGGTTCTTCTTTGCCACTAGCACGCTCATACATATCCAAACTAGCCACAGAAAACTCACTAAGAAGCTTCTTACGACGTTTCAATTCATCATTGATTCTACGTGCAAATTTCTCAATTTTCTCTTCTTCATCAATACTCATCGTATCTGCTACATGAGGTAATTTTTTAAGAGGTAACAATCCATTCGTCCCAAAATCAAGCAAATAAACATTCAATCGTTCAGGACTATGCACTCTCGCCAAATCCATCACAACCGTCTGCATAAACGTACTTTTCCCATACCCAGGACTACTAAACACGGTCATATGACCTTCTTGGGTCATATTCAAACGCAAGGTATTCTGCGCCTGCATACTCGGCACATCCACCACACCTAAAACAGGTTCAAGTGGCTGTTTCTCTGTTAACCATTCTTCTCTAAAGTCCACAGGATGTAGCGTAGATGAAGCAATCCGTTCTTCCAACGGTGGTAACCAAGGACGTGGTAGTGGGGTTATATTCTCACGTTCCGCCACTTCATGAATCCCATCAATAATGGCATCCAGTTCAGTCGGAATCTGTTTCACATCATCCGCATTTTCAAGTCCACTTAAATCTTCACTCAAGATTTCATACTGCCCTAAATCATTCACAAGATAAATCGTATGATCCTCAATCTGTTGGTCATCTTTTTCAGGCTGATAATCCGCTCCACTCCAAGCACTTTGGAACAATTCATAAATCTCATTATTCCCAACTTGCAAGTAGGCACGTCCAGCTTGGGTGATTTCCGCCGCATCAGGTGTTTTCAACATTTCCATCGAATCGGCTTTATCCGCCACTTTTAAGGCAAGTTTGAATTTCGAGTTACTCCAGATTTGGTCATTGACCACACCACTTGGTTTTTGTGTCGCAAGAATCAAGTGAATCCCTAACGAACGCCCAATACGAGCAGTGGAAACAAGTTCCTTCATAAACTCAGGCTGTTCCGATTTCAACTCCGCAAACTCATCACTGATGAGGAAGAGGTGAGGCATCGGCTCCTCAACATCGCCATTTTTATATAATTTTTGATACTGATTGATATGATTCACGTTATTCTCCGAGAAAAGGCGCTGACGGCGTTTTAGCTCGGCATTGATCGAGATTAAGGCACGCATACTTTGAGCGCCATCTAAGTTGGTAATACTCCCTAATAAGTGAGGCAGGTTACGGAACAAGTTCGCCATTCCTCCACCTTTGTAGTCAATCAGTAGGAAAGCCACATCATACGGATGGAAATTTACCGCTAAACTCAAAATATAACTTTGTACGATCTCTGATTTACCAGAACCTGTTGTCCCAGCGACTAATCCATGCGGTCCGTGGGCTTTTTCATGTAAGTTCAAGTAGACAATATCGTCTTTTCCACGTAAACCAAGTGGCACAGCTAAGGTTTTATGTGGGGAATGTTCCGCCCAACGTTGGGTCACATTAAATTCCTCGAATTTTTCGATGCCGTACATTTCTAGGAACGTCACCGCTTCAGGAATACTTGATTTCAAGTTTTGTAAGTGATTCAATGGCGCAAGCAGTCTTGGCAATTGTTCTTTGTTAAATTCAGCAGGGAAGTGATCCAATTGGAATGACTTGTTCATCAATTTCCCTTCTTCTAACAAAAGAACTCCTGTATTACGGTCACGAATATCGATAACGGTTTTGATATTATCCGATAAACTACTCATCACATCTTCCACGAAAATCACGCTACAACCTAATTCGCTTGGATCTTCATTGAAAAATTCCATGATGACATGATCCAAAATCAATTTCTCATCCGTGATCATCACCACATAATGAGGGGAGAAGATGGTACTATCCCGGCTATTGCGGTTTTCTTCCATGGAATTTTTACGGTTTTTCAAAATTTGATTCAAGCTATTTAACACTTGATCTCGGCTCCGTTGGTTATAGACAAACCCACGCACATTGACATCCTGCATCGTTGCATGAGGCAACCAACGCATCCATTCCCACAGATCTTTTTCCGCTTCTGGGAAAATCGAGATAAACTGTAAATCGTGGTAACTATGGAACACTGATAACTGATTGACTAGTAAATGAAGCTGTTCTAGCACTAAGTTTCTAGGCCCAATATACCCAACAGGTCCATTGACTAAGTTGGCCACGATCGGCATATTTTCTAGCTCTAAGCTCTTCGTATAAAGCTCATAACCGCTCTTTTCTAAATCATCCGTTTCTTTGCCACGTTCTTTGTTAGAATAGGTAATTTCACTTGACGATTGCAGGGTTCCTAAACCTAAACGATAGAACAGAAAGTCAAAATGCAACGGCGTTTTTTCATAAATTCTTGGGCTGTATGTTTTCGTCATATCCAATAATTCTGAAACAGTTGGATAGTGGTAGAGTTGTCCTTGTTTTTGTTCTTGATTCAGTTGATGTAACTCTACCGATTTATCGACTAAATATTTTTTATAGCTGACAGTGCGATCGATCAAGCTTTGTTTGTGTTCTTTTTTCGTTTTAAAGTAATTGGTGATCGAGAAAATAATCGTGATCAACGTTGTTGCAGCACTGGCTAAGACGAATAAGCCATTTGGTCTGAAAAAGGCCATTGCCACAGTGACCATCAACATCACGATCGGTGGTAAAATCGTTTTGATCAGTTGGTCTTGTTGTTTATTGTTTGGTTCACTTGGGGCATTGATCGTGATTTTTTCTTCTGGTTCCCGGTAAATGATCCGCGGTGAACGGTGGAAATCTGGATAATCTTCATAGACATCGTAACGAGACGTATAGATTTCGCATAAATCTGATTTAATGATCGTCCCTTCTGTCGCATGAATTTCATGAGTAAAGACTTTCAATGTATGGTGTAGGAAGGACAGTTCGTCTCCTTTGCCTAGTAAGTAGTCTGTGCCGGTAAATAATTGATTATTGATCATCAACGCACCCGAAAGCACCGTTAACAACCATTGATCGTCTTGCTTTTTCAAAATAGCGGAAAGGGGCTGTGCTAAATCATCATTTGGTAATTCTAATGTTGCCCCTTTATCTGTACTTAAAATAAGTTCTTTTTTGTCTAATAGGTCAAATACATGTAGTTTCTTTACAGGCGCTAAAATGATCGTTGCTTGTTGATCATCCGCTAATGAAAAGGTGAGGGGAGAGCCAAGAGATAAGGTATATTCTTGGCCTTGGTGTGTTAGTGTCCACTCATTTTTCATTTCGATTATCAATTCGTCTGCTTCAGTTAGTAACGGTAAGTGCAGAGATGCTTGATTATCTGAACTGATTTGTTGTATTTTTTCTTCATCAAGGGTCAATTGATAGCGATAGCCTTGAAGGTAGATGATGGCTTGTGTCTTGGTCATCTAATTTCCCTCCTGAACAGTCGATCCTTGTGTTTGTTCAGCTTCTTCAGCAGCTTTCACACCTTCGTCACGTTTTTCTTTGTATTTTTTATAGTCGGCTTCTAGTTTGCCAATAGTTTCTTCTTTTTCGGTACCAGTCATTTTCGTGTCTTTTCTGACTTGTTCGATTTTTTGTGTGATCCCATATAAAATCAAATCGGAATCTTCTAAGTTTTTCGCTACATCTAGGGCTTCATCTAGATTTCCTCGTCCGTTTTCGATCCAGTAATCTAGGTAATTTTCATCAGAACGTAGGGTTACGTTGTTTAAGATGACTTTTTTCTGTTGCTCTTGTAAGGCTTCCCCTTGAATAAAGCTAAAGGCTAATTCGTATTTTTGAGTGAAAGGAATACTTGCTGTTTTCACGGGTTCTAAGGTTGTGATCACGGCTTCATAGTCATTTTTCAAGAAGGCTGTGTCCGTATTTTGCATCCGATCTAAGAATGGTAAACGGAAAAATAGTAAATAAACCAATGGAATCACTAAAATAGCAGATAACACCGTCATCCAGATCGATAATTGTTTCATCACTTGGAATTTGGTTTTGCTGACTTTTTTGATTGTTTTGGCCGCATGCTCTACGGTTTGGTCGTACATTTGTACCAAATATTGTCTGATTTCTTCAAAGCTTTCTTTTTTCAAAATAGTTTGAACGAATTCGGAGCCTTTTTTGATTTCTAATTGTCCTTCATAGAGTTTGGTAAAATCATCTTTTTTCTCGAATAAGGCAATGATCAAGCTTTTATATTGTCTTAATAGTAAGTCGTTATTGGTGACTTTCGGCGGCATTTTTCCGTCTAGTCCACGGTAAGCAATTTTAGGCTGTAGATTATAATCAAACAGCAGGTTTTCTGGGTGGATAAAGAAGGTAAGTGGTAAATCTAACAGTTGTTCAACGGCTGCCATGTTTGTCATGGCACGAAGTTTATCTTCTTTTGTTCCAGCTTTTAATTCGTTAAAGGTAATCCGTTCTTTCGGTAATGCGTAGGTGAATGTCACGGCGTCTTCTTCCCAGTGGATGCTTGTGTCCATCAAGAGTGGGTGAGAGACTTTAAGTAAGGCTAAATCTTTTTCTTCATTGACTTGAACTTCGGATTTTCTCAAAGCAAGTTGCCAATTTTCACTCGTTTTCTTAAATTCATACGTATGTTTTTCAATTATGATTGCTACAGTTGTTTCCTTCATATTTTCCATCATCTATTCTCCCAACACTTCGATTATATCTCCGTCTGTTATCGGAAAATCTTTTAGTTTTTGCTCTTCGTCCAAAAGAATTCCTTTGTTCAACACTTTGATTTGGTATTTTTTAACGTCTTTTTCTTTACCGAAAATTTGGTTCAATTCCCGAATAAAACGGTAAACAGTAATATTATTCGGAATACGTAGATCGACCATTTTTTCTTTATTTTTTTGATACATTAAGGTGATATTGATATGTTCTGTATTATCTGCCATGGTTTTGTCCTCTTTTTCTGTTGTGATACAAAAGTAAGGTGACAACAGTCACCAAGGCTAAGCCTAAAATCAAGGGGAATAACGCAGGAGGAGAAGAAACTGTAGGTTCAGTTTCTTCTCGTTTAACGGCTGCTTGATTCGTTCCATTGCCTACAAATAATTGAGTAGGATCTAATTCTTTTACTTTTGCTGCTTTGGTTAAAAATAGGTTAGACATGTCTTCTTGTTTTTGTTTTTCTTCCAACGCTTTGGCGTTAGCAGTTTTTTGAATCATTTCAGTTTCAAATAAACGGTCTTCGGCGACAAAGCTTTTGGTTTTACCGTCGTCGACTTGTTCTTTATTCAACCGATCTGTTTGTAATTCTAAGTTGTTATCAAGTAAGGTTTCTTCTGCGTGGGCTGTATCAGAAAAGGAAAATCCGATGATTCCTACTAAGCATAAGAAAATCAGTTTTTTCATTTTGTGACCACTTCCTTCGCTTTCCGTCTTGGTTTCCAAATGAAGATGTTGAATACGATCAAGGCTGCGATCGCTAATAGATATAAAATGATCTGAACGATATTCAACGCATTATTTGCCAAAATATCGGCTAAGTTGTTTTCACCGATCGACAATGGATTGATGGAGCGAATAAGATCGACCATCGGATTATTGCCTTTCGTTTTCCCAATGGCGTTCGTAACAAAGACATAACTGATAAATAGGAAAAGACTTAAGGCAAAACCAGCGATATGGAATTGCTTCAATGCATAGTGATTTAATAATGAGAAGATCAGCATAAATAGTACGATCATCATGCCCCAAACGATTTGAGATTCTTTGACGATGCCTAGTTCACTGATACTCAACATACTTAAAACCAAGCCAATCCCAATTGCACTTAAGCTGATCAACAGAGTTTCTAACATGTTGTCTTTTAGCCATAGTTTTTCTTTTTTGAATTTATTTTTAACCTTTCTGGTAACAGGTTGTGTTGCGAATAGGTAAGCGATAAACAAACTCAAGGTATACATGATCAAGATCCAAGTGAACGGCTCATTGACTTCAGTCGTTTTGATCGTAGCTTCTGATTTTCCGTTAACTGGATTTGCGATAAATTGTAGTAAGGTATTATTTGGCACGCCGTCTTTATGCGCATTGTTCAATACTTTGATAAAGGCGGAGACGAAATCATTGTTGTTTGCGAGTTCTTTGTTCAGGTTATCCATGATGACATCAGCGTTAGCAGATAAATCTTCACCATTTTTTTGCGCATTTTGTACGTCTTTATCAAATGAGGTAAAGACAGATTTCACGCTTTCTGCTTCTTTGACATTCATGTCAGAGGCTTCTTTAACCATTTCTGCTTGCTTTTTGATGGATTCAAGCATGGAATCGATCGAAGAGATTTCGGTATCTGTAGCTGTATTGTCAGAGGCAACTTTGGTTTCGGATGTGGTGATTTCCGACATGTTTTTTTGCCAATCTGCAATTTGTGCTAAGTGTCCTTTGACATTTTCGTTTAAGTTCATGGTGTTACCCTGGATGTCTTGTAATTTTTCTCCGATTCGTTCGGATTGACGATCGATGTCGTCTGCTTGTCGAATTAAGGTTTCTAATTTGTCATGTTGATCTTTGTAATGACCTGTTGCAAATGTTCCATTAAGTACTTGTTTGAACATTTCGGTCATGTTCATGTCCAGTAGGTTGTTGAAGACATCGAATGGGTATTTGTCGAAGTTTTTAAGTTCTTCAGCTACGCTATTGTATAATTCGGTCACTTTTCCAACTTCTTCAGAGTATTTTCTTTTTGCTAATTGATAATTTCTATCTAGAAAAGCTGTTGTATCAATCGTTTGGTTCCACTCAGCTACGTAGAGAGTAGCTGTGGTTGATTTTTGTTGACGGGGTGCTGGCTGCACTTGTTTGACTTCAGGTTGAGTTGTCTGATCAGTGGTCTCAGGTTCACTTTCAGCTGATTGTTCGTTACTTTCAGAAGTCGTTGTGCTTTCTGCTGTATTTTCTGTACTAGAGCTGCTTTCTTGCTCATTAGTAAGAGCTTTAAAAACAGGAGATGTAGTGACAGTAGTTGTTGGCACAGGAGTTTCGGCAGTTGGTTCCGTTTCTTTTTTTAATACGATGTTAAATGATGGCGCTTGTCTAGAATATTCATCATAGGTCGTAGCAAAGCTATAATAAACAGTGATTCTATCGTTTTTTCGTTCAATATCGTATTCATGATTTTCTGTTACTGGAATTGTTCCGTCTCGATCAAAGCTTACATCAATGATTCCTAGCTCATTAAGATCGCTTATGTTAGAGATACTGAATGTTCCTTCATTAAAGTTTTCAGTGTCTATTCTGAAACTTTTTCTATTCCCATATTTTGCGGGATCTAATACGTCTTTTTTAGCATCTTGTAATTTGGTATAGGTTTCCTTGAGATCTTGATAATAAGAACTTTCTTCTTTCACAAATTCTGGATCAGTATTCCAAACTAGAAGGTCGATCGTTTTGGCAGTATCATTATTTAGCTCATTATTTTCTATGATTTTTTCATTGGCAGCTTCAATTTTTTGGTTTATTCGTTCTACTTGTGATTGGATTCGTTCTGTTTTTCTACTAATCGTTTTCAGTGGCTCACCATCGTTGTATGGTACATCCATATACTGAAAAATTTCATTCATTTCATCTATATCTTCGGTATCGATTTTGTAAGGTAAAATGTCTAAACGTTTTTGTATACTCACAAGGTAATCATCATTAAATGTGCTTAGATTGTTTAGTGATGATGAGTAATTCATTTTTTTCAAAACAGTTCCAAATGTTACTTTAGATGCTTCATCTGTGTTGACTCTAAATTGTTTGAAAAATTGTTCGCTATAAGTTTCAAAATACGTATTTTCGATCGCTCTTAAGTCCTCAATTTGTTTTTCCACATCTGCTTTAGATGCTAATAACTGTTCATTCAAGGCATTCATTTGCTCGATATAACGCCCATTTCCGTCATCTGAGGCAATAAAGTCATCCTGTAATGACTGATTCAAGCTTTCAAGTGTGCTGTACAATTTACTAGTCTCGGAACTTAGTACGCTATCATCCATCGAGGTTAAGATTTTGACAAATTCTTCATAGGATAGTTTGCCATCAGCACGTTGTTTTAATAATTGTTCTAGTAATGTTGAAAAATCTTGATGACTGCTAACTAACGATTCTGGATTTTTGATAAAATCGATCAAGGTAGTTGTCAGTAAATCATTGGCTTGTAAGGCACTTTGAGATTGTGAAGTGATGCCAGGTAGATATTCTTTAAAATTAATGGTTGGCTGGTACAAAATATCTTGGAATTTGCTAACGGAATCTGTTTGGTTTGTATAGACTTTTTCAATATTTTGCTGAGCGGTATATAGATTATCAACGATGCTGACCACATATAAATCAACAAGCTGCTGGTTTAAATCATTAACGATTTTACGACCAACACTTCTAGATTCATTTTCTAAGGTTGCATTCCCATTGGCGTTGATTTTATAGTTGACTTGGACTTTTTCAGGTGCTTCACTATCTAGTTCTAAAAGTTTACTTGAAAAATTGCTTGGAATTGTCACGAGTAAGTTATAAGTGCCGGATTTTAAGCCATTTTCAGCAATTCCTCGGCTAACTGTAAACCAGTTATACGTCGCATCTTTTTCAATTTTCTTGACATAATCCGCGCCTAAGTTATAGTCTATGTTATTTTTGTTAACACCGTTATCTTCATTTACTAATGCAATATTCAACCGCATATCTTGTTCTTCTTTTGCTTTATTTGCAGAGATATCGGTAAAATCTCGGTTCATAAATATCAGCATAATAAGTAAAATTACAACCATCCAAACAGACTTCAACATATAATATAGTTTTTTACTGTTCATTTATCATTCTCCTAAAAAAAGAGGAACAGTGAGGAGCAAGTGCCCTCCCTATTCCTCAGTTATGTGGTTCTTATAGACCTCTTCCGATTGCTGAAGAGATATTTTGATCTGTTTCTTCTACAATGTTGGCAACTTCGTTCAATTGTTTGTTGATTTGCTCTAATAATTCAGCAAACTCAGATACTTTTGGTTTTAAAGCAGTAAATTGATCGTTAAAGCTATCAAAACCGCTACCTTCCCAGTTACCTTGAATCGTATCTTGTTCAGATTGTAGTTTTTGTAAAATATCATTTACTTGGTTTGAACCATCCGTATATTTTGTTGCAGAAGTTCTTAGTTCTTGTGGGGATAATTTAATTCTATCGCCTGCCATTTTTCATTCCTCCAAATAGTTTTTTAGAAAGCAAAATAATGCTCACTAGTTACATAAACGTTACCATAAAAAAGGTCCGATAAATACTTAATGTAAAAAGTTGCGTGTTTTAGGTAAAAAATAACAAGAAAAATAGAATTATAACTTATCTTTAAGGTTATTTTTTATCTATATGTGGATTTTATAGTTACCTATAAGTCTGAAAAATAAAATAATCTATTAAAAATAACAGATTATTTACGAATAAATTATTTTTATATGTTTATTATTTAAACTAAATGTAATCTCTATAATATAGTGAAAAGCTAAGATTTCCGCGTCTTGAGAAAGTGTACATATTTGTCTTTTAGTTCCTCTTTAAACGTTCTGCTCATTGGTAAGGACAAGCTTTTTTCCTGCTGTATATCTTCTTCAAATTGCTTCACAAACACTTCATTTTTGGCGATTTCAATAATATAATTCAAGTTTACTAAATAACTTCCATGTATCCGTGCAAAGGTATCTTTATTTAGTTTGTCAATGATCTCGACCATCGTTAAATAGGTTTTGTAGACTTTTTCGGTTGTGTGGATGTAAGCAACTCGACCACTTTTTACAATATAAACGATTTCGCTCATTGATAAGACGACGAGTTTTCGATTAAATGAGAATTCAAAATAGGCATGAATCGCATTAAAATAATTGTTTGCTCGATCTATTGTTTCTAGCAAGGAATTCTGGTCGATCGGCTTTAGCAAATAATCAAAAGCTTGTACTTTAAATACTTCAGGCATTCTCTGAATGTCTTCTGCAACAAAAATAATAAGTGCTTCTAAATCAAAGGCGCGGATTTGTTTAGCCAGTGCCACGCCATCCATTTCAGTCAGTTCAATAGAAATGAAATAGATATTATAAGTAGCCTCTTTTTCTGCGAGTTGGCGAATTAACTTTTCCCCATTCGTAAAGAAATCAAATTCATATTGCTGGGAAGTGTGAAGCTGGATGGTACGTTCGATATTTCCCATATCTCTCTGGTTGTTATCACACAATGCAATCTTCAATAGCTCATCTCCCTTGAGTTTAAGATTAAAAATGTATGTTTATATAGAATAAATTAGTTTTTAAGCCATTTATTTTTATCATTTACAATCATAGCATATTTTTTTTACAGAAATTCTCAAAAATTGTACGAAAAGGAGTCATTTAAGAGAAAAGTTATAATATTTATTAATAATAGGAAACTTTAAATAAAGTATGGGAAAACTTTCCATATCGTATTGCTTTCTTTTTTTGTTATACTAAATAAAACAATGGGGGAGAGTAGAAGAAAATGGAAAATCAGTACAATTCATATCATCAGCCGATTGGTTATGCAGTGAGGAATTGGTCTAAAAGAGACTATCCAACAAAAGCGCTACTTGAAGGAATATATTGTCGACTTGAAAAAATAGATCCTGTCCGCCATCTTGAAGCCCTATACCAAGTTTACGGACCAGAAAGTTCTTCTAAAAATTGGACATACTTACCGTTGGAGCCTTTTGAAAATAAAACAGTGTTTGCTACTTATCTAGAAACAATCAGTCAATCACAAGATCCTTTTCATTATGCGATCATTGATAAGTCTAGTGGAAAAGCATTAGGGACGTTGGCTCTAATGCGAACCAATCTAGATCAAGGGACGATCGAAGTTGGTTTTGTGATTTATTCGGATCATTTGAAGAAAACACGAATCGCCACAGAAGCCCAATATCTTTTAGCGTGTTATGCAATAGATGACTTGGGCTATCGCCGATATGAATGGAAATGTGATGCATTAAATGAACCTTCTAGAAAAGCAGCTTTACGTTTAGGATTTACTTTTGAAGGGATTTTTCGTAATGCATTGGTCTATAAGGAGCGTAACAGAGACACTGCTTGGTTTTCAATTATCGATAGTGAGTGGGCTGACAGGAAAGAGCGACTGGAATCCTGGTTGGACAGTAGCAATTTTACTGCCGAAGGAAAGCAAAAAAGGCGTCTAAATGAATGCTAATAACAAATAAGTTTAATTTGAAGGGAAACCAATACAATGAAAAAAGAAGTGCAACTAACAAAAGTTCCAAAGCCGATGATTTTTACCGATGTTGCTCCAACATATTTAACAGATGAAACGATGCTCGAAAGAAAACAGAAAGTCTTGGAAAACATGAAAGTAGAAGGTTTTGACAGCATCGTGATTTATGCGGACAAAGAGCATGGTGGTAATTTTGAGTACTTAACAGGCTTTATCCCTCGTTTTGAAGAAGGACTGCTCATCTTAGATGCAACAGGAGAGTGTACACTCGTCCTGGGAAATGAAAATTTGAAAATGGCAAAAGTTGCTCGAATTGAAAATCAATTGATTCATTTTCCGCTGTTTTCTTTGCCAAACCAACCAATGGATAACGAAGCAAGACTGGAAACTATATTTACAGCAATTGGTTTAGCGAAGAAGCACAAAATTGGCGTAGTAGGCTGGAAAATGTTTACTACTACTGAATCGGATAACGAAGCGTATTTTGATTTACCTTATTTTATTATCCAAGCACTTTTAACAAGTAAAAATGCGCAAGCAGTGCTCAAAAATGCAGCTCATCTGTTTATTCGAGGAGATCAAGGCGCTCGTACAACCAATAATGCGAATGAAGTGGCTCATTATGAATATGGTGCAAATCTATCATCCAGCTCTATTTTGAAGGCAATGGATGCGGTTGAAATAGGGGTGACAGAAGCTGTATTAGGGAATGAATTAACGGCAGAAGGACAAACGAATACAGTCGTGACGATTGCTGCAACTGGACAACGGTTTGAATATGCCAATGTTTATCCAACACACAAGCAAGTCAAACTAGGCGATCCATTGTCTTTAACCACTGCCTTTAAAGGTGGGTTATCTAGCCGAACTGGTTTCGTTATAAAAAACGCGACGCAACTTCCAGCAAATCAACAGGATTATCTAGAGAGAGTTGCCAAACCCTATTATCAAGCTGTGACGGCTTGGCTAGAAACGATCAAAATTGGCATGCAAGGCAACAAACTTTATCAAACCATTGAGTCGGTTTTTCCTAAAGCGGATTATCATTGGCATTTGAATCCAGGTCATTTAGTTTCAGATGAAGAATGGATGTCTTCGCCGATTTATGCCGGATCTGATGAAACATTGAAGAGTGGGATGATCTTACAAATCGATATTATTCCATCTGTGGCAGGCTATACAGGCGTAAGTGCTGAAGAGTGCGTAGCGTTGGCTGATAAAAAGTTGCAAAGACAAATTGAAGCCGATTACCCTGAATTATGGCAGCGAATCACTGCACGAAGAAGCTATCTTAAAGAAGTATTGAATATCGAACTAAGTGAAGATATCATCCCATTGTCCAACACTGTAGGGTATTTACGTCCGTTTTATTTAGCAAAAGAGCAAGCTTTCCGCTGTGCTAAGTTGTGATTGAAAATAAGGAGCTGACCATCCTCTTTAACGGTCAGCTCCTTATTTAATTTTTTATAGCCATTGTTACACGTGAAACATTTCTGATACTTCTCGAATAATAATGTTATTTTTCAGTAGCGCAACATTTTCAATAGAGACATATCCTACTGCTTGCTCAAGGGCATTACTCATTCCACAGGCCATAGCATACCGTAGTGTTTCTTCTATAGAAAAGTCTTGATCTAACGCAAATGCTACACCTCCTACGGTTGCATCCCCAGAACCAGTCGGGTTGATGACATCAATCATCGGTAGGGTAATATCAAAAATCTGTTCCTGATATTTCGCAATGGCACCATCACCGCCACAAGAAACTAGGATAAAGGGAATTCCTTGTAATATAGGGTGGCTCAGCTGTTTGACGACTTCATTTTTAGTCGTAATAGAAACGTTCAGTAATTCCGCAAATTCATGAATATTCGGTTTGATAAAATAAGGTTTTATCGGGCTTTTTAAGGCATTGTGTAGTTGTTTTCCAGAAATGTCTGTTAGGACTTTTATATTGGCTCCAAGTTGCTCGTTTAACTGTTGTAGATAGTCGTGGTATAATCGTTCATTTTTTGTGTTGGCTGACCCACACAAAGCAATGATAGGTCTTTTTTTTTGTTCCAATGAAAAATCGATTACTTGATCTATAATCTTCTTTGCGGTTTCAGCAGTAATTTCTGGTCCAAGCTCGACTATTTCTGTTTGATTTTTTTTGCGATCCATCACAGTTACTGCATTTCTTGACTCTCCAGCAATGGGTAGAAATATAGTTTGAAAGGGTTCTTGTTCAAGCGCTGTACGAATAGATTCCCCATTGAGACCCGCCAAAACGCCCATTGCCGTCACGTTCCCGCCTAAAATGGCTGCAGTTCTTCCGGCGTTGATTCCTTTTCCACCGACTGCTTTGATCGGATTACTGCAGCGGTTCATCTCACCCAGAGTAAAGGTATCGGTAAAATAAATCGAGTCCATTGATGGATTTAGTGTCACTGTTACAATCATTGTTGTTTTCTCTCCTTCAGATACTAAGTAAGCTAAGCTGAGGTTCTGAAAGAGCTGAGAACCTTCAGTTAACTGGTTTATTTAACAATTTTCCATAAGATTGGTAGAAATTAAAGGTTGGTTCATCAATTTTGTTGTCAGTGATCACGTAGTCTAAATCAGATAATTTATAAAACGTATAGACATCACTAACATTAAACTTGGTACTATCTGCCACGACAATTTTTTGTTTTGCATTTTTAAAAGCTGCACGTTGTACGCCACCTTCTAAATAGTTAGAAGTCGTCACATTGTTGTTATAGATGCCATTTGTTGCTGCAAAGGCAATATCAATATTGATTGTTTCAAAAGTCTGCTCTGCATGTTCTCCGATAAATTCTTCTGTGATCGGTGTAAAATCCCCCCCAGTTAATAAGATGCGATAGTCTGTGTGCGCAATAATGTAATTAAAGGCTAACAAACTATTGGTAACGATCATCAAATTTTGTTTTTTGATAAAAGGTAATGCATATAAAATCGTGGTTCCAGCACCAACGAAAACAACTTGGTGATCTTGGATCAAAGAGTTCATGATTTTACCGATATATTCTTTTTGTTCGATATGTAGATTGATTTTCTCGTGAGTAGCCAGCTCTTTGTCTTTACGATCGATTTTCTGTGCTCCTCCATATAAGCGAACTAGTTGATTGGTATCACTTAGTTCCGTGATATCTCTACGAATCGTCATTTCTGAAACTTGTAGTTCTGTGGCTATATCGGACACGGTCATAAAGGTGCTTTTTTCCAATAGATCTAAAATATGGGCATGTCGTTCTCTTTTTAACATAAAAAGGTCTCCTTTTTGTTCGAAAATGTTTATCTATTACATTTTAAACGTAAAACGAACAAAAAACAATCGAAAGAAAGCGTTGACAAACCATTACACAAGTTGTATTCTTTTTGTATAAACAAAGTTTAACATATATTTACAAAGTTGAACATAAAAAATTTGAATATCTAAAGATTGGAGATAAAATTATGAGCACACAACAGATGTTTCAACCCAAGTTAATCGATTTAAATGTAGCTGTTCAAAACGAAGAAGAATTATTTGAACTTATTGCAGAAAGGCTACAACAAGCAGGTTATGTAAATAGTGGTTACTTAGAAGGAATCAAAAATAGAGAAAAAGGGTTTCCGACTGGCTTGATTACGGAGTATCTCAATATTGCGTTACCTCATTCAGATACAGAATATGTTGAAAGACCTTTCATATATGTTACTAGAACAACAAAACCGATCAGAGTCAAACAAATGGGGGACAATCAGGAAATGGAGGTGAGAGACTTATTTTTTCTAGGAATCAAAGATCCCTCAAAACAGGTTGGCTTATTGCAGGAGTTAATGGTCTTATTTCAAAATGAAGCATTCGTATCGGAGTTCGAAAAAACGACTGAAAATGAAGGCGTATTCAATTTATTTATAAACCAATGGGAGGAAGTAAAACATGGCTAGAAAATTAATTGTGGCGTGTGGTAGTGGTGTGGCAACGAGTACGACAGTAGCAGAAAAAATCAAAAGTAAGTTTGATGCACAGGGGATCGATTATCCAGTAGAAGCAGTGGATTACAAATCGATTTTACAAGAATTACCAAGTGCTAGTATTTACGTTTATATTGCAAAACCTGATGATGAAGTACTACAAGAAGCTGAAAAGCTAGGTGTTTCCGTCTATGCAGGTGTGCCGTTTTTAACGGGTATGGGCGTGGATGACATCTATGAGGGGATCGTTAACGATACGAAGAAATAAAAAAGGAGTTCAGATTGTGACGAATCTGAACTCTAATAGACAATGAGAAAATATATCTCACGATCTAAATTAAAACGATACAAACTAATCATACCAAAAAAATAAAAAGATAGGTAGGTAGAAGAGATGGAAATTTTTCAATCTGTGATTGATTATATATTGAACCTAGGATCTGCTATTTTTGTTCCGTTGATTATCCTGATTATCGGGTTGATCGCTCGAATGCCGCTGAAAAAAGCATTTATGTCAGCGATTACGCTTGGCGTTGCCTTTACTGGAATGAGCATGGTGATTGGGTTTATGTCAGATGCTGTTAGTCCAGCGTCAGAAGCGATGGCTAAAAATACAGGTATTAGTTTACCAGCCCTTGATTTAGGCTGGACGGGTGCGGCAAGTATTACATGGTCTTGGTCATATGCATTTGTGTTTTTCGCGGTTGTCTTAGGCGTTAACTTTATTATGCTTCTATTGAACTTAACCAAAACACTCAATGTTGATATGTGGAATGTCTGGGGGAAGGCGTTAACTGCCTATTTGGTGTATTTTATCAGCGGCTCACTCGTTGCAGGCTTTATTGCGGCGGTTGTACAAGTGGTTTTAGAATTAAAAATGGGGGATATGTTCCAACGCCATATTCAGGATTTAACAGGGATTCCGTTAGTGACTGTCACACATTTGATGAACATATCTGCAGTATTGATGTTACCAGTCAATATTGTGATGGATAAAATTCCTTTCTTCAATAAAAAAGGGGACACATCAGCCTTAAAAGCAAAAATTGGGATTTTCTCTGAAAATAGTGTGATGGGGTTCATCATTGGTGTGTTACTTGGATTTGGCGCAGCATATGGGATTTCTGGTTCATTAAACTTAGGGATTCAAGTGGCGACAGCAATGGCGTTATTTCCAATGATCAGTAAAATGTTTATGCAATCACTATCACCTTTGGCTGATGCGATGTCAGAAATGATGAAAAAACGGTTTAAGGATCGTGAAGTCTATATAGGATTAGACTGGCCGATTTTAGCTGGTCGTTCTGAGATTTGGGTGACTGCGATTATCTTGGTACCGATTTTTATTGGGTATGCCATGATTTTACCAGGCAATCAGGTGTTGCCACTTGCCGGAATAATCAACTATTCGATTGCTGTTGGAGGGTTACTATTAACGGGAGGAAATCTTTACCGTATGATCACACTGGGCATTATTTATACACCGCTCTATTTATATGGCGCAACCTATCTTGCACCAGTCCTGACTGGATTAGCGAAAAAAACAGGTGCGGTTGACTTGAAAGGTGGCAGTATTACGTGGTCATCGATCGAAGGTCCGGAATTTAGAATCTTATTTGCAGAAGCAGCTAATTTGAATCTTGCAGCAATTGTCGGATTTATTATCTTTATCGCTATGTTTATCTGGTTGTACAAGTATATGGCAAAGGAACCTGTGCCAAGTGCGCGTTATAAAGAAGTGGAAAGCTAAGTAAAGCACAGAGGGGACTGAATTATATGGATCAAAAAGGAAAATGGATGCTGATGCTATTTACGGATATTTTACTGTTTATATTGGCGTTATCGATCAACATCACGCCATTGTATTTTCTAGTCATGATCCTTTCTTTTTACATTTATAAAAATGGTAATGCGGTACTTTTTAAAGAATATGATGAACGAAAAAAACAAAAATATGAAGAATATAAAGTTGTGCAGGATGCGGCAAAAGAGGTAATCCGCACAGGGAATTTACTAAAAAAGAAGAAGGAGCTGTAATAAATCATGGCAGATGGAAGAATTTTATTTGAACGTGAAAGAGAAGATATGGCAAAAATCGTACAACTGATTTTTGAACGTAAAAATACCAATGTTGCTGGGGGCAACTTTTCATTTAAAACAACGGATAAAAACGGGAAAGAATACATCATTATGACGCCGACTATGATGTCTCAAGCATATCTTGGGCATGTTTCTCCTTCACAGATTTTAGTGGTAGAACCTCACACAAGAAGAGTTGTTGCAGGAGAAGGTGGTTTAACGAGAGAGATCAATATGCATGAAGCCGTGTATGATGCAAACCCTGAAATCAAGTCAGTGCTACATGCTCACGCACCAAATAGTATGTTTTGGGCAACGAGTGGATTAGATATGCCTAACCTAACCGAAGCAACTCAGAAAGTAGAGTATATTGAAGTCTTGGAGTTTGAGCCCAATTGTTCAGAAGAATTAGCTGAAATCGTCAGCAATCATATTAAAACGATGCCAAGAAAGACATTGCCTCATGAATTTTTATTGGATAGTCACGGGGTTTTAATTACCACAGGTGGGGAAACAGGAATGGAAGCTATCCATTCAGCATTAGCTATTCTAGATACCGTTGAATGGAATGCCGAAATTGCATATAAACAAACGGTTTTTCAAAAACTAGGTATTTTGGATGGCTATTATTCTAAGGGGGTCAAAATTGGCACAATCGACGACTTGATAAACCGTGAGCCAATTTACAATCAAAAAATAGAAATAACTGCTGGCGGCGATTAAAAATAAAAAAGAAGCTGTTCCTTTAAACCGATTCAAGGTTTTAAGTGAATGGCTTCTTTTTTATTACTGACAACAGGTAATTTTTTATGCATATATATAGAAAGAAACATTTTATTAGAACTGCTATAAATCTTGCTAAAAACATTGCAAGAAATCTCTATTTGCGTTAAAGTAAGAAAAGACAACTGTGAAACATTTTCTGTTTCACGCAAGGAAGGATACATATGACACCTGAAGAATTTAAACAACTATTAAGCCAAAAAGGGATTCAATTATCGGATCACCAAATGGAACAATTTACCCGTTATTTTGAGTTACTCGTTGAATGGAACGAAAAAATGAATTTAACCGCCATCACAGAAAAAAAAGAAGTTTATTTAAAACATTTTTACGATTCTATTTCGTTGGCATTTTTTGAAGATTTTTCAACGAATAAATCGATTTGTGATGTGGGTGCAGGAGCAGGGTTTCCTAGTATCCCGTTAAAAATCGTTTTTCCTACATTACAAGTAACGATCGTTGATTCATTGAACAAGCGAATCACATTTTTGACGGAATTAGTCAATGAACTGGGGCTAGAAGACGTTTCTTTATATCATGATCGTGCGGAAACATTTGGACAAAAAGAGGCATTTCGCGCAACGTTCGACTATGTAACAGCTCGTGCAGTGGCTCGTTTGAATGTATTGAGTGAACTATGTTTGCCACTAGTGAAAAAAGATGGCTTTTTCTTAGCTTTAAAGGCAGCAAAAAGTGAAGAAGAAATCAGTGAAGCAAAACCTGCGATCGCTACTTTAGGCGGTAAATTTCAAAAAGAAGTTTCATTTAAACTACCTATCACAGAAGATGAACGTCATATCGTTGTGATTCAAAAGAAAAAAGAAACACCTAAAAAATATCCAAGAAAACCAGGATTACCAAATAAACAACCAATCAAATAAGATGGAGGGACACAAATGGCACGAATAATTTCTGTAGCGAATCAAAAAGGCGGTGTTGGTAAAACAACGACCACTGTGAATCTAGGTGCTTGTCTTGCTTATTATGGCAAGAAAGTGTTGCTGATCGATATTGATGCTCAAGGAAATGCAACAAGCGGTATCGGTGTCCGTAAACCAGATGTTGCAACGGATGTGTACGATGTATTAGTGAATGAAGAACCAATCAAAAATGTGATCCAGCAAACCTCTAGAGAAAATTTAGATATCGTCCCAGCAACTATTCAGCTTGCGGGAGCAGAAATTGAATTGACTTCGATGATGGCCAGAGAATCTCGATTAAAAGCTGCTATAGAAGAAATAAATGATATCTATGACTTTGTTTTGATCGACTGTCCGCCGTCTTTAGGACATTTAACCATTAATGCTTTTACAGCAAGTGATTCGATTTTGATTCCTGTACAATGTGAATATTACGCACTAGAAGGATTAAGTCAGCTATTAAACACTATTCGTTTAGTTCAAAAGCATTTTAACCCTGAGCTACGTATTGAAGGTGTATTGTTGACAATGTATGATGCTCGGACTAACTTAGGAGCTGAAGTGGTTGAAGAAGTTCGTAAGTACTTCCGTGAAAAAGTCTATGACACGATCATTCCTAGAAATGTTCGTCTGTCAGAAGCACCAAGTCACGGTTTGTCGATTATTGATTATGATCCCCGTTCACGTGGTGCCGAAGTGTACCAAGCACTAGCAAAGGAAGTGTTGGATAATGAGTAAAGGAAAAGGTTTAGGTAGAGGTATTGATGCATTGTTTCAAGATTTTGCTAGTTTGGAAGATGTGGATGTTCAAAAAGAAGAAGTCTTAGAAATTCCCTTAAATGAACTGCGTCCAAACCCTTATCAACCAAGAAAAACGTTTGATGAGGCATCCCTTCAGGAATTAGCGAACTCGATCCAACAATCAGGTGTGTTTCAACCAATCATTGTCAGAAAATCAGCAGTAAAAGGTTTTGAGATAATTGCTGGTGAACGTCGTTTCCGTGCTTCAAAATTGGCAGATAAGGAAACCATTCCAGCAATTGTCCGTGAATTTGATGAAGAAGCCATGATGCAAGTGGCTGTTTTAGAAAATTTACAACGTGAAGATTTAAATCCGTTGGAAGAAGCAGAAGCTTATGATATGTTGATGAAAAACTTGAAACTAACTCAAGTAGAAGTTGCCGAACGTTTAGGAAAGAGCCGCCCCTATATTGCCAATTATTTACGTCTACTAACATTACCAACTCAAGTCAAAGAAATGGTTCAAGGCGAAATTTTGTCAATGGGACAAGCTAGAACTTTACTAGGTTTAAAAGATAAAGAGCTGATTTTACCTTTGGCCAAACGAGTAGTTGCAGAAAATTTAACTGTTCGTCAATTGGAGCAAATAGTCAATGATCTAAATGAAAATCAGGGTAAGAAATCGCCAAAAAAAGAAAAGAAAAATACCAAAGATAAGCCTTACTACATCCGTGAAAGTGAAGATCGCTTAATGGATAAATTTGGTACGACTGTCGCTATTCAAGAAAAAGAAGGTAAAGGGAAGATTGAGATCGAGTACCTTTCACAGTCGGATTTAGCAAGGATTTTAGATATTTTAGAGATACATTTTGATGAAGCTTAGTTAATAAAATAAAGAAAAACGTGGAGTAAAACTAACAAGTTTTGCTTCACGTTTTTTATTTTTTAAAATGGCTAAGTATGGAATACCAAAAAATATATATTAGTATTAGTAAAATATCTAATAAAATCATTATATTTAAAAATAACACATTTTTCTTGTTTTTATATAAAATAAGAAAAATATATAATTGTTTAAATTAAAGCGTGCAGCTCTTGTTTATCAGGGGCTTAACTTAAATACTCATACTACGAGTATACAATAAATAATTTGGACATGTCAATGAGGAATAAAAAAATAACAATATATTTAATTTATGGATAAAACAGTTTATTTAAAAGGGAAATCATGTATTTAACAATAAAACAGTGATCTATAGATAGATTATTATATAAAAGCAATGGAGATTACACCTAGCTATTCCGTATTCCATAATTAATAAAAGTTCCTATACAGATTTACTTATTTTTATACGCCGTCAAATGAACCGTCAAAAATATCAATTTGGCTCAATAACTTTATCTTGTCAAAACAATAAAAATTATGTTTTGAGTATACGCAATCTAATAAAGTAACAATTTTTATATTTATATAAATAAGTAAATGGGTTGAAAAGAGGTGGTTAAAAAATAAGAAGCTAGAAATAACTTTAATTTTCCGAATTTTTTTCAAATTCCTTAAAAAAAAGAAACTCTTCAAAAAAATCTGAAAAGAAAATCGCTAGGTAGAATTGTATTTTAAGTAAGACTGACAGAAAATAAATAGACAGAACCATCGTTATCGTGTTCATTTATAAAAGTATTATCAAATTATTTATTTTTATAATAATCATTATTTTAAAGAATCTTTTTTATGTTTTTCTTAAATAGACCGTCATTAGACCGTCAATCTAATTTTGAAATCATCTTTATACCATACAATTAAAATGTTTTTTCTTATTTTATATAAGAATAGGAAATTCCTATTATCTACTATGTAACGGGTTTAGGTGAAATATGGCAATTAAAAGTCAAGGTACATTTCCCAAATTAGGAATTTTATCAAACACAAATGGTTGGAATTTACTATATATAAAAACTAAGAGGAGGATTTTCTATTATGAGGAAAAAAATTATTATATTGACTGATACACTAAGTGCAAATGGACTGTTGCAGAATAGTTTGTTGAATATGGATTATGAAATAATGGTTTCAAAAGATATATTGACTCAACCAAAAGATAAGGAGTTCTATTTTCTGCAAAACTTCGATCTTATCATTTATCAACAATCTATGTACAGTGGGTTGAAAGAATCGTTTCTAGATAATCTAGCACTACTGAATAAACCAATTGTTGTGTTAACGTTTGAGTCAGAACAAGTTAGTAAATCAAAATACCTTAATAATGCGAATGTGAGTTTTGTTCGTTATCCAATATCGGTCACTGATTTGGCAAGTAAATTAGCAGCTATTTTTGAGGAGAGCGCTAGTCGTACAGGTAAAAATAGTCAAGAAAGGGCAGTAAGTCATTCTGGAAATAATGAAGGGGCTTCACAAAATACTAGCCCATTTTCAACTGTTGTGAAAGTAAAAAAACAATATTCATTCCAATTAAAAGATCGTACCTTGATTATTGATAATTGGCTGATTCCACTGACCAAAAAAGAGCATCAAGTATTAGAACACTTTATTAAATCTGATCAGAGGGTCTTTTCAAGTCAATCATTATGCGAAGCCATTTGGACGAATGCCAAGCAAAAAAATAAACAAGCTTTATTAAGCAATCTAATCAATCGCATCAAACAAAAGATAATGGAAAAAACATCGATTTTTGAACCATTCATTTTAAATAAAAAAGGAATTGGTTACTATTTGAATCAAGAGTTTGTTGTACTGGATGAACAAAATGATGAAAAAATAAGAGAACTGCTAGTAGGTAGTCTTTAACTCAAACAGGATAAGTTAAGAAAGGGAGCGAGAGATTTGGCAATATTTAACAAAAAAAGTAAAAAAAAAAGGAACCATGATGAGGATTACGAAGAGTACTACGATGAATATGACGAGTACGATGAATACGACGAATACGACGATGATGAATTTGAGGAAGAAACTTATGAACCACCTAAAAAAAGTCGTCCAGAAACTTCAAATAAAAGAGAGCGTTCGGAAAATATTATGAGAAAACAAGAGCAAGAAACACAACAGGAACAAGCAACGGTGATTGAACACTTAAATAGTGAAAATCTGCAGTTTCAAAAAGAAGTACAACGCCAAAAAACAATGGCTGAGCGACTAAAGGCCGAAGTTGAAAACAAACAACAAGAAATCGACCAATTGACCATGCGTTTGACAAGTTCATCTAAGTCTAAAGAAAGAATCCTTTCACTAGAAGAGCAAGTCAGACAATTAGAAGAGTTAAGAGTGCAATTAGATGAACAATTGCTGGAAGAACGAAATAAAAACGTAGAAACTGAAAAGCAACTGCGTCAACAAGATCAAATGAAAAATCAAATTGCAGAAGTATTGATGGAAGCAAAAGAAAAAGCACAACAGATTATTGAGCGTGCCACTGTTGAGGCTGATCGAACGGTAGAGGCTGCCAGACATGAAACCAAAAAAGCAGTTTCAGAAGCTTCAATCGAGCTGAAAATGATCAATCAAGAAGCGGCTAATTATCATACACGGATTCTTCGCTTACAAAGTGAAACAAGTGTGCTGATGGAAGATTTATTGAGTAAATCAAGCCGACTAGCGGATCAATCACTAGATTAAGGGAAGGGGATCAAGAAGTGGTTTATCAAAATATTATGGTCGACATTTATCAAGCCGCTTCTCCAGCAGTTGGTGAACGCCTTTTTGATGATGACATGTTACGGGATATTTATTATATTTGCGAAGAAATGTTCCAAAAGAAAAATAAAAGAATCCCTTACCCTCAAAAAGAAGTGGAAGAATATTTTGAAGAGTTCCACACTATAATTTCTTTTTTTAAACATGTTGAGATTACATTAGACTTTGTTGATCTCGACTGGTCTGCTTTGCTGGATGAGTTGATTCATACATTTCCCCAAGTTGCTTGGATAGGTGGTTCGAAGGAAAAAGAAGATAATCGTGTTGTTTACTACATCGATTTTGTTCCTATTGCTTATAGAGAGACAGGCTTCCCTTTTATGGTCAACTTACTTCAGTCATTGGACCAGCAGTTACCAGACGACAATGAAGGAGATGTGTTGGAGGCTTTTGTCAGTGAAATTGAAAGGCTTGTCTCTAAATTTATTCAGCCTTTAAAGGTCACTAATTCTGAGGTTTCAGAGCAAGCGGAAGTTATTGAGTACAGTGAACATGATGAGAACTATTTACTAAAAATAGAAGAAGCTGTCAGTAGAGAAAGATACGCAAAAGAAAGAATGCGGCTTGCCAATAAAAAGTTAGAAGTTGTCATCGACCAAATGGAGCGACAAAATCTATCTCGAGCTATGAAAGAATTAAGTAAGTCAAGTAGTGATGAAAATGAGAATTGGGATCAAATTTTAAAAATTGATTTAAGAGAATATTCTCAATTGTTGCAAAAAGCTAAGTTTTTGGAGCAATCATGGATGATGAATAAAGAATTAGTGACAAAATCTGAAAAGATGACAATTTCTGACAATCAGCTGACTTATGAAAGAGAACAAGTAAGAACTTTTAAAGATTCAGTATCAACAAATGAAATTTACTTAATTTTAGATGAGTGTAAGCTGATCGAGTCACGAGTAAAAATTAAAAAAAGGTCATGGTTTCGTCAGCCTCATGTTCGGATCATGAAGATGGACTATGAAAGTATACTAAATAAAGCAGCGTATTTTGATTTGATACAGGGAGAAAATTATTTACTTGAACAGATCGTATTAAACGAAGAATCCTTGACTGATGACTAACAATTATGATGAGCTGTTATATTTACCTTCACGTTTTGTCCAAAGGAATAAAAAGGATTGGGAATTGTCGGCTTTTCCCATCCGCTACTACATAACTTTTTAAAGTATCTGCTGAGTACTGAGGAAAAAATTTCAAAAGTGAATAAGGCTAAAACAACAAAATAATCAAGGATAGTAAGATAATACCCGCCAGTATATCAAGAGGAACTCAATTGATTTCACTAGTTGCTATGTTTGATTTTTCAGCGAGTATGTACATAAGATTTTACTATGCAGGGAGTTTGAAATTCAATGATTAAGAAACGAAAAACACTTCGCTTGATTAGAGTGATAGGAATTTTTCTATTATCACTGACAGCTTTATTGATTGGATCTAAAACTGGGATGGCTATTTCAGTAAAGCCAGTTTTACCGGAAAACCAGCATAATCCAGAAGCAACCTACTATGATCTTAGGATGAACCCAGGTCAGACGCAGGATTTGAAGCTAGAGCTGATCAATACCTCAGATAAAGCACAACAGGTTTCCTTACAAATCAACAATGCTACGACAAATGAATCTGGGGACATAGATTATTCTGATCGATCAAAAATCGTCGGGAGAGATAAGAGTTTGGAAATTGCTTTGCAGGATATTGCAACTGCTGAGCCGGAACTGGTCATTCCTGCAAATAAAACGATCGTAGCAACCGTTCGTTTAAAAATGCCTGAACATCAATTTGATGGAATGGTATTAGGTGGCATCAAATTGGTTTCTGCAGAAAAGATAAATGAAGAAAAAGAGGCCAATACTAAGAAAAATCAGGCGAAAAAAACATATATAGTGGCTGTAAAACTAACTGAGACAGATACCCCAGTTGAAGCGAAATTGAATTTGCTGGAGCTTACTGCCTCAGGTGAGTCGAGTCGGAATAGCCTAAAAGCTACTATTCAAAATGAACGATCAATGAATTTAGAAGATATCGAGTATGTCGCAAAAGTTTACGAAAAAGGCTCAGATAAGATTTTGCAGCAAAGTAGGTTGACGGGTCATCGAATGGCTCCAAATTCAAGTTTTACTTTTATGATTGATGGAGAAAAGCAAGGATTTCAAGCGAGAAATTATAAAATCCAGCTGACTGCAAAATCTCATGCAACCAATCAAGAATGGAAATGGGATAAAGAACTCGAGATTACTAAAAATGAAAATAAAAAAAATGCTGCATCTAATATAAATTCAGAAAAAAAACATATAATGCTATACACTATCATTTTGATAATCACATTTGTAATATTACTATTACTTTTGTTGATTTTACTAATCTCAAGAAAGCGTAAAGAGAAACGCTATGAAGAAATACTATATCAAAAAAAGAAAAAGCGTGATCGGAACAACAAAAAGGCTCAGCAAAATAGTAAGTCAAAAATAAATAATAAAGCTAGAGCAAGGAAAAAGAAAAAACGACCCGCAAGTTCAGAAAAGATACAAGAACGAGGGAAACAATCGAAATAACTATAATCTGCTATCTTACAAATAAGGATCTAATTCTAACAATAGTAATACCTATCCAAAATTAAGTGTTGAGTTCAGAACAGTTATCGATCAATGTTTTTAAATCAAAAAAGAGATTTATAGTATAGCGATTTTAGGAGTTGGTGGACATGAACGAAGCTGAGCAAAATACCCAGAAACAAGGAAGAAAAATAATAAAAAAATATATACTTCATCAAAAAGTCAATCCAAGGCTTTTGGGGGTAGAACTTTTCAATAAACACTTGGATACACCAAACGAAGCGTATCTTTCATGTAAATTGATTTTTAAAAAGGATGTTCGGTCATTGATGGAGCTTGAGCAGATCACGAAAAGAGTATATGAAACGTGGACTGAAAAAAATAATGAATTAGTCATCAAAAAAATCAATGTCTTCACATCAACTGCTTATATTGTCTTAACATTTACTATCGGTTTTTATGAAGAAGCACATGTAAAGCACTTGCGAGAATTAAAAGAGTGTGCGAAAGAGATTATCGAAACTTATGATGACGTGATTAAACAGGAAAAAGAAGAGGAATACAAACGAAAAGAAGCTGAAATTAATGGAGCTTTAGAGAAGTTCAGTCAATTGACCAAAAAAATGGAGCTTCTGGAAGACAGACTTGTAAAAAATGAGTCAATCGTTTTAGATTCTGGAGAGTTACTTAAGACTGAACTTATAAAGGTCAGTAAAACAATCAAAGAACAAATGAGTCAAGTGGACTATAAAATGACAAATAGCCAAAGTGATTCTAAAAATAAAAAACAAGCGGTGCTCGAAACAAAGACAGATCCAGTAAAGACGACTCAAGTAAGCAAACAAGTTACTAGTCAAAAAAAAACTCAAGTACATAAGTTTGTACTTAATCGCCAAACAAAGGGATCAAATCCTATAAAAACAAAGAAACGATCATCGATCCAATCTTCAAAAAAAAAATTAATCGAAGAAAAATCAATTAAAAAGGTCGGCTTAACAGGAACCGCTTCTAAACTCGAGATGGAAGTTTTAACGCATTTTACAAAAGGCCAAGAATTGCATGGGAAAAAAATGATACCTAAGAAAAAATTTTTGGTTTTAAAAGCTAAAATAGAATTTATAGATTATTTGTGGATGTTGTTAGAACTAGAAGGGAAAGAAGAAATTGTTATTGCTGGTCGGCTAAGTTGTAGAGAATTAATTGAAGAGTTAGGTCCACTTATGGAAACTGTAGAAAAGGTCGCAGCAGGCCCTACACTATTTAATTATTGGGTTTATTGTTCACAAGAAATGTTGGTAAAACTAGAAGGATATGCAGCACTAAAAGATTTTTTAAGCAACTCCTTAAGGTTGAGTAACAATACCCTAGTGAATGAAGTAAGATATTGAACAACTTGATTGAAAAAGGGGGAATGTGCAGGAACTAAGACAGTTTCGAATGTACGGACCTTTTTCTTTTTCCTTATAATATTATGTAAATAGTATTTGTATAACAAAAAAAGTTGATATCAGACTTTCAAATATTTTCTTTTTTTCTAGAATTTTTGAGACTAAGTAAAAAAAATAGTAATGCATACTTAGTTAAGAAAAATGAACGTATTGTAAGATCATGGTTAAGTTTAGTTGGGAGTAAATGAAAAGGGAAAACCGTATATTGATTTTAAATAAGTGCTTTGGATTGGTAAAAGAATATAACATATTTAAAATTTGTAATAATTTCATTTTCTTAAATCAATAAAAATTAAATTTTAGAAAGGGTCTCGATGATGGCAAGAAGAGGAGAAAATATCTATAAAAGAAAAGATGGTCGTTGGGAAGGTCGATACATAAAAGGGAGACAAAAAAGTGGGAAGATCCATTATGGATATATCTATGGTTACAAGTATTCGGAAGTAAAACACCTACTCATTTTGAAAAAATATGAAAAACAAACAAATAGCAGTAAAAGCTTGCTTCCTTATGAAGGGCAACTAGCAGATTGGACAAATTATTGGTTAGATACTTTCGTTCGGCCAAAAGTAAAAAGTAGTACATATGCTAGCTATAAAAATAAGATGGATGTCCATGTATTATCAAGGATTGGTTCGGTAAAATTACAAAAACTAAAACAAACAGATATTTACAGTTTATTAAAAAAAATGGAAACACAATTAAAAGCAAGCTCGATTCGGTCAATATTCTCAGTACTGAAAAACTGTTTAGGTAAAGCAGTATCATTAAAATTATTGACAGAAAATCCATGTGCGGGATTGGATCTTCCAAAAACAAGGAAAAAAACAGTCCAGGCCCTATCTATTAAAGACCAAGCTAAGCTAGTCAAAGAAATTAGCACTAGCCAGAAATTTTTTTCTATTATGCTGGCTTTACAGACAGGATTACGGATTGGGGAGATATGCGGACTGAAATGGGAAGATATCGATTTTGAAAACAATACATTAGGAGTCAATCGAACAGTGCTCAGAGTGCAGGTAGAAGATAAGGGTGGGCGAAAGACAGAGATTGTGGAAGTGACACCTAAAAGTAGCAATTCGCAACGAAAAGTTCCAATTACAAAAGCTTTAAGAAAAAAATTGTTGGAACTTCAAAAAGTATCAACAAGTGATTACGTTATTTCAAATAAACATAAGGCTTTAGAACCGCGTACAATCGCCTATCGTTTTCAAATTATTCGGAAAAAAATTGGGTTGGAAGGATTCTCCTTTCACTCTTTGAGACATACTTTCGCTACCCGATGTTTGGAAGCAGGAGGAAATATTGCAACAATCAGTTCTTTATTAGGGCATTCGTCAACTAAAATGACATTAGATTGTTACACAAATTCTTTTTTTACAGAAGAACGCCAATTAGTAGAAAAACTGGACTTTTTTAAATAGTTGTTTCTTATGTGTGTAACAAAAATGTGTCTGGGACATAGCTCTGCGAGTCATATCCCAGACACATGAAATCCGGATAAACGGTGGGAGCAAACGGTCCTCAGTGCTTCGAGGATCGGAGTGAAACGAGAACCGTAGATGCAGAAGCAATCCCTCATCGGCTACATGTAATCACAATTTAGCGTGAGAGGAATAGATATCAAACAGTAGCCGACCCAAATCAGTAATATCTTTTTTTTCATGATAGTTTGTCATGAAGAAAAAACATTTTCCGTATTTTTTTAAATAAGAGGAATCTACATTACTGATAACTAAATCATAGAGTTTGTTGTTAACTAACGGTTCTGCATGCGCAAAAGCAGTCAATTCAACATATTTTATCCACCAATTCGTAGCTTTTCTTTTGTGGAGCAAATCACCCTCAATAAAGATACCAACAGAAATTTTAGTTTTGGTGCACTCTTCATAAAAACGAATCGCATGTGCGTATTTTTTAATAAGAGCAGAATCATGAATAGCATCGACAAACAATTTTGGGTATTTTTCTTTCAGATAATCAACAAAGTGATAGACAGTTTCAGAGTATTTCACTGTTTCCCATTGAGGATCATTGGAATCCCAATAATAATCAATATGACCTTTGAATAGTAAATGGTGATAGCCGCTAGAATTTAGATAGTAATGAAGGGTAGAACTGTGAGTAGTAGTCAATTGTGCATTTAAGTGTTTTTTTTTCATAAAATCTAAGAATTCTTGATTCAAAGTCCGGATAAAAAAACTACTGTACCTTTCAATTAAGTCAAGCTCTTTTAAACAGTGAGAATTAGCAGGGATGATTTCTTCACCTAGCATGAAGAGCAGCAGTAAGATCGTTTCACTAGGAAGCATTTTAAAGGAATAGTAAACTAAGAACGATCCAAGTGCTTGATTGACTTTTTTAAACAAATGCGTTTTTTTTAAGGCATTCAAAAATCTTTTTTGGCTAGGGATGTCTGATTTATTACTGAAAAAAGGTTCTTGTTCACTATAAATCGGTATTTTTTTTTGAGCATTTCTTCTTTTCAATAGGCTTAAGTAGATGATAAGTTTTTTTCGAGCATAGTTTGAAAGAGGACTGCCTAAAATCTGCTGAACAGTATTGACTGTTTCATAAATTCGAGGATCGATATTAGGGACTTTTAGCTGGTGTTTAGGATCTGTGACCAAATAAAGAGAAACGTAAAAAAAACGAATTTGTAGCTCAGAACCAAGCAGATAACCATTTTGGATGGATAAATCAAATTCAGCTAATAATTTATTCAATTCATTGATTTTTCTGAAGTAGGTTGAATAACTAATCCCAATTTTTTCACATAGACGAGAGGTGTCGATACTGCCAAAAAGCAATAATTCTTCTAAAATTCTATACATTGGTGCATGAACGATTAGTTCATTATATAGGGTATGAAGAGAATATTCTGGTTTTGTTTGAATGGTGATAGTATGCTTGCTTACGTCAATGGAAAAACGATTATTCGCTTTTTTTGCGGATACTGTTAAGCTGTCAATCAGTTTTGCCAAAAAATATTCACCTATCTCTAAATGATGTAAAAGTTCTTTTTTTGTTGCGGTACCCCCAACAGTACTTAGGTAGATCAATAAGTCAATTTGATAAACTTCCAACTTTTCTAGTAAGTCAAATTTTCTCATAGTAAAACTCCTTTAAATGTCAGTATTGAAGTAAGGATAAAAGAAGTTGAAAGCATACTAAGCTTTACGTATGTTTTAATAGCTCAACTTTATTCTTACATTGACATTGTGATCATTATCTAACATCTATAGGGGAAATACAATCATATTTAAGTGGGTTTATTTTTATTTTTTTAAGAAATAGCTTCATTCGTTCTTTTTGTTTTATTATTAAATACATAAATAAAGTGAATCAATAAAATAGCTTTGCTTGATTGTCCAAAAAATGGTATTGTATCCTTGTATGTTTATGTCTGTTTTTATGACTATTTTAGAAGGGATATGTCTGAAATGTATGATCTTGGTGATATTGTAGAAATGAAAAAGCCCCATGCTTGTCAGGCAAATCGTTGGGAAATTATCCGAATGGGCGCTGATATTAAAATAAAATGTACGAATTGCGGTCATATCGTTATGATGACACGCCGTGATTTTGAAAAAAAGATGAAGAAAATTTTGGAAAAAAACTAATAAAGGATAGTGAATGATCAATGGCATTAACAGCTGGAATCGTAGGTTTACCGAACGTAGGGAAATCTACCCTTTTTAACGCAATTACAAAAGCAGGAGCAGAGGCGGCAAATTACCCGTTTGCAACAATTGATCCGAATGTGGGGATGGTTGAAGTACCAGATGAGCGCTTGCTGCGTTTAACAGAGTTAGTGAAACCTAAAAAAACAGTACCAACAACTTTTGAGTTTACGGATATCGCTGGAATCGTAAAAGGTGCAAGTAAAGGTGAAGGTTTAGGAAATCAATTTTTAAGCCATATTCGTCAAGTAGATGCTATTTGTCATGTGGTACGTTGCTTTGATGATGATAATATTACCCATGTAGAAGGGCGTGTAGATCCGTTAGCAGATATTGATACTATTAATTTGGAATTAGTGTTAGCTGACTTAGATTCTATTACGAAACGCTATACACGCGTCGCTAAGATTGCTAAGACAAAAGATAAAGATGCAGTAGCAGAGCTTGCTGTATTGGACAAACTTAAACCAGTTTTAGAAGAAGGTCTTTCTGCTCGTACGATTGAATTTACGGAAGATGAGCAAAAAATAGTTAAAAGCTTATTCTTATTAACAGCAAAACCGATTTTATATGTAGCCAATGTTTCAGAAGATGAAGTAGCGGCTTCAGATAATAATCCTTATGTTCAACAAGTACGGACTTTTGCAGCAAATGAACAAGCGGAAGTAATCGTAGTTTGTGCGCGTGCTGAAGAAGAAATTGCTGAATTAGATGATGAAGATAAAGCAGATTTCTTAGAAGCGCTAGGAATCGAGGAATCTGGTTTAGATCAACTGATTCGTGCTGCCTATGATTTATTGGGATTGGCAACTTACTTTACGGCAGGTGAGCAAGAAGTACGTGCCTGGACTTTCCGTAAGGGAATCAAAGCACCTCAAGCAGCTGGAATCATTCATACGGACTTTGAACGCGGATTTATTCGTGCAGAGACGGTTTCATTCGATGACTTGAACACGTATGGTAATATGCAAGCAGCTAAAGAAGCGGGCAAAGTTCGTTTGGAAGGAAAAGAATATATTGTACAAGATGGCGATGTTATGCTTTTCCGTTTCAATGTATAGTAAAAAAATTGCTAAAAACTGTTTTTCTCCCTAAAAAATGTGTTAGAATACTTTTTAGGTAAAGACTGTCCCGTTGGCCACGGGCGAGGAGGACGCAAAAAATGGAATCAGAAGCACTTCGAGCTATTGTTTCAGAAAATCGTGAACTTGAACAAAAATTAACAAAGAGAAATGAACAGTACATCTTTGACTTAAAAAAATCATTAGTTGCTGCTAATCTTTCAGAAGAAGCACAGACGCTTGCTCTACATGAAATTCTACCTCATTTAGTAGAAGGTCAAAAAAGTGGGAAAACTGCGCGTCAGCTTTTCGGAACAGTGGCTGAACGTACGGAGTCTATTTTAAATAAACCAGAAGAATTGCCAGAATCAACACCGATGTTGATGTGGCTAGATAATACATTACTATTATTTGGTGTAATGACGATCATGTTCTCAGTTATGATGATGTGGTCTAAAGGAAAATCACAACCGATGGGATTACTAACATTGGTATTAGCCTCAATGGCTGGTGGGTATGTATTTTATCTGATGTATAAATATGTTTATCAATATGATCGTCCAGGTGTGGACAAATCAAAACGCCCTGGTTGGTTTAAAACCGGCTTGATTTTAGTTGGGGCAATGCTTCTATGGCTTGTTGTCTTTACGGGTTCCGCAATGTTGCCACCGATCATTAATCCTGTCTTTGATCCAGTTGTTGTGATCATTATTGGTGGGCTTGCTTTAGGTACTCGTTACTTATTAAAGAAAAAATACAATATGCGAAGCAGTTTGGCACGCTAAATAATACATGAAAAAGAATCTTAAACAAAACTATTTTTGGTTTTGTTTAAGATTCTTTTTAGATTGCCAGCTAAGAGGTTTGAAAGGGGTTCGTGTTTGAAAGAAAAACTTTTACACGATACCATAGAGATTAGGAATGAAACTTTCAATTTATTTTCAATCGAAAGAGGTGAATCGATGAAAACTTGGCTCAATCAACATAGCCGTATCGTCATTTTTTTGAGTTTTCTTATATTAAGTATTTTGTCTCTCTATATTGTTTATCTTCAGAATGGTCATATCATGGTCGGTGATGACTATCATTTCCACCAAAATCGAATTGAAGGTCTAGCTTTGTCCATGAAAAATGGGGTGTTATTCCCTAAAATCAGTTATTTTTTTATTGGAGGATATGGGTATGCCTCTAGTTTGTTTTACCCAGATTTTTATTTGTATTTTCCAGCAGTATTACGTCTTCTAGGCCTATCTCTTGCGAATAGTTTTATCATTTTTGCGATTGGGATAAATTTAGGTACCTTTATTGTGACGTACATTTCAGGAAGATATATGGCGTTATCTAAGATGAAAAGCTGGTTGTTTTCATTATTATATACGTTATCGATTTACCGATTACAGGATTTTTTTAATCGACAAGCACTAGGAGAACTACTGGCGATGAGTTTTTTTCCGTTGATTTTAGCTAGTTTATATTTATTGAAAAATGGAAAAACAGGAAGATGGCTATTATTAACTATTGGGATGACAGGGATCGGTTTAGCCCATTTTATTTCATTGGAGATCGCCAGTATTTTTATTGGACTGTATATTCTTCTTAATTTGAAAAAATTTCTAAAAAAAGAGGTAATTGTGGCGATAGTAAAAGCCGCAGGTGTAACGATGTTGTTACTAGCTTTTTATTTAGTACCGATTTTTGAACAGATGAGACATGTGACATTTCAAGTTACCTCAAAACCGTTAACACTGATTTCAGAGCGAAGCTATTCTTTGAGAGAACTGCTGACTAATAGTTTTAAAAATACCGTTTTTCATGCATCATCGGCTAATATCGGCGTTATTTTGCTACTTGGTTTAGTTCTTTATACTGGCATGTTATTCAAACGAGATGCACCAAATAGGACATTGATTATTTTAGCGCTGTTTTTTATGCTAATGACAACGAATCTCTTTCCTTGGCAGTTATTTGACCAGACACCTCTCAATACAATCCAGTTTCCTTGGCGCTTTTTATCGATCGTAACATTGTTAGTAGCTTATCTTATTGCGAACGATTATTTAGGGCTGTTTAAAAGATACCCTAGCCGCCAACTTGTTTTAGCCACGGTTATTTTGCTTGGTGTGGGATTATATGAAAAAGAAAGCATTGATACTGAAGGAAAGCGGCTATTATCTCATCAGGCATATGATCAAACGAATAGTTACTATATTGGTGCAGGGCATGAATATTTACCAACAGAAGTAGATTATGACATTATCAAAAAAAATAAACATCGTCAGCTTACGTATGATAGTGAGAAAGTAGAAGTAAAAAAAGTCGAAATAACATTTGATTCAGTGGCATTTGATTATCAAACTAAATACACAGAAAAGGCGACTGTGACAGTTCCATTTATCTATTATTATGGTTATCAGGCCAAAATAGTAAGTAATGGAAAAGAAAAAATCGTTCCAACTGTATTAAATAAACAAACTGGTTTAGTTGATATTGCGCTAGCCGATAAAGGAAGTGTCGTGGTCTCCTACCAGCCAACTTTAGCTCAAAAAATTTCCTTAGGTGTTTCTATTTCGACACTCTTGTTAGGGATTATGTGGCAAGGTGGCAAGAGAGTACTTGTTAGGTTAAAATTAAAGAAATAACAATAGTTATCCTTTTGTTTTGATAACAAACAAATGAGAAAAAGCTCATGTTTCGAGAAACCAAAAGAAAATCGCTCTAAACAAAGAAATGCGGTTGACTTACCTTATATTATCTGTTATTTTCTTATATAAAATTAAATAGAGGAGTGGTCTAGAAAATGTCTAACTGGGAAACAAAATTTGCGAAAAAAGGTCTTACATTTGATGATGTTTTATTAATTCCAGCAGAAAGTCATGTGCTGCCTAATGAAGTGGATATGAGCATCCAACTAGCAAAAAATATTAAGTTGAATATTCCTCTAATCAGTGCGAGCATGGATACTGTAACGGATAGTAAAATGGCAATCTCAATGGCTCGTCAAGGTGGTTTGGGAGTTATTCATAAGAATATGAGTATTGCGCAGCAAGCAGACGAAGTTCGTAAAGTAAAACGTTCTGAAAGCGGCGTAATCATCGATCCATTTTTCTTAACGCCAACAAATTTAGTGGCAGACGCTGAAAACTTAATGAGTAAATATCGTATCAGTGGCGTACCAATTGTAGAAACAATGGAAAACCGTAAATTAGTAGGGATTATTACAAACCGTGATATGCGTTTTGTAACGGATTATCAAATGAAAATCGATGAAGTAATGACAAAAGACAACTTAGTAACTGCCCCAGTTGGTACTTCTCTAAAAGATGCTGAAAAGATTTTACAAAAACATAAAATCGAAAAATTACCGATCGTTGATGAAAACAACCGCTTGAGTGGGTTGATCACAATCAAAGATATTGAAAAAGTAATCGAATTTCCTAATGCAGCGAAAGATGAGCATGGTCGTTTATTAGCGGCAGCTGCTGTTGGTGTTACAAGTGATACATTTGAACGTGCCGAAGCTTTATTGGAAGCTGGAGTAGATGCAATCATTATTGACACGGCTCATGGACATAGTGCAGGTGTTATCCGTAAAATCAAAGAAATCCGTGATACTTTCCCAGAAGCTACGCTGATTGCTGGAAATATCGCAACGGCTGAGGGAGCGAAAGCTCTTTATGATGTAGGTGTCGATGTTGTTAAAGTTGGGATTGGCCCAGGTTCTATTTGTACGACTCGTGTTGTAGCAGGTGTCGGTGTTCCTCAATTAACAGCGATTTATGATGCCGCTTCTGTGGCTCGTAAATATGGAAAAGCAATTATTGCTGATGGTGGAATCAAGTATTCAGGAGATATCGTTAAAGCTTTAGCAGCTGGCGGACATGCCGTTATGTTAGGAAGTATGCTAGCTGGGACAGATGAATCACCAGGTGAGTTTGAGATCTATCAAGGTCGTCGTTTTAAAACATATCGTGGGATGGGCTCATTAGGTGCAATGGAAAAAGGGTCAAGTGATCGTTATTTCCAAGGCAGTGTCAATGAAGCAAATAAATTAGTTCCAGAAGGTATCGAAGGCCGTGTTGCCTATAAAGGAAGCGTATCTGATATCGTATTCCAAATGATTGGTGGATTAAAATCAGGTATGGGGTATGTAGGAGCTGCAAACTTGAAACAATTACGTGACGAAGCGCAATTTATCCAAATGAGTGGAAACGGATTGAAAGAATCTCATCCCCATGATGTTCAAATTACCAAAGAAGCACCTAATTATTCTGTAGAACAATAAAAAAATGCGTATGTCTTAATCGACATACGCTCTTTTTTATTGTTTATTGTACAGGACGCTCATCTTTAGAACCGTAATACATATGCAGAGGCTTAGCTTTCTTTCCTAGTAATTCTTTAGAAGGTAGGATCTCGTAGCCCTCATTACGTAAACAGTCAATCACAGCAGCAACAGCATCAACTGTTTCTGGATGGATATCATGCATTAAAACGATTGTGTCATTATAAGCTGTCTCATCAATCCGTTTAATGATGGCTTGAGCATTGTGGCTTTGCCAATCTTGAGAATCAACCGACCATTGAATGATTGGTTTACCAATGATTTTCGCTACTTCTTTGTTCACAGCACCATATGGCGGTCTAAAATCAGTAGGTAGTTTGCCGATGGCGTGATAAATAGCTTTATCTGTTTTTTGGACTTCATCTTTCACTCTTTGTGCATCGACACTGGTTAATTGAGGATGCGAGTAGGAGTGACTAGCTACCTCGTGACCTTCTTCGGCTACTCTTTTTACAAGAGCTTCGTGTTTAACGACGTTTTGTCCTAACATAAAGAATGTTGCTTTGACGCCTTTTTCTTTTAGGATATCTAGAAGTCTCGGTGTAGTTTCAGGATTCGGTCCATCATCAAATGTTAAAGAGATATATTTTTTATTTGGGTCTAAAGGTTCTGGTAAAGCCCCTTGAATAGCAGTTGGATCAACAAATTCTGGATTTATATATCCAGCGATATCTTTGTACGGTAATGTAATCTCTGTTTTGCCAGTTGGGTTTTCCGGAAGTCCTAAGCTGATTTTATCAGAATAGTAAGTGAATGCAGTTCCATCTAAAGAAATCTCAGGCATATTGAGTATACTATCGATGATTGCATTGCCATCTGAACTTTCAGAGAGTAATGTTTGTTCAATCACTTGTTGAACTGCTAAAATATTTGCTTCACTCATAAAAATATCTTGTAGTGTCAACGGCTGCTTTGTTTTTTGATTGACGAATGCTGTATTTTTACCCATCTCGGTTTTCTCAGACCAATCCTCATCATTATAATCCCAAGTATACGTATCAACAACTGGTTGATAACCAATGACTTGATCATTGATCTTAAGCATCTTTATGTGACCGACAAGCTTGATGGCTGTTTTTTTTGAGCTGTCTTTTTCAGTAGCAGTCATCAAAGTTGCTAATTCAGTTTTTATTGCTTCTAATTGAGGGATAGAATCAGATGCAGCAGGTTCATAGGTTAGTGTTTGAATATTGCCCTCTGTTTTCTCTTGCTCGGTACTTTCAAGTTCCTCCTGCTTTTGAGAATCTCGAATTTTTGTTAGCAGTGCCGCTTCTTTTTGCTCAAAATCACTATTATCTTCTAGCTCACTAGCTTCTTTTGGTTTATGTTGCATCGCATAGGTTGCGTAGACACCGCCACAAATTAAAATAATAGAAATAGTTAAAATAGATGCAAAAGCTAATTTTTTTGAAAAAACACGTTTCTTTTTTTCGCGGCGGCTGTTTCTGGTTCCTCGTGGGTGATTATTTCTCTCCATAACGTTTGATCCCTCTAATTTATAAATTTGATTATATACAGTAATCTAAATGTATCATGCCTATTTGGGACTTTCAACTGTCATTTTATGATGGAGATGATTCTTTTGATTTATTTAATTTTTTTTATTAATCTAAAAAAATTATTTAATCACTTTTAAATTACCCATATAAGGAACTAAAACTTCAGGAATCGTCACTGTTCCATCTTCATTTTGATAATTTTCTAAAATAGCTGCAACTGTTCGGCCAACTGCTAAACCTGAACCGTTTAACGTATGAGCATATTGAACTTTGTCATTTTCATCACGGTAGCGGATCATCGCACGACGTGCTTGGAAATCTTCACAGTTTGAGCAAGAGCTGATTTCCCGATAAGCGTTTTGAGCTGGGATCCAAACTTCTAAGTCATAGGTTTTTGCGGCAGAAAAGCCCATGTCTCCTGTAGCTAATGACATAACTCGGTAAGGAAGGTTTAGCTTTTGTAAAATATCTTCCGCATTTGCGGTCATTTTTTCTAATTCTTCATAAGAATGGTCTGCATCACTGAATTTCACCATTTCTACTTTATTGAATTGATGTAAACGAATCAATCCTCGTGTATCGCGACCAGCACTGCCTGCTTCAGAACGGAAAGATGGACTCAAGGCTGTAAAGTAGATTGGTAAATCTTTACCATCTAAAATTTCGTTATTATAATAGTTTGTCAGAGGAACTTCCGCAGTTGGAATTAACGTCATATCAGTGCCTTCTAATTGGAAAACATCTTCTTTGAATTTAGGAAATTGTCCAGTTCCAAACATAGAATTACTGTTTACGATATAAGGAGTCATCATTTCTGTATACCCATGATCATAAACATGCATATCCAACATAAAATTATATAATGCTCGTTCAAGTCTAGCACCTAATCCTTTATAATAAACAAAACGACTACCAGATACTTTTGCGCCACGCTCGAAATCAAGAATATCTAAATTTTCGGCTACATCCCAATGAGGTCTTGGTTCAAATGCGAAATTTCTTGGCTCGCTCCAACGACGAACTTCAACGTTATCTTCTTCGTCAGCGCCGACAGGCACTGAATCATGAGGAAGGTTAGGTAAAGTTGTAGAAATCTCTTGTAGTTTGGCATCTATTTCCTCAATTTCAGTATCCATCGCTTTGATGTTCCCGCCAACTTCTTTCATTTCAGCGATTTTGTCAGTAGCATCTTCTTTATTCCGTTTTAATTGTGCGATCTCAGCCGAAACATCATTACGATATTTTTTCAGTTCTTCTGTTTTCACTAATAAGTTACGACGACTTTCATCCAAGCGTAAAAATTCTACTAATACTTCTTCTTTGACACCACGGGTTTTCAACTTTGCTTGTACTTCATCAAAATTTTGACGGATCATTTTTACATCTAACATATTTATTCCTCCTTATTTTAAAAGCGTAGCAGACTCGTTCAGCCTTGACAGAAAAATAGGGAAATATGAACGTGGCGTTTTTTGCCACAATCATATTTTATCTTTTTTCCAAAAGGCTAGTCTGCGAGGCTAGATAACATATAAAAGCGTGGCTAGATAATATTGCAGCAAAATAAAAAGCCACTCCATCCCCAGAAAAAATTCTTGGGACGAAATGACTTGAATTTCGCGGTACCACCCAAGTTCAGCATGATGCTGCCCTTGTAGTGCAGATAACGGCTGCCACCGGTTTGGCTTATTTCGTCAAACGCATAGAATAGAGACGGACTTCTTTATAGTTGAATATTTGCTTTCACCACCGCAAACTCTCTTTGATTCATTACTATAAATACTTTTTCTCTTTGCTTGTCACTAGGATACAAAACTTTTGTTGGGATGTCAACCTTGGTAAGTGATTAATGTAAATATAATTGAAAGTTCATTTTTTGTTATTTCTTAGAATATAATATCGATTCTTTAAAGGGTATGATAAAATAGTAATCAATTAGTGAAAAATCAATTAATAACCCTTAATAGCTTGGAGGATAGAGCTTGAATAAATCAAGAAGGAAAACATGGATTCAACTGAGTATTTTATTGTTAATGGTTTTTATAGCAGTCAGCGCTTATTTTTTTTGGTTGGTGACATCTCAAAGTAACTATCTTGGCATTGGAGGTAGAAAAGAAGGGAATACGTGGGTTGTAACAAAACTACAGGCTGATGGTGCAGCTAATAGTAGTGGTGTAAAGATAAATGATGAACTAAAATTCATCGATAAACAATCAGTAAACGAGAATAGACTATTGAATAATTGGCTGATTGTAGAACAAGCTAAAAGTGTGGTTGTTGCAAGAGACGGTGAGTTACATACAATATTGTTTTCTAAAAATAATCGAAATTTTAAAGTATTTTGCATTTTCTTCATTATTGGTTTGGTGTATCTTCTTTTTCTGATAGGACTTTCCAAAAAACAATTAGCCAATAATAGCTCTAAACGATTTTATCAATTTAGTGTGCTAGCTATTTTTACGTTGTTATCAGTTGTTCCTTCTAGTATGGGAAATTATTTTGGGCGGCTCATTATTATTTTGTTTATCTCAGCTTTTCCTTTTTATGTCTATACGTTTTTAGATAAATCTAAATCAACAAATATAGTCAGTAGTAAAATCGTACGATTTATTGGATTAGTCGGATTAGTGAATATTTCTCTGATGCTCATTGTATATTTTGTTCAATTACCTGTTGTTTTAACTGAATATTTATCCGTAGGCGTATTTTACTTGCTAGGTTTTATTCTGATTATTCTATCAATCAGTGATTTACAAAAAAGGTTTTCTAGTAAGACGAGAAAAGAAGGAACACAAGTCAATTTATCATTAATCAGTTTATTGAGTTTCGTCCCCTTATTTTTATTTTACATCTTACCTACTGGTTGGATAGCACCGTTTTATTTAGTGGTTATTTTTACGATATTTCCAATTTTTGGTGTAATTCATCTATTGATATTATCACGTTTTTTAAGATATAGGTATCGGATGAACCAAGCGCTGTTATATTTTATTCTCGCTTTTATTTTATCTTTTACGATAATTCTAGTCTCCTTATTAGGTAGATATGTTCCTCTTGCTATCTTATTGTGCTATGTTTTTCTGTTGATTTACTCTTTTTTCCCGTTGATTGGCGAACTGATTTTAACTGTGAAACGAAATAAAGAGTATAGTGATCCAGTTTCATTATTTGTCGCTGTTGAAGATGAAAGAGAAAGTATCTCTACTTACATTCATGACACGGTTATTCAAGATGTCATCTATTTAATGAAGATTGCTGAAGAAAAAGAGAGCAGTATCGCAAAAGAAGTGATTATTCAGGAATTAGACGAAGTAATATTTAACTTGAGAGAGCTATGTTCAGATATCTATCCATTGATGATTAAAGAAATGGGGTTGACCAATACGATTGTTTCTATGATTGAACAGACAATGAAGAAATATTCTGTGGGAATTACGCATAGTATAGATACAAAAGTAGAGCACTACCCAGTGAAAGTGAATAATTTTATTTTGCGTTCCTTGAAAGAGTTTATGAACAACAGTATTTTGCATGGAAAAGCAGATGAAATCGAATTGATTATCACGTGTAAGGATGAGTTTTGTGAATTTAAAGTATTAGATAATGGGAAATATGTTCAAAAGAAAGCTGATACTCACGCACATTTTGGATTGGAAGTAATTAAAGAAAAATTGATTTTGCTTGGTGGGGAACTATTGATTGAAACAAATGATCAAACGATTATTACGATGACCCTTCCTTACGATCATTTAAAAGGAGAAATGATATGAATATCAGAATGGCACTAATTGATGACCATCGACTTGTACTAGAAGGGCTGCGTAATAAATTAGAAACAGTTCCAGAATTTGATATAATTGGAGCCTACACAACAGTAGAAGAATTTTTGATTTGTATTAAGTACAAGAATATAGATGTTGTAGTGATGGATCTGATGTTAGATGGTGTTCATGGATTTGATTTGGTAAAGAAAATAAAAGGTATGGCTAATAGTGATGTGAAAGTCATTTTGATTTCAGGCTTTTATGAAGAAATGCTTCATAAAAGAGCATTAGAACTAGGTGTAAAAGCATTTCTTCGTAAAGAGACAAGCTATGAAGAACTTATTAGTACAGTAATCAATGTCTATAAAGGAAATCATGTAATCCCTGATTTTCTAGTTTCAATAGAAGAAAATCCGATTTTAAGTGAAATAGAAATAAAAATTATCAACCTAATTGTCAATGAATATACAAATGAAAAGATTTCAAAAGAACTTTATGTAAGTCGAAGAACAGTTGAGTCTCATGTAACTAATATATGTAGAAAACTTGGAGTAAACAGTCGAATTGGTGCAGTTAGAGAAGCAATTAAATTGAATTTAATCGATTAATGAGGAAACCCGCAAAAAAACATTCGGAAGATACGGATGTTTTCTTGCGGGTTTCCTTTTATGCTAAGTGTATCAAGGAGTGATGGAAACATTAGCTATCAAAATAAAAAGAAGCCACTAAAATTAGGAGGATATAATGCTAGAATTTAAAAATATTAGTAAAGAGTATGAGGTAGGAGACCAAAAGGTAAAAGCGCTGGATGATGTAAGTTTTACAATTGAAAAGGGGAAATTCACTGTCATTTTAGGACCCTCTGGATCAGGGAAAAGTACGATGCTGAATTTATTAGGGGGAATGGATCGTGCTTCAAGAGGGGGCTTTTGTTTTGATGGACGAGATATAACGAAGCTAAATGACTTTGAATTGTCCGTTTACCGCAGAGATGTTGTAGGGTTCGTTTTTCAATTCTATAATCTTATACCTAGTTTAACTGCGTATGAAAATATTGCTATTGCAGCACAATTAACAGGAAATCAAGATAAGGCAGAAAATTATTTGAAAAGAGTAGGGTTAGAGCATAGAAAAAATAATTTTCCAACACAAATGTCTGGAGGTGAAATGCAGCGTGTGTCGATTGCTAGAGCTTTAGCAAAGTCGCCAGAATTATTGCTTTGTGATGAACCTACAGGGGCTCTAGATTCAGGCACAGGAATAAAAATCATGGAAATTCTAAGAGAAGCGGCTAATGATTCCAACACAGCGGTTGTTATGGTAACACATAATGCAGAATTCGCCAGTATCGCTCACAAAGTAATTCGTCTGCATGATGGCAATGTTGCGTCTATTGAAGAAAATCCTCATCCAATCGATGTACAGGAGGTTCAATTATAGTGAGTTTTCTAAATCTAAAATTAAGACGTGATATTTTTAAAAATTGGACTCAGTTTTTCTCGGTATTTTTAATGTCCTTTTTAAGTGTTTTAGTATTTGTTGGATTGCAAGGAGCATGGGGCGGCTTAGAGAAAAGTTTGGATAATTTTACCACAACAGCTAATTTAGCAGATTCTTGGGTATATAGTACTGGTTTTACAAATGAAGATATTGAAAAAATTAGTGAACTTTCTGGAGTAGAGAAGGTCGTTGAAAAAACACAGATCAAAGTAACCGATATAAGAGATGATACTCGAGAAAAATATTTATCAGTGGATACATACTCTAGCGATAACTTATCAACACCTTTTCTAACAGAGGGACATGAATTACCTACGAAAGAGGAAGAAGGAATTTGGCTAAATAAGGAATATGCTACTGAAAATAGCATCGCAGTGGGAGATGCTATTCAATTAAAATACAGGGAGCATCAAGTCAAATTAAACGTAAAAGGGTTTATTCAATCTCCAGAAAAAATTTACTATACTGGTACACAAGAATTTATTGCCCCTAATTATTCGGACTATGGCTATGGAATTATTTCACAGAGAACCTTACAGCAGAACTTTCAGTACCGAGGTCCCTCTAATGTAATTGGAATGAGAAATGCTAAGAATGATATTCGTAAAAATATTGAAAGTATCTTAGGAGTAAAACAGATTGCTTATTATAATAGGGAAACATTAAATGAGGTAGCAAACGCTTTAGATCGAGTTGGACAAATTCGTAATTTATCGTATATGTTCTCATTTATCTTTATCTTACTTGCAATTTTAGCCATGTATACAACTATCAGAAGGCTAATTGAATCTCAAATAAAGGAAATTGCTGTATTGAAGGCATTGGGATTTTCCAATCTTAGTATAGGTGTTCATTATGCTAGTTATGGTTTTTTAATTGGAGGAGGAGGAGCTGTTCTTGGTGCATTAGTATCTCCATTACTGTCTTGGTTTGTTTTGAATACGCAAAAAGACATGTTTTCAATTCCTGAATGGACGATTTCGTATAACTATACTTCGTTGATTGTTATTTCGATTGTTGTCTTTACGTGTGTGTTATCAGCTTTCTTAGCTTCCAGAGAAGCAAGAATAGGGTTGCCAGTATTATTTCTTCGAGGAGGAAATACAAAAAATGTTCATTCTATTATTCTTGAAAAAATGCCCTTCTTATGGAATGCATTAAGTTTTGAAAATAGATGGGCTTTTAGAGATGCGGCTATTAATAGAGTCAGGATGTTAATGGGAATTATTGGTGTAGCTGGTGGAATGATGTTGCTTACAGCTGGCTTTGGTATGCCGGAATCGATCAATCATTTAGTAGATAAAGCATATAATCAAGATTTTACTTATGATAGAAGACTAGAAACGACAAACTTTGACGCGTTGAACGATGAATTTGACGGACAAAGTGTACAAATTTTACCAGCTAGATATACGCCAGATGACGGATACAATCGTTTGCTGATCATTATAAGCAAAGGCTCATTTGTAAATATGAGAACAAAAGATAATAAAACTGTATCGAATGACGGAATCTATTTGACTAATGGGTTTGCAGAAAGAGCTAACTTAAAAGTAGGAAATAAAGTTAAGGTACGATCTTCCTTAGATACGAATGATTATGAGTTTGAAGTCAAAGGGATTATTACTAGCGAAACGAACCAAGGCGCTTATATTATGCAAGAAACTTGGGAGAAAGCGGGTGGGAAATTTGCGCCACATACTTTATTAGTAGGAGCAAATCTAGCAGTATCAGAACTAAAAAATAATTCGAATGTAGAATCAGTGATTAACATAGTGGATCAAAAAGAAAACGCATATGAATTCGTTGAAAGCTTAAGTAGTATTTTCATGATGATCGTGGCATTTGCTATATTGTTGGTTGTAGTGGTTTTATATAATTTAGGAACACTGAATTTTGTTGAAAGAACAAGAGACTATGCGACATTAAGAGTACTTGGTTTTCATAAGAAAGAGCTAAGAAGAATTACAATGATCGAGAACCTATTTACAACAGTAATCGGTTGGCTCATTGGAATCCCATTAGGATTATGGTTTTTAGATCAGTATGTTAAAACTTTTTCAACAATACACTTAGAATATACTTCTTATATAGGCGTACTCAATTTGACATTCGCTTCACTTATCGTGTGGGGGTGTTCATTAACAACAACTTTCTTTGTTGGAAGAAGAATACAAAAGCTTGATATGGTGGAGTCATTAAAGGGTGTAGACTAAAAAAATAAGAGTTAGGAACAATACACACTCAGTGTAATTCCTAACTCTTATTCTTGTTAACTAATTTCTTTTCAAAGGCAAATGAATAATAAATGAGGTCCAACGATTATCAGATGTTGCATAGATATATCCTCCATGTAATGCAATAATGCTTTGTGCAATAGCTAGACCAAGACCTGTTCCACCTGTTTCTTGCGAACGTGATTCTTCTACCCGATAAAAACGATCAAATAATTGATCTAAAGATTTCTTAGGGATAGGTGGACCATCGTTTCTAACAGCAATTACAGCTTCAGTTCCAACTTTTTCTACATCAATGACGATATTTTTACCACCTTTTCCATATTTAAGCGCATTTGATAAGAGATTATTGAAAACACGCACTAACTTTTCAGTATCTCCATCCATTTTGATTGAAGCCGGATTGGCATTGACTTGAATAATCATGTCATTTTTGTCTGCTTCAAGCTCAAAATCAGCAGCAAGTTGCTCAATTAGTTGGGCCATGTCAAAATTGATTGAATTGATTGGGACAGATGGCTGACGAACTTTTGTATATTCAAAGAGATCGTCAACAAGTAGTTTCATCTGTTTTGCTTTTACATAAGCTGTATGTGTGTATTTCAGTAAATCCTCTTGATTATGAAATTGCCGATCTTCAATCAAACCTAAATAACCTATAATAGAAGTTAAAGGTGTTCTGATGTCATGACTGACATTTGTGATCAACTCATCTTTTGATTTTTCGATTTTTCGCTCATCTTCGATAGCCGCAACAGTACTATCAACTAAACCATTGATACTGGTAACAACTTTAGCCAAGTCACCGCTTAACTCGAAAGGAATGCGATGGTCGTAATTACCGTCTGCAATATAATGCAACTCACTGATGATGTGACGTAATTGCATTTGACGATAACGCCGAATCAAACGCCAATACAATACACTAACATCAACGATAAAGAAAATCGGGATTACGAACTTGCTTAAACTCCAAAATAAATCCGTATTTAGCTCTTGAGCGAAAGCACCTTTAGTTGCCCAAATGATTCCTTGTAGTGTCTGACTACCACTAAGCAGAACTGTAATTGAAACATTTAATAGAAGTAACAGGATAATCGTAACGATTCCCTCAGCTAATAATTCACTGATTTCTTTAGATGTTAATGTGATTCTCTTTTGCTTTTCGATCTTCTTTTGTCTAACGAGCATCGATCTTATATCCAACTCCCCAAACTGTTTGAATGACTTTTTCTCCACCAGTTGCTTCTTCTATTTTATCTCTTAAGTGGCTAACATGAACCATCACTGTTTTTGCAGAGACGATGCTTTCTTGTTGCCACACGCGTTCGAAAATTTCGTCTGCACTAAAAACACGGTTCGGATGACTAGCTAATAGATATAAGATCCCAAATTCTAATGCAGTTAGCTGGATTTCCTTTCCATCAACTGTCTTTACTTCGTGAGAGTCTTTATTGATAATTAGTGAGCCGATTTCAAGTACATCTGGTTCATCAGCTTTTTGTTGCATTTGGCTACGTCGTAAAATAGATTTAACTCGAGCCATAACTTCCAGTGGATTGAATGGCTTTGTAACATAATCATCTGCACCAGCAACTAGTCCTTTGATTTTGTCCATATCCGTTGTTTTAGCAGTTAACATAATGATTGGAATTTGAGATTCCTTTCGTAACTCTTTTACAACTTGCATACCATCCATGATTGGCATCATAATGTCTAGAATAAGCAAATCAATATCTGAAATTGTGCGAATCTTAGACAAAGCCTCTTTTCCATCATAAGCTTTAACGACTTCATAGCCTTCGTTGTGAATATAAATACTCAGTAGTTCTACAATCTCTTTATCATCATCAGCAACTAAAATTTTCATATCATTCATTTCCTCCATATATATAGTAGAATTCTTCTTCTTTATTCTAACAAAAAAATAGAAAAATTGACAAAAACAAAGAGAAGTTACGGTAAATTTAGAATATATTACCAAAAATTAAGAAATAGGGGGAAAAGAGCTGGTTTTTTGCTCAAAAGCGAACAATAAAGAACAAAAGGAATAAAACAATCGGGAACGAAAAAAACTTCAAAAAAAGTGCAAATTTTAGTTGACCTAAGCCTATAATCTTGGTATATTATATCTTGTCGCAAGGCACTGATGAAACTCGCCAAACGATGAAGATAATATAACGGCTTAAGTTTGAAAAAAAACTTTTGCAATCAGTAAAATAGTTGTTGACAAGCAGCTATTAACCTGATAGACTAGTGAAGTTGTCGCAAGAAACAAAGACAGCTAAACGAGAATAGAATAACAATTCGAGTTTGAAAAAACTTGAAAAATCAGGAAGAAAGTTGTTGACAAATAACAAACAACCTGATAAACTAATGAAGTTGTCGCGAAACATTCGATAACATCAAGCAGAAAAAAACTTTGAAACTTTTTTAAAAAAAGTGTTGACATCAAATCGGAGATTTGATATGATATAAAAGTTGCTGCGAGGTAACACAGTAGACCTTTGAAAACTGAACAAAGTAAGACGAACCAAATGTGTAGGTTGTTTTTACAACGGTAAAAACAAACAACAATTTTTAACAA
>Ga0308156_1000732_pt1 | contig 53769 bp, 57 predicted proteins | sample PhyAR2_FD_201041 | JGI IMG/M metagenome (GOLD analysis project Ga0308156, IMG submission 201041) | Phyllosphere microbial communities from UC Gill Tract Community Farm, Albany, California, United States - DLSL A.R2 | ecosystem: Host-associated > Plants > Phyllosphere > Unclassified | place: USA... | reverse complement strand
TGGTCGACCTGCCACTGCGTGACCGGCACCACCTTGGTGGCGCCCTTGCGCAGCGGCTGTTCGAAGTACACCTTGCCGGAGAACGGCTCGGTGACCTTGGCGGTGAAGAACGCGCCGAACAGCATCGTCTTCATCGCCGGCGTTTCACTGATGACGCCGTTCTTCAGCGCATCCACCTGCAGGCTGATGACGTAGTCGGCCTCGGGGATCTTCAGCTGGTAGACCTTGCCGTCGGCAAAGCGCGCGGCCATGGCACCGCCGATCGCCTGGCCCGAGGCCGGCGGCAGCAGGCCGACACCGGTATTGGACGACAGCGTCTTGGACAGTTCGTGTGCCAGCGTGGCGCGCAGCGGACCGGCCCACTTCGGGTCGGGCAGCTTGGCCAGCGTGGCGTCGGACAAGGTCACCGCACCCACCTGCAGGCGACGCGTGGCCGCTTCCGGCAGTTTGGCCTGGGCCAGGGTGGTGGCCAGCACCTGCGACAGGCTGGTATCGGCACCGCCGTACAGCAGATCGGCGACGATCGCATCGATATCGTCGCTGTCCGGGCGGTACTCCTGCACGTCGATGCGCTGCAGGGTAAGCGGATAGGAGGCGATCACCTGGCGCTCGCGGAAATCGAAGAACAGCGCCTGCAGTGCCACTTCCACCAGCACCTTGTACTGGTCGCCGATCGGTTCGACCGATACCAGCTCGCGGTCCAGCGCAGCGGCCAGCACCACGGCACTGGTGGTGCCATCGAGCATCGCCACCGGCTGGTCGATCAGTTCCAGGTTGGCCGGCGCGCGGCGCTTGAGCGCCTGTGCCAGGGTCTGGTTGAGCGGAATCAGGCCACGCTTTTCCAGCACGGCATGCGCGTGCGGGGTGGTCGCCTGTACGGCGGCGGCGTCAGCGGTATAGGCAAAGCCGGCCCAGTAGGCCTGCTGCGATTTGTCTGCGGCCTGGCTGGCCAACGGCCATACGGCCAGGCACAGGGCATAGGCAAGCAGGCGCGCAAAAGCGCGCGGTGCGCTCTTCGTCCTTGAAAACATCCAACCGCTCCTCGGTCACGACACACGAATGACAGGCGCGAACACGCCCGCTGGGCGCGAAACATAGCCGCTCCGGGGCAAACCGACAAGTGCTGACCTTGTCGGCTTCAATTTTCCTGCGGCAGGCCGGCCCGTTGCCGCAGCAGGGTCCGCTCTGCCTGGTTCTGGCTCAACGCCGCTGCCGAGGCGAATGCGTCACGCGCGTCCTGCTCACGTCCCAGCTGCTGCAGCAGTTCGCCGCGCACCACCATCAGCGGTGCGTAGCCCTGCAGGCGGGGCTCATCCAGCAGCGGCTGCAACAGTGCCCATGCCGCGAACGCGCCTTCGCTGCGCGACACCGCCACCACCCGGTTCAATGCCACCACCGGCGATGGCATCACCTGCAGCAGCTGCGCATACAGTGCAGCGATGCGCGCCCAGTCGGTGTCTTCGGCACGCCGCGCACTGGCATGGCAGAAAGCGATCCGCGCCTGCAGCACATAGGGGTCATCGCCGCCACCCGCCGACACCGCACGCGCCAGTGCCTGCTGGCCGCGTTCGATCTGCAGCCAGTCCCAGCGCGCCCGGTTCTGCTGGTCCAGCAGGATCGGCGCACCCTGCGCATCCACCCGTGCCGCCGCGCGCGAGGCCTGCAGTTCCATCAGCGCCAACAGACCCAGTACCGGCGGCACCGGCATGCGATGGGCGAGGATGCGCGCCAGCCGCAGCGCCTCGGCGCACAGCGCCGGTCGCATCCAGTCGTCGCCCGCACTGGCTGCATAGCCTTCGTTGAACACCAGGTAGATCGCCTCCAGCACCGAGGCCAGTCGCTCCGGCAATGCATCGGCACGCGGCACTTCGTAGGGGATCTGCTTCTGCGCCAACGTGCGCTTGGCACGCACGATGCGCTGGGCGATGGTCGGCTCCGGCTGCAGGAACGCGCGGGCGATCTCGGTCGTGGTCAGCCCGCCCAGCAGGCGCAGGCTCAGCGCCACCCGCGCGTCGGCAGGCAGGACTGGATGGCAGGCCACGAACATCAGCCGCAGCAGGTCATCGCCGATGTCGTCTTCCAGCGCCTGGCTGTCGTCCGGCGCGGGCAATGCGGCCGGATGCAGTTCCTCTCCCCATTGCGCATGCTGCTGCGCCACCCGACGGTGCTGGCGCAGCACATCGATGGCACGGTTGCGCGCGGTGGTCATCAGCCAGGCTCCAGGATTGTCCGGGATGCCCTGCACCGGCCAACGCTCCAGCGCGGCCAGCCAGGTGTCCTGGGCCAGCTCTTCGGCACGACCGACATCGCCGCCGAGCAGGCGCGCCAGGCGCGCGATCAACACTGGCGATTCCATCCGCCAGAGGGTGTCCAGGCGCTGGCTCAGGGCGGGCTCGTGCATGCGCCGATCACAGCATGCGGGCCCGGCCCGCACAAGCGCCGGCGTTCACGCTTCCACGATCGGCTTGAAGCCGCCCCAGAACATGCGCTTGGTATCGAACGGCATGTCCTTCGGGCCGATATGCGCCAGCCGCGGGTCGGCCATCACCTTCTTGTTGATGCGGTCGCGCGCGGCACGCGTGCGGAACACCACGAAGGCCACGATCACCGTTTCGCCCGGCTTGAGCTTCACCGCCTGCGGAAACGAGGTCGATTTGCCGGGCTGCACGTCATCGGCCACGCATTCCATGTACTGCAGCGCGCCATGGTCCTTCCACACTGCGCCGGCCTGGCGGGCAAGGCGGCGATAGGCCGCCACCTTGTCCTGCGGGCACGGCAATACGTAAGCATCCACGTAAGCCATGGGGATTCTCCCTGCGGCGGCCGCTCAGCCCGGCTCGCCATCCATGTGTGCGATTTCCCAGAGATGTCCATCCAGGTCCTGGAAGCCGCGCTGGTACATGAAGCCGTAGTCGCGCGCCGGCTGCGGTTCGCTGGCACCGGCGGCCAGCGCCTTGTCCACCATGGCGTCCACCGCCTTGCGGCTGTCGGCCGACAGGCAGGTGATCACCTCGGTCTGCGCATGCGCATCGGCGATGCCCTTGGTGGTGAACTGCTGGAAGAACGGCTTGACCAGCAGCATCACGAAGATGCTCTCGCTGACCACCATGCAGGCGGCGTTCTCGTCGGTGAAGGCCGGGTTGAAGCTGTAGCCCAGCGCGGCGAAGAACGCCTTGGCTTTTTCCAGATCCTGCACGGGCAGGTTGACGAAGATCATCTGCGGTTGCGGTGTACTCATCGGTGCGGTTCCCTGCGATGGATGGAGAAAAGGAAAATCAGGGCTGCTTCATGCAGTTGACCATCCACGGCTTGCCGTAGCGGTCGGTCAACATGCCCCAGCGGTGGGCCCAGAAGGTTTCGGCGATCGGCATCTGCACCTGGCCACCCTCGGCCAGCGCCGCGAAAACGCGCTCGGCTTCTTCGATGCTGTCCACGTCGACGTTGATGGTGGTCGAGCCACCCTCGCCGCCGCCGGGACCATCGGCTGCCATCAGGATCGCCGCGCCGATCTCCAGCTGGCTGTGGGCCACATGGTCGAGGGTGTCGGCCGGCATTTCATTGCAGCCCGGCGAGCCGTCGGACGGCGGCATGTCGCGGTACTTCATCTCCGACGTGACCTGGCCGCCAAGTGCCTTGGCGTAGAACGCCATTGCGTCGTGGGCCTGGCCGCTGAAGCCGAGGAAGGGAATCAGTTTCATGGGAATGCTCCGTAGGATGGGATGAATGCGCGACCGTACTCAGGCACGGTCGAGCTGCTCACGCAGACGCTGTTCCTGCTGCTGTAATTCAGGGGTGAAGGCTTCGCCGAAGTCTTCGGCGGAGATCAACGGGCGCAGTTCGAGGGCACCGCCCGCGCCGAAGGGTGCACGGCTGGCCCATTCGGTGGCCTCGTCCAGCGAGCGCACGTCCCACAGCCAGAACCCGGCGATCTGCTCGCCGGCCGGGCCGAACGGGCCGCTCTCGACCCGGGGAGTACCACCACCGAAATGGACGCGCCGGCCGCGCTGGGTGGCATGCAGGCCTTCCCCGGCGAGCATGATGCCGGCGGCCACCAGTTGTTCGTTGTAGGCGCCCATGGTGGCCAGTTCCTGTTCGCTGGGCATGCGCCCGGCTTCGGAATCGGCGTTGGCTTTGACGATCACCATCACTTTCATTGCGGTCTCCGCTGGGCTGCGGGTGCGTGCCCTTCCCTCTTACAACGAACCAGGGGCGCGAGGATCGACACCGTCGTGCAAATTATTTTTCCTGCGGAGAGCGCGCCTTCGGCGGGGATCGGCGAACGGCGGGGCCCCTCCGTGGTGGGGTTGGTTGGTCGTGAAGAGCTGCATCTCTGTGGGTTGGCCGGGCGGGTGGGCTGCGCAGGGGACGCCGTGAATACGTCCCTGTAGGCTCGGGCGCGCCATCCATGGCGCTTACGCCCCTGCGCAACCCACCCGCCCGGCCACGGACAGATTCCTGCCTCCGATCCACCACGGGAAGATCAGGAAAAAAAGGCAGAAGCAACAGCAAAGGCGGTTGGCTGGCGGCCTCGGCTTTGCGAGCGAAGCGACCCGCTTTTGCCTTTGTTTGTGATTTTCCGTGGTAGACGCCGCAGGAAACTGTCCAGGGCCGGGTGGGTAGGCGGGGCGGGGGTGTCCGCGGCATGGATGCCGCGGCCAAGCCCCCAGGGATGGGTTCACGGCGTCCCCCGACCCGCCTACCCACCCGGCCAATCCCATGGCTCATGCTTGTGCTTGTGCTTCCACCACGGAGGGGCCCCGCCGTTCGCCGATCCCCGCCGAAGGCGCGCTTCCCGCTCTGCCTTTCGCAGTGCAGCATGCCCCCGCGCAAACCTGCGCGATCATGGTCCCCCGCCCCCGCCAGGACTCCGCCATGCAGCAGTACCTGCTTCTGATCTACATCGACCCGTCACTGCTGCGCACACTGCCCATCGACGACTTCAATACGTTGATGCGCGACTGCCTCGCCCATGCCGACAAACTGCAGGCCGAAGGCACGTTGCTGGCCGCGCAGAAACTGCAGCCGATCGAATCGGCGCAGACCCTGCGCGTGCGCGATGGCCACAGTCGGGTACTCGATGGCCCCTTCGCCGAAACCCGCGAACTGCTGGCCGGCTTCAACCTGATCGTTGCTCGTGACCGCGATGAGGCCATGCGTATCGCCCAGGGCTTCCCGTGGGCCCGCTTCGGCAGCATCGAGGTGCGGCCGCTGGAAGACATGGACGCCGAGCGCGAACGCTGCGGCGCCCCGGCCGCGGCTACGGCAGCAGCCGTACCCTGATGTCGCGCGGGCCCACGCCTTCGTTGCCGCTGTAGTCGCGCGCACTGGCACGCACGATGTACTCGCCCGGCGGCAACGCCGCCGGCTGCCAGCGCCCGGTTTCCATCAGCCCATCGCGCACGGTGTTGGTCACCAGATAACGGAAGCGGGTGACCGCGCTGCCATGCACGGTGATGCCGCTGTCGGGTGCGTAAGCCACTTTCACCGCCTGCTTCTGCGGTGGCATGCGGTTGAAGACGATGTTCCAGCGCGGCTGCTCGTAGCCCTGCAGTGGCTGCCCGGCAGCATCGAGGATCTGGTAGCCCACCTGGTACGGCCCCAGCCGACGACGCGGCAGGTTGTTGTCCACCTGGTCCCAGGCCTCCACCACGATCTGCACGCCGCGTCCCTGCCGGGCCAGCATCACCACGCCATCGCTGCCGGCGGCCAGTGGCTGGTCGTTATCGTCCAGCAGCGCCACATCGGTGATGCGCGGCGCGAAGTGGTCGGCATAGCCCTTGAACCCCAGCGCCACCGCATTGGTCTCGAAACCGCCATTGCCCACGGCCAGGTGCACGTGCGCCTGGTTGTTGATGCTGCCCAGGCGGTCGCCGACGTGGATGCGTGTACCACGGCGCACGCGGATGCGCTCCAGCGTGCCGTCCTCGGCGTACAGCGGCTGCCAGCGCGCGTCGAACGGTTCGCCGCGTGGCGTGCGACCGACGCGCATGTGGATGTATTTCAACCGGTCCACAGCCAGGCCCTCAGCCTGCCCACCGAGGCTCCAGGCGGCAATCGGGCTGCTGATCTTGCCCTCGGCGATCGCCAGTACGGTCTGGCCGACATCGCCGCGCACATCGAAGCCGCCGTGCAGGTGGTGGCGGCTCTCACCCTGGAAGGTGCCGCGCACCTCGCCGAGTGTGCCGACCACTTCGTGCCAGCCATCCTGCGGTGCCAGTGGCCAGCGTCCGCCACTGTCCGGCAGCGCCGCATCCGAGGCCGGGCCCACCAGCGCCGGTGCGGGCAGTTCACCCACCGGCAACGGGCGCAGGCGATGCAGGCGATAAGCCGCGGAATCGGCCACCAGCAGGGTGCCGTCGGCCTCTACCGCCAGACCGCTGGGGCGCGCCAGGCGTGGCAGGCGGTCATTGCCCAGCAGTGCCAGCTGATGTCCCTGCGGGGTCACCTGCACGATGCGTCCATCCAGGTCACCCACGTACAGCACGCCGTCATGCGTGGTGGCCAGTGACAGCGGGCCATTGATGACCTCCCCGCGGCCAACGACGGTGCTGACCATGCCATCGGTGCCGACGCGACGCACTGCGTTGTTGAACAGATCGGCCACCAGCAGTGCGCCGTGCGCATCGAAGGCCAGCGCCACCGGCGTATCGAAACGAGCGTCAGCGCCAAGCGCATCGGCGAAGCCCGGGCGGTCGCCGCCGGCCAACGTACGCACGTTGCCATCGGTACCGATCACCCGGATGCGGTCATTCCAGGTATCAGCCACATAGACCTGTCCCTGCGCATCCACGGCGATGCCCATCGGCCCATCGAAGCGCGCCTGCGCGGCAGGACCATCGGCGAAGCCTTGCTGGCCACCGGCCAGCGTCGTCACCTGTCCATCGGTACTGACGCGCCGGATCGCATGATTGCCGGTGTCGGCCACATACAGGTTGCCCTGCGCATCGGCGGCAATACCCGAAGGCGTGTTGAAACTTGCCTGCAGGGCAGGCCCATCAACACGACCCTCGCCCTGCCCCGCTACCGTTTCAATACGGCCATCGGGCAGACGGCGGCGAATGCGGTTGTTGTCACCGGCATCGGTGAAGTAAACGCTGCCATCGGCACTGCCCAGCAGCGCGTAGGGGTCGGCAAAGCGTGCCTGCGCCGAGGCGCCATCGCGATCACCCGGATGACCGTCTCCGGCCAGCAGCTCGATCTGTGCGGTCCAGCCCAGCGGCGTGGCGGCCGGGCCGCTCGCTACTGTCGGGCCCGATGCCGGGAACTCCCACCAGGTTGCCGCCAATGCCACCGCTGTTGCCACCACTACGCCTGCCGCCATCCAATGCCGCCGTGCCATCGTTCCTGTTCGCCTGCCAGACCGTGAAGAGGGTCAGACGATAGTCGCTGCACTCCCGGCTGCCAAGGCCGCGCCGCTGCAAATGCGAGGGTGCTTGTGGTGGCAGCCCTTTGCGGGTTCAAATCAACGCACTTCGCATTCAAATCAACGCACTTTCCAAGGATGGATGCCGTCATGTCCCGACCTACCCTGCCTCTCGCCGCCCTGCTGCTCACCGTGCTGGCGGCAGCATCTGCACACGCCGTCGAGCCCCATCCCGAGGCGCCAGCGCAGGAGATCGCGGATACCCCCTTTTCCGCCTACCAGCAACGGTGGGAGTCGGCGTTGATGATGGCCGGCAGCGGCAACATGCTGGGTGCCATGATCGCGTTCGAACGGCTGATGGACGATCCGTTGTTCGCCCGTCTCGAGCCCGCCGTGCGTGGGCGCAACGCGCAGATCGCCGGTGCCACCGCGTTGATGCAGGATGCCCCCGGCGTTGCCCGCCGCTACCTGCAGCAGGCACTGACCGCGCTGCCGAACGACCCGGCCACGCTGGCCACCCTGGTATCGGTGGAACTGGCCGAGGACAACACCGCCGCCGCAACCCTCCACCTGCTGCAAGCGGCCACCCATGCAGATGGCCCCGTGCAGGTTGATACGCAGACCGTCAGCTACCTGCAGTACACGCTGCGTGCGCAGCCGGCTCAACGCATGGCCCTGCTGAAGAGCCTGTTCGACAACCAGTGGACGGGGGATGGCGTTGAACCCACCGGCCTCTGGCTGGTGCTGGCGACATTGCAGGTCGAGCACGGCCGCAGCGCAGAGGCAGCTGCCACGATTGCCCGCATCGATACACCGTTGGAGGTGATCGCATTGCGCAGCGACAAGCGCTTCGACCGCTACGTCGATCGCCGCGATCCGCGGTTCGATCCGCAGCAGGTGGCACAGCGCAAGCTGGATGACCTGCGCGTGTCGGGCCTGCTCGACCGCCGCTTGAATGCCGAGCTGGCTGCGTTCGGCTTCATCCAGCTGATGGTGGGCGAGAACGAGCAGATCGTGCAGTTCACCGATGACATGGCGCGGATGGTCAGTGCCGGCCAGCGTCCTGCGGGTGAGGAGGCAACGTGGCTGGCGTGGCTGCTGGACTACCGCACGCTGGCACTGCGCCGGCTGGATCGCATCGACGACTCGGTGGCGGCCGCACGACTGACCGATGCGGTCGGTGCCCTTGGCCCGGACGCGGCCGAGCACCGCATGAACCTGGCCTTCATGCTGTCTGCCACTGGCCACGAACGCGAGAGCGACACCCTGCTTGCCGGCATGGACGGGCTGTCGCCCTTCGGGCTGGCGGCGCGCGCCTACCTGACCTTCGTGCATGCGCGCGAGAACAACGATCCGGCGGCAGCGGCGGCCGCGCGCGCGGAAATCGTCAGCCACCGCAAGGACGCACCCCAGATCCATATGGAACTGCTGATTGAAGAAGGCGACATGGAGGCCGCCGCAGCCGCGCTGATAAGCCAACTGGAATCCGCAGAGGATCGCACCGACGCACTGCTCAGCCTGCAGGACATGCGCGTGTATCCCTCGCTGCCCGCGGAGCGGGTGGCCGACGAACGCTGGCGCGAACTGAAACGGCGTGCCGATGTGCGTGCCGCGATCAACCGCGTCGGCCGGATTGAACGCTACCCTCTCTACAGCATTTCCACATCGCGCTGATCGCCGGTCATTTCGCCGGCACTTCGATACGGATGCCCATCGCTTCGCGGTAGCGCGTATACAGGGCCATCACCTTGTCCACGTAGGCCAGGGTTTCGGCATACGGTGGCACGCCCTTGTAGCGCGCCACCGCACCGATGCCGGCGTTGTAGGCCGCCGCTGCCAGCGGACGGTCGCCGTTGTAGCGACGCAGCAGCGCGCGCATATAGCGGGCGCCGCCGTCGATGGACTGCTGCGGCGAGAACGGGTCGCGCACGCCGTATTCCAGCGCGGTGTCCGGCATCAGCTGCATCACGCCCTGCGCGCCCTTGCTGGACACCGCCAGCGCGTCGAAATTGCTTTCGGCGTGGGCGATCGCCCGCAACCAGGCATCGTCCACGCCGGTGGCCTTGGCCGCCGCCTTGAACTGTTTTGCGTGCTGGGCCAGCTGGGGCTTGCCGACCTTGCCCAGGCCTTCGTGCGCCGGTTCGCCCGGCGGTGTGGCTACGGTGAACTTCAGGAACACCCGTGAGCCGGGCAGGTTGCGGGTGGAGTAGACAAGCTTGCCGTCCTGCTCGCGCTCGTACAGCACGCCACTGAACACGCCCATGTTGCCCCACAGGTTGGGAGCCTGTACGGCGCTGTCGTCGATCTCCTTCGGCGTGCAGCGCGAGCCGGGCTCCGGTGCGGTGGCCAGGCTGACGGTGTTGCCCTGCACGCAGCGGTAGACCGTGCGCGCTGTCGCCAGCCCCGGCCACAGGCCAGACAGCAGCAACAGCGCGACGAGGGCGGGACGGAGGGACATGGCGGCGGGATGATCCGGCTGCGGCCGCTAACACTGAGTGAATGGGGGTTCGGCCGGGCGCCGCCCGGCACCCGCAGACGCAACGGCCGCAGCAACAGCCGAAGCAACAGCAGAAGCTGGCTTCCTGAAGGTAGGCGGGGTGGGTCCGGTTGCGGGGGGCGCTGCAAGTACGTCCCTGTAAGCTCGGTCGCCGCATCCATGCGGCTCACGCCCCCGCAACCGGACCCACCCCGCCTTCGACAGATTTCCGCGGCTGTTGGTGGGTCTCGACCATGCGGCTGTTGGTGGGCGGTTTACCTTGGTCGACACGTGTAGATCCACGCCATGCGTGGATGGGACTCACCGGGGCCGTTGGATCTGTTGGCGAGGGTCTTGCTGACTATCTCGCCATCTTCCGCCGCAGCCAATAACCGGCGCCCAGCAGCACGAACCACGCTGGGCTGGCGATCAGCGCCTGGCGGGTGTCGGCCTGCAGGCTCAGCAGCACCAGTACCGCAGCAAAGAAGACCAGGCAGGCCCAGCACATCGCCACGCCGCCGGGCATCTTGAAGATCGAGGCCGCGTGGCGCTCGGGGTAGCGGCGGCGGTAGACCATGTAGGCCACCAGGATCAGCGACCAGACGAAGATGAACAACACCGTCGCCAGGGTCGTCACCAGGGTGAAGGCGGTCACCAGGTTGGGGATCAGGTAGATCAGCAGTGTGCCGCCCAGCAGGCACAGGCAGGAAAACAGCAGCCCCCGTGCCGGCACCGCAGCGCGCGAGAGCTTGGACAGGCCACGCGGTGCATGGCCTTCCTCGGCCAGACCATACAGCATGCGGCTGGTGGAGAAGATGCCGCTGTTGGCCGAGGACGTGGCCGAGGTCAGCACCACGAAGTTGATCAGGCTGGCGGCGGCGGGAATGCCGGCCAGCACGAACAGCTGCACGAACGGGCTCTTGTCCGGCACCACCTGGCGCCATGGAGTCACCGCCATGATCGCGATCAGCGCCAGCACGTAGAAGATGATGATGCGCACGGGGATCGAGTTGATCGCCTTGGGCAGGTTGCGCTCGGGGTCAGCCGTTTCCGCAGCGGTGGTGCCCACCAGCTCGATGCCGACGAAGGCGAACACCGCGATCTGGAAACCGGCGAAGAAACCCACCAGGCCCATCGGGAACATGCCGCCGTCATTCCACAGGTTCGACAGCGATGCGGTGTGGCCGCTGGGCGAAGTGAAGCCCCAGGCCACCAGTCCAGCACCGGTGATGATCAGCGCGCAGATCGCCACGATCTTGATCAGCGCGAACCAGAACTCCATTTCGCCGAACAGCTTCACCGTCACCAGGTTCAACGACAGCAGCAGCATCACGCAGGCCAGGGCTGGTTTCCACGCTTCCAGTCCCGGGAACCAGAACTGCGCATAGGCGGCGATGGCGATCACGTCGGCGATGGCGGTGACGATCCAGCAGAACCAGTACGTCCACCCGCAGAAGAACCCGGCCCACGGCCCGAGCAGATCGGTGGAGAAATCGATGAAGGATTTGTACTGCAGGTTGGACAGCAGCAACTCGCCCATCGCCCGCATCACGAAGAACAGCATCGCGCCGATGATCAGGTAGACCAATACGATGGACGGGCCGGCCAGGCTGATGGTCTTGCCCGAACCCATGAACAGGCCGGTGCCGATGGCACCGCCGATGGCGATCAGTTGCAGGTGGCGGTTGGACAGGCTGCGGCGCAGGTGCTCGGGGGGCGTGGCGGGCTCGGTCATGGGCGCGGGAAGGGGCGGGTGAAGCGTTCGACGTTAGTCCTCCCGCTGCCACAACGCCAGCGCCGGACGGCCCAGGGCCGTCAGCAAGTGTCACTTTCACCACAATGTGACCCGTTACCGCCTTTGTCCCATTCCGCCCAGCCCTGCGCCGTGTTCATATACCGCCATCGCCCAAGGACCGGCCCCGCCCATGTGCCCAGCCCTGCACACCTCTCTGGAGCCCCGGTCATGAGCCGACTGCGGGTCATCATCGGCGGCACCGTCCTGGCCGTGCTGGCCGCTGCAGTGCCGATCGCGGTCATGGTCTATGCCACCTGGGACCGTGCCGTAAGTGTCGAACAGCAGCGGCTGCATGCCATCGCCGAGCGCAGCCTGCGCCGTACCGAAGTGTCCTACCAGGAAGCGCTGGCGGCATTGAAGTCGGCCGAGGCCACCGTGCTGCCGCCCTGCGGGGCCGAACACATCCAGCGCATGCAGACCCTGGTGATGACCACGCCGTCGTCGGACCAGATGGGCTACTTCGAGGGCGGCAAGCTGCGCTGCACGTCGTGGGGGCCGTTCCAGCAGGATGTGGACCAGCCCACGCCGGACCACGTCACCAGCGATGGTGCCGGCATCACCGTCAACGTGCGCCCCGAGGCGGCTGGCCGGCGGCCGATGCTGTCCATGATGTACGGGTCCTATGACGTGCTGGTCGACCCTCGGCGCTTCGTCGACGTCATCGTCGATCCGGACGTGCGGCTGGCCCTGGCAAGTCCGGATGGACGGCTGCTGACCCAGCAGGACGGCATGGACCCGGCCCTGCTGCAGCGCCTGCTGCGTGAGCCCGGCGAAGGCCTGGACCGCGACACCCTGTATGCCAGCGCGCGCAGCGGTGAATGGCTGGCAATCGCCACGGCGCCGCGCACCGCGCTGGCGGCCACGTTCCGGCAGCAGGCGTGGCTGTTCGTGCCCTTGGGCCTGCTGATGGCCGCCGCCGGTGCCGGGCTGGTGATCTGGCTGTCGCGACGACGGCTGTCGATGCGCGGCGAACTGGGCATCGCCATCCGCCGCCGCGAACTCTACCTGCACTACCAGCCCATCATCGAACTGGACACCGGCATCTGCGTCGGCGCCGAAGCGCTGGTGCGCTGGCAGCGCCCCGACGGCACGCAGGTGCGTCCGGACCTGTTCATTCCCTTGGCAGAAGAAGCCGGGATGATCGCCGCCATCACCGACCTGGTGATCGAGAACGTGGTTGCCGACATGCGTGAGCTGCTGGCCGAGGATCGCAGTGCACACATCGCGATCAACCTGGCGGCCGAGGACATCAGCAGCGGACGGGCGCTGAAGGTGATCTCGCAGCGCATGGCCGGCAGCGGCATCCTGCCGCAGCAGATCTGGCTGGAGGCCACCGAACATGGCTTCCTCGACATCGACCGTGCCCGCACCATGCTGGCCGCGGCGCGGCGCGCGGGCCACAGCGTGGCCATCGATGATTTCGGCGTCGGCTATTCCAGCCTGCAGTACCTGCAGCAGCTGCCGCTGGATGCACTGAAGATCGACAAGTCCTTCGTCGATGCGATCGGCACCGAAAGCGCGACCAGCCCGGTCACGCCGCACATCATCGGCATGGCCCGCGAGCTGGGCCTGTGGGTGGTGGCCGAAGGCGTGGAAACCGAAGCGCAGCTGGCCTACCTGCACAGCCAGCACGTGCAGTTCGGCCAGGGCTGGCTGTTCTCGCGGCCGTTGCCGCGCGATGAGTTCATCGCCTTCCACCGCAAGCGTCAGCAGCAGTACGGCGCGGCGCGGGAGCACATGCAGAATCCGCGCAGCGTGCCGTTCGAGCGCGAGCAGGCGGGGGAGTAACCGGCGAACGGCGCCGCCCCTCGTGGTGGGTCGCTAAGAGCGGTTCGTGGGCTGGCCGGGACAGATCTCTGCGGCGTTCCACCACGTAAAAGAGAAGAGAAAAGCAACAGCGGGTCGCTGCGCTCGCGCACGCTGTTGAGCTTTGGGCGGGGGTAGTGCCGGCCGCTGGCCGGCAACCCCGTCATCCTTGATCGACGCCTACGCCCAGGCCTTCGGCCGCGCCCAGACCCACAGGCCGCACACCACCAGCAGCAGCAACGGCAGCCAGGCCAGGTGCTGGGCGCCGCTGGCCTGCAGCATCAGGCCGCCGCCGACGCCGCCGGCGGCGATGGCCAGGTTCCAGCCGGTCACCAGCATCGACTGCGCCAGGTCGGCGGCAGCACCGGCGCGGCGCGCCAGGGCGGTCTGGAACAGGGTGGGTACGGCACCGAACGCGACGCCCCACAGGATCGTCACCAGCAGCAGCACGCCCGGCACGCCTGGCCACAGCAGCAGCGAAGCCACCGCCATCACGAAGCCGATCACGCTGGCCCACACCAGCGCGCGCAGGTGGCGGTCCACGCCCCAGCCGGCGATGGCGATGCCCACGATCGCGGCGATGCCGAATGCCAGCAGCAGCCGGTCCAGCCACGCCCCGGCGCCGGCCTGCACTGCCAACGGCTCGATGTAGGTGTACAGCACGTTGTGCGCCAGCACGTACAGCACCATCACCAGCAGCGTGCTGCGGATGCCGGGCATGCGCCAGACCGAACCCAGCGACATGCGCCGGCCTGCACCGGCCGCCGGCAACGCGGGCAGCGCCCATCGGGCGTAGCCGAGCAGCAGCACCGCCAGCACGCTCATCAACGCGAACGCCCAGCGCCACCCGATCTGCTGGCCCAGCAAGGTGCCGGCCGGCACTCCCAGCGACAGCGCCAGCGGCGAGCCGATCATCGCTACCGCGATCGCCCTTCCCTGCAGTTCCGGCACCACCATGCGCGCGGCGTAGCCGGCCACCAGCGACCACAGCAGGCCCGCACCAACACCCGCCAGGAAGCGCGCCACCAGGGTCAGCACGTAGTCGTGGCTCAGCGCGGTCACGGTGTTGACCACCATGAAGCCGGCAATCGCCGCCAGCAGCAGCGGACGGCGCGGCAGGCGCTGGGTCAGCGCGGTCATCGGCAATGCAGCCAGCACCGAGCCCAGTGCATACACGCTCACCAGCTGCCCTGCGGCCGCATCGCTGACGCCGAGACTTTCGCCCATCGGCCGCAGCACGCCCGCTGGCAGCGTTTCGGTCAGCAGGGTGATGAAGCCACCACCGGCCAGTGCCAGCAGCCCGCGCCACGGCAGGCGCGTTGCTTCACCCGCCGGAACCCCTGCATCAATTGCGTGGCCGCTCATCGCACCGTCTCCAGATCGGCGTACACCGCATCGCGCAGTTCATCGACAAACGCGCCATGCATGCCTTCGTACAGCGTGTTGGTCAGCGCGACCACGCTCAGGCCACGCGCCGGGTCCACGAACCAGCTGTGGCCGTAAGCACCGCCCCAACGCCATGTCCCTGCGGTCTGCGGTGTGCCGCTGGCCGCTGCATCACGCAGGACCGCAAAGCCGAGGCCGAAGCCCCAACCTGGCGGATCAACCGGTCCCAGCTCGCCGACCTGCGGGGTTCCCATCTGTGCAACCACGCTGTCCGGCAGCAGGTGCGAGGCGCGCACATCGCGCAACGCTTCCAGCACGGCCATTACCTCGTCGGCACTGCCCACCAGCCCCGCGCCTGCCGACGGATAGCGGTGTGAGTCGGTCGCCCGCGCCACGCTGTATTCGATGCCCACCGATCCCTCGAACGCAGGCACCACCTCGCCCTCCCGCAACCGATGCGGCTGCGGCAGGTCACTGACATACGGCGTGGCCAGACGAGCGCTCTCGGCGGTGGCGAACGCGGTATTGCGCAGGCCCAGCGGCTGCGCCAACAACCGGTCGAACAACACCTGCAACCTTTCGCCGGTGGCCGCTTCAGCCACGGCGCCCGCCACATCCACGCCCAGCGAGTACAGCCACTGGCTGCCCGGCGCGAACAACAGCGGCGCCTCCGCGATACGCTGCACGTTCTGCTGCAGCGTCACCGGGTTCGCGTCCATGCCATCGCTCACACCCGCCTGGGCATAGGGCCCTTGAGCATCGGCTTCCAGGAAGCGGTAGCCCAGCCCACTGCTGTGGCTGAGCAGCTGGCGCAGGCTGATCGGCGGGCGACTGCCATCGGCCAGTGCCGGGCGGAACGCCGGCAACCAGCGCTGCAACGGCGCGTCCAGGTCCAGCACCCCCTCGGCTACCAGGCGCAGGATCACCGTGGTCAGCAGCGGCTTGCTCACCGAGGCCAGCCGGAACAGGTGGTCGCGGCGCATCGGCGTGTTCGATTCACGGTCGGCCAGGCCACTGGCGCTGGCGTGGCGCAGCACGCCGTGCTCGCGCACCAGTACCACCGCACCGACCAAGCGCTGTGGATGCACGGTCCGCAGCAGTGCGCTCACCGCGGGCAGCGCCGGTGCGGTATCAACAGGAAGGGCGAGTGTCATCGGGGTGATCCGTGGGGAGAGGCCCGCCACGGTAGGCAGCTCCGGCGCCGGCAAAAAGCGGGGCGGGGCTCCGTGCATCATGGACCGGAAGGTCCGCAATCGGCATGATGCCCGGAACCGCTGGGCCGTACCGCCCCGCCGGGCCCGCGCACCGCAGTGTTGCGCGGGCCACGTCAGCGGGCCGGACTGCCGCGCCCTACCCTGCCCACTTTCGCAGCGACCTTCCCCATGTCCGTCCTCGACAACCTGGCCAACCTGCAGACCTTCGTCCACGCCGCGGACACCCGCAGCTTCGTCGACACCGGCCGCGTGCAGGGCATCTCCGCCTCGGCCGCCGGCAAGTGCGTGGCCCGGCTTGAACACGCACTCGGCGTGCGCCTGTTCCACCGCAGCACGCGCAGCATCACCCTCACGGCCGAGGGCCAGCTGTTCCTGGCACGCTGCCGCCGCATCCTCGACGAACGCGATGCCGCACGCACCGAACTGGCCCAGCAACATGCAACCCCCAGCGGCACCCTGCGCATCAGCCTGCCGCTGGTGGGCGACCTGACCCTGCCGCTGATGGCCGAATTCATGGCGGCCTACCCGGACATCCGGCTGGAGCTGGATTTCTGCGATCGCCTGGTCGATGTCATCGAGGAAGGCTTCGATGCCGTGCTGCGCGTTGGCGAGCCCAGCGATTCACGCCTCACCGCACGCCGCCTCGGTGTGTTCCCACGCCGCGTGGTTGCATCGCCGGCGTACCTGCAACGGCATGGCGTTCCACGCACGCCGGGCGACCTGCTGCAGCACCGCCTGCTGCACTACCGCTTCCCCAGCACCGGCAAGCTCGAGCCATGGCCGATCCTCTGGCCCGAAGGCGAAACGGCACAGGATCTGCCGGTGCACCTGGTCGCCAACACCATCGAAGCGCGGGTGGCACTGGCGCTGCGCGACGGGGGCCTGGCGTTCGTGCCGGTGCATTCGGTGCGCGATGCACTGGCCGATGGCCGGCTGGTCACCGTGCTTGAAGAGCACGTGCATTCCTGCGGCATCTTCCACCTGCTGTGGCCCTCCGGCCGCCACGTGCTGCCGAAGCTGCGGGTATTCATCGAATTCGTCGGCGCGCGGCTGGATACGGTGCCCTGACCCAGCGCCACGGCCGCGACCATTCAGCTCGCGGCGCTATACTGCCCGCTCATTCCCCACCGAGGCTCGCGACCAATGCGCCAGTGATGCCGCCGTCTTCGCACTAGACGGCCCGACTCTTCCCGCCCCTGCGCGCAGGGGAGAACCAGGCATCCATGGAGGTCGCATGACTTCGCATTCCCTCACGCTCGATCGCGTGTCGTATCGGTTGGCCGATGGCCGTCCGTTGTTTTCCGATCTGTCCTTTTCCTTCGAACCGGTGGCCACCGGGCTGGTCGGCGCCAATGGCGCCGGCAAGAGCGTGCTCGCGCGCCTGCTCGCCGGCCAGCTGTCGCCCGACGATGGCCGCGTGCACCGCAGTGGCCAGGTGTTCCTGTTGCCTACGCCGGGCTATCCGCCACGTGGCACGGTGGGTGAACTGGCCGGCGTCGGCGCCGAGCTGGCGGCACTGGCGCGCATCGAAGCAGGCAGCATCGATGAAGCCGATTTCGCCTGCGTGGGCGACCACTGGAACCTGCGCGAACGCCTGCAGCAGCAGTGGCAGGCGATGCAGTTGCCGACCGACCTTGATCCGGCGCAGCCCGCCTCCCGGCTCAGTGGCGGCCAGGCGATGCAGGTGGCGCTGTCCGGCGCGTGGGCCAGCGGCGCGGACTGGCTGATCCTCGACGAGCCAAGCAATCATCTCGACGCCCGTCATCGCCACCAGCTGTACGTACAGCTGCAGCAGTGGCAGGGTGGCCTGCTGGCCATCAGCCACGACCGTGGCCTGCTCGCGCAGATGGCGCAGATCGTCGAATTGGACGCGCACGGCCTGCATCGTTACGGCGGACCGTGGCAGCACTATGCCGACACACGCGCCGCCGAACGCGAGGCCGCCGCCGCGCAGCTGGAGCATGCCCGTGCCCAGCACCGGCAGCAGCAACGCAGCGCGCGCGAACAGAACGAGCGCCAGCAGCAGCGGCAGGCACGTGGCAACCGCGAAGCGCGCGAGGCCAACCAGGCACCGATCCTGCTCGGTCGGCAGAAGCAGCGCGCCGAAGCGAGCCACGGCCGCGCGCAGCAGATCCAGAGCGACCGCCTGCAGGCCAGCGCGGCGCAGGTACGCGCCGCCGCTGCGGCAGTACACGTGACGCCAGAACTGGCGTTGTTCAGTGGCGAGAGCGAGCGTGGCCAGGCCCGCCTGCTGCAGGCGCACGATCTGGTGCTGCCGCATGGCTGCAACGCGGCGCTGCAGCTGGAGATCAGGCGCGGCCAGCGCATCGCCGTCGTGGGCGACAACGGCAGCGGCAAGTCGACGCTGCTGCGCGTGCTGGCCGGACAGCTGGCGGCACGCAGCGGTCAGGTGCAGCGGCATGCGCCGCTGGCCCTGCTCGACCAGCAACTGCTGGGGCTTGCAGGTGAGCAGAGCATTCTCGATGCCGTGCGCGCTGCGAATCCCGCGGCCGATGCGGGTGAACTGCGTACGCGTCTTGCCCTGCTGGGCCTGGATGCGCAGCGCGTCCAACGCCCGGCCAGCAGCCTCAGCGATGGCGAGCGGGTGAAAGGGGCACTGGCCAGCGTGCTGTACGCCGATCCTGCCCCGCAGCTGCTGTTGCTGGACGAGCCGGGCAACGCGCTGGACCTTGCTGCGCTGCAGGCGCTGGAAGAACTGCTGGCGGCGTGGCCGGGCGCGTTGCTGATGGTCAGCCATGACACCCACCTGCTGCAGGCCCTGCGGCCAACGCAGGTGCTGCAGGTCGGTGATGCAGGTTGGCGGTGGCGCGATGCGTTGTAGGGCCGAGCAGGTGCTCGGCTCCTGCAGGCATTCATCCACGCATGGCGTGGATCTACTACCAGCCTCTCATCCACGCATGGCGTGGATCTACTACCAGCCTTTCATCCACGCATGGCGTGGATCTACTGCCAGCCTTTCATCCACGCGTGGCGTGGATCTACTACCAGCCTTTCATCCACGCATGGCGCAGACGCATCAACGCTTCCACACCGGGAACGCCTGCGGCATCTGCTGCCACAGCAATGGCCCGGCCTGCAGCTCGGTGTCGTTGAGCAGGCACGCATCCAGGGCCGACCGCACCACACGCTCGTCCATGTGCACGCCGATCACCACCAGTTCCTGCCGGCGGTCACCCCACAGCGGATGCCACAGGCGTGCCATCGCCGAGTGCGCGGCCGCGTCCGGAAATTCCCCTGCATCCGGCAGCGGCGCGCTCCAGCAGTCGGCCTGCTGCCGGGCCCAGCCCAGATCGCTGTAAGGCAGCGGTGTTGGCGGCAGCAGCGGCGTGGTGTCCTCCTGGCCGGCGCGCACGCGCTCGCGCGCCGCGTACCAGAAGCCCGCCGCCTGGGTGCGGGTGGCCGCGCCCACACTGTTCAACTCACCCACCCAGTCCATGCGGTTGGCCAGCCAGAACCAGCCCTTGCTGCGGATCACCCCGGGCATGCCGTGCTGCAATGTGCGCGCGAAGCGGGCCGGGTGGAACGGCCGCCGCGAGCGGTAGACGAAGCTGGCAATGCCGTACTCCTCGGTTTCCGGCGTGTGCTCGCCACGCAGCTCCTTCACCCAACCCGGCGCCTGCTGCGCGCGCTCGAAATCGAAGCGGCCGGTATCCAGCAGCTCGGCAAGCGGCACGTCGCCGAAACTGGACAGCAGCAGCTTCGCGTCGCGATTCAAGCCGCGCAGAACGGCCAGCGTGTCCTGCAGCACTTCGTCGTCCACCTGGTCCACCTTGCTGACCACGATCACATCGGCGAACTCCACCTGCTCGCACAGCAGGTCGACCACGCCACGGTCATCGTCCGGCCCCGCCTGCTGACCGCGTTCGGCCAAGCGCAGCGTCGAACCGAAATCGGCCAGGAAGGCGCTGCCATCCACCACCGTCACCATCGTGTCCAGCCGTGCGATATCGCTCAGGCTGAAGCCGTGCTCATCGCGCACCGCGAAGGTGGCCGCCACCGGCATCGGCTCGCCGATCCCGGTCGATTCGATCAGCAGGTAGTCGTAGCGGCCGCTGTCGGCCAAGCGCCTGACCTCCTGCAGCAGATCATCGCGCAGCGTGCAGCAGATGCAGCCATTGCTGAACTCCACCAGCGTCTCTTCGGTGCGACGCAATTCTGCGCCGCCATCGCGCACCAGCTGCGCATCGATGTTGACCTCGCTCATGTCGTTGACGATCACCGCCACCCGCAGGCCATCGCGGTTGCGCAGGATCTGGTTGAGCAGGGTGGTCTTGCCGGCACCGAGGAAGCCGGAAAGCACGGTGACCGGAAGGCGGCGGTCGGCGCGGGAAACAGTGTTCATGTCGGAGCGGGCTGGCTGCGGAATGGAAATGTTACTGTATAACAATTGTCGCGCAAGGAATCCTTCCCGCATGAAGTCGCCCGCTGCCGCCCTGCTTGATGCCGGCGCCGTCGCCCTGTCCAGCCTGTGCCTGCTGCATTGCCTGGCACTGCCCCTGCTGGCGGCCGCGCTGCCGCTGTTCGGCGTCTGGGCCGAAGCGGAGTGGGTGCACCTGGTCTTCGTCGCCATCGCGCTGCCGATGACCGGCTTTGCCCTGTGGCGCGCCGAACGCCGCCAGCCGCTGCCTGCGCTGGCATGGCTGAGCGCGGGCATGGGCCTGGCACTGTTGATGGCCGGGGCGCTGGCACTGCCCTCGCACGCCTGGGAGACCCCGCTGACGGTCACCGGCAGCCTGCTGCTGGCCGCCACGCACCTGTGGAACGCGCAGCACCGGCACCGCAGAAGCTAGTGCCGGCCGCTGGCCGGCAACTGCAGGCATCGTCCGCAGGTCATGAGGTTGCCGGCCAGCGGCCGGCACTACCCAGCTATTTGCCGTAACGCCGCAGCAGTTCCACCAGTACCTCGGCTTCGGCCGCCCGTTGCGCCGGGTCGTCCGCGCCCACCACGTGTTCCTGCAGATGCTCGTGCAGCAGTTCCATCAGCAGGCTGTGGGCAGCGCCACGCACGGCCGCCACCTGCACCAGCACATCGGCACAGTCGCCTGCCTCGCCCTCGGGCGTGTTCAATGCCTGTTCCAGCGCCGCCACCTGCCCGCCGATGCGACGCACCCGGGTCAGCAGCTGCTTTCGATTTCTGTGTACATGGGCCATGGCGGGATCATATACCCTATGGGGGTATCCACCCAAGCCTGACCGCCGCCATGCACCTGGACGCCCTCGCCGCCGCCCGCCGCCACGAGCACCGCTTCGACCACGGCAATCCGCTGGCCGAACGCAGCACCCGCCGCGCGATGTGGCTCACCGTCAGCATGATGCTGGTGGAGATCGTCGGTGGCTGGTGGTTCAACTCCATGGCCGTGCTGGCCGACGGCTGGCACATGAGCTCGCACGCGCTGGCACTGGGCCTGTCGGTGTTCGCCTACCGCTGCGCACGGCGCTACGCGCACGATCCGCGCTTCGCCTTCGGCACCTGGAAGATCGAGATCCTGGCCGGCTATACCAGCGCCATCGCCCTGCTCGGCGTCGCCGCGCTGATGGCCGTGCAATCGCTGGAACGCCTGTGGGTGCCCGCGCCCATCCACTACAACGAAGCCATCGCCATCGCCGCGGTCGGCCTGGGTGTGAACCTGCTGTGCGCATGGTGGCTGCATGACAGCCCCGGCCACGCCCATCACCACCATGGACACGGGCACGACCATGGTGATCATCATGGGTATGGGCATGACCACGATCACGGCCACGACCATTCCCACGGCCACGACCTCAACCTGCGGTCGGCCTACGTGCACGTGCTGGCCGACGCCGCCACCTCGGTGCTGGCCATCGTCGCCCTGCTGGGCGGCAAGCTGCTCGGCCTGACCTGGCTGGATCCGGTGATGGGCCTGGTCGGCGCGGTGCTGGTCACCGTCTGGGCAATCGGCCTGCTGCGCGACAGCGGCCGCATCCTGCTCGACGCGCAGATGGATGCGCCGGTGGTGGCCGAGGTACGCGAAGTGATCGAGCAGGGTCCGTGGCCGGCACGCCTGGCCGACCTGCACGTGTGGCAGGTGGGGCGCGGCAAGTACGCCGTCGCCGCCAGCGTGGTCACCAGTGATGCCACGCTCGATCCGGACACCGTGCGCCAGGCGCTGGCGATCCACGAGGAACTGGTGCATGTCACCGTGGAGATCCACCGCAGCGCGTGACGCCAGAAGGGCGGCGGTTCTTGCCGAAAATCTGTACCGGCCACGGCTGCGTGCTGCCTACACTGGCCGCACCTGCCCCGTCGGGACATCCCATGCGCACGCTCCGCCTGCTGCTGCCCGGTGCCCTCCTGCTGCTGGTGGCCTGTTCCGGCGACACCCAGCTGCCGTTCTCCTCCGACCCGATGCTCGGCTGCTTCGCCACCAGCCCGCGCAAGTCCGCCGAGTTCCGCATCGAAAAGGAAGCAAGCCAGTACTTCGTCTCGTTCGAACGCGATGGCCACTGGCAGCGCGAACCCAATGCGCTGTACAAAGCCAGCCGCAGCGACATCCAGCAGTACTTCCGCGATGACGCCGACCAGATCGACAGCGCGCTGATCCGGATGGCCGGCGGCTTCGGCATCTTCCGCGTCAAGGACGGCGCCACGCTGAAGGCCCGGGCACGCGACAGCGACTACATGGCGCTGCTGCTGATCGGCGCCGGGCCGGTGTATGCGGTGAAGTGCCAGTAGCGGCCACATTGCAATTCTTCCCATGGCCTCAGCGATGCCGCTGGCACACGCTGCCGGTTTCGAGGAGGAATTCCGATGACCGTTCTTCTCCTGCTGGCCGCAATCGTTGCAAAGACCCAGGGTGCTTACGACGAGGTGCGTGAGACCGCTGATGGCGAGATCGTGGTGATGCGTACCTTCGACTGGGAGATCGAAGGGCAACGCGCCGAACGCGTAACCGTGCACTGGCTGCTGCAGGAAGACGGCAGCATGCGCTACGACTTCGACCGGCAGCCAGCCGCCACCCAGGATGTCCATCGCCGTTCGTGCGCGTTGCGGGGAATGCAGCCCTCGCGAGGCGTCGGCCTCATCTCGGGAGAGGGAACCATCCACGGATTCAGCTGCACCGACCTGCGGTAGCGCCGCGCCCATGTCCGGCTCGGCTGCACAGCGCCTGCGGTACCATGCCCTTCCCCGAATCCTCCCGCTACCCACCGTGCCCCACTACTCCGGCCCCCTGCTGACCCGCGACAGCGCTGACATCCTGCGCCGTGCCCACGACAAGGGCGCCACCGAGTGGCCGGGCTCGCTCGATCTGGGCCGCAGCGAAGCGGCGGTACAGCTGGATGCCGAGGGTTTCACCTTCCGCGGCCAGCACTATCCGTGGCCGGGCAAGCTGAAGGACCGCACGCTGTACTACTGGGATGGCGAGGAGTTCTGCTCCATCTCCCGCTTCAGCGGCTCGCTGATCAAGCTGGTGCCGACCGAGTGGGGCGCACCGACCTTCGAGATCGACGGCATCAAGATGCTGCCGACCTCCAAGCTGTCGCCGTTCGAGGACGCGCGCCGCAAGGTCGAGCTGGTCGCCCCGGCGGGCAAAAGCCTCCTCGATACCTGCGGTGGGCTTGGCTACTTCGCCGCCTGCGCACTGGAGGCCGGCGTCGGCCAGATCCGCTCGTTCGAAAAGAACGCCGACGTGATGTGGCTGCGCACGCTCAATCCGTGGTCGCCCGATCCTGACTCAGCCGCCGCGGGCGGCCGCCTGCACTTCAGCCACGGCGACGTCTCGCAGCAGATCGAACAGGTCGCCAGCAACAGCGTCGATGCGGTCCTGCACGACCCGCCGCGCTTCGGCATTGCCGGCGAACTGTACTCGCAGGTGTTCTACGACCATCTCGCCCGCGTCATCCGCAAGGGTGGCCGCCTGTTCCACTACACCGGCGCGCCGAACAAGCTGACCAGCGGCCGCGACGTGCCGCGCGAAGTGGCCAAGCGCCTGGAAAAGGCCGGCTTCAAGGCCGAGCTGGCGCTCGATGGCGTGCTGGCCGTCAAGCGCTGAGGCTCACTCGCCTTCCACCTTGGCCAGCTTCATCACCCACTTCGGTACTTCCGGCTCGCCGGCGTAGAACGCCTTGGGCTTGTTCTCGGCCATCGCCCAGCGGTGCAGCCAGCTCGGCCCATAGCGACCACTGTAGCCCTCGGCGCCGCGCGCGTAGGCGGGGTCGCGCACGGCTTCTTGCAGCGACACGAAGCGATAGCCACGGCGCTTGGTGGCCGCCACCAGCTCGGCGAACGTCGCCGCGTTGAGCTCGTTGGCATGCATCAGCCACACCTGCGGCACCGCATAGCCCAGCAGCGCCTGCGACTGCTGCTCGTAGTAATCCACCTTGTTCAGCATGTACGGCACATAGCCCTTGCGCAGGCTCGCCAGCGTCGCCTCGCGCTGCGGTGAATCGGGCTGCTCGTTCATCACGTTGGCATAGGCGAAGGCCCACACCCACTCACCGTTGTCGACCGTCACCGGCGCAACGCGGTAGCCGTGCTGCTTGAAGAACACGTCCATCGCCACGCGGTCTTCCGGCGTACGGCCCGCACGCAGGTAAGGGTGGCGCATCCATTGCGGCGTCTGCCCACGCTCGGCCAGCAGCGGCCGCAGCACCTGCTCGCCGCGCAGGAAGTCCTGCTGGAATGCCGGTACGCCTTTGGCGTTGAGGTCCATGTGCGACCAGGTGTGGTTGCCGAGTTCGTAGCCGGCATCCAACCAGTCGCGCAGCATCTGCACGCGCGCCGGCTGCACCTGGCCATCCACTTCCAGCTTGTTTTCGTTGACGAAGCCCACCACCGGCACATCGGCCTGGCGCAGCTGCGCCATCAGTGCGGCATGGCGTGCCTGCAGATCGGCCGGCACGATTTCATCCAGGCGCGCCCACGGCAGATCGTCGATGGTCACCGCGATGCGCCGATCGACTTCGGCAGCGTGGACAGTCAATGACAACAACAGCAACGGCAACGCACGCAGGAACAGACGCATCGGTACATCCATGGGACCAGGATGCAGCGACTGTAACGCGATTGGGCCTTGCCGCCGAGTGTGGACCCGGCCGCAGCGCCAGAGCGGGTCAGTCGGCGATGTACTGCGGCGGCACGTGGTCGGTCAACCAGACACCATTGGCCGAGCGGTGGAACACGTGCCCATCGGCATGCATGCGCCCTGCGTGCACGCTGAGGATCACCGGCGCACCGCGGCGAGCGCCGACCTGGTGGGCCGTCTCCCGGTCCAGTGACAGATGCACGTGATGGCGCTCGCCCGCACGCAGGCCCTGCTCGCGGATCGAGCCGACGAAGCGCGACACCGTGCCGTGGTACAGCCACTGCGGCGGCGCCACCGGCAGCAGTCCAAGATCGACCGCGACCGAATGCCCCTGGTTTGCGCGGATACGCTGGCCATCATCGCTCAGTGCAAAGCGTTGCTTGTTGCAGCTCGCCACGATGTGCTGCAGTCCGCCACGGTCGAGCGCGTGCCCGTGTGCAGCCAGCTTCTGCAGCAGTTCGTCGACGTTGGCCCAGCCCTGGCCGTCCAGGATCAACCCGATTTTCCCGGGTTCATGGCGCAGCACCAGGCTGAGGAACTTGCTGGTCTGCTTGGATGAAGTTTCCGTATTCATCGGCATAGCGTGCCGCAAAAGCACCGGTCGATGCCAGTCAACGGCCCGCGCTGGCGTCAGAACCGGGTCAGCTGCGATGTAGTGCGCCACAGCCACAGGCCAACCACCATCGCTGCCATCAGCAGTCCGCACAGGATGATGGCCAGCGCGTCAGGTGCGTGCGGCGGCATCAGGTCGGCCCTGGCGAAGATCTGCAACAGCCATCGCCGCATCGAGGACGGGAGCGCATGTCCGTCTGGTGTCAGGTCTGTCATGCATGCTGCAGGCAGCGCAGTGGTGATGCCCGCCCAGACATGCTCATACAGTCGAAGCATCACGCTCGCCAGCAGCAGCGCCGCCGCATGCAGGGCAAGCAGGCCCCAAGCGCTGCGGCGCAGCGGTGCATCTACATGGCGCAGCCAGTGCACGCAGACCAGCAGCGTACCCAGCAGGGCCAGCACCAGCGTTGCCATCGGCAGCCAGCACAGCGGCTGCCAGTCGTCCAGCGCGCCGGAACGTGCCAACAGCTGCTCGGCAACCAGCATCCGGGCAGCAGGATCGGCGCCGCCGCAGGCCAAAGACAGGGGCTCCAGCAGCAAGGCCACGCGCTGGTGGAAATGGCCTGCGGCCAAGCCCACCGACAGCAGCGCCAGCACCTGCAGCAGCAACAACATCAGGCCGGCGCCAAAGAAGCGTCCGAGGCGGGCAGTGAAGGCGGTCATCGACGTAGTCCCAGCGAGTGACGCGCATGCTAGCCAAGCCAACGGCCGCTGTCGGCTGGCAGATGCGACACGACCCTGGAGGATGCGCGATCATGTCCACTCCTTCAGGAGAGCTGGCGATGGTAGGGCTGTATCTGCTCGTGCGTACCCTGCTGCCGGTTCTGCTTGGCGGGTTGGTTGCGATGCTCGGCGCACGCGTGATCAATGCGCGGCTGGCCCGCCTTCCGCCGCGCGTGATTGCGCTGCCGGATGAAAGCCTGCTGCCCAGCCCCGCAGCACAGCGACGCTATCGCCGCATGCGTCGGCGCAGACCGGGCCTGCAGCACTTCACCCTGCCACCCAAGGTGCCGCGCAGCTGGGTCCTGCTCGCAGCAATGGCGTTCATCGGCACGGTGGGCCTGACCGTCTACCTGATGCCCGATGGCGCCCGCTTCCAGGTGCTGGTCGAGAGCACCTTGGGATATCCCTCCACCGTCATCGAAGTCCATGCGCCCATGCAGCAGCAGCTGCAGCTGCTGGATGCCTGCGCCCCCGTGCTGCATCGCACTGTCCGCCCCATCACCATGCGCTACCGCAGAACCCGCACCGGCAGTCCGGTCGAGGTGCACGGGGCACTGCCGGTGCAGGTGCGGCACCGCGGCACGCTGCTGCAGGTGGCCACGGCGCGGCCGGTGGATGCGGCCCTGCTGCGCGATGCCCTGCACCAGTGCAGCGCATCGTCCAACGTTACGCTGACGATACAGCCGCGCACCGTCGCGCCATGGCGGGAATGGGGCTGGCAGCCGTGGCCGGGGCGCAACAGCCAGTAAGGCTTCAACCGCGCGGCAGTTTCGCCGCCCACATGTTGTCCACCAGGTTCGGGTAACGGCGCCCGTTCTCCTCTGCCCGCTGCCGCGCCGCCGCCTTCTGCGCTTCCGTCAGCGGCTGCGTCTTCTGGCCCTTCGGGTTGGGCTTCTTCCAGGGCGGCGTGCGGGCAGTGGGCATGTGCGGATGATGCCGTAGTGGGTGTTACTTCTTCAGGAATTCCAGCAACGCCAGATTGAAGTCATCGGCGTGGCTGGTATTGCAGCCATGAGGTGCATTCTTCAGCACCACCACCTCGCTGCCGGCGATGGCCGCATGCGTGCGCTTGCCTGAACCTTCGAACGGCACCGTCGCATCGCTGTCACCGTGCAGCACCAGCGTCGGTACGGTCACCTTCTTCAGGTCCGCACGGAAATCGGTGGTGGCGAACGCCTTCATGCACCCCAGCGCAGCGGTCTGGTCAGATTGATGGGCAAGCGCGATGGCGGCCTGGCGCTCGTCCTCGGTGACCATCAGCTTGCCGTCGGCACTGAAGAAATCGCGGGTAAAGCCGTCGAAGAACGACTCCCGGTCCTTCTCCAGCCCCTGGCGCATCTCATCCGCCTTTTCCTGGGTCAGCGGCCCTTCGGGATTGTCCGCGCCCTTCAACAGGTACGGCGGCACGGCCGCAGCGAACACCACGCTGTGCAGGCGGTCTTCACCATGGTTGGCGATGTAGCGCGCCACTTCGCCACCGCCCATCGAGAAGCCGACCAGGGTGACATCGCGCAGGTCGCGCTCGTCGATCAGTCCGGCCAGGTCAGCGGCCAAGGTGTCGTACTCGTAGCCATCGGCGGGCTTGTCCGAGCGGCCGAAGCCGCGACGGTCGTAACTGATCACCCGGTAACCGGCATCGCGCAGCAGCGGCACCTGCGCCTTCCAGGATTCGGCAGACAGCGGCCAGCCATGGATCAGGATGACCGGGCGGCCGGTGCCGCCGGTGTCTTCAATGTGCAGTCGGACGGAGGAGGTAGCCATGGGAACTCCCGGGGGAAAGAGGAGCCCAGCCTAGGCAATCGCACCGGAGCCGCCCGTGATGGATCCGGCTCAGGCCATGACATCGCGTACACGGGCACCGGTCAGCCGGTACATCGGTTCGCACCCGCATGAACGGCATTGGTCGGGCCCTGCGCCGGTTTCGTCATGCCCCGGTTACCGGGCGCCATCGCCCATGCCAGTCTGCGCCGGTCCTCAATGGAGCCACGCCATGCTGCTCGCCCTGCCCCTGCTCGCCGCCGCCGTCGCCGGCACCTCCCCCGCCAGCGACACCCTGCGCGAGCAGATCCGCGCGGCCGACACGCAGCTGTTCGCCGTGGCCTTCGATGCCTGCGATGCCGACAGGGCCGCCGCGATGACCACCGAAGACATGGAGTTCTTCCATGACAAGGACGGCAAGTCCGCCAACAGCCGCGAGGACTTCCGCCGCAGCGTGGCCACCCTGTGCGACAACGCGCGCAAGGGAGGCTGGCACCTGCGGCGCGAGCTGGTGGAGAGCTCACTGCAGGTCTTTCCGCTGCAGGACGATCGCGCCCTGGAAATGGGCGATCACCGCTTCCATGAGCGCGGCGCCGATGGCGTTGAACGCTGGACCGGCCAGGCCCGTTTCATCCAGGTCTGGCGCCGCGTGAACGGTCAATGGCAGGCCGAGCGGGTGATCAGTTACGACCACCACCCGGCAGACAAATAAATATCACCACCGCAGCGCCCGCTCAGTCGCGCAGGTTGCTGGCGCGCGTCAGCATCCAGCAGCCGTAGCGGCGCGCGAAGGTGTAGGTATCGCGCTCGGCGTCGCTGCCGAAGGTCACGCGCTGCCCGTTGTCATCGATCGCTTCGATGCGTGTGGGCGCGTTGTAGGTGCCGGCGCGCATGCGCTCCAGCGCGGCCGGATCGCGGCTGACCGGTGAAGGCACGAACAGATTGAACGCGGCCAGGTAGCGGTAGCTGAAACGTTTCAACCGCGTGGCGCCCTGCTCCAGCACGATGTGCGTGGGCGCCAGCCCCTCGTGGTCGTCACGCACGGTGTGCATCGGCACCTCGTACGCCAGTGGGTCCGAGGTATAGCGCAGGCGCACCCGGTCATCGGCCGGGTCGGCGAAGCGTTGCAGGAAACGGGCGAAGTCCTGCGAAGGGCAAGCGGGATCGTCCGCCGCCACGGGCGTATCAGCCACTGCAATACGTGCGCAGGCCCACAGCCCCATGCCCAGCAGCAACCGCACAGCCGCCTGCCCCCGTATCCGGTTTGTCTCCCCGTGCACCACCTTCTCCCTCCATCCCATTGCAGCCGGGCGCCATCCCCTGCACCCCGGGCCACAGGCTAGCAACAAAGCGGTTACCGGCGCAGCCCACGACCGTTTTACACTGGCCACATCCGGCCACACGGTAGCGGCCACATGGAGCCCCCAATGACCCCTGATGATTCCCTGCACCAGCAGATCCGCCAGAACGTAGCCGCACTGGACGAGAAGCACGGCCGTGCGTTCGACGCCACCAGCGAGAACGTGGCCGCCAGCCTGGCCGTCAAAGCCCGCGAACAGGGTCTGGAACGCGCCGACCACGTGGTGGTGAGCAACGCCACGGCCAACCTCCCGGCCGGGCACAACATCTTCGTGGTACAGGGCGACCCGGCCAACCCGGCGCACCTGCGGGCGATGCTGCCGACCGCCGTGGCCGCGCAGACGCCGGCCGAGCAGTCACTGCAGAAGCTGGGGCTGGGTGGGCAGCAGCCGGTGCAGGCCGAGCAGCAGACGCTGGATGCACAGGCGCAGGATCAGCAGCAGAACCCTGCGCATCGCATGGGGTGAATGCCGTCAGGCGTCGATGCCACCGACGCCTTTCGCATGGGCCGGTATCAGCCCATTCGGGGCTGAGCGTGCTGCGTCTGCTGCAGCAGCTGATCTTCCTGCGCAACGCGGCTGGACTCACGGCCCTGATGCTGCACGCTGGCTTGCTGGTACACCTCTTCAACCGTGCCCTGCTGGGCATCGGCCAGCGAAAGACGCTGGCGGTTCGCTGCAGGGTCCGGTGAGGCGGTGTCGCCCGTGCGCTGCAGGAAGACATAGCCTGGCGAGTCCGCCGCACCGCCACTGCTGAAGGCCACCTGCAAGGCATCGCGTTCGGTGTAGCCCCCCTGCACCGCCAATCGCGTCAGGTGGCCCGCCAACAGCTCGGGCTGCTGTCCCGGCGGCAACCCTTGGCGCTCGGCCGCGTCCCCCAGCGCCGCACGCACCCGCTGGTCCAGCGGATGCAATGTGTCACCCGGTACACGTGCGTCGTTGGCCAACCGCTCACCGCTGCGCTCACCGATGTCGTCGTTCTCGCTCAGCAAGCGATGCTTCCACGTGCGCTCGGGCATCGGATTGGTCTTCGTACGATTGAGATCGCTGTTCGGGAACGGCGGCTCGATGCTGTCCACGCCGTGGATGTTGCGCAGCGGGCGAAAACCGTCCTTGCCCGCGCCCTTGCTGTCCAGTGGAATGCGGACATCCGGAAAGAGCTGCCCTGCGGGACCTCCAAAAGCATTCACGTCGATGCTTCTCTTTCGCTCGATGCCAGCGTGGTTCAGCGCTTCCCAGGTGAAGTCCACGCAGTTGTGGCGCACGTCCTCGTAGTGCTTGCTGAAGCCGAATTTCTCCGGATCCGAGCCGAAGGCCTCAAGCTTCTTGTATTGCTCTTCGCTTATCTCGAGGGTGCGGGTGTAGCGTGGGTCCTTGTATACATCGACGTCGTCTTCCATGATCGCGCCTGCGCCGTTCATGCTGCCATGTACCTTGGGCGCAAATCCGTAGCTCTTCGGGGGCTGATCCGGGGCATGCAGGACGTAGAACATGTGGCCTGGTGCTGAGGTCTGGGGAACACCATCCAAGACCTGCTGCTTGCCGGTCTCCACATCAATCAATGGCGTTCCGGGCGCGGCAATGACAATGTCCAGGGTGTAACGCGGCTTGTCCATAAGATGAGTCTCCGTTCCTTCCAAGGGATGAGTATTGGTTACTTGCCAGGCAGACGAGCAACATGCACGCGCAAACGCGATGTGTACTGCTGCAACTCCGGCCTTGCCTGCACGGTACGAACCTGTAGGCGGTAGCGCGCATCGATCTCCACAGGCAGCGCAACGATGCTCAGATGGTAGTCGCCGTCACTGCCCGAACGCAGACGGCCGTACCTCCACGCGTTCGATGTGTGCCACGCGGGTAGTGGCTTACCGGCGTTGAGAGCCATGGCCTGGAAGCTGTCATGGGTGGGAACATCCACCCAGTCGCCATCCATCCAGCGCTGAAGTGACACGTCGAAGGGAATATTCAAACCATGCATGTCGGGCGAATTCCCGGCATCGGCGTCTTGGCGCTGCAGCTCCAGCCCCAATGAATAGGTGCGATCCGGAATGAAATTTCGCTCGCTTATTTCGAACTCGAACCACACTTCCTGGCCAGCCTGATCCACCGCAATTGGCTTGGTCAGATCCAGCGGCTCGGTGGCGACAGGATCACGGCTGGAACAGGCACCCAGCACGGTGCTCAAGATGACCAACAGGCCGACGTGCAGCCAGCGGTGGATACCCAGCATGTTCAGATCCTTTGGCTCCCTGCCATGGGCTTCAACCCTAGCCGCTGTGCCATGGGGCGGGCAAGCAGGCAACCCATCAGGAGTCGGACGACGGGGCAGCTCTACAGCATGAGGACAGCTATTTCCCCACAGGCCACGCAGCATGTATCTGCACCTGAGCCGAGTAGTGCTGTAGTTCCGGCGTGGTCTGTACGGTGCGAACCCGCGCGCGATAGCGAGCATCAGGCTCCAACGGCAGGGCAACGATGCTCCATCGATACTGGCCACCGCTGCCCGCGCTCAACGCTGCATAGCGCCAGGCAGCGGATGTGTGCCACGCAGGAAGCGGCTTCCCCGCGTTGAGCGCGAGTGCCTGGTAGCTGTCATGGGTGGGAACGTCCTGCCAGGCACCTGCGCCCCATCGCTGCAGTGACACCTCAAAGGGAAGATTCAACTTGCGCATGTCCGGCTCGCCGTTCTCGCGCCTTCCTTGCCCTTGCACCTCAAGCTCCAGCGCATAGGTGCGCCCCGAGTCGAAATTGCGCGCATCAGTCTCGAACTCGAACCGCACCTCCTGGCCGGGCTGATCCATCGTAATCGGCTGCGTCAGTTCCAGTGGTTCGGGTGGCTCCGGGATGCGGCTGGAACAGGCACCCAGCGCGGTGCTCAAGATGATCAACAGGCCGACGCGCAGCCAGCGGTGGATACCCAGCATGTTCAGACCCTTTGGCTCCCTGCCATGGGTTTCAACCCTAGCAGCTGCGCGCTGGAGGGCAAGCAGGCATCCATGACGGCTATTTGCCCGCCGGCCGGGCTGCATGCGCCCGCAACTGCGCCGAGTAATGATGCAGTTCCGGCGTTACCTGTACGGTGCGAACCTGCATTCGATAGCGAACATCACGTGCCAGTGGCAGGGCAACCACGGTCAGTAAGTAGTGGCCATCACTCCCCATGTGCGGCGACGTATAGCGCCACTCGCTGGATGCATGCCATTCTGGAAGCGGCTCGCCTGCATTGAGCACCCCGGCTTGGTAGCTGTCGTAGGTGGGAACGTCTTTCCAAGCATCAGCGGCCCATTGCTGCAGGTTCACCTCGAACGGGACCCTCAATGTGCCCACGTCAGGCTCATCGTCCCTGGCCGGTCCCTGCCGCTGCACTTCCAACTCCAGCGCATAGGTGCGCCCCGAGTCGAAATTGCGCGCATTCGTCTCGAACTCGAACCGCACCTCCTGGCCGGGCTGATCCACCGTAATCGGCTGCGTCAGTTCCAGTGGTTCGGGTGGCTCCGGGATGCGGCTGGAACAGGCACCCAGCGCGGTGCTCAAGATGATCAACAGACCGACGTGCAGCCAGCGGTGGATACCCAGCATGTTCAGATCCTTTGGCTCCCTGCCATGGGTTTCAACCCTAGCGGGTTGGCGGTGGGGGCCGCAACCGGGCAAAGAAAAAGGCAGGGCAAAAAGCCCTGCCCTTTTCCAGCAGCCAGCTGCCGGGCATGACCCGGCACCATCCCTTACAGCTGGATCCGCGCCACGCTCTCGTCCGAGCCCTTGGCATCCTTCTCGCCATTCTTGATGCTCACGTAAAGAACGTTGTTCCTGGCATCCAGCGCCAGGCTGTTCGGGTGCGTCGGCACGGCGTAGGTGGCCACCTTCTGGTAGCTGTCGCTGTTGTACGCGGTCACCGTACCGGCTTCGCGGTTGGTCACGTACAGGCGCTTGCGCGGTGCATCCAGCAGGATGCCCAGCGGGCCGGCGTCGGTCGGGATGCTGGCCAGTTCCTTGCCATTGCTGCGGTCGAGCACCAGCACGCGCTGGCCCGGGTGCTTGCTGACCAGCCCGCTGCTCTTGGCCTGGTAGCCACGCAGCATTTCCGAGCCCTGGTCCGTCACGAACAGGCGCTTGCCGGCCGGGTCCAGCGCGATGTTCATCGGCTGCTCGGCGGCGATCTTGTGCTGGGCTTCCACCTTGTTGGAGTCGGTGCCGACCACCACCAGATCGGCCAGCAGATTGCTGGTGTACACGCGCTTGTTGGCGGCATCAAGCGCCAGGCCCGGCGCCTTGGCGTTGCCCAGGCCCGGAATGGTGTTGATCACCTTCAGGGTGTTGGTATCGATCACGAACAGCACGCTGCTCACATCCGGCTGGCTGCTGTGGCCGGTCACGTACAGGCGGTTGGCGGCGCTGTCGACCACCAGCTCGCGCAGGTCGTGGGTGTAGGCGGCCTTGCCGTCCTTGCCGGTCTTCTTCTCCATCAGCTGCGCGGTGCCGATGGCCTTGTTCTGTGCGGTGTCGACCACGGTTACCGACAGGTCCACGGTGTTGCCCACGTACAGGCGGTCGTGGGCGTCATCCAGCACCACGCCGAACGCCTTGCGCTCCAGCGGGATGCGGGTTTCCACGGCGAGCGTGGTCGGGTTCAGGCGCAGCACCTGGGCCGGGCCGGCGTTGTCACCGAAGCCACCGGACGAGGCAACGAACACGGCGTTCTGCTTGGGGCTGTAAGCCAGCTCGTACAGGCCCTGGGCGATGGCCTGGCGCTGCACGGCGGTGGCGGGGCTGGCGGCGGCGGCGGCTTCAGCGGCGAAGGCGGTCGGAGCACCGAGGCTCAGCGACACGGCGACGGCCAGTACGGCCGAACGGAAAAGGGAATTGCGGATCATGCGAGCGTCCTTCAATGGGCACGGAGGGTGTCCTGGCTCGCGGGGCCGTTCTTCGACGGCCCGGCCCTGCATCTGTCTGCGCGGGGTGGGCTGGCTGGGTAGCGCGGGAATGGTAGCAGGTAGGGGCCGTGGCGTCCGCCTGCGGATGCAGGGCGGACGCGCTGTTCGGCGCTGAACGCCTAGACCATGCGCGGGGCGTGCGCCTGGGCCAGCTGCTGCTCTTCCTGTTGACGCTGGGCATCACGCTGCGGCTGTGCCTGCGCCAGTTGCTCGATGCGCTCGAACGAGGCTGCCACCGGCGTCTGCGCGGCGACGTCTGCCGGCAGACTAGCGCGCTGATGCGCCGGGTCGCTGCGGTCGCCCTGCACGATGAAGAGGTTGGGGGCCGCATCGCCACGGCGCTCGCCGAGCAGCACATCGTCTACGCGCGTGAACTGCTGCTCCTTGGAGAGCGCCAAGAGGCTGGCGCTGACGTTGCCGTTCTGGGCGCCGAAGGCTCCGAGGTCGGCCACCTGCTGGTGAAGCTGATTGAGGCGAGTGTGATCGGCGTGGGATGGATCAGCGGGGGTTCCGCTCAAGGGATGGGCATCCTGCGTCCGCTCGCCATTCTGCGAAATCCACCACTGACCGAAGGTCTGCGTCGGCATGTCATTCCACTTCACCTTGTCCAGCTCGCTGTCCTTGACCTGCTGTGGGATAGCGTTGATCGCGGGTATGTTGTCCAACACCTTGATCGAGCCTTCGTAGTTCCTGATCTCACCGGCCAGTCCTACCGGGCGCAGACCAGCGTGGTTCAACGCACCCCAGGCGAAGTCGGTGCAGGCATTGGTGACCAGGTTGTAGTTGTTCTTGTCGAAGCCGTGCTTTTCCGGGGCTTCAGCGAACTCCATGATCTTGTCGTACTGTTCCCTGCTGATTTCGATCGTGCGCTCGTAGCGCGGATTTCTATAGACCAGATTGTCGTAGGTATCAACTTCACCTGCGTCCGGGTTGGTTGGCGTGGGCGCGCGCGTATATCCGTAACTTTTTGGATCGCGTCCGCTGCCATCATCGATCGTGAGGAACATGTGCCCCACGGACGAGTTCTCGAGCCGTACTGGCACGGAATCCCTTTCGCCCCAGCGAGGCGTTCCCGGAGCAGCCACATGGATCGTGACGGTGAAACGCTCTGCAGTGTCCTTCTGCATCTCTCATTTTCCCAGTAATTGGAAGCCGACAATAAGCTCGGCCGATATGTCATTGAGCTGGGGTCGATCCTCCAGCAGGTCCACGGTCAAATGGTATCTGCCGGCATCCAGCAGGCCCGCATCGGCCAGTTGCAGCATGTGGTAGGAAACATCCTGCGAGTACAGTCCAGCCTCAATCAGCATCCCGCTTTCAACTTTCCCCTGAACCAACTTGCCGACGTGGCCGTCAGGCGGAAGAGGCTCCATGCTGCGGCCTCCCGGGGCCGTGGTCATCAGTCGCACCGATGTAGCGTGGTCGCCGTCCAGGCGCTCCAGACGAACGCGCGCGGGGACACCGACGTCCCTTATCCGCTCGGCCTCGGCAAGCAGCGGCTTGACCTCCTGTGCTTGCAGGCGGAACCCGATCTTCAGACTTGGAATCGCGGGAGGTACTGCAGGCGGCAAGTCAAAGGTCACGTCCACGATGCGCCTCGCCTTGTCCAACCGCACGTCTCGCGTGAACGGCACCACGGTCCGTGCATCAGCCTCCGCCCGGGTCAACAGCTTCGGGGCTTCAGGTGACGAAGTACTGCCGCAGCCCACCAACAAGGCAAGCGCCGCAGATGCAACAACCGCAAGCACCACCCGCATCACTGCTCCTTCAACCGCAGCGAATCGGCCACATCGGTCTGTGCCGCCACCTCGGTAGCGATGCTCGCGCGGCGGTGCCCCGGGTCATCGCGATCACCCTGCACGATGAAGATGCTCTCGGCCTCGTGGCTGCTCTTGGTAGGCCGGCTGAGCAGCACATGGTCCACGCGGGAGAGGTTGTTCTGCTTGGCCAACACCAGCAGGCTGGCGCTGATGCGCTGGCTGGTGTCATCGAAGGTGCGCCCGTGTGCGGCGTCCAGCTCGGCCACCTTCTGGATCAGCTGCGCGAACAGCCGGTGATCCGGGTGCGAGGGGTCCAGCAGCGTGCCGGCCACTTCCATCGGGCTGGGCGGCGGCTCGTCGCTCGGGCGACCGCCTTCGCGGTGCAGCTCGGCCTCCCGTTCGGGCATCGGGTGGTGCTGTTCGCCACTCAGCTCGCTGGCCGGGAATGGCGCCGCAATGCACTGGATTTCCGGCAGGTTGAACAGCACCGCGAACTCGCCCAGGTTGCTGCCGCCGTCCAGCGGTGCCGGCTGCGAATGCAGGCCGGCATAGTGCAGCGCGGCCCAGACGAAATCGCTGCAGCGGTTGATGGTGGCCGGGCGATCGACATCGAAACCGAACTCGGCCGGCTCCTCGGCGAAATCGCGCAGGCAGCCGTAGTGCTCCTCGCTGATCTCGAGAGTACGGCTGTAATACGGGTCGCGGTGCTCGTCGGCATCGTCGTGTACGACCTCGGCGTACTGCACACCGGCAGCGGCCTCACCGGACGGCAGGCGCGGCGGTGCGAAGCCGTAGCTGTGTACCTCCTCGCCGGCGGCGGTCTGGAAATACATGTGGCCGCGCGGCGAGCTGCCGCCGCTGTTCAGCGGGGTGCCTGGCGCGGCCAGAAAGAGGGTTACCGTGTAGCGTGTTGCTTGCTCCATGCCTGCTCAGCCTTGTTGGGTACTGCGGTCCTGGCCGGATGATCGCATAGGTGGGTTCGCGGGCAGGTGGAGAGCCCGGCCGGAGTGGCGGTGGCCTGCTGAATGTGTGAACCAGCGTGCAGTACCAGCGCCCCGGAAGCTCGTAGATGGAGTGGCTTGGGATGCCGCCCTATAGTGGCTGGAACGCTGCAATGGACTTGCTGATGGGTACTCCAACCTCTGGCGCTTCGGCTCGATTGCGCCTGGCCCCTATCTCACTGGATCGGCCGCTCCGACTGCGTTTAATGTCGTATCTGGCCCGAGCCGGGGTAGCCGTCGGGCCATTGGCATTGATCACTCTATCCTCGGCATGCGCGCCCGTATCAGACACGCCTGCTGGCGAGATCCGCCCCTCTGCTTCGGCGAGCCGCCCCGCCGATATCTCAATGTCGGAGCTTCAGAGGAGGCTCCTCGCCTACGCCGATTCGCTCAAGTCGCGAGCTGACATCAGCCCTGAGAAGTTCGGCGCAGCAATCGGTGTATCCCTGGTGCCGGACGAGAAGGTCAGCATCAGGAGCGTCGCCAAAGACCTGGTGATAACAGAAGGCTTCAATTACGCAGCCTCATACTTCTCTGTTGAATCTCCGCGTGACTACCCCCGGCATTCCGTCGTCTTCTACCAGCTTGGGAAACCTTCAGTAACCGAAGCTCCTGGCGACGTTTGCTATTGGGATGCGGATAGCGCGGGGCAGGCCTTGGAACGATTGGGCTACAGGGGCCGAGGGGAATCGCCGTTCAAGAGAGGCGGAATCAGGCATTTTTGGCGTCCTATCGGCGCGGGCAAGAAAGGCATGAGTACCAGCCTTCTGACATACCGCATCAATGACAGTGCCGGACTCCGAACGTGTGTGTATGAGATCAGGTTTTCAGGAGGTGACATGTGAAAGGAGTCAAAGCAAGCATCGAACCGCTGTTGAGCCTTCCACAAACCTATTTCACGTTGTAATTGGCGACCAGAAGCTCGATGTTGAGATGTGCAACTTCCGCGTTGTCCTGAAGGTTGGTCACCTTCAGTCGGTACTTGCCGGCCGTCAGATCCCCGGAATCGGCACGGGCCACCTCGTATTCCCGGTAGGCCAGTGACATGTCGTACTTCCCTGCATTGACCAGACTGTTCGAATCCGCGCCGACGGCATTCCTGTATTCGAACACATCGTCCTTGGCCGGCTGATATCGGCTGCCCTGCCACACAGCGGGCAGATCGCGATTCAAGGCGTGCAGCGCGATGGACGTCTCGGTGCTGCCCTCCAGCTTCCAAAGCTGCACCTTCAGGGGAATCCGGGCGTCTTCGAGGAAGTCGACATCTCCCGGTCTCATGTCCGGGCGCTTGACAGGCCCACCGGTACGGAAGCCGATCAGGAACGTGCGAGGTTTGGGGTCTTTCTCCCAGGGCGGCGGCAGCACAAAACGCGCCTCTACCGTCGCACCCGCGTGGACCAGATCCATCGGCTTGGCGACGGGGAAACCATCGTCGTACATCTGGGGGGCCTGGGTGCCACAGCCACCCAACAGCAGTGGCAGCAGTACCATCCATGGCCTCAGTATGTGTTGCATCCGTTCCTCACATGCCGGTAGGCAGTCTTGGGCTGTTATACACCGCGCTAGCCGGCCGGTTCTGAATTGGATCCACATCGTAGGAGATACCCGGCTTCACGTAGCTCGTGAAGAAACGCTTCCACTGGAGCTTCCCTCCCCGCCGCTCTATAGTCGTTTTCGATCACGCAAGGAAATCGCCCATGAGCAGAGCACCGGCTCGCCGGCTCGCGTCCTTCGCCTTGGTGGCTGTGTTAAGCGCGACCGCCTGTGCGAAGTCTCCATCCACGGAAAAGGACCAGAACGGAACCGCCATGTCCGAAGACGCAACCAGCCCGCGCACGGTGGGCGGACATACCTATACCACGCAGCCGGTCGAGGCCACATTGGGGCCGCACCGTTTCATGTTCCCGGCCAATCTCTACTACAACCAGATCGGTCCCTTCGCCGATGGTGGGGTCATGCTCACCTTGTTCTGGCCTGACTTTGACGCAGCGCCGCCGGGTGACCGTCCAGTACGTACAACCCAGGACAGCCGACGGCAGGTTCTGATCGAGCTGCACTACCTGGACCGGGTACCCATCACCGATTACCTCGCACGACGGTCCAGCAACGACGCCACGTCCGAGGCAGGATCGTTGGAACGCAGGGACCCCGTGGAGCGCTTGGATCTGCGGGTAGCACAACCCGAACGATTGGGATTGACCCCCTATGCAATCGATCCCTCGTTGCTGGCCGCCTATGCGAAGGATTCGGAACAGGAGCTGGGCGTGCCTTATGTGCACAATCCGAAGATGGAACCGGACTGGTACGTGGCGCGTTCAACAGATGGCCAGCTGAGAACGTTCATCAGCTGCGATCCTGCGGACAGGATTCCCGATGGCTTGGTTGCGCATGGCAAGGCACTTGAACGCGCCGACGGTGATCGAGTTGCCATGTGCCGTCATTCCATGGTCGATCTGGACGACAGCATCACTATCGAAATGACCTACGCGCGCGTGATGCTGAGCGACTGGCAGCGCATGGAAGCTGCAGTGCGCGAGCTTCTGCGCCGCTATCGCGCCAAGTCGTGATCGAACTTCAAGGATGAACCATGAGCGGACTTACCGATAAGGACATTAAAGTCCTGGATTTCTATGCCAAGCATGGGAACCGAGAGCTTTACTGGAACTACCTCGCACAGCTTCCCGACAACGATGGCTATGGGCTGTTGGCGCTGGGTGTTGTACGCAACGACAGCCTGCCTGGCCGGGTCGCCAACAGCTTTGCAACAGCGGTCGCCGAGCAGCAGGAGAAGCTGTTCGGTAGTAACGAAAATGTAGATTTCACTGAACGCAGGCAGGAGACGTTCGGTCAAGAACTGATCAGCAATGATCTGGCCGAACGCAAAAAATGGATGGGAGCGGGTAGGCCAGAGCTGGCCCTCAACCTGCCCTATACCAGCACACTCAAATCCCACGATGTCTCGTTCGAGGCCAACGATCTCAACGTGAACTGCTGGACACCGCGCATGCTGCTGGTCGCCACAGAGCACAGCAAGGGCGAGCAGGCGGCAGAAAAAGTCTGGCAGAACATGCTCGACAATACGGCCGGCGGTGCGTTCCGTGCTGGCAAGACCGCGGTCAGCGTGCACCTGGACATGCCCCAGCCCGCCGGGCACTTCTACTTCGTAGAGCTCAGCAAGTTCGAGGCATTGGCGACCCTGCAGCGCGACGCTGTCGACCCCAACGTCATCGGTACCAAGATCGATTACCACACGTACAACGCGAAGGATGGCAGTTGGAGCCACACCCGGGGCGTTCCTCCCATCGATGTAACAACGAAGGAAACCGATGCGAAGGAGATTTCGCGCCTGAACGAGACCCGTGAGGTTCGCCTGGAGCGCGAGGTCAAAGCGACTCAGTTCCATCCCGATGATCCCTACAGGGAAATCGCCAAGAGCCCACTTGTGGTTTCCAACCAAGAGCCCGAACTTCCGTCCGCCGAAGGACGCCGCCTGGCGAGTATTGCGCCGGGCCATCCCGACTACGCGTTGCACCAGCAGATTCGCCAAGGTGTAGCCGCGCTGGATGAGAAGCACGGCCGGCCATTCGACGCGATCAGTGAGAACTTGACCGCCAGCTTGACCGTGAAGGCGCGTGAGCAGGGCTTGGAGCGTGCCGACCACGTGCTGTTGAGCAATGCAACGGCCAGCCAGCCGGCCGGGCACAACATCTTTGTTGTGCAGGGAGACCCGGCCGACCCTGCCCACCTGCGCGCAGGCATGCCAACAGCGGTGGCGGCACAAACGCCAATGGTGGAATCCCTGCAGCAATTGGCTATTGTTGGCGACCAACGCGCGCTTGCTCGCGAGAACGAGCAGCAGGCGTTGGACGCCCGCATCCAGGAACAGCAGAGTCACTCCATGCGTATGGGGTGAAGTCCGTCGCGATTGGCGCCTCCGCAGAAATTGCCTGGGGCAGCTTCATTCCAAGCCCATGAGACACCTTCAGGCCATCCTCCCTGCACCGTTGGAGGATGACCATGACCAAGATCGACGCCGAATGGCTGGAAGCCTTCGACAAGGAGCTCCTCCACCTGTTCGCCATCGACCATCGCGATGCCGGCATGAATGAGTACCTGCTGGGCTGCTACGCAGACCTGCCGCCGCGCGAAGCGGCACTGGCGTTCGGCAACGACTACGACCTGGAGCGCGACGATGCGCTGTGGCCACGGCCGGGATTGGCGCCGCAAAGCGAGTGGTGACGTATTCGCCACTCTTTGCATCGCTGCCCCTATAGCGAGCTGTCGCAATTGGGACAGCACCACACCGAAACCGTGCAGCGTGATGCCCATACGCGTGACGGCTTAACATCGCTCGAAAGCCCTGCGCCGCAGGAGATGCGCCGCTTCCGCGCTATGCGACAATGCCGTAAGCGTCAGCATTTGCAGCCTCAGTAGCCTGCGACTTCTTGGCATTTGGCATCTGTGCGGGTACACCTTGGCGTGCCACCGGAAAAGGGTGGCGCGGGTGTCGAAAACCCGAGTAGGTACTAGTGTTTTACGCTTGTCAGCCGGCGTCACCTCTGCGTGGCGCCGGCTGGCAATCCGTTCGCGTTCCATGGCGGGCGGTGCGTGGGGGTCTTCGGACCCACCGGCTTTGTACCTACCCGGTTTTCGAGCCACGCATCGTCCGCCGCCTCTATCGGTGGCGCTGCTGTCTGTCCTGTACGGAGCATTGCCATGAACGCATCGGAATTTCGTTCCCTGCACGCGCAGTACGATCCGGCCAACGCCGAGCCGGAGCACGAGCTATCCACCGATCCCAACGCCTTCGTCGCCACGCTGCGGCGCATTGGGACGGGGGCGGCCTCAGACGGCCAGGCTTGGCCGGAGCGGCACCAGTTGCCTGGGCGTTGTCTGGAACTGGCGGACGCAGACTGCGCTCTGGCTGGTCTGCGGGTGGTACAGGAGGTGTTGCTGGCAGCGGAGCGCACGCGGCAAAACGGAGCGCCGGAGGAGTACCTCGGAGACCGGGTGATGGAGGGGCTGATGATGGCGTGCGTGGGGTTGACTGCGCAGGTGGCTGAGCGGCTGCAGGTGCGGGAGTAGCCCGGTTGGGCTCGGCCATCTGCCGTCAGGCTGCGGATTGCTGACGCGTTGTCGCGGCCCGCTCGCCTTGTCGTCCATCACCTCTCTGTCGAGACCCCGATGAGGCCTCTGATCTATGGCGTTGTCCTGCTGACGATACTGTGTGCGGCGATCGCCAATTGGCATGTGCCCAAGATTGGGCTGAACCTGTGGACGCTTCGAAAGGTGTCTGACGCCGAGTTCGCCGTCATGCGCCAGGATGCCGAGCGGCTGGTGCGCGGGGGCGTGGTGCAGGGCGCGCGGCGCCCGGGGGAGAGGTACTTTGAGGTCAGTTGCCATGGGAAGCCTGTAATGCTGGTGGACAACTCGATGGAGCGGCTTGTGATGGTGCTGTTTGCGGATAGATGGATTGATGTTCCGTGCGCTGTGCCGCTGATGTTGCATTGGAGTGGGCGGATTCTGGCGGAGCGGGCGCGCGCTTAGTGAAGGTGAGTACGGCGGGTTCTGGGCCCATCGCAGCACTGCGTATTCAGTGTGAAAGTGTGTGCCTCTGCTCTGGAACCGGGCGCTACACGCACCCTATAGTGGAGACAACCACCGCATGGGACGCGCTGATGCACGCTGGACGCTTCTGGATGAATTCTCTGTCGGCCTTATTCTCGAAGAGGTGCAGCGGGGCTCGCTGCCGGCCGTCATCGGCGTGGCAGCTCCCATATTTCGGTGCTGCAGGCCTTTCTGCCCTGCTCACTGCGCTCACCGCCTGCACGCCCTCGGCCGACACAGCGACCAATAGAGCGGACCTCCCACCGGTTGCAGGGCAAGTGCAGAGCGCGCCGGCACCATCCCAGCCACTAGATGCAGCGAACCTCCAACAGCACCTCGTCGCGTACGCAGCCTCGCTGCGTGAGACCACCGATGCGTCGGAGGATGCGTTCGCCAAGGCCATGAAAATCACGCTGACGCCATTCGAACCGGGCCGTGCGGGTGGCAGGGCTGAAAACCAACCGATGCTTGATGGCTATGCGTTCCATGCCAGCTATGCCGGTCTGGCGGGCGGCATGAAGGTGCCCTATCACGGCATCTCCGTTTTCAGACCCGGCGGAAAGCCGCTCACGGATGACCCGCACGCTCCCTGCTTCTGGACTTCCGCAGCCGCAGGAGAGGCGCTAGCAGCGACCGGATACACGCGAGGCGGAGAGCGCGCCTTCCAGAGAGGGCGCCTGCAGCAGTACCGCCGCACTTCGTCCGATGGCGGCACGGTCTTCTATGCCGACCTGCTGACCTACGTTGCAGGGGGTGCAGCTGCGGGCACCTGCGTCTACGAAGTGCGGTTCGCGGGAGATGTGCCATGAATGCAATTGGTGCGCGCGTAGAGCCCTTGCTCAGTAATCTTTCCAAGGTCCTCGGCCACCGAAGGGCGCGGAGGGTACCACTCGCCGGTCGATCTCCCATGGCGAACACAACGGCGACCACCACGAGGCGGGCGAGGATGGCCAACCCGGTACCGTATGCATTAGCGGACTTGCTGATGATCAGTAATGCAAGAGTGTCATTTTTCCTTCCTGCCGCCACGTGCGGACTGCTCGCTTTGTCAGCGCTGGCAGCAGGTTGCACACGCGTGCCTAGCGCACCTGCCGGTGGAGAGCCGACCTCGCCGACCGCTGAACATACATCCCGGATCAACATGGCGGAGCTGGAGCGGCGAATACTCTCCTACGCCGATTCGCTCAGGTCCCGGGCAGATATCAGCCCCGATGCGTTCGGCAGGGCCATCGGCTTCACCCTTGCGCCCGTCGAAGGCAACAGCATCAAGAGCCAGGCCAAGAATCTTTCCGTCACGGAGGGCTACGACTATGCAGCCTCGTACTTCTCCGTCGAATCTACGACTGACTATCCCAGGCACTCCATCATCTTCTATCAGCAAGGGAAGCCCTCCGTCACCGACTCGCCCGACGGCGTCTGCTATTGGGATGCAGAAGAGGCTGGGCATGCGCTGGAGCGTCTTGGCTATTCAGGCGGAGAGGAGGCGCCTTTCCAGAGAGGCGGCATCAGGCATTACTGGCGTCGCGGTACCGAAGGCACGCAAGAACTAAGCACCAGCCTCCTCACCTACCCGAGCGGCGTAACCGCTGGCGCAAGAACATGCGTTTACGAAGTGCGATTTGGAGGCGCTGACCGATGAATGGAGTCGAATCGGCTATTGAGCCACTGCTGGCTGATCTAAAGTCGGACGAGCATTTGCCGCATGGCGCAGAGGAAGCCATGCGACGCGCGATTGCAGAATCGCCGTACCTCAACCACCTTCTGGCAAACGCAGCGAAGGATGGACACGTTGCTCGGATAGCCGTGTCCCATGGCCATCACAATGGCGGGCACTTCCAGGACGCGACGGAGAACAGCCCACCCACCATCTTTATCAGCGCCTCAAACTTCAAGAGCTTTGAACACACCGACCTTGCAGAGCGGCTGACCGAAGTGCTTGGCCACGAGACCATGCACGGCATCCTTGCTGCGGAACGCAGGAAGTCGCTGGAAGAGTTCAAGCAAGCTTATTCTGATGAGCTGGAGGCGGCCCACGCCTCCCGCTCTGGCACCGTCAATCTTACCGAGCCTGTTCGCAAGTTCCTCGACAAGGGCCGGCAGGACGAGGCGCTCTCAGAGGTGTCCGGCTTGCGAGCCCTGGACAGCCGTCTCAGGCACCTGAACCCGACGCTAGCTGACAAGGAACTTGAATCCCTGCTTGCGGAACGTTCGCGCTCCCGTTGCGTACGGACTGATGGGGAGGATCGAGTGCTCGATGAGAACGTCTCTTACGACGCAGTTGCCAAACGCCCCAACAATCAAGGCTCCCAGCTGACCAAGGCCGTCGAACAGTGTTTCTACGACGGCAAAGGCACGCTGGGCCGGCACGGCGATTCTGACTACCGTAACTACTACGGAACCTACCCTCTATCCGTTATCGGAACAGGGCACTCGTTGCTGGCCGAAGGTCGAAAGGCACCGGCCATCCGGATTGATCTACATGAACTCGGCCTGGACCCAAAGCAGCTGGAGCGCAATGGCCTCAACCTTGGCAATGCCAAAGAGCTGGCCGTAGGTGATTTTGGAAAGGAAGGTCTGGGTTGGGTGCAGCTGAAGAACACGGGCAGTTCCAGCGTCCCCGTGCGTCCCATCGCGGAAGCGAATGAGAAGCCTGCCCCGACATCTTCCTTGAACGCTTCAGACCAGAAGCTGCTGGACGAGATCCGCAGCAAAGTTGAAGGTTTGGACAAAGCCAACGGCCGTGCGTTCGACGAAACCAGCGAACGCGTGTCGGCCAGCTTGCTGGCTGCGGCCAAGGGCGCGGGAATCACCCAAGCCGACCATGTCGTACTGAGCAGGCAGACCCCGAGCTCGCCTGCAGCGCAGAACATCTTTGTCGTGCAGGGTGATATGGCCGATCCAGCCGCACTGCGTACGCACATGGTGACAGCGGAAGCCGCACAACGTTCCGTGCAGGAGAGCATGAGCCAGGTGGAAGCGATTGGTCAGCGGCAAGCGCGCGAGCAGGCTACTGAGATGCAACGGTCTCAGGAGCAGCAACTACGAGCTTCCCAGCCCTCGCTGTAGGGCGTTTGGAGCCCGATCAGCCCGCGGGCTCCACTACTGCGGCGGCTGCAACGGCTATGCGTTCGTCCTCGTGCAGAAGCAGGCAATCTGTGCACCGCCCAAGCAGTGCATTGGCGATCGGCACATGGAAGGGGTGCTGATGGCCGTGGTGGCGCTGACGGCATTGGCGACCGAGCGGGTGCAGCGGCAGCGGTAAACCCGTGCTTCGGCCTCTTCTTGATCATGCGCAAGGAGCTTCACCATGACCCGCACACCGGCACGCCGGTTTGCCTGCGCCGCGCTGGTGGCCGTACTGGCTGCCAGCGGCTGCGCGCGGGAAACCTCCCCGGAGTTGGATGACGACATCATCGCCACGCTCAAGGGCACCAACAGCCCCGCACGGTGAACGGCCGCACCTACACGGCGCAGCCGGTGGAGGCCACCCTGGGCCCGCATCGCTTCATGTTCCCGGCCAATCTCTACTACAACCAGATTGGCCCGTTTGCCGGTGGCGCGGTGATGCTGGCGGTGTTCTGGTCGGGCCTCAACGCTGCGCCGCCGGGGAATTACCCTGAGCGGTCGATGGAGGATGGGTATCGGCAGGTGACGATCGAGCTCCGGTATGTTGGCCGCGCGGGGGGGGGGTGGGGTACCTGGCGCCGGATTTGAACGGGCGTGTAGCGCTGCCACCGATGCTGGGGCTGACGCCTTATGCGATGGACCGGTCGTGGGTGTCCCGGGATACGTGGGAGGTAGCGCCGGATTGGTATGTGGTGCGGGATGGGGATGGGCGGGTGAGGACGTTCATCAGCTGTGACTCGCGGGAGTACATGCTGGATGGGTTGATGATGGAGGATGGGAGGCTTGTAAGGTCAAGTGGGGATCGGGTGGCGATGTGCCGGCATTCGGGGGTGGATGTGGAGGGGGGCGTGGCTGTGGAGATGAGCTATGCGCGGGTGATTCTGGTCGACTGGCAGCGAGTGGAAACGTCCACCCTCGAAGTGATGGGCCAGTACGAAGCGCAGCAGTGAGGCGGGAGTACAGCCCGGCCTAGTGAGCCGAACGCGCCATCGCGCACTCAGCTTGGATGGTCTCGGTCGGGGCATGAGCATGGCCACCACTATCGGGAATGCGCCAACCTGACCTTCGGGAAGCTACAGCGTCAATGTCAATCAACCCACCTGTCACTAGGTGGGGCACTCAGAGATTTGTTGCTAACGTCAGGTGCCATGTGGAGCAAGCCTCGCCGACGTGCATATGGTCGGCTGCGCCCCCTCCCCCACCACCACCTGGACAAGCAGAGCAAGAGGCTTCATGCTCGGCCCATGGCCGACACGTTGACTCATCAACAAAGAAGTGAACGCATGTCCCGCATTCGCGGCGCAGACACTTCACCAGAGCTGCAGGTAAGGCGCGGGCTGCACGCTATGGGTTTCCGCTTCAGACTGCATGACAGAGCCCTACCTGGACGTCCGGATGTAGTTATGCGAAAGTATGCAACCGTGATCTTTGTCCAAGGCTGCTATTGGCACGCGCACCACTGCCAGAAGGGGCGCATTCCGGCCACTAACACGTTGTTTTGGAAAGAAAAATTTGAATCCAATCGCAAGCGAGATGCCCGTTCAGCACGTAAGCTGAGGGCAATGGGATGGCACGTACTGCACATCTGGGAATGCGAACTTAGGACGCCCAGCCTCCGAAGTCGGGCGCTGGAGAAGCTAGCACGGAAGATTCGTCGCGCCTTCTGAGACGCATCAGCTATAAATTTTACGTACAACTATGGTTAGGAGAGCTTCAGTGGTGGACAAGACCCTCAAGGTCATGGACCTTTTCGCAGGATGCGGAGGCCTCTCGCTCGGCCTTGAGCAAGCCGGCTTCACGCCGGTCTTTGTCAATGAGCTCAATGATGACGCACGTAAGACATACATCCAGAATCGGGTCGACAGGCACGAGTGGCTTGGAGAGTCCGGATTTAGTGCATCGGACGTCAAGGGAATGGTGCTGGACAAAAAGTACCTCCCTGCACTGGAGAAGCGCCTGCAGAGCGCGTTCGGAATCCACAATGGTGAACTAGATTTGCTAGTCGGCGGCCCTCCTTGCCAGGGCTTTTCTGGAATTGGTCACAGGCGCTCTTACTCTGTAGACAAAGAGCAGCTTCCGTCCAATCATCTATTCCAAGATATGGCGGCAATCATTCATCGACTGCGCCCACGCGCATTCGTATTCGAAAATGTCCGAGGCTTGCTTAATAGCAAGTGGACTGAGTCCGGCGCCAAGGGTGAGATTTTCAAAGACATCTTTGAAACTTACCAGAAGATACCAGGCTACTCGGTCGCGTATTCGCTGGTCTACGCTAGAGACTATGGTGTACCGCAGAATCGACCTCGTGTGCTGATGGTGGGAATCAGAGATGATGTGGAATGCAATCTCCAACGGGAAGGAAATCCCGAGGATGGCGTTCTTCGAGGCTACCTGCCTTCCAAGCAAGCAGCCCAGGCTCCCGACCTGATAGATTTGCTCGGCGATCTAGTTGATCCGGACTATCAGAATGGCGGGACTACGCTCTTCTACCCGGGCAGCGCGGCGACTAGCATCCAAAAGCTGATGCGGACCCCACAGGATGGCGGCGCTCCGTTCAAGAAGGGCGCACCACTGACCGAACACACTTACAGCCGGCACAACGAGAAGGTTCTCGCTAAGTTTCGGGCCATGCATGAAAATGGTGGCGAAGTTCCAAGCGAGTTTAAGACGAAGAAGTTCGCGCAACGACTCCTGCCAGCACGATGGACGAAAGAAGGACCCACAATCACTGCCACATCCCTTGCCGACGATTACGTCCATTTTTCACAGCCACGCGTCCTAACTGTGAGAGAGTGGGCTCGGCTGCAGATGTTCCCTGACTGGTACCAGTTCGCAGGAAAGCGCACTACCGGCGGCATCCGCCGCGCGGGAAATCCGCGCGAAGGTGTTTTCGATCGCGAAGTGCCAAAGTATACCCAGATCGGCAATGCGGTCCCTGTGGGCCTAGCACGGGCTGTTGGGGATCACCTGCGGAAACTGCTCCAACATTCGAATTAAAAATTGAATCAGAAGATCAGGGCTCCCGTCAAAGGAGCCCTTTCTTTTATCAGACTTTGAAGTACGCGTACTTGCTTTCAATCTCCATAAGCTCACCAGTCAAAAACTTAGGCCAGGGCTCTCCAACGCCATTAATGGCTGTCTGAAAATTTTTGTTGAAAATATCGGCAATCGATCCAGCAACCCCTTTCCGGCCGGGATGGCCCCAGAAGTTTCCGCCACTCAGCCCATTCAGGCGCAGAACGGGTGTTGAATTGGGGTTGAATTTTACCACTCCATTCGTGGGCACAGTCACGAAGGCGTAGCAAAATTTCGAGAGTGACCTTACACCACGTCCGTTCACACCGACACTGGCTCGAATCTTGTCGAATCCAGTAGCGCTGTAAATCATGTCCCAGAGCATAGGTATCTGGGCATTCTCATTCCAATTAGTTTTACACTGGATAACACAAACCTCGATCCTCTCGAAAAGGAACGCGATATGGTCATTGATTTGGTTAAATCGCCGACCAGAGCAAGGCATGGAAACCAAGTTCTTAAGCAGATCGTCATCCGGAAAAGTTATCGCAATGAGATCGGATTCCGAATTTGTTTTCACATTTCCATAAGTTACCGTTAGGGCCTCTTTAATGCAGTCTGGAACGTGCCGCGCCTTCTTGATAACTACGGTTCGAGTTCCGATTAGGCAGAAATTTAGGTACCAGCAGACCAACGCCTCCCATACCGCACCGCCGCCACTCTGGGACGACTGCGTCCGCTCTTCCCCGGTAGATGCAAAGATCTCCGCAAGTCTGGGGCCAATATCCTTCAGCAGCACCGAAGACGTTGGACTCGGTCCCATGCCCGCCCGGATGGCAACGCTCCAGACTGGCCAACACTCCTGCATCGTGTTCATTTCAAGCAGATCGCTTACCACTCTTTCCCGCAGAATTTCCCAAATCGCCACACCCCCTCCCATGTTCGCTTTGCACACTGACGCACATATCGTGCCATAAACGACAGGTGATGGCGAAGAGGGACCTCAGCGGCACCGAGTCAGTTACATTCCCTTTGATGGCCGAGCCAGCTGCAGCCCCGGGAAAGTTAGGCCCCCTCCCATTCGGGAGGAGTTGTTCTTTATAAAAATAAGTCAGGATTAGTCAAGAGGCACGTCGAGAAGTACCGCAATGTCGTAGAAATTTCGCCGGTGCTCGATAAATCGACACCTCAAGTCGGACATCTCGCTCTCGGTGAAGCCTTCTGGAATTCCCTCCCCACGAGTAATCCGAACGTGGGCAAGCTTGTTCCTCTTTGGCACGACGTCCTCCCCATACGTCTTCAGCATCGCCCCCATCTCCGAAGAAGGAGGGAACTGGACTTGCAGCTTAGCCGCCAAAGAGTTCAACCGATCAGACGCGCCGTACAGAAAATGCATGTCAAGCATCGGATCTATTCCACCCTTCGTTGCCGCCTTCTTTAGCTCATTCTCCCAACGCCCCAGCTTCCTTCGGAGCTGCTCCTCGAGCGCCTGCAGGAAGGTGAGCTTGTCCTGCTCAGGCAACGCCTTATAAACCGCACGTAAGCTCCTACTGACTAAATCATCAATATCACTCGCCGCCGACATGACGAGGCCCCTCATATGATCCACATCAAGAACCCTTGCCAAGAGCTTCTTAACTATCTCAGTAGCCTCGTCGACAAGACTAAACCTATCAGCGAAATGTACACCATCTATTCTTGCCTCGTAGGCGAGCGACCTCAGGGTCTCCACGTCGGTTGACGAGTAAAATACTATCTCTTTATAAGGGAAGGAACGCCTTGCTGCGGCCAGAACCAGCTCCCCCCCTGCACCTTGCCCAAGGTCATAGTCAATCAAAACCAAATCGATTCGATCATGAATGTCTGCGATTGCGGCTTTTTCGAGGAAAGATTCCAGGCTATTTGCCGATATTACCTCCAGCTCGAAGCCCAGTACCTCCAAGCTGTTCTCAAACTTCTCTTGATAGCTACTGATATGTCTGGGCTGATCATCAATCCAAAGCACGGTGAAGTCCAATTTCATTTCTCTATCCTCAACTCAAATGACGTCCCATGAGAACTCGTGGCCTTCACATTGATGCTGCCGCCCATCTCCCCAAGAGCCTGCCGTACATGGTAAAGGCCCAGACCGGATCCTGACGTTCGAGAGAAGCCCATCTCAAATACTCTAGCGGTATCGGAGACCGTGCGATCTATACCTCTCCCATTGTCCGAGAATGTAATGTATATCTCATCCTTGCTAATCAAGCCCATCTCGATATCAACTTGTGTTGCACCAGCTTTCTTGGCATTGTTGATTAGGTTGTCAGCAATAACAGCAACCTCCATCGGCCGAAAGATCTTTGGGAGCGAAACGTTGTTCCTTCGCACGGAGATCGATATGTTGCTCAGAAACGGACGAGCGGCGTCATTTATGTAGCTCTCAAAGAAGACAGCAATATCCTCTTCAAGTTGCTCTGACTGCATCCTGAAATTGGCCCTGGTTGCCATCTTTGAAATCGACAATATTTTCCTGCAGACAAATGAGAACTGTTCCAGCCTTGCTTCTGCGTCACCGACGGTTAGACCATTACTTTTTCGCGCACTGGCGATGCAGTTGTCCACCTGATGCAGAAGATCATTTGCGTAAATATTGATTTGATGATGCATTGCCATCACATTATCGACATCTACACTCGTTATCGATGCCAGAAAGAGGTTCCTACTTCTTTCTTCGATGAGCTCTAGTTCGGCAGCCTCGACCGCCCGCTTAGCATGAAGGGCGTCTCTCTCTGCGCGCTCTTTTGCAAGCCGCTCCTCCTCTGCAACAGTAAGCGCATCGGCCTCAGCCTTCCTCAGCTCCGCGAAGCGACCTTCTGCGGCGTCAAGGCTTTGCAGCATTGATGCGTCATTTACCTTGAGAGCAATGGCCCTCAAGTTGTCGAGCGAGGACTCGAACTGCTGAGACCGCTCATTCACCGCGGAAATTAGATTACGGCTGTAGTCGAGGACCTCAATGTCCTCATCCTGAACTAGTTTTGCAAACGCAGCCGTAACGCGCTCTTTCCCAGAGTCAGTCAAAAGCCGCGACAGATCCGAAGTGTTCTTTTCACCCTTGTCTGCCCAGGTAACCGGTACGACATATCGTTCTAGTCGCTTAAGGCACTTTTCCCAGAAGCATTCGATCAACTCGTCTACTGCGGGAGTATTGATTAGCCCACCGTTTCGGCTGGACGCCTCCCTGAATAGGTGCTCTCCGCCGAAAACGTCGATTCTTCCGATAATATCTCGAGAACCAAGGTATCGCGCGTAACCTTGCTGCTTCCTGCGATCTACTCCGAAAGTGTCATCCCCCTCCTCACCTACAGGGAAGACTCTGAATCCATTTCTAAAAAGAAAAACCGATCCGAATTGGACAGAAGGAACGCCCATCCTGCGCGCGAATGTCAGCTTTGCAGACTGATTTAGGTAATAGAGCTCACAGGAGAACCCCGATCTAGCAAGCACCGGGTATGCATTCTTTTCGCGAATGCTATATACCAACTCCCCTCTGTCTATTAGCGACGTAGTTATCTCGCTACCGTCACCATCGATTACAACTCTAATTTGCGTGGTCTTTTCCCTTAAACTTTCAAAGATGAAATTTCCGACATTCCCGTTGATGAGGTGAACCTCAACTCCCTCGTCACCTTTTAGCTTGCGTCTAATCTCATCATCTTCTTCTTGCTCACCAGGAGCACAGACAGAGATAGTAAAGCCGTCAGATTCTGCCCCGAACGGATTGATAAGCTTTGCGAGGGATCGCTTGAGTTGCTTGATCCGCGCCCTATCCCATTCCAGCCTGGGAGAACGTATGGTTATAGCTGTTCCTCGCTCAATCGGCTTCAGTTCCGCCGGCAGCGAAAAGCCTACTTCCTGCGAGTAGTTCAAGGGCACATCCTCAAACCGCCCGCCAGGCTCATCATCGAATAGAGCCCAGTTAATTTCGAGATGGTTTACAAAGCTATCTGCAGCAGACCGCGTCTGCAATACGAGTGTCTCGCCTAGCCGATCAGATGAGAATCTTCCAATCCCTTTGCTACCCGCAAAGTGCTTCTTTTCTGCGGCCGCTTCGCGAAATCCACCTGAGACACGAGAGCTCTTAGATGAGTAGGCCACCTGTAGCCACTTGCCTTTGATGTCTTCCAAAGACATCCCATCGCCATCATCAACTACGAGAATACCTTCCTGCCCAAAATAGAGTTGCACGCTTCGCGCGTTCGCATCGAACGAGTTTTTTACCAGCTCAAAAATGGCAACTTCATCATTTGTGATGAGGTCTCGACCGATGACGCTCTTAAGCCCTGCACTTACATCGAAGTGAAGCTCGTCTTGCATCCCTGCCCCCAGTTAAGCTTTCTATGGCCAAGACAAAAAAAAAGCGGCGGCCACTTACGTGGTCGCCGCCCGATTGTCGCAAAGGGATGTTTCTGAATCAAACCCCAACAGGATTAGCCTTCTCCGGATCAATCTTGTACTGCTTGATCGCCCGGGCCACATCCTTCGCGGTCATCTTCCCGTCCTTCGCCAGCGCCGCAATCGCGGCATGCGCGATGTAGTACCGGTCAACCTCGAAGAACCGACGCAGGTTCGCACGCGTATCCGAACGGCCAAACCCATCGGTACCCAGCACCGTGTACGACATCGGCACGAACGCGCGGATCTGGTCCGCATACGCACGCACGTAGTCGGTGGCGGCAATCGCCGGGCCCTGGCGACCTTCCAGCAACTCGGTCACGTAGGCCTTGCGCTGCT
>Ga0308156_1000730_pt1 | contig 53877 bp, 58 predicted proteins | sample PhyAR2_FD_201041 | JGI IMG/M metagenome (GOLD analysis project Ga0308156, IMG submission 201041) | Phyllosphere microbial communities from UC Gill Tract Community Farm, Albany, California, United States - DLSL A.R2 | ecosystem: Host-associated > Plants > Phyllosphere > Unclassified | place: USA... | reverse complement strand
AAAAAGTTTCAAAGTTTTTTTCTGCTTGATGTTATCGAATGTTTCGCGACAACTTCATTAGTTTATCAGGTTGTTTGTTATTTGTCAACAACTTTCTTCCTGATTTTTCAAGATGTTTCAGCTGTTTTGAATTAACAACTTTGTTATTCTATCATAATTGTCTTTCGTTCGTCAAGAAGAAAAAATATCTTTTTTTCTTACTTTATATGAATGAAGTTCAATCACCAGAACATGTATAAATATAACAATACTTATTATAAAATGCAACTAGAATATGTCTATTTTTGATTCTTTTTTTCCTTAACGAACAAATCTGTTGAACTTCATTTTAGCATTCGCTTTTTCTGTATCATTGAGCATCATTTTAAGTTCATTATTCGGTTAAATGCTTCAAAAAAAGTAGAGGTTTTTAACCTCTACTCTCCGTTTTCATTTTTTTCTACTATTGGGATGTAAATTCTGAAGATCGTTCCTTGATGAACAACACTTTCAGCATCTATTCTTCCTTTATAATTTTCTACAAGTTGCTTAGCAATTGATAGTCCTAAGCCATTTCCACCTTTGTTCCGTGCTCTGGCCTTATCAACTCGATAGAAACGATTAAATATTTTATCTAAATCTTCTTCTGGAATCCCTTCGCCAAAATCTTGGATAGCAATCTCAAATTCACTTAATGTTTTTGAAATTGAAATATGAACTTCTTTGCGCGTTGTTGAATATTTCACTGCATTATCCAAAACAATCACCAAAAGCTGTTCAAAGTGATTTCGATAAATCCCTAATGTTACTTCCTGCAGCAAGTCGTCATCTAATGTAATAACAAAATCCGGATATAGAATTTTAAAATTGTTAAACACTTGATAAACAACTTGCTTGGCATTGGATGTATGGTTTGGATATTGAACATCGACTTGTTCAGCACGAGAAAGATCTAACATTTCTTGAACTAAACTCTTCATACGTACAATTTCCTGCAAGCTAGCTTCTAAAGATTCATCTAAAACTTCAGGATCTTCTTTCCCCCAGCGATTAAGTAAATTCAGATGCCCTTCAATAATCGCAACTGGTGTGCGTAATTCATGAGAAACATCTTCCACAAACTGCTCTTGCTGCTCAATATAACGTCTCATACGATCCAACATTTCATTAAAGATTTCGGCCAGATCAGCTAATTCATCATTAGAGTGGATATCCGGCATATGGATATCCGACTGTGGATCCTTTCTGATAGTATCCATTGTATCCCTCAAAACCTTTAATGGTTTCAAGAAGTAAGTGGATAAAATGAATCCTAAAACACTACTTAGAATCAATGAGATTATTTCTAAAACGATTAGTGTTAGCAATAAACGATTTCGAATGTCATAAAAAGAAGATAGCTCATAAAAAGCTTGTATATAACCGACTTGTTCCCTGTTGTCTTTTGAGTATACAGGTTGAATGATCAAAAAACCGGTTTTGTCATTTAATGTCCTAATTTCAGCACCTTGCTTTTCTTCTTTCACCAGTTTGCTTTGAACCTTCTGTGTTTCAAATACTAACGTTCCGTTCTTATCATACACAGATAAAAACAGTGCTGGTTGTCCTAACTCCGAAAGCATAGTATCCATCTCCATCAGAGATCCTTCTACGGAGATCTTTTTATTGTCTATGTCCGTTTCATCAACGCTCGGAGTTTTTAATCTGTCATAAACATCAGAAACTGTGAGATTTTCTTCGGCATTGGCTAAACGATTTCCTACCTCGGCAACGGTTCTTTCAACATTTTCTCGTTCTTTCTCAACGATTAGATTCACGGAAGATTTATAAGTAATCACAGCAAAAATAGTAAATACGACAAATATGAAGAAAGAACTTGCAGAAGCCCACTTGATTGTTAACGAGGGCCCCTTCAGTTCTTTTTTTACTGCTTTTTTCATTTTTACTGTTTTCACGAGCGCATCACATAACCTGTTCCACGAACAGTTTGAATGTAGCTCTCCTCGCCTGGAACATCAATTTTATTACGTAAATAACGGATATAAACGTCGACAACGTTTGTTTCGACTTCTGTTTCATAACCCCAGACTTTATTTAATAGTACATCACGAGCTAATACAACATTTACATTTTCCATCAATGTTAATAATAATTCATATTCACGCTTAGTCAGTTCAATCATTTCAGAGTTACGGCGAACAACACGATTTTCTTTTTCAATCGTTAAATCACGATAAGTAATCGTTGTTTGTTTAGCCACGTTTTTATCTCCTTCGATATCGATTCGACGAAGTAACGCGCGTAAGCGTGCTAACAATTCTTCTATGGCAAATGGTTTTACAATATAGTCGTCTGCTCCATGATCTAAGCCTGATACACGATCGATCACAGAATCACGTGCGGTCATCATGATGATTGGTGTATTTTTTACTTGGCGTACACGTCGACAAACTTCAAGCCCGTTCAATTCAGGCAACATTAAATCTAAAAGGATAGCATCCCAATCATTATTTAAAGCCGCTTCTAAACCAGTACGTCCATTGTAGTGAACTTCTGTAGTGTAACCTTCGTGTTTCAACTCCAGTTCTACAAAACGCGCTAAGTTTTTTTCATCTTCAATAATTAGAATATTACTCATTGGTTATTTGTCCTTTCTCTTTAAAAGCTATCTTAAAGCCTACCCATTATACCCACTTTTAACTCAAAAAGCTAGTAACAACCCATTTTTAACATATTACAGAGAGAAAACCATGAGAAATCTTTGTATCCCATGGTTTTCCAACATATTATTCTTCGTTATACCAACTATAGTGGTAAGTACCTTCTTTATCTGTACGTTGATACGTGTGTGCACCAAAGTAATCTCTTTGTGCTTGGATCAGATTTGCTGGTAAACGCTCTGATCTGTATGAGTCGTAATAGGCAATAGCTGAAGCAAACGTTGGAACTGGAACTCCCGCTTGGACGGCAATTGATACGACGTCACGAACAGATTGCTGATATTTTTTCGTAATATCAATAAAGTACTCGTCTAATAGTAAGTTTTCGATTGTTGGATTTTTATCGTATGCATCAGTGATCTTTTGTAAGAACTGAGCACGGATGATACAACCTGCACGCCAGATTTTAGCGATATCACCAAACGGCAAGTCCCACTCGTAATCCTCAGAAGCAACACGCAATTGTGCAAACCCTTGCGCATAGCTCATGATTTTACTGAAGTAAAGGGCTTCACGGATTTTTTCGATTAGTTCCTTCTTATCGCCTTGGTAAGCAGCCGCTTCAGGTTTTGCTAAAACTTTGCTTGCTTTGACACGTTCGTCTTTATAAGCAGAAATGAAACGCGCAAAAACTGACTCAGTGATCAACGGTAATGGTACACCTAAATCCAAAGCACTTTGACTCGTCCATTTACCTGTTCCTTTATTGCCAGCAGCATCCATAATAACATCAACGATCGGTTTCCCTGTTCCTTCATCGTCAATACGTGTCAAAATGTCTGCTGTGATTTCTACAAGATAACTATCTAATTCCCCTTGATTCCATTCTTTGAAAATTTCAGCCATTTCATCAACTGAAACACCAAGAATATTTTTCATCAAGTCATACGATTCAGCGATCAGCTGCATATCACCATATTCGATACCGTTGTGCACCATTTTAACATAATGACCAGCACCATTAGGACCAATATAGGTAACACATGGTTCGCCGTCTTCTGCTTTAGCCGAAATCTTTTCTAAGATCGGTGCTACTAATTCATAGGCTTCTTTTTGACCGCCAGGCATGATTGAAGGACCTTTTAGTGCGCCTTCTTCACCACCGGAAACTCCAGTTCCAATAAAGTTAATCCCTGAATTAGCTAACTCTTCATTTCTACGGATTGTATCTTTAAAGAAAGTATTTCCCCCATCGATCAAGATATCCCCTTTATCTAAATGAGGTAATAATTCTTGAATCGTCGCATCTGTTGCAAAACCTGCTTGAACCATCAACATAATACGGCGAGGTTTTTCAATAGAGTCTACAAACTCTTCAATAGTATAAGTCGCTTTAAAATTCTTATCTGGATGTTCTTCAACGACATCCGTTGTTTTTGAACCTGTACGATTAAATAGAGCAACTGAATAGCCTCTACTTTCGATATTTAAGGCTAAATTTTTTCCCATTACAGCCATTCCGACTACACCAAATTGTTGTTTTGTCATCTTGTATCCTCCCACTATCTTTGAAAAGAAGTTCATTAGAATTTTCTTATAATCTACATCATTATAACGTAGAATGCTTGATATGAAAACAAAATAGTTCGATTAATTTTATTTATTCTTGTTTATTTTTTTTAATTTGGATAATTACAGACAATTGTCGCTCAAATCGATTATCTTTAGTAAAAAAATAAATCCCCTAGGCTCCATGGTTAGCCTAAGGGATTTTAACATTTTCAAAAAAATGTTTTATGCTTCTTTAGAGATTACGTCTTTTCCATCGTAATGACCACATGCTGGACATACGTGATGGCTTTTTCTCATTTCACCACAGTTTGAACATGCATTCAAACCTTTAATCGTTAATTTGTAATGAGTACGGCGTTTGCCCTTTTTAGCTTTTGAAGTTCTTCTAGCTGGTACTGCCATTGGTGTTCCACCTCCTTGTAAAGATGTGTGCATAAAATGCACGATATATTCCAATCTTACTGCTTATCATCCTCATCAGTGGAATCACTGAATAATTCAGATAGTTTAGCAAGACGAGGATCCATTGTTTGTTGTGCTTCTTCTTGTCTTTTTTGTGCATAATCCGCTTCAGACAGAACTTCCCAGTCATTACCTTTAGGCATATCCTGACTTGATTTTTCCTCTTCTGATAATACTTGGATTGGAATAGACAAAAGAATGTTATCTTCGACTGACTCATCTAAATCAATTGTTGGTTTTTCCAACAAAATGATTTCTTCATCTGCCAAACGTTCATCTCTTTGCTGATATTGTTCAGGAGTCATAAAGACCTCATCAACATCAATCGCAAGTGTTAGAGGAACAGGTGTTAAAGAACGTGAAGATGGAACTGTTACAATAACATCAATTCTATAATGAAGCAAATACTCTTCTTTTCCTACTGTTAAGATCCCGGTTGCTTTAACGGGACTAACATCTAGAATCAAATTATCTCTATTCATCAGGGACTCTTTTAAATCTAGTGTCTCTGAAAAATCACACGGTTTGTCTTTGTATTTGTTTAGTTCTAGTAAAGACCATTTCATATTCATCACCTCATAACGCAACAAAAGCAATTATACAGGGGGATGAAAGCTTTGTCAATGAAATTTTCTTGACAGTGTTTTCTTCTTTCAATTTTTTTCAAACGAGTCTCTTCTAATCCTGAGTTTTAATGGTAAAATAAGACAAAGGAGGAGTTAGTATGAAAGCAATTGAATTTAAAAACGTCTCATTTATTCGGGATAAAAAGTCGTTGTTAAATAACGTAAATTGGTCAGTAGAATCAACTGATAATTGGGCTATTCTCGGGTTGAACGGTGCTGGCAAAACATTACTGCTACAATTGATCTGCGGCTACTTATGGCCATCTAAAGGACGCTTAGAAGTTTTAGATCAAGTATTCGGTCAAGCGTCGATTCCTGAGCTACAGCGACGAATTGGCTGGGTCAGTACAGCTTTGCAGTATCGTATGAAAAACTGGGAAACCGCTGAAAGAATCGTCCTATCAGGAAAATTTGCGAGTATCGGTCTCTATCAGCAATATAGCAAAGACGAACTAGAACAAGCAAAAACAATTTTGAAAAATGCTGGCGGTGAATCACTGATCGGTAAAAAATATGAAGTATTATCTCAAGGTGAACGCCAATTAGTATTGATTTCCAGAGCATTGATGACAAATCCAGAATTATTGATTCTCGATGAACCGTGCAACGGTCTAGATTTATTTGCAAGAGAAAAACTGTTATCACAAATTGAACGGATTGCCCAGCAAGAAAATCATCCGACATTGCTCTATGTTACCCACCACACAGAAGAGATTTTGCCCTGTTTTGATCACTTAATGCTCTTGAAAGATGGAGAAATTTTCGCCAAAGGCACTCAAAGTGAATTATTTAATGAAGAAACCTTTGCTGATTTTTATGCAGAACCGATCCAAATTATCCCGTTAAAAGATCAGCGCTTTGCAGTTTATCCTAAATAAAATTAGCTGATAATAAAAAAGTTAGAGTTCAGCTCTAACTTTTTTAAATTGGTCATCACACTCATTAACTAGTGGGGTCTTTTTCTTCTGATTGTTTGAATGTTTCAATGGCTGCCAGAAATTTTTCGCCGTATTTATCTAATTTATTCTGACCTACACCTTTTACTTGTAGTAACTGAATTGAATTTTTAGGTAGTTTTTCGCACATTTCTTTCAAAGTACTATCTGAAAATATCAGGTATGGCGGTACTCCTGCTTCTTGCGCTAGATCCATCCTTAATTCTCTCAAGCTTTCAAAGAGTCCATCATTGACTACAACCTTGCGAACGCGCTGGTCTTCTTTTCTAAAAACTGTCTGCTGTCCTAACAGAACTTGGACCCCTGTTGGCGAAACAGACAACAACGGATATTGTCCATCTGATGGATTCAAGTATCTTTCGGCTGTTAGATAATCGATTAGTTGATTGACTTCTTTTTGTGTCCGATCCTTCATCAAGCCATAAGTAGGCAAACGATTAAAGTGCCACTGATCGATTTTTTGATCTTTGGACCCAGTTAAGACTTTCCCAACTAAACCCTTACCAAATTTTTCGCCCATCCGCTTCACACAAGAAAGTACTTTTTGAACATCCACTGTGATATCCACCAATTCCCGCTCATCCAAGCAATTAGAACACCGACCACAGTCAGACCCTTTCTCGCCAAAGTAACGTAAAATAAACTTTTGAAGGCACATTTGGGCATTGGCATATTGAGACATCTCTCTTAATTTCATATATTCTTTTTGTTTATAGTCAATCGTCATTTCGGATTGATCAATAAAAAACTGTTGAATTTGAAGATCTTGCGGCGCATAGAGTAACACGGCATCACTCGGAAGTCCATCTCGACCGGCACGACCTGCTTCTTGATAATAAGATTCAATATTGCCTGGAATTTGAGCATGGATAACAAAACGGACATTACTTTTATTAATCCCCATACCAAATGCATTGGTTGCAACCATGACTTGGAGTTTATCGAATAAAAACTCTTCTTGATTATGATTACGTTCTTTCTCATTCATCCCACCATGATACATTCCAACAGCGATTTTTTTACTTTGAAGTAAATGATAAATCCGCTCTACTTCTTTTCTAGTGCTCGCATAAACAATACCTGATTGTCCTTGGTTCAATTTCAAATACTCTAATAGAAAGACATCCCGATTCTGATCTTTGACCACTTGAAAGGATAAGTTCTCTCTGGCAAAACCAGTTTGGACTTGATTCTCTTTTGGTATATGCAATTGTTTAAGAATATCTTCTGCTACTTGAGGCGTTGCTGTCGCAGTTAATGCAATGACTGCCGGTTGCTGCTGAAATTGCTCAATGATCTCAGCTAAACGTAGGTAGCTTGGACGAAAATCATGTCCCCATTGTGAAATACAGTGCGCTTCATCCACCGCTAGCAGATCAATTGGAACATGTAATAACAGTTGCTGAAAATCAAATGATTCTAACCGCTCAGGGGCTACATATAAAAGCTTGACTTCGCGATTAACTGCCATTTGAACCCGTTTGTTCATTTCTTGTTGGGAAATCGTGCTATTGATAAATGTTGCAGGTATCCCCATCATATTTAAAGCATCCACTTGGTCTTTCATCAAAGAAATTAACGGCGAAATCACCAAAGTTAAGTTTTCTAGCATAAGCGCTGGTAGCTGATAACAAATTGATTTACCTCCACCTGTAGGCATGATTCCTAAAACATTTCCTTTATGTAAAACATGATTGATGATTTCTTCTTGTCCTTGACGAAATTCGTCATATCCAAATTTTTCTTTCAGTAGCTCTTTGATGTCAATCATGAAATTCTCTCCGTTCTTCGTGTCTGGTTGTTATTTTAGCATGGGCTATACGGCAATTCAAGGGAGGATTTATACGTTGTGAAACAATTCACCTTACGTGAAACACTATTAGATTTTCTAAAAATAGCGAAACCTTTATTTATCAAGGTTTCTATTGTTAAGTTACGTCTTTTCTTTCACTATTCATTAAAGTTATCCACAAAAAAATGGAACAAAACTTTTTAAGTCTTGTTCCATCTACTTAGTTTTTTAATTTATTCAGCTACTTTTTTCTTCTTACTAGCTTTCTCACGTTCGTTTTTATTAAGAATTTGTTTTCTTAAACGAATGCTTTCAGGTGTTACTTCACAATATTCATCGTCATTCAAGAATTCTAATGATTCTTCTAATGTAAGGATTTTTGCTTTTTTGATAACAGATGTTTGGTCTTTATTAGCAGAACGAACGTTAGTCATTTGTTTTGCTCTTGTGATGTTTACAGTCAAGTCATTATCACGGTTGTTTTCACCGATGATCATTCCTTCGTATACATCAGTAGTTGGCTCAACAAAGACAGTTCCGCGTTCTTCAATACTCATGATACTGTAAGTAGTTGCTTTACCAGTATCGATTGAAACCAACGCACCTTGATGACGTCCGCCAATTGTACCTTGAATCATTGGTAGATATTGATCGAATGTATGGTGCATGATGCCGTATCCACGAGTCATTGACAAGAATTCAGTTGTATAACCGATCAAACCACGAGCTGGCGCTAAGAAAATCAAACGGATTTGACCATTACCAGTGTGGATCATATCTTGCATTTCGCCTTTACGTAGGCTTAACGACTCGATAACGCTACCCATATATTCTTCTGGAGTATCAATTTGAACACGTTCAAACGGTTCACATTTTACGCCTTCGATTTCCCGTTCGATAACTTCTGGACGAGAAACTTGCAATTCGTATCCTTCACGACGCATATTTTCGATCAAGATTGATAGATGTAGTTCTCCACGACCAGATACAGTCCAAGAATCCGGACCAATTGGTTCTACGCGTAAAGATACATCTGTTTGTAGTTCAGACATTAAACGTTCTTCGATTTTACGAGATGTTACATATTTACCTTCACGACCTGCAAATGGTGAATTATTGACTAAGAATGTCATTTGCAATGTTGGTTCATCAATATGCAAAATTGGCAAGGCTTCTTGATGAGCCACGTCAGCAACTGTTTCACCAACAAAGATGTCTTCCATACCAGAAACCGCAATTAAATCGCCGGCTTTAGCTTCATTGATTTCAACACGTTGTAAGCCGAAGAAACCAAAGATTTTTGTTACACGGAAGTTTTTCACGCTGCCATCCAATTTCATTAAGGCAACTTGATCGCCAACTTTCATTGTTCCACGGAACACACGGCCAATCCCGATACGTCCAACATAGTCATTATAATCTAATAATGATACTTGGAATTGTAGTGGCTCATCTGAGTTATCCACTGGAGCTGGCACGTGTTCAATGATTTGATCAAAAATAGGTGCCATTGTTGCTTCTTGGTCTTCTGGATTATCAGAATCACTTGAAGTTCCATTTAAAGCTGATGCATAAATAACTGGGAAATCTAATTGATCATCATCTGCGCCTAATTCGATAAATAATTCTAAAACTTCATCTACAACGTGCTCAGGACGTGCTGAAGGTTTATCAATTTTATTTACAACTACGATTGGTGTCACTTTTTGTTCCAATGCTTTTTTCAATACAAAACGAGTTTGCGGCATTGTTCCTTCGTAGGCATCAACGACTAAAACGACACCATCTACCATTTTCATGATACGCTCAACTTCACCACCGAAGTCCGCGTGTCCAGGTGTATCTAAGATGTTGATACGAGTACCTTTGTAATCAACTGCTGTATTTTTAGCTAAAATCGTGATTCCACGTTCGCTTTCAATCGCATTTGAATCCATTGCACGTTCTTGTAATTGTGTGTGTCCATCTAAAGTATCTGATTGTTTTAAAAGTTCATCTACTAATGTTGTTTTACCATGATCGACGTGGGCGATGATAGCCACGTTTCTAATATCTTCTCTGTATTTCAATGTAATTGCTCCTTATCCTTTTGCCTTACGTCACTTGTTCATTAAATCCGACTGTTTATTATAGCAAACTTTTTTCATGAAATATAGTCTAAAGCTTTCAAAAGTTGTGAAAACTTCATATTTTATTGCCTTTTTTTGAAAAAATAACACATTTACTGAAAAAATGCAATATTTTTCTGTTAAGCACCCGCTGTTTTTCTTCTATTAAAGCCAATGAACGAACGGTATTATCGACGAATAAAATCATTTAAAATCTGTGTATAAGCTGTTGGTGTTGCCGCTAAGAAATATTCACGTTTTGCAAACGACAATGGTTTTCCTTCTATATTAGAATACTGATAGCCAAACTCATCGAGTAACACTAAACCTGCAGCATAATCCCAGGGACTCAAGTTAGAAATATAGCCGATGTGACTTCCTTTAAGCATGGCAATCAATTCGATCCCGGCACATCCACTGACCCTGATTCCCATACTGGCGTGACCGATTTCGCCCGCAGCATAAATGTTTTTACCATACATATACGCATTCATGCCGAGTAACCCTTCCGATAGAGCCACATCTTTTGGCGGTGTTAGTCTTTGCTCATTAAGAAAGACCCCTTGGTTTTTACCGCCCCAATATAATTCATCTTTCATCACATCATAAATAAAACCTAGTTGTCCAATCCCCTCTTCATATACCGCAATCATGATACAAAAATTTTCTTGTTCCATTACAAAATTCATCGTACCGTCGATTGGATCGATGATCCAAACTCGTCCTTTTAGAGAATCAATCGTATCAAAGCCTTTTTCTTCTGCTAAAATCCGATCATTTGGATAATGTTGGTTGATTTTTTTTATGAAAAAAGCTTGTGTCTCTTCATCAATATTCGTGACTAAATCCGTTCTATTTGATTTTTGAGAAACTGTCAGTTTATTTGTTAGACTGACTTGTATATAACCTGCTGCTTCGTTTAGCCATTCTTTGATTTGACTAACCACTTTTTCTGAGGTCAATTTAATCAGCTCCTAGTTTCAATCTACCTGATTCCTGTTTTTTAGCTTGTTGAACAGTTCGATATAACGAGTATCCTGATGCTTTTTGAAATTCATTTCCTAAACGCTTTTCTTCGCCAATACTTTTAACAACCGTTTTAAATTGTTGATAGGTCTTTAAAAAAGTGCCTGTATCGATTCCTGTTTCATTTGCTTGCTCGACTGCTGACCACAAATTGGTTACGATCACCATTTCATCAGTTGTCCAATCTAAATCTAAAGGATATTGATAATCTTTCATGCTTTCACCTCGCTATATAGTTTATCATATGTTTGTTATTTCTTTTTTCTATCTTGCCAATAGGTTAAAATCGGTAAAAATAAATTGCCTTTTTCGGTTTCGATTTTTTGAGCGGAATAAATTCCGGCATTGCCAGAACACATATAACTAATCAAACAAATCATAAAGAAGAATAATGCAGCTTCACTCCCAAATAACTCGATTCCCATGATAAAACAGGCAACCGGCGTATTGGTCGCTCCAGAAAAAACGCCAATAAAACCTAAGCCAGCTAAAAACGGAACTGACAAATGTAACACGAACGCTAAACTACTTCCTAAAGTCGCACCAATTTCAAATAACGGCGTCACTTCTCCACCTTGATAACCTGCACCTAATGATAACACTGTAAAGAATAACTTTCCAAGAAAGTCAAACCAATGATTGGTGCCTTCAAAAGCATCTTTTAGTAACGGCAAACTTAGTCCAAGATAACGTTGTGTTTGCAATAGAAAAACAGTCGCTACAACTACTGCTCCGCCTAAAAAGTTTCGTAAGACAACATTTTCAACCCAGTGTGCATAGACCTTTTTGATCCAAACAATCGAACGACTAAATAACCAGCCGACCAACCCAAAACAAATGCCGGCGATCATTATTTTAATGAATAACAGCGAAGACCAATTCGGTATTTGGCCCATGTTGTAATGTGTGTGTGTTACACCGAATGACTCCGTTACAAAATTAGCAAAGAAGGCCGCAAAAAAACTTGGAAAAAGACCATCCGACCTTAAACGACCAATTACTAAGACTTCCAAGCCAAAGATTGTTCCTGCTAAAGGTGTCCCAAAAACAGAACTAAAGCCTGCACTAATCCCACTAATGATCACAATTTCTCGTTCAATCTTTTCCAAACGAAAAAGCCGACCTATAGCATTCGCTGTAGCTCCGCCCATTTGAACAGCGGTCCCTTCACGCCCAACAGACCCTCCAAATAGATGTGTCGTGATGGTGCCGAACAACGTCAGCGGAATCAAACGTAACGGGATATTTTCTTGTTCACCATTCGCTTGGTCAATCACAAGATTATTGCCTCGTATGGCATTTCCTCCGTACTTTTTATATAAAAAAGCAAAAATGGCCCCACTAACTGGTAATAAAAATAATAGCCAAGGGTTATTTAATCTTATTTGCGTTACTGCATCTAAGCTTTGCAGAAAAAAAGCAGATAACGTCCCCATTACAACCCCAATCAAGGATGCAATCATTAGCCATTTGAACATATAAATACTGATTTTTATCGGCATATTTAATTCGCGTTTCACTTTGTTATCTCCTCATTTTGGCATCAACTATTCTATCATACCACTTCTTGATTCCTTGCTGGTCAATTATAACAATATTTACTAAAAGAAACGAGAAAAACATAAATTTTACTACTAAGAATTATTCAAACAAACGCTTAAAATTAAATTTGATCCAGCTCAATAAAGCACTTGCAAAGGATAGATATTGTGCTATTATGAATAGGAAATTTTCTTTATTTTTTCTATTTATAGCGCTATTTTTTGTTGAAACTGCCGAGAGTACCGTTATAGAACGATGTTCTCAATGTGAAAGGATGTTTTCATTGAAAGAATTAACACATGGCAATCCTGCTAAACTAATTTTTTTCTTTACGATTCCATTATTGATCGGCAATATTTTCCAGCAATTCTATAATATGGCGGACATGATTATTGTTGGGCAAACGCTAGGGAAAGACGCACTAGCAGCTGTTGGCTCAACTGGTAGCATTACGTTTTTAATCATCGGGTTTGCTCAAGGTTTAACAGCTGGACTTTCAATCTTGACATCCCAACGCTTTGGGGGACAAGATTATCGTGGCGTGAAAAAGAGTTTTGCGACTGGTATTATGATCAGTGGCATCGTAACCATCGTTTTAACCGCTTTGAGTTTGATTTTCGTCCGCCCAATGTTGCTGCTTATGCAAACACCTGCTGAAATTATTGATGATGCTCAAGTCTTCATTTCGATTATTTTCATTGGAATTTTTGCTGCAATGGCGTTTAATTTGCTTTCTAATGTGATTCGAGCATTAGGCGATAGTCGAACCCCTTTATTGTTTTTGATCATTGCTAGCATCATCAATGTAGTATTAGATCTGATTTTGATCATTAATTTTCATATGGGTGTTGCGGGAGCTGGTGTTGCTACTGTCACAGCACAAATTATTTCAAGTCTTTTGTGTGTCGTTTATATTCGTTGGAAGATTCCTAATCTTCAATTACGTAAAAAAGATTTTTCTATTGATAAACAAGAGTTTCGGGCGCATTTAAATATTGCGTTACCCATGGCCTTTCAATCATCAATCATTGCGATTGGTGCTATCATCTTACAAGCAGCGCTTAATAGTTTAGGTACTGATGTTGTGGCAGCCCAAGCAGCATCGGGAAAAATCGAGCAATTTGCTACCCAACCAATGATGTCCTTTGGTATTGCCATGGCAACTTTTACTGCACAAAATTATGGTGCGAAAAAATATAAGCGTATTTTACAAGGGGTTAATCAATGTTTGGTTATGAGTATCGGGTTTAGCCTTTTAGCTGGTGGTATTGTTGTTCTCTTTGGTCAAAATTTAGTGACTCTTTTTGTTAGTGCAAAAGAAACTGAGGTCTTAAACCTTTCTCAAATTTACTTCAATGTCAACGGCAGTATGTATTGGTTATTGGCAATCTTATTCATTATTCGTTACACCTTACAAGGACTTGGGCAAAGTGTTATTCCGACAATAGCTGGTATCATGGAGTTGATCATGCGTTCATTTGCAGCAATTATTTTAACTGCATCTCTAGGCTTTGTTGGAGCCGCTTTAGCTTCTCCTCTTGCTTGGGCTGGTTCTGTGATCGTTTTGTTAGCTTCCTATTTCAAGGCAATCAAGCGGTTGAAGCACTTAGAACAGGAACAACTGACTGGAAGGCTATAAATTTTGATTATAATTTGGACAGCAAAAAACATCGACCGATCTTCTTTTGAAAATCAGTCGATGTTTTTCTTATACAGATTGTTTTCTTGGAAAATATTGACGCCATTTCGCTTTTACCGAATTTGTCATCGGTTCAGATGCTTCTCTGACAGCGCAATATTTGTCTACCATCGTAACAATGTAGCTTTCTTTGTATTTTGGCGGAGCAATTGTTGCCCCCCACATATGCTTGATGATAATATCTCGTTCTAAGTCTGAAAGTTCAGTTAACTTCTCAGCATTTTTTACCGCAATTCTTGGATGCATGTAAGCATGCGTTCCTTCGTCAAACTTTGTTGTACGCCAATCATAATAGAACAAATCATGTAAAAGACCTGCACGAGCAGTTGCTCTAGCATCACCATTCCATTTTTTAGCTAGTTTATAACTATAATAAGAAACGCTGATTGAATGATCTAAACGAGTTGAATGAACATGTTGCGTGTAATTGGCTAAACGCTGTACTTCTTCTGTTTCCAACAAATCTTCCACATAAGACATATATTCTTGATCTTCACGCCATTTTTCAGTCATTAATTCTGGTTCCACCTTTTTTAGAGACTTACTATTTTTATTGTTTCATTTAAGAAAAAGTCTTTTTTTTAACTTGATGAAAGTATAGCACCTTGATTTTACAAATACTAGGATTTTTGAATTCCGTAACTAAACTTTAATATTTGCTTTATAAATAACGAAAAAAACTCACATTTTCAACCCATAGCAACCAGAATCATCTATAAAACTTAACCTTCACATATCTTGTCGACACTATTTGTTTTCGATTTGCTGCTTAGCAAATTCGGCTTTGATTTCAATAAACGATTGAAAGACTTGTAAAAACTGAAACAATTGTGCACGGTTTTCAAATTCATCTCTTGTTTTCGGTAATTCCTTTTTGCGATAAGCATCATATACTTGGTCGATCCGATCTAAAATTTCTTGCCCATCATTGTTTTCCGCAAAGGTTTCAGCCGTATATAACAATAACTCTTGAATGTTTCCTACTTGTTCGGGTTCGACTGTGATTTTTTCCAGTGTCCGCAGCATATCTTTTAGATTATTGCTTTGGAGCCTCCTCATTGTAAAGTATTCAATGTAATAATGGTTGGAAGAAATCAATTGATTCTCTGCATGATTTTTGGCCCAGTTTTCACCCGTTCGTATAAACGCTTTTAGGTCATTACATTTTTCAAATAAGTCCCGTTCTTTGACGTGTTGATTCAAATAAGCAGCCATATTATTCAGTATTTTCCGAAACATTGTTTCAATGACTTCCTGATCTTCTTTTAAACGTTTCTCAGTATCTGGCATATACAAATTCATCAACAAGGCAAAACCTACACCGATCGTCATCAATAAAAACTCATTGCCGATAATCGACCATGATAAGTCTTGCTCAACCAAATATTGTGTCACTAAGACGGAACTTACCACGATTCCATCTGAAAGTTTGAAATAAACCGCGCTCGGGATAAATAAGAGTAAAAAAATGCCAAACGCAAAGGCGTTGAATCCCACGAATGAAAAGCAAAAGTAAGCTATAACCGTAGCTAACGCTAATGAAAGAAGTCGGTATAGTCCTGTTAATAATGACGTTTTCTTCGTATTGGTGACACTCAATACCGAGATGATTCCAGCAGAAGCCGGATATAATAATCCTAAGCTTTCAGCAACGATCATCGATAACATCGCACTTACTGCAGTTTTGACTGTTCGTAATCCAATTTTCATTTGATTGCTCCTCACAAAATGATTAATCTTTTGTTTTAATACTAGTAATTTTACCTCTATTTCGGTTATCATTAAATAGAAAACTGATTAAATCTTGATTATAGGAGAGAAAGCTCATGGAAGTCGGTCCTTTTCGTTTAGGTATGCGCACATTGAAAACAGCTTTAGCTGTTATGCTATGTATTATTTTATTTAAAGTATTCGATCGGGGAGCACCGATGATTGCAGCTTTAGCTGCCGTGTTTTCATTACGGCAAGATTTAACGACTAGCCTTACTTTTGGCAAATCAAGGATTCTTGGAAATACTTTAGGTGGCGGTTTAGCTATCGTGTATTTTTTAGTAAAAGATCTTTTTTCCAATGATTTTTTGGTCGAACTATTTTTATTACCCTTTTTGGTCATAATTGTGATCGTTATCTCTGATGGGATGAACAATAATTCTGGAATCATCTCGGCAATTGCTACTTTACTACTGATTTCGTTAAGTATTCCTCAAGGAGAGTCGTTTTATTTTGCTTTATCAAGAGTGATCGATACCTTCATTGGAACCTTCATCGGAATCGGACTAAACTTTTTCTTCAAGCCAAAACCAACGGAAGAAAAACATGAGATCGAGGAAGATTTAGCCGAATTAGCCAAGAAAGAAAAAGAATTGGAAGAACTTAAACAGAAAGTTCAAGCTCGGGTTGAAGCGGAAAAAAATAATGAACGGAAAAACTAAGAAACTGCCAAAATCATGTAAGATTTTGGCAGTTTCTTATTATTCTTTATCGCTAGATGGATCTTCCCCGTAGAAATTCACATTACTGTTCGTTCCTTTTTTAGAGAAGTTTTCAATCAATTCTTTCACATCTAAGCCTGTTGTTTCTTTTAACGTTTCTTGTGTCCCAGCTAATAAGTTTGTAGCGTAGTTTGTAATACGGTTTGCTCCCGCATTTTCGCCACCGCCACCTGTATCAACAACTGAGATTTTATCAATATTGCTAAGTGGTTGTGCAGCTTCTTTCATTAATTGTGGTAACATTTCCATAACCATACTTAAAACAGCCGCTTCGCCGTATTCCTTGAAAGCATCGGCGATTTTTTGTTTTGCTTCGGCTTCGGCAGCACCACGAGCTAAAATTGATTCCGCTTCAGCTTGACCTGCAAGTCTTGTTTGATTTGCTTCGGCTTCCGCTAATGATTCCACACGAAAACGTTCAGCTTCGGCTTCAGCTACTTCACGAGCCTTTTGTGCTAACGCTTCTTGTTCTTTTGCATAACGATCGGCATCCGCTTTTTTCTTCACTTCTGAATCGTATTGTTTTTCACGACGAACGATTTCTTTTTCTTCCAACTCGATTTGTTTTTGACGCTCGATGACTTTAACTTCCATCTCTTGAGCAATAACTTCTTGTTGGGCTTTGGCTGTTTCCAAATTATAGGCTTGGTCAGCTTTAGCTTTTGCAATATCTTGTGCTTCTTTGTAGGTAGCTAATTTTAATTCTTTTTCTTTTGAAGCTTCAGCGATTTCAGTCTGACGTTGTAATTCAGCTTGTTGTGATTCTTTTTCCGCTTCGGCTTTTTTGATTCGCGTTTCTTTCCAAGCTTCAGCTTCAGCGATATCTGCATCACGTTTTACTTGGGCGATCCGAGGTTTCCCTAAAGAATCTAAATAACCGTTTTTGTCTCGAACTTCTTTGATGGTGAATGATACGATGATCAACCCCATTTTTGCTAAGTCTACACTGGCAACTTCTTGTACACTTTGGCTGAATTTATCACGATTTTGATAAATTTCTTCGACAGTCATAGAACCTAAGATTGAACGTAGATGTCCTTCTAGTACTTCTCGTGCTTCATTTTCAAGTTCTTCACGAGTTTTGCCTAAGAATTGTTCTGCGGCTGTAGCAATTTCTTCTACTGAAGAACCGATCTTGATGATCGATGTTCCATCACACATAACTGGAACTCCTTGCTCTGTGTATACTTCTGGCGTCGATACATCTAACTTACTCGATAATAAGCTGATTCTGTTTGAACGTTGGAAGACAGGTAATACAAAAGCCCCACCACCACGAACAATTTTTATTTTATTGCCTCGCTCATCAGCATGGACATTCTTACTCCCTAAATAACTCCCACTAATGATTAACGCTTCATCTGGTTTAGCTGTTTGATATTTTGAAATAAAAACGATCAACATCATCAATAAAATAAACACAACCAGAACAATTGGTCCTAAAATCCCTAATTCCATTTTCTTCTATCCCTTCTTTTTTATAATTGTAAACTACCTTCATAAGGAACCACATAACATACGCGGTCTTTGATCTCGATGATCAGAACTTGTGCTCCTCGTTCAATTGGTCGTTCCTGCGGAGCATAAAAAGCAGCTGGCCGGCTGATCGATCCAGTGACACTTTTGAATTGGATTTCGCCCATTCCACTGATTGGAATCGGTGTAACAACCGTTGCGGTGTTCCCTTCCATGTCTTTCTCCGAAATTGAAATAGTTGATTCCGCATTTTTCAGCGGCATCAATACATAGAAATTCAATAAAAAGACCAGAATTGACGCAATTGCTCCACTCAGTAGAAACAGCATCAGATGATTCCACCCCAATAACCGTTCTCCCAAATAACCGAATAGTGAGGTAAAAGCCAACCAGGGAATTGCCAACATTGGATCGATTGGCCCATCAAAATCAAAAATATCCCCAAAAATTACCAATAAGACGGCCAATCCCGCACAAATAATCAATGCATAAAGATAAATCGTTTCAATTGGAATACCTTGTATCACGTTCTCACACCCTTTCGCCTACCTAAAAATCTCAATTTAACCACTGTTCTGTTGCTTAAGTAAAGACCCATTCTTTTTGATTGTTCTCCCGAAGATACTTATATTTTACCAATACTTTGTACAAAATGACAGCTAATCTTGAAAAATCATTCCAAAGATGTATGTGTTTTCAAAAAAAAAGTGAAATGAACGGAACTTAACAAAAAGCCCGTTCATTTCACTCAGTAACATTTTTTATTCATTTGATTTTAACGCTTCAATCATATCTACTTTTTTCAACTTTCTATGCATGAAAACCATGACTAGTAATGTAAAGAATAATGTGAGTAACGCTGAGTAGAAGTAACTCAACCAGTGGATCGTTGGTGAGAACATCAGCATATCAACTTCAACGGTCGTCAAGACATAACTGTGAACCAGTTTTCCAAAGAAGCAACCGAAGAAAATACCGATCAACGTTAAAATAATATTTTCACGATACACATACATCGTTACTTCATTATCATAAAAACCTAATACCTTAATAGTAGAAAGTTCTCGGATTCGTTCGGAAATATTAATATTGGTCAAATTGTATAACACGATAAAGGCCAATAAACCGGATACCGTGATCAAGACCCACACGACAATATTTAAACTATGAATCGTATCATCTAAAGCATCACTTGAAATGGATAGGAAGGAAACATTTAATACTTTTTGGTTCTCCATCAATTCTTTCCCAATGCTTGCCTCAACTTTCTCACTTGGCACCTGATCAAAAAGTAAAAATTCTGTGTTATAGCGTGGCGCTTTTTCCATTATTTTTTCATAATAAACTGGCGACATATAAGCAAAATGTCCCGTGTAATTTTCAGCTATCGCATTGATTTTAAGCTTGTATTCTTTATTATCACTATCTTTCAAAACAAGAGTATCACCTGTTTTATAATGAAATAGGTTGGCTAGTTTTTCATTAATGATCACACCATCATCGGTCAATTGGTACTTATCTCCAGATTGTCGATCGTTGAATAAAATAAACTGATCAATTTCTTTAGGATCCTCCGGTACATAGATTGAAACGTCTTGCTTAGCATTTGCATTGTTCGTTGTTTTTAAAGATTCCACATATAATGGCATGTTTTTTTTCAAGCCTTCAACTTTGTCCAATACCTCTTCGTACTGCTGCGTTGCTTGCTCAGATGCTTCATCTTTAAACGTTACGATTGCTTGATAATGCCAAATTTTATTAAATTGTACTTCGACAATATCAGAAATGGAATCTTTTAATCCAAAACCGGTAATGATCAATGCCATGCAGCCCGCAATACCTAATACCGTCATCAACATCCGTTGTTTGTAACGGAATAAATTACGTGCCGTCACTTTTTGAATAAAACTCAATCGATTCCAAATCGGTTTAATTCGCTCTAGCCAAATTCTTTGCCCAGCTTTGGGGGCCTTGGGTCGTAAAAGACTAGCTGGCGTACTGAATAAATCAATGCGTAGAACCACCATCGCAGCACCGGCCGTACATAGAACCGCTACTAAAACCCCAATCAAACTGTAACTTAAATACCAAGGAGTAATAAAATCAGGGATATTATACAATTGTCCATATGCATCAAAGATAATCGTTGGGAATAAATAGTACCCAACAAATAATCCTAAAACAGCGCCACAGATACTGGCAATCGCCGCATACACTAAAAACTTAAAGGCTATTTCACCATTTCGATAGCCTAACGCTTTCAGGCTACCGATTTCCATTCGTTTTTCTTCGACCATCCGCGTCATTGTCGTTAAACTCACTAAAGCCGCAATCAAGAAAAAGAAAATTGGAAAAACAGTCGATAGAGAAGAAATACGATTAGCATTATCTTCATATTCTGAATATCCTGGATTATCATCTCTTGTAAAATAATAATAATCTGCCGCTTTTAAATCAGCTAATTCTTTTTGTTTCTCTTCCAATTGTCGTTTCGCTTCATTCAATTTAGGGATCGTTTCTGCTTTTTTCTTTTCGAATTCAGCAAGGCCTTGATCATAAGCTGTTTGACCTTCATCAATTTGGGCTTGCGCTTCATTTAATTTCGCCTGACCATCAGCTTTAGATTGTTCTAATTGTGCTTGACCCGCTGCTAATTGTGCTTTTCCAGACTCTAGTTGGGCTTGTGCTTGCGCAATTTGAGCTTGAGCTTGGGCTAATTGTTGTTGACCATCGTTATATTCTGTAATCGACTGATTGATGGTAGCAATCGTTTGATCTAGTGTTTGTAACCCTTCCGTTGCCTTAGCTTGTTGACCTGATAAATTTGCTAAAGCAGCGTTGATTACATCCATAACGCCTGCAATGTTGCTTCTTTCAGGTTGACTGATCAATTGATTGATTGCTGTTGTTAGTTCAGCTGGTGCACCTAAGCCTTGAACTGCGGCTTGAAGTTGTGGCGCTGCATCCGCAATGCTTTCTGCTAATAATTCATCAGGCACTCGATCTAATAGAGCAACGGATGCACCTAAGCTTTGATAGCCGTTAACGAACTGATTCAATGATTCATTTGATGCTGCTAGTTCATTGCGTTGTTGTTGTAAACCAGGTAATGCGTTTTGACCTTCAGTAACTTTTGCTGTAGCTTGAGCTAATTCATTTTGCTTTGTTTCAAGTAGACTTTTTTGTGCAGCGAGCTCATTTTCACCCTCTGTAATAGTCAATTGATTTGTTGCTAGTTCATTCTCTGCAGCTGTGATTTGTTGGTTGTACGCAGCTTGAGCTTGGGCTAATTCTTGTTTACCAGCAGCTAAGGTCTGTTCGCTCGATTGTAATTTAGCTTCAGCATCTTTTAAAGCATTTTCACCCTCTGTAATTTCTTTTTGCGCTTTGTCAAAAGAAGCTTTTGATTCTTCTCGAATTTCCTGTACCCGTTGTTCAGGTCGTTTTTCCATTGCTTGTTCGACAGAGGTAACTGCAGCAACACGTTTATCCTTGTAAACTGACGAGTAACTGTCAACACCGTTTAATCCTTTGAAAGACACCAAAATTTCAGTATACGTCGAAAGATCCAGATCTTCTTTAGGAACAACTGCAAAAAAATCTAATGAACCTTTACCGATCGTTGTATTTCCTCTTGATGTATTTTCAATATATTCAGGTGATTGGACAAATCCGACGATTTTGAATCGATCTTTTTTCAAGGCCTGATCTTGATTGTCTTCTTTTGAAAGGCTCAATGTTTCGCCTAATTTATAGTGCCCGCGTAATTGCGCTAGGTCATCTAAAACAATTTCGCCACTTTTTTCAGGCATACGTCCGCTAACCACTTTATACTCAATCAACGGTTGTTTTTCTTTTAGATCATAGCTAACAAATTTCACTGCTACATTGCGTTCGCTGATAGCTAGATCTTTTGTGTATCTAGGGAAAACCGTTTCGACCTCTTTCACCTGTTTAACCGCGTTAATATCTTTATCCGTTAGGCCAAGCGTTGAAACGATCCGAGCATCGGGTAACTTTTGTTTTTGATAATAGTTAGATGCGGTCTGAGTCATATCAGGTCCTGTCGCTTTTAAACCAACAAAAACCATCACGCCTAGAAAAATAATACCCATGATCGAAATAAAGCGTGTTTTTGATTGTTTGATTTCACGAAAACTGGTTTTAAGTAAGGCTGTTTTTTTCAATACTACCACCTACCATTCTATCTCAGATACGGGTTTTGGTGCTTCATTGATTGTCACGTTGCGAACTTTTGCATCATTGATACGGATCACACGATCTGCCATTGGGGCAATGGCAGAATTATGGGTAATAATGATCACAGTTGTACCAGTATTACGAGCAGTTTCTTGTAAAATCGTTAAAATTTGCTTACCCGTTTCATAATCAAGTGCACCCGTTGGCTCATCACATAATAATAGTTTAGGGCGTTTAGCAATCGCTCTGGCAATCGTCACACGCTGTTGTTCGCCTCCCGATAATTGTGCTGGAAAATTATCCAGTCGTGCACCTAAGCCAACAGATTTCAACACTTCTTCTGGATTTAAGGCATCTGAAACAATTTGCGACGCTAATTCAACATTTTCTTTTGTTGTTAAATTCGGGACTAGATTGTAAAATTGAAAAACAAAACCAACATCATTTCGGCGATACGTTGTTAATTGTTTCTCGTTGAATTTTGCAATATCCGTTCCATCAATAACGATTTGTCCTTCGTCGCATGAATCCATACCACCTAAAATGTTCAATACAGTCGATTTACCCGCACCGCTCGGACCTAGAATAACTGCCACTTCTCCTTTTTCTACCGAAAAAGTAATCCCATCATTTGCAGCAATTGTGGTATCTCCCATATGATATCTTTTATATTCATTTATTACATCGATATATGCCATGATTTAAAATCCCCTCTCAAGGGAATTTTATCATAAGAACGCAAACTAGTCCTCTTATAGCTCAAAAGCTTTTTGATTTTTTGATTTTTTTTCGTATAATAGAAGGATGACTTATGCAGAATATAAGAAAAAAGTCAGTTTTATTTAAGTTAGGAGAAAAAACATGGCAAGAAAGAAACAAAAACCGCCATTTAGTCCAGCAGTGATGCTCGTGGCAGTGTTAATTATTTTAGTTTTAGGTGTATTTGGGGTACAAGTTCCAGATACTATTCAAGAAATGTTTGGTATCGACACACAACAGTCGCAACAGCAAACCAAACCATCTACAGCAAAGCCTGTCAGTTCCACAAATCCTGGACCTAAAGAACTTGGTCCTGCAACTTTTTCAGCCGCTGAAATGAAGGATAGTCAAAAAGGCTGGATTGATTACCATGCTTTAGATTCACTTGATCGCGCAACTGGTGCCGATGCGTTATTAAAACCAGCTATGGTCAATACTGGAACCTCTGCCAATAAAGATATTCGTCCCCCAGGCTTTATTTCTGGCTTGGAGCCGACACTTCATTCTAGAGGACATTTGATTGGGCGCCAACTTGGTGGTTCTGGTGATGACAAGCGAAATCTCACTACACTTTATCAAACACCCGTCAATACACCTTATATGACTAAATATGAAAATCAAATTCGCCAAGCACTAGATAATGGCGAAACGATTCGTTATCGAGTAACACCTGTTTATGAAGGAACTGCACTATTATGTAAGCAAATCGATCTTGAAGCAAAAGGGTTAAACAAAAATACCACTATTGATTTTCGCGTCACGATCATAAATGAACGATAGAGTATTGCTTTTTTTATTTTGACCTATGGAATAAACGGATTGAACAGTTGGTTTCGCAAGAGCTTGAATAAGCTTACTTCATTTTAAAATCAGGAGGCATAGAGATGGATTTTCAAAAAATCAAAGAAAAACTCACAAAAACGGATCCACAAATTTTTTTGACCACCGTTTTAGAAAATGAACAAGAGGAAGATAGCACAATCATTTTCAGCCAAACACTTGAAGCGCAATTTGAAGAGACAATTCAATACCTCGCTTCTGATGAAACCATTTCCTTAGCTGACCTTTCACGTTGGCAAGAACATGACTTTCTAGTCGTTGCGCAAACCATTGATGGCGATTATATTGCCGGGACCAATGAACAAACATTTGTAATCCCCGTTTCTCTTTATAAAACGGATATTGAAGTGTATGACTTATTTTTATCAGATTTTTTTATTGCGTATTTCAACAACAGCCTAACCTCGTCTATCTTACCTAAAAATGACTAAATAAAAAAAACAGACTTTAGCCAAATAGCTAAAATCTGTTTTTTATTTATATTAAGCACGATAACGTTCTACGCCATCTAAATATGTTGCAGCTAATTCCATCGTTGGATCTAACACGATAAAGTCAGCATCACGTCCGTTTGCGATCATCCCGCATTGATCATCGATTTTACAACTAACAGCGGGTACTAAGGTTGCCATCATGATTGCTTGTTCTGGTGTAGCAATTTCCCAATCAACCACGTTTTTGATAGCTTCTTTTAATTTCAAAATACTACCTGCTAGATTACCAGATTCTAAACGAGCTGTACCGTCTTTCACGACAACAGGAAATTCACCTAAATTGTAGTCACCATCAGGCATACCACCAGCCATCATACAATCAGTGATCAAAGCCACATGATCATGTCCAGCTTTTTCCATCAAAATATCTGCTGCATTTGGATGGACATGATGACCATCACAAATCAATTCAGAGAACACATGATTTAATGACATCAACGCGCCAACCATCCCAGGTTCACGATGATTTAGTCCACGCATACCGTTATAAGCATGAACAAACACGCTAGCACCAGCTTCGACTGCATCTGTTGCTTGTTCTAACGTTGCATCACTGTGTCCTAAGGCAACAACGACACCTTCATCCGTTACAGCTTTTACAAATTCTTTAACGCCCTTGCGTTCTGGTGCTAAAGCGATTTTTTTGATCAACCCACCAGAAGCTTCTTGCCATTCATTGAACGTTGCAAGATCTGGATCACCAAAGTAACTAGGGTTTTGGGCGCCTTTGTGTTCTTCGGTAAAGAATGGTCCTTCAAAATAGATTCCTTGAACTTTTGCACCAGGAACATCTTGATATACCTCACCAATTGTTTTAGCAACATCTTTCAAGCGTTCTTTGCTTGAGGTTAACGTTGTTGGTAAAAATGATGTCACACCACAAGATAATAGTCCTTCTGACATGACTTTTAGTCCTTCAGCGTCGCTATCCATTACATCATGATTCATATAACCATGAATATGGGTATCTACCAATCCTGGTGCAATCCATTTGCCTTCTTCTTTGATTACTGTTGCATCACTTTCAGGTACTTCTTTATAAAACTCACCAAATACTCCATCTGTGATTTCTAAATATCCTGGTCCTTTTACATCACTTTTTAAAAAGAACTTTTCAGCAAAGATAAATGTTCTCATCTTCATCCTTCTTTCTTTAATTTTCTACTTTAACGGTACTCTTAAAATCAGTTAAAGTCAAGAATGGTGTAGACCTTTTACAATTTTTTTTAAGCAACTTTCGTTAGATTTTAATCGTTTCGATACGGCGGATTTGTTCAGATAAGAGCTGATATTCTTTTGCCTTCTCTGAACTTCCTTTTACAAGCATCAATTGACTTTTCAACTGAAATAATTCACTTAAATAATAATAGCTATTGCGGTGTCTTGACCAGACGATCCCTTGATCGATATAGATTTGTGCTTCTTCTAAACGATTTTGGTCCGATAAAAATTTTGAGTAATTGTAAAATATCTTGGTTAATTCGGCGGTTACTCGCTCATTCGGCAATTTATGAAAATAATGAATGCTTAACTTCAAGTATTTCTCAGCTTCAATATATTTCCCAATACTGCTATAGGTGCTGCCAATACAACTGATTACTTGTATTTCGAAATCTGATAAATTGTCTTTATTTGCTTGATAGGTATACGAAAGCCCTTTTTTTAGATCTAATATTGCTTGTTCAAAATCGTTACATAAATAAAATCTACAGCTACCTAAATAATAATAGTAACGTTGCCAATCTGTATCTAAATGTAATCGTTCTTCAATTTGCGTTGCTTTCATATACGTCATTATTTTTTCATATTCTTTATGACGAAAATAATCCGCTATTTTTTCGAATATTTGAGTGATCAGTCGAACTTCATCTGATTTAAACTGCATGATCTGATCCATTGTCACACCTAAGCGCTGACAAATTTGCTGCATTACCACTACATTAGGCAACTCTTCATTATTTTCAATCCTACTCAACACACTTTGTGAACAAATGTCTTCTGATAACATTTTTTGTGTTAATTTTCTATTCTTACGAATTTCCTTAATAACTGCTCCAAAAGAATCCATGCTTTCACTCCTACGCCGATTTCAATTCTGTACCACTATTAAAAAGTCTTGTCTATCTAAAATTTCAAAATATGCGAATTCGCATTATGCATTTATTGTACTTTATAGCATAATATACTGCAAGAACATTACCTACTGCTAAACCAAGACGATTTAAAATAATTTTACTTTGCAAATAAGGAGTGTTACTCATGACACAGGAGAAACGAATTAGCTTTAGTTGGGATAAAAGTAGCTATTCAGGCTATGTCGAGAAAGAATATGAAAATGCTTATTTGGTTGTTGTTTCAGATCCCAGTCCAGACATGGAAGAAAAGTATACAAATCGGATGGTAATTAGTAAAAAAGATTGTCAAACTGCAGAATAATTTTATGTAGTGCATTCTTAAAATGAGAGTGACTCAAAACTTGAAAAGTTTTGAGTCACTCTTTTTAATGCCACGTCGTCATTATTTTTGTTTATAAGTACTTAAAAATTCACGCATTTTTTCGGTTGTAAATTTCAAGTCTTCCATTTTTGGTAGGTAAACGATTCTAAAGTGATCTGGTTGCGTCCAATTGAAGCCACCGCCATGCACTAATAAAATATGATGTTCATGGAGAAAATCCAAGACAAATTTTTCATCATCGTAGATATTAAAACGAGCTGTATCGATTTTCGGAAAGATATAAAACGCCGCTTTTGGTTTTACCGCTGAAAGTCCTGGAATGTCATTGATCGCATTATAGATGTATTCCCGTTGTTCGTAAATTCTACCACCAGGAAGAAGTAGATCATCCACACTTTGATAACCACCTAAAGCAGTTTGGATAATTTGCTGCGATAATACATTAGAACATAACCGCATTGACGCTAGCATATTCAACCCTTCGATATAGCCTTTTACATGTTTTTTATTGCCACTAAGGACCATCCAACCGCAACGGAACCCAGCCACTCGATGTGATTTAGACAAACCATTTAGTGTAACAACGAATAAATCAGGCGCTAATGTTGCAATTGGAATATGAGTTAATCCATCCATTACCAAACGATCGTAGATTTCATCAGAAAAGATGATCAAATCGTTTTGTCTTGCGATTTCAACAATTTGTTCCAGTATTTCTTTAGGGTACAATGCACCTGTTGGATTATTTGGATTGATCAGAACGATTGCTTTTGTATTTGTTGTGACTTTTGATTTAATATCATCAATGTCTGGATACCATTCGGCTTGCTCGTCACAAATATAATGTACAGGATTTCCGCCAGCTAACGATATTGAAGCTGTCCATAAAGGATAGTCTGGCATCGGAACAAGCACTTCATCTCCATTGTTTAGTAAACCTTGCATACACATTGAAATTAATTCACTGACACCATTACCAGTGTAGATATCATTGATTGTCACATTAGGAAACCCTTTGATTTGACAATATTGTTCGATTGCTTTGCGCGCAGAAAAAATCCCTTTTGAATCAGAATATCCTTCCGAATTGCGGACATTCATAATCATATCGCGAACGACTTCATTCGGCGCATCAAAACCAAAAGGGGCGGGATTACCAGTATTAAGTTTCAAAATACGAATGCCTTCTTCGTGCATTCTGTCCGCTTCTTCTAAAACTGGACCACGTACATCATAACTCACACCATCAAGTTTGTTGGATTTTTCAAAATTTCTCATACTGTATCCCTCATTTTCAAAATTTATATCTTTAAAGTTACGCCACCTAGAAAAAAAAAGCAATGAAAAATTGAAAATTTTCTAAAAAAAAAAAGCGAATCCGTTCGAACTCATTGATTTTCAGTCAAATAGTCAAATTTTATGCTATTCTATTATAAGTAAAAAAAATTAAGGAGCGAACAATGAAAGAAGAATTTGTTGCTTCATTAAGTACAATTGCTAGAAAAGCAGCTCAAGCCAACTTTAAATTAGGTTCCTATGAAATAAATATCACAATGCAAAGTGCTAAAACTGTTTCATCAGAGGAATTATTGATTCTCATGTTCGACTATTATGAAGCGGCACAGTAAAAAAATACTAAGAATTAGAGGGTAAACTCATCGACCGGTGCGTTTACCCTCTAATTCTTAGTATACTTTACTGATGTTTATAGACTCTTGCTTCATACGGGGCAAAAATCGTATGTTGATGGATTTTATACTCGTTGAGGTTAGATAATTGTAAGTCCCAGTCCTCAATTTGAACATTTTCTGGTAAATCCGCAGAGGCGAATTCCTTAGATAAATTGATGATTACAACAAAGCGTTCTTCTAATAATCGGCGGCTATAAACAAATAATTGTGGATGATCTGATAAATAGAGTTTATAACTACCATAAATCAAGGCTTCGTTTTCTTTTCTAAGTTGAATCACCTTTTTATAGAAATTCAAAACAGAATTTGAATCATTCAACTCGTCTAATACATTGATTTCTTGTTTATTTGGATTGATCACCATCCAAGGCTGTCTTTTTGAAAAACCAGCATACTCTTCAGCTGTCCACTGCATAGGTGTCCTTGCATTATCTCGAGCAGTTCTACGGATTACATGCATCGCTTTTTCAGGTTTTACTCCTGAATGAATCATTTCATAATAGAAATTTTTTGTATCCACAGCGTCAATATCGTCGATCGAAGCAAACGGCATATTTGTCATACCAATTTCTTGACCTTGATAAATAAAAGGAGTTCCTTGTAATAATAAAAAGGTCAACGCTAATGCTTTAGCCGAAGTTTGTCGAAATACTATTTCTTCACTACCAAAACTTGAGACAGAACGAGGAATATCATGATTTTCCATATAAAGGGCATTCCAGCCCACCCCATCTGCTAAAGCTGTTTGCCAAGCAGTTATCGCTTGTTTAAAATGAATCACATCTAATGTCTCTTGTTCGTCTTTATTCCAAAGAGAAATATGATCAAATTCAAATAGCATATTGAAATAGCCTTCTTTTTCTCCCACCCATTGATGTGCTTCAACTGCACTTACACCATTTGCTTCACCAACCGTTAGAATATCGCGCTTTTTGAAAATATCTCTCAGCTCTTCCAAGTGTTTTTCAATACCAGGTACATTTTTAAACGAATCAAATGGGTCTTCCTTTAATGTGGTTTCTAGAGGAGCCTTTTTAATATGAGAAATCGCATCGACTCGAAACCCATCGATCCCTTTATCCAACCACCAATCAATCATTTGAAATAGCTCTCTTTTGACTCGGGGATTTTCCCAATTAAGATCTGGTTGTTCTTTCGCAAAAACATGAAGGTAGTATTGATTAGTCGTTTCATCATATTCCCACGCTGAACCGCCAAAAATCGAAACCCAGTCATTTGGCGGGCCATCAATTGTTCCATCTGCCCAAATATAGTAATCACGATAATCGTCTTTTAGTGATGACCTAGATTCCACAAACCATGAATGTTGATCGGAGGTATGATTGATCACTAGGTCCATGATTATTCTGATCCCGTGTTCATGAGCTTCCTTCAACAATAAATCAAACTCTTCCATTGTGCCGTAGGTTCTAAGAATTTTTTGATAATCGCTGATATCGTAGCCATTATCCACATTAGGCGATTCGTAAATCGGTGTAATCCAGATAAATCCGATCCCTAATTCTTTAAGATAATCAAGCTTCGAGCGAATACCGTTTAGATCACCAATTCCATCACTATTTGTGTCCATAAAACTAGCTGGATAAATCTGATAACCCACTGCTTCTTTCCACCAAGTACGCTTAATTGCCATATGGATCACTCCAATTTGTTTATGTCTTTCATCTATTATATAAGATATGATCAAAAAGCGTATCTGAAATGCATAGAATTTACGATAACAGCAAGATGCAAAAACGTAGAAATGAATCAATTGATTTGTTATAGTTAAGTTGTTTGAAAAAATAAAATAGAGGTGAACCATGAAGAAATTAGTTAGAGTTAGTATGTCTTATATGATTTTTGGATTAATAGCTGGTATTTTTTATCGTGAATTTACAAAATGGAATGATTTTACTGGCACTACTCAACTTAGTGTATTACATACACATGCACTGATTTTAGGAATGTTCTTTTTCTTGATCGTCTTGTTATTAGAAAAGAATTTTCAATTGACAAAAGAAAAAAATTATAAAAAATTCTATATTATTTATAATATTGGCTTGGGTGTTACGTTACTGATGATGATTATCCGAGGGATTTTACAAGTATTAGGCTCTCCAGAATCTGCTGCTATTTCAGGCATTGCTGGTTTGGGACATATCATCATTACTGTGGGCTTAGCCTATTTCTTCCAAGTTTTGTTTAAAGCCGTCAAAGAAGAGGCTTAGTCGCTTCAACGAAAGCATTCAACAAAAAACTTGTTTCGTTTTGGAATACAAACGAAACAAGTTTTTTTTATTATTACGCTAAAATACCACCGTCTGCAATAAATTCGCTACCAGTAGAATAAGAAGAATCGTCAGACGCTAAGAATAAGACTAGGTTTGAAATTTCTTTTGGATCAGCCATTCGCTTCATAGGAATCGTTTGTTGAAATTGTTCGATTGCGGCTTTTTGTTCACCGGTCGCCTGCGTTACCATCGGGGTGATCACACCACCAGGATGCACCGAGTTAACACGAATATTTTTATCCGCAAACTCTAAAGCAGCGCACTTGGTCAAGCCTCTAACTGCAAACTTAGAACTGACATATCCATAACCGCCGATGCTTCCTTCAAAGCCTTCAATTGAAGAAATATTGATAATTGAAGCTGAACTACTTTTTTCCATTAAGCCAACAGAAGTTTTCATTCCTAAAAAGACCGATAATTGATTTATTTCGATTGTTTTCATGAACGCTTCTTGCGTTGTATTTTCTAAACTATTAAAGACACTAATACCTGCATTATTCACAAGTATATCTAATACACCTTGTTCTTTGGTGATTTGCTCGATAGCTTTTTGCCATTGGCCTTCTTTGGTAACATCCAAATGAACAAAGTGGGCATGCTCTCCTAAAGTAGCCGCTGTCTCTTTGCCCGACGTATCATCAATATCCGCTATATAAACGATTGCACCTTCTTTAATAAATAAAGCGGCATGCTCTTTTCCCATGCCCATTGAAGCTCCAGTGATCAACGCTACTTTTCCTTTTAATCTCATTGATAATTCCTCCATTCTTAAAACATAATAAAACAAAAGTTATTTAAAACGCTTACAATTATTATAGCGCTTTCTAAATTTTTGTAAATGGGCGATTTCCAATGGACCCAATGCTAGAATGAAGAAATCCTAGTATTCTCCATACGAAATACTATTTATCTATGCGGGAAAGCTATCAATTTGTCTTGAACTTCGTTTTGTAACTATATTTAAATAGAGTGCAACAAAGTGTAATCTTTCGATTAGAGAAAACAGGGTATAATAAACAGTATACACTGTACGTTTTTTAGTTATAAATCGTGTCTGGAGGATAAATATGTATTGTTTGTACTACTCTATCGAGAATGCCATCAAAAACTTAATCCGAACAAAGGGTTTCGTTATGACTTTACTACTGATGTTTTTAATCGGTTGTTTGACATTTACAAGTTACTCTTTACTCACTCTTTTTCGTGCTTGGAAAGATGTGTTAATCAACGAGAATAATTTTATAGCGTTAATTCCAGTAAATATTTTCTGCTTTTTAATCGCTATTCTCTCTTTGGCTTTATTTACTTTTTTAATTTTTTATACTAAAAATGCCTTTCATTCTTTCTTTTTAATTCAAAAAAAAGAGATTCAAACAATGAGTTTTCTTGGTATTCATTTTATGATGCTAAGTTTTGAATTTGCTATACAACCAGTTATTTGCTTGCTTTTACTTTTGCCTTTATCTGCGTTTGTCGGAAGAACAATCGTTGATCAATTTCGTTTAGATTTCATGGGCAACCTTGATTTAGCACTGAATAGTAATAATGAACTATTTTTTATACTATTCTTTTCTTGTATGATAGTATTTTTTTCTCTATTTTTCGTTATTAAACGGATGATAACGATATAGAATTGCAGATGGTTAGAGTCCATTTAGTTTCTAACTGTTTGAAGTAGACCGACTGAACTCTTTTTCCTTTTATGAACAAACTAACTCCTAAAGTAATCGTATAGGAACATACTATGGTTTTAATACTCAAAAATCAACAAAAGGACTGATGAATCAACTTCGATTCATCAGCCCTTTAAATTATAAACTCTAAAAAGCTCTCCTAAACCTTAACTCATTCTGATTTAGGAAAAATCTATGCGGCCAAGAAGACTCGAACTTCCACGGGGTTGCCCCCACCAGCCCCTCAAGCTGGCGCGTCTGCCATTCCGCCATGACCGCAAATTTTATCATCCTTACTCAATCAATGATAAAATATGCTCAGGTTTTTGTCAATCTTTCAAAATTTTACTCATTTACCTGTTCATATCATAATCATAAGCCTGGCATAATTTTTCATATGACTGATGGACCTTTTTGGGAATGTCGATTGCCCCAATATAATTTCGTCCATTAGGTCCATAACCCTTTTCGTCATTTTTGAGTCTGGGAATTTCGCCTAAAACTAAAGAGAGAAAATACTCCTTGCTCCATAAACCATTTAGCTTTTCATTTTCAAAGAGGATCGAATTTTCAACAGCTTTTACATAGGGGATGATCGGTACATGATTTGTAAAAACAGCGTTTACTGCATGCCATTCTTTTTCAAAGGTGGCCTTGATCCGTTTTTGTAAAACGGGGTCTTGTAATAAAAGAACTCTTGTAGGATTCAACTTTGCTGCTTTTATAGTATTCAATGCAAAACGTGCATTTTCACCAGAGTTTGTCGATGCTGTTTCAATTAAAAATAACTCTTTCTCTAACTGATACCGTTGCTGAAAATAATCCAAATACAGTTCTGTTTCGCTTGGACCTGAAACTTGGACACCCAAATCTTTAAAATTTTTCTGTAAAAAAGGAGTAGCATGACCAATACCGCCAACTAACATCATGTTCTCTACAATACCATCTTCATACAAATGAATCAGCTCGTCAGCAAGATAGGGCAGACTATTTCCCGCTAGGATCGCAAGATCATAATTGCCAGACGTTTGTTCTTTTTCTGCTAAATATTCGATAACTGTATTCCAATGTTGAATCATGGTATTCCCTCTTTTCCTTTTGATCGATCGTATCATAGTAATACCGCCTCTTCTAACAAAGGAAAAGACGGTACAGTGGATAAAGACTAATTTTTATTCAATTCTACTAATTTTCCACGACATTTTCCGCAAACATAGCGTTGGGTATTGATCCTTCTTTTTCGCAAAATCAACGTTTGACATTTTTCACATTGATATTGATGATAGGATTGCGGTTTTTGCTCCATTAAGGGACGTACGTAGCGGCTGCCGCCTGTTTCTTTCAATAACGATTTGAATTCAGGATCTTTATGTTGGTAACCTTTTCCGGCTATATGAAGATGATAATGACATAACTCATGCTTGATCACATTAATCAGTTCTGCTTCTCCATAGCGTTCAACTACTTTTGGATTGAAGTCAATATTATGCGAGTTTAAATGGTAACGACCACCGGTTGTGCGCAAACGACGGTTAAAAAAAGCCTTGTGTTGAAATTTTTTTCCGAAAAAAGACAATGAAATCTCTTCAACCATCAGTTGTAATTGGTCATCCGTTAATACTCGCTTTGCTAGTTTTCCTTCCTTAGAAAAACGACTCAAGACTATTCTTTCCTTTCAGCTTGCGGCAGCATCGTTAAACTGATGCGCCCTTTCTTCATGTCCACATCTTCTACCCAAACAGTTACAACGTCCCCTACAGCGACAATATCAGTAGGGTGTTTAACAAATTTCGAGCTAAGTTTTGAAACATGGACTAAACCGTCTTGTTTGACACCAATATCAACGAATGCTCCAAAATCGATGACATTACGAACTGTTCCTTGTAATTCCATCCCAGATTTTAGATCTTCCATTGATAAAACATCTTTTCTTAAGAGCGGCGCAGGCATTTCATCACGCATATCCCGACCTGGTTGAACTAAAGCGGCAACAATATCTTTAAGCGTTTCACTACCAACTGCTAATTCGGTTTCTAATTGTGCTAATGATAAACCTTTCAAACGTTGTGCAGCCTCTGTCGTACCAAGTTCTGCCAATTTAACGTTAGCTTTTTCTAAAATTGCTTTCGCTACATCATAACTTTCTGGGTGAATTCCAGTATTATCTAAAATATTTTTTCCATTTGGAATCCGTAAGAACCCAATTGCTTGTTCATAGGCTTTTGGTCCTAAACGTGGCACTTTTTTGACTTGATTACGGGCTGTAAATGCGCCATTTTCATCACGATAGGTCATTAAATTTTGAGCCGTTGTTTTATTTAACCCAGAAATATGTTGTAAAAGTTGCGGGCTAGCTGTATTTACATTGACACCGACCTGGTTAACAGCTGTTTCAACTACAAAATCCAATTGTTCCGCTAAACGTTTTTGAGAGACATCATGCTGGTATTGTCCCACGCCAACTGCTTTGGGATCGATTTTAACAAGTTCTGCTAAAGGATCTTGTAAACGGCGGGCAATGCTGATCGCACTTCTTTCTTCGACTTGTAAATCCGGAAATTCAGCACGTGCCACATCACTGGCAGAATAAACAGAAGCACCTGCTTCATTGACGATTACGTAAAAGACATCGCGTTTGATTTGTTTTAGCTGTTCAGCCACAAACAATTCTGATTCACGGCTCGCTGTTCCATTACCGATTGCAACCATTTCAACTTGGTATTCTTCGATCAATTTATTAAACGCAGGACCAGCTGCAGCACGTTTTTCTCCAGAAGCAGGTTTATGTGGGTAAATCACTTGAATTGCTAAGACTTTTCCGGTTGCATCTACAATGGCCATTTTACAACCTGTTCGATAAGCAGGATCAAAGCCTAAAACAACTTTTCCTTTCAACGGTGGCTGCAATAATAAATTACGTAAATTTTCCCCAAAAATAGTGATTGCTTGTTCATCTGCTTTTTCAGTTAGTTCATTGCGGATCTCCCTTTCGATCGCTGGACCAATAAACCGTTTATAACTGTCTAAATAAGCCGTTTCAACATAAGCTGCTGTTGGCGATTGTTTGTTGTTTCCAATTAATTGGCGCTCTAGATAAGCAGCGATTTTTTCTTCTTCTACTAAAAGAGCGACTTTCAAGATATCTTCTTTTTCTCCACGGTTTGTCGCTAAGACTCGATGAGAAACCATTTTACTAACGGGTTCAGAAAAATCATAGTACATTTCATAAACGGATTTCTCGTCTTTTTCTTCGTCTTTGACCGTGCTGACATATTGCCCATGTTTAAAGGTAAAATCACGAATCCATGTACGAAATTTTGGCTCATCACTCACTCGTTCTGCGATGATTTCATGTGCTCCTAGTAAAGCCGTTTCAGCAGAATCCACTTCTTTTTCAGCATCAACATATTGTTCCGCTTCTGCTGTTACATCTGCTTGGACAGGGAAACTTAATAGCCAGTCCGCTAATGGTTCTAGGCCTTTTTCTTTGGCAATCGTCGCTTTAGTCCGACGTTTTTGTTTATAAGGGCGATAAAGATCTTCCACTTGCTGCATCTTTGTTGCTTTTTGAATCGATTTAGCCAACTCTTCTGTTAGTTTGCCTTGTTCTTCAATTAGACGCAAGACTTCTTCTTTACGCTTTTCTAAATTTCCTAAATAAGTATAACGTTCTTCGATTTCACGAATTTGGACTTCATCTAGACTACCCGTCATCTCCTTACGATAGCGAGCAATAAAAGGAACTGTGTTACCTTCACTCAATAAAGTCAGGACAGTTGTTAGCTGGTTCGGACGATATTCTGTCAATTCTTTTTGAAGTAAAGCAACTACTTCTTGGTTATAGGTTTCTGCCATATTTAAATACCTCTTTTCATTAACATACTGTTTCATTCTAGCATATTTTCTGCTTGAAATATAGAAAGAGAATAAAGCTTAGAAAAGACTTTATCCTCTTTCTATAAGGAACAGCACTTGTTGCTAAAAATCAGGTTGCCAAGGTCCTTTTAGATTTTGATATTCAATATCTTGCACGATACCATTGGCATCAAAAATCACACCATGAACCGAACCGCCGAAAACAGCTCCACCATCAATACCAATTTTATGGTCTGAACACCATAAATCGGTTGTTTCCATGTCACCATGTAACATTGGAGTGATCGTATGACCAAAGACAATCGTTTTTCCTGTATTATTTTTTCCAGTGTGAAAGGCTTCTCTGATCCAGATAAAGTCATGTGGGCTTGTTTCGTGCCAATCTTTTTTGCTCAAGTCAACACCTGCATGGACAAAAATGTAGTCTTTCCACTCAAAATATAACGGACGCTCCATTAAAAAATCGATTAATTCTTTATAGCGACTACGAATCATCATCGCAATCTCAGTAGGAGAATATTCTTCTGTCGCCCCTTTGTGTAGCAAACTTTCCATCGTTTCTTTCCCGCCATTACGGACATAGCTGGTAAACCAATCTTCAGGTTTAGTTAAAAACTGGAGAAAATACTCTTCGTGATTCCCTCTAAGATAAATTGCATTGTGTTGTTCCACTAATTTTTTTCCTAGTAAAAAGCTCTCTTTTGTCTTGGGCCCACGATCGTTTAAGTCACCGATCAATACCAACTGGTGCATTGCCGGATCGTAGTACTGGACCAATTCTTCAAACAATTCATACTCTCCATGAATATCACTGATTGCATAGATATAGTCTTTCATCTTTCCAACTCCTTCTCAGCCTTATTTTCTTTTATTATAACGCAGAAAATAAGATAGGATTGACACTATTGATCAAAAAAGAGGCGTTAGCTGTGTTAATTTAGTACTATTTTAAACATTAGACCTTTTTTAGTCTTTTCAATGTGCAGGAGGTATTACCGTATGTTTAAAAATGAGTATGAAAAAATAGGACAGAAGCATTTTTTTCATGCCTGTCCTGTTTTTTATTTATACACTTGCTTTCATGCCAGAGGTGATCAAACTAAATAGCTCTTCTGGAATTTGAAAATGACCAAATCTCAAGCGAGATCGATACTCTTGCCATAATGGAAAATCAGCAACTGCTTGTAATGGAACTGGCTGGATATCTTTCAAGAAGTCAACATTTTTTCTGTTAGGAATAAAACCTGGAGCCATTTCAAATGCATAGACATCACCTGATAAAATCTGCCCTAGTGCGATGAATTCCTGACAAGGCTCTTTCGTCTTTAAACTCTGCTTTGGCGCATAGTAAATCAACCAGTCTCCCGCTTTCATTTTATTCAGTGGGGCTGATTTGCCATGACATAATTGGCAAAAACCACCTGCTACACCAAGCGCTACATGATCTTTAGAAGCAACTCCGATCCAATAATTCATACAATCCTCCTTTTCAGCTCTACAGTTGAATGGTTTCTCTACTAGACATGCCTAAAATCACGATGGCTTCTGTAAAGTGAATTTCGTATAATTCTAACATTTGCCCCGCATTTTTGATATTTTCTTCATAGCTGGGAATCTTTTGAATCCATTGCTCTGCTACATCATACACGCTCAGCTCACTCTTTTGAACCTTAGCGTAATGAACTCGGACATGATTCGTGTTTTCCGTTGGGATTGTAGTAAATGCTACGTTGGGATTCTTTTGAAACTCAGTAATTTTTTCGTTGCCTTTAAAAGTGGAGAAAAATAAGCATTTTTTACTTTCATCATAAAAGAAGCTAACGATCCTCACATTTGGTACTTCCTCAACGCTTGTTGCTAAGGCGATTTCGGTTTGTTCTGCCATTATTTCTTTAAATGCCGCTACAGTTTTCATAAACATTTTGCTCCTTTATTTTCAATTGTCTGACTGACAAGTTCATTCTAACAAACAAACCCTGACAACTGATTGTCAGGGTTTGTTTGTCTTTTTTCATTTTAATGAAATACCTTGCCATTCCTACGATAATTAATATCTTCTCGACCTTCACGGAAATTGATCAAACGGGCAACTACATATAAATAATCAGATAGTCGATTTAAAAAGATCAGCACTTCTATATTGATTTCTTCCGTTTCTTGAACTCGGACGACACTTCTTTCTGATCTTCTAGCAACAGTTCGTGCCAAGTGAAGTGAACTTGCAATCGGACAGCCACCTGGCAGTATAAACTCAGTAAGTACTGGAGGAATGTCTGCATATTTATCGATTCGCTGTTCTAACCACTCAGTTGATTCATGAGACGTTCGATAGCCTTTAGAACAATTTGGTGTTGCTAAATCTGTCCCGCAATCAAAAAGGATTTGTTGGATTTCTTCCAATTCCTTTTTGATTTCACGATAAAGTTGCATTTGGCTGATGACGCATCCAAGTAGCGAATTTAGTTCATCGATCGTGCCGTATGCTTCCACTCGTTCTGAGGCTTTACTTCTTTTTTCACCGCCGATGATACTTGTTTGCCCTTTATCACCTGTTTTCGTATAAATGTTCATCTGTTTTACGCCCCTTCTTCATACAAATAGTCTAACAATGTCTCGATTCCCTGATTTTCAACTGCTGAAATCATAAAACATTTGGTTGCGCCAGCCAACGCTAGCTGTTTTTTGGTTCGTTCAATATCTTCTGTTGTTGCTAAATCGATTTTTGTAATAATGCCAATGCATGGTTTAGCAAAAGCTGCTGAAAATAATGGTGAAAAAGTCTGCTTTTTTTCTACTGCACTGGCCATTAGGACAATCAGTTTTGCATCAACCGCCGTTGTCAAAAGTGCACTGTAATAATTACGGTGCTGAATGAATTCTCCAGGTGTATCAATGATTTGATCATGAAACTCAATTGCTTGCGTTTTATTATAAGATAGCTCTTCTCCTTTTAACCGCTGTGACAGAGTGGTTTTCCCACATCCAACAGAGCCGATAAAAATAGCTTTTTTCAGTTTCTTCATTGATTTCTCCCCTCCAATTGATACCTATTTTCTTTAAAACGATAACATGTGTAACAACTTTGCTGATAGTCGATCGACCAAAAATTGCTGTACACAGAAGTAAAATATTGATCAATTACCCGTAAAACGCCTAGATGAGCGACGATCAAAATAGGTTGATCCTGATTATGAATCAAATTCCCTTCAATTTGCTTGATTCCGGTGATTACCCGTTGTTTAAAACAAGCAAATTCCTCCGCTTTTGGTGGCGTCTTTAAAAAGGGTTCATCTAGCCAAGCAGACCATTCTTTTGGGTAGTTATAATTAATTTGATCTGCTGAAAGACCTTCCCACAAACCAAAAGATTTTTCATTAAACTCGGATAATATTTGGTATTGTTCATTTGGTTTAATAATTGCAGCTGTTTCCTGTGCTCTTTTGAGTCCACTTGTGTAGAGTTGGGCAAATTGAATCGAGCTTAGCTTTTCAGCCAGTACGCTACTTTGTTGTCTCCCAGTTTGATTAAGAGAAACATCTAACGAACCATAAAATTTCCGCTCCTTATTCAACTCAGTTTCACCATGTCGAACTAGATAAATCATCTCTTCACCCCAACTATCCTCTAAACAGGATCAAAATAAACAACATTTGACTAATACAATGAAAAGCGCCTAATGTATCCCCGTTCATTCCATCGATTTTCCGATAAACAAGTGAACGGTATCCAAAACTGGCAAAAACGACAACGAGATACGCGATGATTCCTTTAAGTCCTAGCAAGCCATAAATCATCAGCACAGCTAGCCCCTGACAAATGAGTATTCTCCATGAAGCTACACCTAAAAATAAGCGACCTAACCCATTTGTATGTCCGGCATAACGCATATTTTGGAATAGTAACGAAATACCCGATTTCCCAACGATTTGTAATGCTACCATAACTCGAAATAAATAAACTTGTTCCGTTTTATCCAAGTGAATGATCACTGGTACAAACATAAGTAAATAATAAAAAATCAATGCCAAAACACCATTGGTTCCCACTCGGCTATCTTTCATGATTTCCAGCATTCGTTCTTTATTTCTTGATGAAAAAAGGCCGTCGCACATGTCTGCTAAGCCATCCATATGAAAAGCGCCTGCCAAAAATACATCAAAAAGCAATGCACCAAGCCAACCAATAATCAGAGAATCCATTAACCAGGAAAGGAGTAAAAAGGCTAGGCCATCTACTAGACCTATAAATAAGCCAAAAACAGAAAACCCAACAATTCCCTTTTTGAAACGAAGTTCCGCTTCATCTATCTCGACTGAAAAAGGCAGACGGGTAAAAAACTGACAATATAAAATCATTGTTTTGATCATTTGATTTTTTGAGGAATGCCGCATACAACGAAATAGACACTCTCTGCTTCCTTTGCTAAATATTGATTGACTTTTCCTAATAAATCTTGAAACCAGCGGCCCATAGCAGAAACTGGCACAACACCAGAGCCTACTTCATTCGTTACGAGAATCATAGTTGTATTCGTTTCCAAAAGTACAGCACGAATTTTTTTCCATTCCTGAAACATACGCACCTCTATTTTATAGCGTTCTTGCGGTGAATACGCATCAAATAGTTGCTCTACATGTTCTAAGTCTTTTCCCATTTCTTCAGTCATGATATGGAAAAATAAGTTTGTATTCAAAACGGTTACACAGTCTAATAAATAAGCATCGTAATTATTTTTTGTTGATCGTATCCAATCATCGATCGCTAAAAAACGTTCTTCTGTTTGCCATGATGCTGGTCTAGTCTTTTGATGTCGCTGGATTCTAGCTTCCATTTCGGCATCTTGATAATTCATCACACTGGTAGCAAGATAACAAACTGCTGCTGTATCCTTCAATAGGCTTTCAGCAAAAGTTGATTTGCCACTTTTGGCCCCGCCAGTCACTAGAGTATAACTCATATCAATTGCTCCTTTGTAAAATAGCCAATCTTTTTGACCGCTATCTTTTTATTCGTTAATCGAAGGACACGCCCTTTTTCTACTGCAACGAGTAAAACAGTAGCAGGCCCTGCTGAACGAGTATCCTCATACTCCGTTTTATCAAAAATAATATGTAATCCACTTGATCGTGCTAGTTGTTCGGCTTCGTAAGCAACCCCTTTTGATCCCACTGGAAGTAGTTCTAAAACATGGGTTTTCTGTTGTATTTCAGCCAAATCTTGATACGCAAAAATAGCGTCTCTATGTTCTAAAACGTCCGCGCCTAATAATGGTTCCCCAACTTGATATAACGTACTTTCAGCCAACGTAGTACCATAACGCAGTTGATTTTTTTGAACGGTTCCGACAACGGTCACACCAATCGACGTCATTTTTGTCTCCATATTTTCTTCTGTACTGCCATTGATCATGACATCGGTTAAACCAGCTTTTATTAGCTCGTTTTGAATACCTGTTATCATTCGTTTACCTGTTGGTTCCATTTCACCACCAATTGTATCGACCACTATTTTGGGTATTCCACCAATCGCTAAAATCTCCATCAATGCTACTCTCAAGCAAAAAGCGCTAGTAATTTCAGGTGCTACTAAAACACTGTCTGTTTCTTTCAAACCGATTGCAGCACTACTGTCACATGCAACAATAATGCCTGTATCTTCTGTTAAAAACGTAATAGACACATCTCGAATAGTGTCATTTATCATTCCTCTGCCTGCTTTCTTTTTTGCAAATTACTTGAAGTTGTTTCAAAAAAATAAAGGACAACCTCTGCTAAAACTAAATTCAATAATGCTCCAATGCTAAGTGGGATAATTAAGGTAAAAACGAGTGGTCCTAATAAGGGATATAACACCAATAATGCCAACGGTGTATTGATTAAATAAGCAACTACTATCGACAACCAGCGATTCATTCCCCATTTTTGTGACGTTCTCGCTCGAACGATCCCATAACATACCATACAAATCCCCATAAGCACAGCCGTTACAAGATGAACTGGTAAGCTTAGTGGAAAACCAGAAAATACTGCTGTAGCTAAATGCCCAAAACTTCCTAGCAAAAAACCAAAACCTGGACCTAAAAATACCGTCCCAACAAACGCCGATAAAGAGTCTAAAGCAATTGAACCAAATAATTTGATCATTGATCCAATTACACCTAACGCTATAAACATCGCTGCTAAGGTCAATCGCTTTGTCATCTTCATCCGCTTCTTTCTTCTATAGTTTATTTAATGTCCACGTTACTGTATCGCCATCTTTAAGGAAATATTCGACCGCCCCAACATCTGGCTGTTTCCCATTGACGTCATATAACCAATATTTACTCGCTGCTGCATCTTGCATATGACCGTCGATCCCACTGATAAAATCTTTGTCCATCTCCACTTTATAGTTGACTTCCATCACGGTTTGCAATGATTCGTCTTTTTTGACCTTTAGTTCCTTTTTATCGAATTCTTTATCATCTTCTTTTAAAATGATCGTTACGCTAAGATTATCAGCATCTGCCTTTTTAGTTTCTTTCTTCTCTGCTTTTTGCCCACATGCTCCTAGTAAAAAGATAACTGCCATAAATAGTGCGACTCTTACAAATTTTTTCACTTTATTTCCACCTTTGTCTTTTTTATTTTATATCGTATTTGATCAAAATACGTTGAAGCCTTGTCTGAATTGCCCGCAGTAATAAGCACGAGAAAAATGCATTTGCAAAGCAATATGAAATGGTATATGGTAACGCGGTCACAAGTAACGCCACGTACCTTGGCCATGAAAAATATCGGTCGATTGAGAGTACTGTCCAAACATCCATAAAAAATGAAAAGAAGATCCCAGCCAAAATCCCGTAAAGGACCAAAAACCAATAGTTTTTGCTTAATACCTTTCGAATCCAAGGCAGTCCTGCAATCAAGCCAATCAGCCCCCATGAAAACATCTGAAATGGTGTCCACGGTCCTTGCCCAAATAACATATTAGATGTAACTGCTGACAGCGAGCCCACGAGAAACCCAATCTCAGCGCCCATACAAATACCAGAAATAATAATGATTGCTGTCATCGGGGTAATTGCTGGAATCATGTAAAACAGAAAGCGACCTACAACAGCTGTTGTGGTTAAAATCGCAATCAATACTAATTCTTTAATGTTCAGCTTTTTTCTTTCATACCTGTAATATATGGGGATACAGGCAACTATCACCATTAGCATCGAAATAACTTGATACTGACCAACTTCAAATAGCACGATGGCTAATCCGAGTATGAACAGTGTAGCCGCAACCACCAAAGTAGAGCATCTCATGAAAAACCGTTTCATATAGGATTCACACCCTTTTTCCGACAAGCTTCGATCACTTGTTCCGTTGTCACGAGTTGAGAAAAAGTATCTCTGGAAATCCTACTAGCAGCTGTAGTATAAAAAGTATGATTACTAAAAAACAGAGTTGGTTCAGCTATTGTTAAAAGATTATTTTGGAAAAACAAACCACATCGATCTGATAGTTCTGCAGCAAAATCCAAATCATGGGTTACCACTAAAATCGTTTTTCCTTGCTCTGCTAACTTCTTTAATCGTTCAATCATTTGTTTTTTTCCGTAATTATCAATCCCTTTGGTCGGTTCATCAAGCAGTAAAACCTTAGGATCAGTCAATAAAAGTTTCCCTAACGCTGCCCTTTGACACTCTCCACCGCTTAAATCGAGTGGATGCTGATTCAGAACCTCCTTAATATCCAACCAGGAAGTAACCATTTCGATACGCTCCATTTGTACTTGCCCATTCAATCCTTTACCAGCCAAATAAGCTTGATAATCCGCTAAAATTGAATCCTTACTAAACATCATTTGCGGTTCTTGTGGTAGATAGCCAACTACATGCTGATTTTTTTTAGCAGGCTGATCAAACACCTGTAGTTTTCCACGATAGCATTGCTGAATCCCTGCAATCACTTTTAAAAGCGTTGTTTTTCCTGTTCCGTTGCCTCCGACTAAAGAAAAGATTTCTCCTTCCTCAATGGCTAAATCAACACCAGCTAAAATATCTTTGCCATTTTTTTCATAGCGAAACCAACTATTTTTCAGTTGAATACCGAGACTTTTTCTTTTATGCGGCGTACCTTGCTCAACCATGTTCGCAGGAAACTGATTTGGAAAATAACGTGCTAAAAGTCGTTTTCCTTCGACGACGGTGATTGGACATGCACCTTGAAAACCACCTTCATGATACAGTCGCACAGCACTAGGTAAACTAAGAATAAACCGTTTAAGATCAACGTTTTGTGCTTTGATTTTATTGGAAAGTTGCACAGGAGCATCCGCCAAAATCAAACGTCCTTTCTCTAAAACAACTACTTGATCAGCAAATGTAAAAACAGCTTCTAGACTGTGTTCTGCTAATAGAATCGTAATGCCCATTTCTCGATTTAAACGGACTAAAATGTCCACAAAGTTCTGAGAGGCAATCGGATCCAATTGCGTCATTGGCTCATCCAACAGTAAAACCTCTGGTTGCATCACTAACACGGCAGCCAGATTTAGCAGTTGTTTTTGACCGCCTGATAGATCACTTGTGTTTTGTTCCATCAACTCTTGAATTCCTAGAAAATGGACCATTTCAGCGATTCTACTTTTGATTTCAAACGATGGAACACCCATATTTTCTAATCCGAAAGCTAGCTCGTGCCAAACATTATCGGTTACAATCTGATTTTCAGGATTCTGCATAACATAACCGATTTTACTTGTAGAAAAAAATTCCGGTAATGCGGCAATCTTTTCATTGGCAAAAATCACTTCACCTGATTGTGTACCAGCAGGTGTGATTTGTGGTTTTAGCATTTTCAATAATGTTGATTTACCGCTACCAGATGCGCCGCAAATCAACAGAAATGCACCTTTCTCAATGGATAACGAAATATCGTCCAGAACTGGATTATGACCGCCAGCGTATTGAAAAGTTAAATTCTTGATTTCAAGATAGCCCAAATGATCCCCTCCTTGATTCGTTTCACTATAGGGATGAATGCTACTATGATAATGAGCACATAATTCCATCCGTGATTTTGCCATAATAGCGTAAATGATTCAGTATAGGGATAGAAATTGTATTGATAATATCCCTTAGTCAATGCTCTGAAAAATGCCCCACTACAACCAATCAACAAAAGGAGCGCCGCTGTATCCTGAATACGCCAAGGATACGAAATGCGACTGCTTCTTTTTGTCACGCCATATCCTCTTGCCTTCATAGAATCCGCTGTATCCATTGCATTTTCTAACGCCCAAGAAAAAAGATTCCCAAATAAATCTAAGCCATAGGCAGCTTTCTCCTTAAAGCTTCTCTGTTGCGTACGCTGAAGTGTTTTTTGAACTTGATTTAATTCCCGATAATATTGTTGAAACAATGGAATAAAACGAAAAATCATGGTTAAAATCAACGTGAGTTTGGGTAACCGTTTGCCAAAAAGATAAAAAAACTGTTCTGAATCGACTGAAGCTTGAAATGCCTGAAACAGATAAATAACGGAAGCAATCATCAATCCTGAAAAAAAGCCATAGATCAATGCTTCTTGCGTGATTGGTTTGTTCAAAAAGAAAAAAAGGATCGTTCCCCCACGATGGACAAAGAATGGATTGGTTAATGTGAGTAACAACACAAGTACCATAGGATAAAGCAACCCGCTTTTTTTATTATTTGCCATTTGCAATAACCGTAAACTTACACTTGCTAGAAAACAAATACTAATGACAATTGGATTTGTGGTACTCATGACAATCAACAACATCAACACATAATAACTAGAGGAAACGAATGGATGACTTGATTTAAAAAAATAGCGATTCACTCCAAGTCTCCTTTCTTAACACGTTTTATAGAAAAATAGATGAAAGCAACAAAAAAACAGCCGTCACTTTTTAAAAGTGTGCTGTTTGGATCGACGATTATAACAGAACGTTATTATGCCAGATCTAGCGAACAGCTCTCTTTACAAAAAATGTAAATATAAAAAGTGAGCGATAAAAACCCCAAGTCTGACTTCAAATCAGTCTTTCCGTCACTTTTCATTCTATTCATTGCTATATCTTCATTGACATAATCATGCTCAGTTTCACGCAACATCATTGTTGCATATCCATCTTTATTATATAAATTTATGTATCTAAAGTCAATATATCAAACGCTAACAAACACTTTTCGTTAGATTTATTGAAATAATAAAAATAGTTCAAAAAAATGAGTTACCCCAACTTTTTGAACCATTCTTCTTTTTCATTATTGCTGTTGCCAATCTGCTGGATAGGTGACATAAATAAATCGTGCATTTCCCTTAACAGAAAATTTAATCTGACTCCCTTTTGGAATCAATAGGATTTCTCCAGGACCTGCAGAAACAACTCGTCCATCAATCAGAACATCCAGCTGACCTTCAATGATATAGTCTACTTCGTCATATTCTAAAAGCCAATCAAATGTAGTATCTTCCATCACCATCAATCCGCAGCCTAAACGTGGACTTTCATCCAATGTCACTAAATCTTTACAATACACTTTATGAGCTGGGTTTCCTGTATCCAAACGATCAGCTTCAGATACATTTAATAAAGGTAATTTTACAGACAGAATACCACTTGGATCCACTGTTTTTGTCCCATTAGCCTCTGGTAAAAGTTGTTCCATTAGAACTTCACGGACAAGAGCACGCACAGTTTCTTCACTAATATTATTCATTCTATACACCTACTTCGCTTCTTTTTTTACCATCCGATTGGTCATAAACATCGCCACTAAAACAGCCGTAACACCACCGACTAATTTTCCAACGATCATCGGGAAAATCATTTCCTTTGCTACACCCGCTGTAAACCCTAAATGATCTCCTAATACAAATGCCGCTGAAACTGCAAAGGCAACATTGATCACTTTACCGCGAGGATCCATATCTTTCATCATTTGAAACATTGGAATACTATTCGCTAAGGTTGCAACCATTCCAGCTGCTGCAACATCGTTCATGCCTAATAATTCACCTAGCTTCATCAATGGTTTATTGAATAGTTTTGTGATGACAAAAACCAGACAAAAAGCACCAGCTAAGGTCAACGCAATTCCACCGACCACTTCGATTCCTTCAGTTACAGGTGTAATCCCTTCAATCACAGTGACACCAATCAATAATTGTAACGCACCTAAAACAAGCCCGAAAATCGCAACGATCACCACAAATTTACCGAAAATCGTAAAACCTTTGATCATCGCATCAGGTTTTAACCAAAGACCGATCATAATCAACACAGCAACTAATAAAATCGGAACAAGATTTTTTAAAATCATAATCACTGGAAATCCTGCAACTAGACCGCCAACAAAGCAGCCAATAGGAATCGTGATCAAGCCAGATAAAACACCTGTTGCTAAATAGCGTTGATCCTCTTTTTCAATAATTCCTAATGCAACAGGGATTGTAAAAACAATCGTAGGACCCATCATTGCACCTAAAATCGCACCGGCAAAAAGACCTGCTTGTGGATCTTGCGCCAATTGAACGGCTAACGGAAAACCACCCATGTCATTGGCTAACAATGTTGTCGCAAACATTGCTGGATCCGCACCAAGCGCAGTATAAAGCGGTACTACAACTGGTTTCAATACATTGGCTAAAACTGGTGCCAATGTTATGATTCCCACCATCGACAATGCTAGCGATCCCATTGCCATGATCCCTTCTTCAAATTGTTCCCCTAAACCAAATTTATTCCCAAGACATTTATCAATTGCGCCCAATACCATGAAAAACGCAATAATATACATGATTATTTCATTGATACTCATACACTTCACATCCTACTTTTTTATTCATTCATTTCTACAGAATCAATAATTCCAACAATCACCGCATCAACTGGAATCTCAGGATTATCTAGCGACAATCTAGCAGAGCTTCCAGTCGTGATCAATACAACATCACCTAAACCAGCGCCTGTATTATCTGCTGCAACAAGAGAGTTTTGAGGTCCATTGCTTTCATCCAATGCCACGACTAAAAATTTTAGCCCATTTAATTTTTCATCTTTTCTTGTTGCCCATAAACTTCCTTTGACTCGACCGATGAACATGGTATTCCCTCATTTCTCATTAGACCAGCTAATGTTGATGTTTTTTTCACGAATGTACTCTTTTGCATAATCAGTTAGTTTTGTTTTTTCTGAAAGTGTCAATGTCGCGTGAGGCTGAAGATTCTTACTTTGAAGATCTTTAACAGTTATATAGTGGGAATTCTTCAGTTTTTCATAAGGAGGAGACTTTTGTTCAGATACTAACTGTTTAAATGCTGCAATAGAAGTGAACTCGCCACCGTAGCGATAAAACTGCGATTCTAATTCCAACACTTTTTGTTTCAAGGCATATTTTCCAGTTGTTAATAATGATAAATAGGTTCGACCTTCTTTGATCACAATGATTTTTTGTCCTTGTTTGATTGCTTGGATAATAGCTTGTTCCAAATCATTTTGGGGATTGAAATGAATGCTGTTCACTAAATTCTCAAAGGAAAGTTCCGTAATGACTAGAAAATCTAGTTGGTTGTTTTGTAAACGACTTCGTAATGCGCTGGCACATTCAAGATAGAGTTGTGTCTTTTGATCCCCAACAATACATGGCTGATCGTCTAGTTTTTTTTCTTTTAAGCGTGCCATCACTTTCGTTGTAATTCGATCGACTAATTGTTCGAAATCAGTTATTTCCATTTTGATCCCTACTTTACAATATATCCTCGTGTTCCTTTTTTAAATGAGCAGGCATTTGCCTCATCGTAATCAATATGCATCGCTGTCGCAAATTTATCACTGACACGAATCACCACATCATCAAAAATCAATGAACGCTGTTCACTATTAATCCGAACTTTTACTATTTCACCTTGAACGACATTCATTTTCACCGCATCTTTTGCCGCTACGTGAACATGTCTTTTAGCAATAATCAGTCCTTTTTCAAGTGCAATCGTTTTACTTCCATTGATCAACACGACTCCTGGTGTCCCCTCAATATCGCCACTTTCGCGAACAGGAACGTTGACCCCTAACGCTAAAGCATCTGTTCCAGATACTTCCACTTGTGATGCTTTCCGTGCAGGACCTAAAATAACAACATTATGCAATGCGCCTTTTGGTCCCATAATCGTTAAACGTTCTTTTGATGCATACTGACCTGGTTGAGATAAGTACTTATCAATCGTCAATTGATACCCTTCTCCAAATAAACGATCAATATGATCTTGAGACAGATGAACGTGTCGCCCACTCGCTTCAACTAAAAAGCCACGCTCTTCATTGATTTTAGTGACAACTTGATCGACTAATGTATTGATTAATTCTTCGTTCATTCCTTTTTCACCTCTGCCAAAAATTTCTATTTCTTTCTTTAAAACGAGCAGAAAAAGCAAGCGTTGTTTTATTACTATTTAGAACCAAGGAGACCTTCTTTGATTTAAATACGTTTCCACGGAAACGTTTAACATCACTTGCCTTTTCATACTCATATTTTAGGATCGTTTATTTTGCAGGAGGTAAAATAGCATCTACTTCTGTGTGAGGACGTGGGATCACGTGAACAGATAATAAATCTCCCACACGTTCAGCTGCTGCGGCACCTGCATCAACTGCTGCTTTAACAGCACCTACATCACCGCGTACCATTACCGTCACTAAACCGCCACCTACTTGTTCTTTTCCAATCAATGTTACATTTGCTGCTTTCACCATTGCGTCAGCCGCTTCAATTGCGCCTACTAATCCTTTTGTTTCGATCATTCCTAATGCATTTGCGTTCATAATGTAATTCCTCCTAGAGTTTTTATAATTTTTTTGTTTCTTCTCCTTAATAGCAGCTAGCCAATAAGGGTCAATCTTTTATATACATAATATTAAAAAATATTATTGTAACTTCGCTAAAATTCGTTCAACCAAAGTATCAACGAGCAGATCTTCATTGATTGAAGCCGTTTCTGTATACGGTGCTGGTGTTTCTCTTAGCTCTTCCAGCTCTCGTACACCATAAGCAATTCTACGAACATTGAATAGATTTTCTGGGCTTATATTATCTGATGTTGAGCTACCGCCCACAGCTCCACAGCCTAAAGTTAAAGCAGGTGACATATTGGTTGTGGCACCAATTCCGCCTAAAGCGCCTGGCGTATTGACTAAGACTCTGGAAACTGGTTTTTTCAACCCAAATGCACGGATGATACGATCATCTTGAGAATGAATCATCATGGTATGACCAGCACCTTCTTGGTATAAAATCTCCATTGATAATTCACATGCTTCTTCCCAGTTATCGACAGTATAAAAAGCTAAGATTGGTGCTAGTTTTTCACGTGAATAAGGTACTTTATGCCCAACTCGTGTTTCTTCTGCGATCAAAACACGAGCACTTGTTGGGACTGTTAAACCAGTTAGTTGCGCAATCGCTTGAACTGATTTTCCGACTATTTGCGGATTCATACTCCCATTAGCACGCATAATATACTTTTCTAGTTTCGCTGATTCTTCCGTTGAAAGGAAATAAGCTCCCTGTCTCTTTAATTCAGCCACGACTGTGGTTTTGTTGCTTGTCTCCACGATGATAGATTGTTCTGACGCACAAATCGTACCATTATCAAATGTTTTAGAATCTAAAATTCGTTTGACCGCTAATGGAATATCTGCACTTTTTTCGATATAGGCCGGTCCATTTCCAGGACCTACACCAATCGCTGGTGTTCCAGAAGAATAAGCCGCTTTGACCATGGCAGAACCACCCGTTGCTAAAATCAATGATGTATCTTGATGTTTCATCAATTCTGCCGTTCCTTGCATCGTTGGTTTCATCATGCAGCCGATAGCACCTTTAGGACAACCAGCACTTTCAGCGGCAACTGAGATAATCTTGATTGTTTCCAAAATGGCGTTCAACGCATTGGGATGTGGTGAAAAGACAATCCCGTTACCTGCTTTGAGTGCAATCAATGCTTTATAAATCACAGTCGATGTTGGATTTGTAGAGGGAATCAACCCTGCAATTACCCCAACAGGGACAGCGACATCAATGATTTTTTTCTCATTATCTTCTTTTAAAATTCCAACCGTTTTCATATCTTTGATATAATCCCAAACAAATTTTGAAGCAAAGCTATTTTTTACTACTTTATCTTGCCAAATGCCAAAACCTGTTTCTTCATTAGCCATCTTCGCTAATTTTTCGCGATTGTCATATGCGGCTTGAGCCATTGCTTCACAAATCTTATTGATTTGCTCTTGGGACATCGTCGCCAATGTTTGTTGTGCCGTTTTTGCAGCGTTCAATAGATCTCTGACTTCTTGGATCGAAGCTAAATCTTTATCAAGTGTTACCATCTGTCAGACTCCTTCACTTCTTATCTTTTTTTGAACTTTTTTTCACTTTACTATTCTTGTTTTTCTTCGTTTCTTCGGGTGATGTTGTCAGATTAGTTTCTGCCACTATTTCATCCTTGATTTCGACTTTAAGCTCTTCTACTTGAGAGGTTAACTGAGCTTTTGTCGTTTCTATCGGAAGGTCTTTCGTTGCTTCTGGTAAAGGATGCTCTTCTAACAATAATGATTGAACAGCGTTATCCATCCTCGCAATAACATGACTTGCACGCAGACAGCCTAATGTTTCAGCAACTACTTTACCAGCATCAACAGCAGCTGTGATTGCGGCAACATCACCGACTAGTTCGACGGTGGTGATCCCACCTTTGATTTTTTCTGATTTTAGCAGTTTGACATTCGCAGCTTTCAATGCCGCATCAGCGGCACAAATCGCGCCTAAGTAACCATTTACTTCAATTAATCCTAAGGCTTCTAACATAATGATTTTTCACATCCTTTAATAAGTGGTAGGATTTTCAGCAACCATTATGACTGCTTCGGCAAATGCATCACATGCAGCCTTGCAAGCCGATTGACTGCCTGTCAATAAGCCTCCACCAAAATTGGTTTCTGAAGGTGGTCCATAAAATGCTGCAACTTCAACATCCGCAGCTTTCAATGCCGCATCCATTCCATACATTGCTTCTAGTGGCGGTGCAATCAAGTAAGCCAAGGCTGAACCTTCTTGAATACCCGCTTCTTTGGCTAAATGAGTCCCTGTTCGTGAGACACAGTGAGCGAAATAAGGGATTGTATTCTCCTCATTTGCACTGTAAAAGCTTGAACCATTTTCAATTTCTTGCACCGCTACAGCTAATCCGCTTTTTACTTCTGCCGGACTTGGTCCAGCTAAAATACCGATAACTTCACCAGCCAATTTAGTCGTAGCATTATCTGCTCCGCCATAAAAACTTTTTGCATAAACAACTTCGACTGCCGCAGCTTTTGTCGCTTCATCCAATGCTACATAGGTTACATCATCACATGTTGATGTAATCAAACCTAAACTACGATGTTGCGGACCTAAGCCTAATGATGCGGCCATAGAAGGAGCTACATTTGAGATTACTTTGACACTTAATACACTTGCACCTAAACGCTCATTCTTCATTCTTTAGAGCCTCCTTATTCTACTTCTTTCAAGTCGATACCAGATTTTTTATGTTCCAACATTTTATGAATCAATTCCGCAATATAGGCACCTGCCTCAACTGCAGGTGTTCCGCCGCTATGAATATTGGAAATCACCGTTCGTCTTGCTTCTGGCATTCCCACTGTTGGTTTATAGGCAATATAGGCACTCATTGACTCTGCTGTTACTAAACCTGGACGTTCACCAATCAAATAACAGATAACTTCGGCATTTGTCAGATCACCAATTTGATCCATGGCTGGAACTCGTGCATGTTTGATAAATACAACTGATTCTTCATCAAAATCGAGCCCAAACATTTTCAACCCTTGTTTGATGGAAGGAAGAATTTCTTTGATATTTGCTTCGATTGCTGCCGAGCTTAATCCATCCCCTACAATTACTTGCACTTTCTGATTCGGTTTCACATGCTGGTTGATTTTTTCTGTATTTTCTTCATCAAATTGACGCCCTAAGTCTGGACGAGTCACGTATTCATCTTTGTCACGACATTTTGTGGCAACTTCGACGAAGTTCATGGCTTTGATTAAGTCTTCTGAAACATAGGAGAAAACAGCATCTTGTGCCGCTGCATGATCGGCTCTAAAGCGTAGCATCGATTGTGTTTTGTAGCGTGGTCCA
>Ga0308156_1000728_pt1 | contig 54138 bp, 42 predicted proteins | sample PhyAR2_FD_201041 | JGI IMG/M metagenome (GOLD analysis project Ga0308156, IMG submission 201041) | Phyllosphere microbial communities from UC Gill Tract Community Farm, Albany, California, United States - DLSL A.R2 | ecosystem: Host-associated > Plants > Phyllosphere > Unclassified | place: USA... | reverse complement strand
AGCCAGAGCCAGAGCCAGAGACAGAGCCAGAGCCAGAGCCAGAGCCAGAGCCAGAGCCAGAGCCAGAGCCAGAGCCAGAGCCAGAGCCAGAGCCAGAGCCAGAGCCAGAGCCAGAGCCAGAGCCAAAGCCAAAGCCAAAGCCGTGGATAAGCGTTATTACTGCACGCTTCTCTTCAGTCAGCCAACCGGGACAAAACAATAACAGCAATGCAATGAAAGAATTGCGGTGGCTGGTTCATTAGTAACCACTTAACTTTAAATTTACATTCGTTCAAACCGGCTCAGACCCGTGCAAACAGGCTGCTGTAAAGACCTCTGCCTGCTACAAATTAGTGCGCCAGAGTTATTTAGTATCTAAGTAGCTGTTTATTATAGGTAACCATCTAAAATTTCAGCCTGAAATCGCCACGATTTCACTCCTTCAGGGCGTAATTAACAGCCTTAAGGCGAAGCGATTGGCTGATAAAAGGTGCGTTTTGGCACGGCAGCGAAGCCGTGAAGCTACACTGAAAAAAGATACTCAGAAAATATCCCTCAGTTATCCACAGAAAAAGTGGATAACTTTTTTCAGACGGAAAAACTTCACTCTCTGCCTGCTATTCTCCCGATAAGCGATTCTGTCTTGCAGGCTGTTAACTGAGGCTGACGAAACGCGGTGTCGTCAGGATATGTCCGCAGACTCGCGTGACGAAACCAGCATGGTTCAGCAACATAACGTTCACTGCGATCGGTAACAGCGTTTTGTTTAGCACAGTTTGAGCCTCATCCCGTCATATACCCCCATCATCGCAGGCTGGAAATCGCTAACTGACCCATTTGCTGTTTACAGTGAATAGCGCTATCCGGGGAGTAAACCAGACTTTGCCATCTTATCCGGATAAGAACAAAGGCCGTCGCCCGCGGTTGTGCTGCCTTCAGATTTCGTTGTGTTGTCAGAAAGTCGCCGTCCACTGCAATCAGTAAAGCGTGATTGGGGATTCGGCGTTGCCTAAGGCTTTCCCGGCGGAACGGGGATTAAGAGATAGCAGGCTGAAGAGAACAACAGAAACCAGAAAGAGGAAAGCAGAAAAAAAACCGGGCCAGGCCCGGTTTCGATGCGGATTAGCCCGCCAGCCAGGCGGTGATTTGTTTGACCATCGCCTCGGTAGAGATGCCATAACGATCATGCAGCGTTGGCAATGCACCTGCCGCCAGAAACGCATCCGGCAGTGCGATTTGCTTAAAGCGCGGCGTGACATTGTTACGCATCAGTACCCCGGCAATCGCCTCGCCTAACCCGCCTACCACCGAGTGATTCTCAGCCGTGATCACCAGCCGATTCATGTCGACCGCTTCCCCCGCTTCGCGCAGGATGGTCGCTTCATCCAGCGGCTTGATGACCGGTGAATGCACCACCCCCACCTCAATGCCCTGTTTCTCCAGCGCCTCGGCGGCTTCCAGCGCCCGCATCGTCATTAACCCGCTGCTGATGATCACCGCATGCTTACCGCCACGCAGACGCTGAGCTTTACCGTGCTGATAGCGATAGTCATATTTATCCAGCACCAGCGGGACCTTACCACGCAGCAGCCGCAGATAAACCGGACCCTGATGTTCTGCGATGGCGGGCACCACCTGGCTAATCTCCAGCGCATCGCAGGGATCGATAATGGTGAGATTAGGCATCCCACGGAAGATAGCCAGATCCTCGGTGGCCTGATGACTGGGGCCGTAACCGGTGGTCAGGCCGGGCAGCGCACAGGCAATTTTGACGTTCAGATTTTCTTCGGCGATTGCCATACAGATAAAATCATAGGCCCGGCGTGAAGCAAACACGGCATAAGTGGTAACGAACGGGGTAAAGCCTTCACGCGCCATCCCGGCCGCCGCGCTCATCAGCAATTGTTCCGCCATGCCCATCTGATAGAAGCGTTCAGGAAACGCATCAGCGAACAGGTGCAGGTCGGTGTACTTGCTTAAATCAGCCGTCATGCCGACCACATCAGGCCGTTGCTGCGCCAGTGATACCAGCGCATGTCCAAACGGTGCAGAGACCGTGGGCTGACCCTCGGCGGCGATCGATGCAATCATTGCCGAGGTCGTCAGGCGTTTTTTCTGTGGTTGTGAACTCATCTCAGACTCCTTGCTCCAGCGCGGTCAGGGCTTTATCCCACTCATCGGCATCGACCCGAATGAAGTGCGTTTTCTCACGACTCTCCAGAAAGGAGACGCCTTTACCCATTCGGGTATCGCAAATAATCACCCGGGGTTGCGGGTCCGGCCAGCTACAGGCGGCATCAAAGGCTGCATGTAAGGCTGCAATGTCGTTGCCATCAACCCGCTGCGTATACCAGCCAAAAGCCTGCCAGCGATCCACGATCGGCTCGAAGGCAAGAATCTCGCTGCTGTGACCATCAGCCTGTTGATTGTTGACGTCGATAATGGCGATCAGATTATCCAGTTGCCAGTGCGAGGCAGACATCGCTGCTTCCCAGGTCGATCCTTCATTCAGCTCGCCATCAGAAAGCAGGTTGAAAACCCGCGCCGTCGCTCCTTTCTGCTTCAGGCCGAGGCAGGCGCCAACCGCGATACCCAGTCCATGACCGAGTGAGCCGCCGGTGATCTCCATTCCCGGCGTATAGGCTGCCATTCCCGACATCGGTAAACGGCTTTCATCGGTGCCGTATGTTTCACGTTCCTCTGGCGGTATCACGCCCGCTTCAAGCAGCGCGGCATACAGCGCGATAGCGTAATGCCCAATCGACAGATAGAAGCGATCGCGCTGTTCCCAGTCAGGCTGGTCGGCACGATAGTTCATGGCATGAAAATAGCTGACAGCCAGCAAATCGGCGGCACCCAGCGCCTGGCCGATGTAGCCCTGTCCCTGAACCTGACCCATCAATAAGGCATGGCGGCGAATATTGGTGGCGCGTTGTTGCAGCGAAAGACCGGAAGATGCGTGCAGATGGTCAGTCATGTTACCTCCTGTTTAACGATTAACGTCTGCTGCCCGGATGCGCAGCACGCACAGCGCGCCACCCAGCAGTACGGCAGCGATAAAATACATTCCCGATGCGGGCGAGCCAGTTGCCGTGGTGATGGCACCAATCAGCCACGGCGAGAAGAAACCCGCCAGGTTAGCAATACAGTTCACGGCGGCGATGCCTGCGGCAGCAGAGACTCCGCCCAGCAGGTTGGTTGGCAGCATCCAGAACAGCGATGAAGCAGAGAGGATGCCGGCGGCAGCGATGCACAGCGAGAGCAGCGACAGAGAGACGCTGTGGCTCATTAAGGTCGCCATTGACAAGCCGATAAGTCCCACCAGCATCGGGATAACCAGATGCCAGCGCCGCTCACGATGACGATCGCCACTGCGACCGGCCAGCAGCATAAAAATGATGGCGCACAGGTAGGGCAGGCTGGTCAGCAGGCCAATATGCAGCGGCTGGCTGACGCCTGAGTTTCTCACCAGCGTTGGCAACCAGAAGGTCAGGGCGTACTGGCCCATTACCACACAGAAATAAATCAGCGCCAGCAGCCATAGACGCTTATCAGCGACAAACGCTTTGACCGTGCTGTGACAGGCTTTCTGCTGGTTGTCCTCATCAAGATCGGCGCGTACCCGGCGTTTTTCGTCTTCATCCAGCCAGTCCGCCTGCTCAACACGATCTTTCAGCACCAGCAGTACCACTAAACCCATTGCAACCGTAGGGATAGCTTCCAGCAGGAACATCCATTGCCAGCCTGCCCAGCCATGAAAGCCGGCAAAAGTAGCCATAATCCAGCCAGAGAGCGGGCCGCCGATCATTCCGGAGAGCGGGATGGCAATAAACCACAGCACCGTCATACGGGCGCGTCGGTAGGAGGGGAACCAATAGGTGAGATAGAGCAGCAAGCCCGGCGCGAGGCCCGCCTCGGCTACGCCAAGCAGGAAGCGCAGCAGATAGAACTGCCATGCGGTTTCGACCAGCGCGAACAGCGCCGAGATCATGCCCCAGGTGATCATGATGCGGGCGATCCAGCGGCGAGCGCCGACCCGATGCAGAATCAGATTACTGGGGACTTCAAAAAAGAAGTAGCCGATGAAGAAGATCCCGGCGCCCAGCCCGTAGACCGTTTCGCTCAGCGATAGATCGTCCATCATCTGTAATTTAGCGAAGCCGACATTCACGCGGTCAAGGTAGGCACAGAGGTAGCACAGCATCAGCCAGGGCATTAAGCGCCAGGCGATTTTGCGATAGGTGAGATCGCGCGCAGCAGCGGCTGCGCTCAGGTTAAGCGTGGTCATGGTATTCACTCCCGATATAAGCCCGCCGAGTGCGGGCAGGGCAGGGCGCTTGTTAGTGGATGAGCATGCCGCCGTTGACGTCGAGCGTGATGCCGGTCAGGTAACCGGAGAGATCGCTGGCGAGAAACAACGCTGCGTTGGCGACATCGCTGGCTGCGCCAAGGCGGCCAAGCGGAATACCGTCGATGATGGCGTGGCGGCGCTCATCCTGCAGCAGACCGCCGGTGATATCGGTCTGGATCAGACCGGGAGTAATTGCATTGATACGAATCTGATCGGGACCAAATTCGCGCGCCATCGCTTTGGTTAGCCCCAGCACGCCAGCTTTGGCTGCGCTGTAGTGCGGACCGCCAAAGATACCGCCGCCACGCTGTGCGGAGACGGATGAGAGACAGACAATACTGCCGCTTTTCTGCTGCTGCATGGTGGGGATCACCGCCTGTGACATCAGCAGCGTGCCGCGCAGGTTCACATCAAGGATGCGATTGTAATCTTCCACGCGGATATCCAGCGTTTTTACCGGCTGGGTGATACCGGCGTTGTTGACCAGCACATCGATGCGACCGTAGTGCTCAAGCACCTGATCGACTGCGCGGCGCACCGTAAGCGGATCGGTCACGTCGGCGGCCAGCCCCAGATGGCCATCACCACACGCCAGTGCGCTGGCTCTGGCCGCCTGCAGATCTAAATCCAGCACCACGACGCGGGCACCGTGGTGAGCAAAACAGGCGGCTGTTGCACGGCCGATGCCGCGCTGCGAAGCCGCACCTGTGATAATCGCAACTTTATTTTCAAGTAACATGGTCCACTCCAGAAGAATAATTATTAGTGGTTCGGTATGCCTACCGGCAGGGTCACGATCAGAATTGATAAAGCCGTCGATATTGGCAATGCAAAAAAATTCATTTGATGCTGAATGAATTTGTTGGTTTGATGCAGTTAACATTTCTGCGGTTTAAAAACGGGCACACATCACAAATTTTCTGCACGGAGGGAGAGATGGAAAAGCAGACCGACCACTTACCGTCAATTAAATCGCTGCGGGTGTTTGAACAGGTTGCCCATTTTGGCAACGTGGCGCGTGCGGCGGAGGAATTAAGCATTACGCCTTCTGCCGCCAGTCATCAGCTGGCAAAACTGGAGCGTGAACTGGGCTGCATCCTGTTTAATCGCTCGGCAAAAGGGGTGGTGCTGACGCTGGCGGGTGAACATTACCTGAAGGAAATCAGCCCGATACTGCTGGGTCTGGCGCAGGCGACGGCGCGCATCAGTAATGAGAAAGCGCGCAGCAATTTGCGTATTCACTGTGCGCCCAGTTTTGGCCTGCTGTGGCTGCTACCGCGGATCCATAAATTCCGTGACAGCTATCCCGAATTCCAGCTGACGCTCTCCTGCTCCTACGAGAACTTATCTTTCAGCCGCGATAATATTGATATTGCGGTGCGTCACGGTTTTCCGGACTGGAAGTCATTCGACATTAAAACCATCCGCCATGAAAGAATGTCGGTGCTGGCTTCACCCGGCTATTTAGCCCGCCATCCGGTTAATCAGGCCAGCGATTTAATTCATCATGCATTGATATTATCGGAATCGCCGCTTATTCAGTGGCCGCAGTGGTTTGCTGCTCAGCAATTACCCCAGCCGGATAATGAGTGGTTATTTCGCTTTGACCGATCCTATATGAGCCTGGAGGCTGCCATGTTGGGTCATGGGCTTATTTTTGAAAGCGAGCTGCTGGCTGAGGATTATATACGCAGCGGTAAACTGGTCCGGGTATTGCCGGAGCACTACAGTCTGCCGGTCAGCGCGCATCATCTGGTCTACCCGCGCGGCTTTGCCCAGTTTCCCCGCGTTAGCCACTTCCTTAACTGGATTCAGAGCGAGCTGAAAGAGTTAATATAATGTTAAATTAAGTTTCGCTTCGTCACTATTCCTCGCCTCCTTCCGGCGCGACTTCCGCTATTATTTCGGCGCACTGTTTTGTAATTAATTATCCCGCCATAAAAAGCGCATTGCTAAAGCTAATTCAAAAATACCGTCTACACTTCATCTCCCAATCGGTAAAAAAGTTCCATTTTTATTCCGTATGAAATTTAATCAACGGATGTTTAACTTGTTAATGGCAGGGTAATTATGAGTACGAATACACCAGACTCTGGTGAAGCGGGCGAACACGCGCCTGCCGATACGGTACGCCAGCGTATTTTTTTAGTGGTGCTGGTAGCCACTATGGGTGCGCTGGCTTTTGGTTATGACACCGGGATTATTTCGGGTGCCTTACCTTATATGACCTCACCGCCGGATCAGGGCGGATTGGGGCTGAACTCCTTCACTGAAGGGTTAGTGGCTTCTTCACTGGTGTTCGGTGCGGCTATCGGTTCGTTCCTGAGCGGCTTCTTCTCCGATCGCTTCGGACGTCGTATCACGCTGCGCAGCCTGGCCGTGTTGTTTGTGCTGGGCTCGCTGGGCACGGCGCTGGCACCGTCGGTCAATGTGATGGTGGCGATGCGTTTCCTGCTCGGTATTGCGGTTGGCGGCGGTTCGTCCACCGTGCCGGTGTTCATCGCGGAAATTGCCGGGCCGCGACTGCGTGCGCCGCTGGTCAGTCGTAATGAGCTGATGATAGTTACCGGACAGCTGATCGCCTACGTGGCCAGTACTCTGTTGAGCTACCTGCTGCACGATGAGCATCTGTGGCGTTACATGCTGGCGATTGCCATGGTGCCGGGCCTGCTGCTGTTTATCGGGACCTTCTTTGTGCCAGCGTCGCCTCACTGGCTGGTGGCCGAAGGTCGTCTTAAAGAAGCGAAAAAAATCCTTAAATACCTGCGCGAAACGCCGCGTGAAGTGCGTCATGAAATGGCGCAGATGAAGAAGCAGGCGCGGGCGGCAGAGCGCGGACCTGATGCGAAAACCCTGATCCGCGAGAAGTGGGTGATCCGTCTGATGATCATCGGTGTCGGGCTGGGCTTTGTTGCCCAGTTCACCGGGGTGAATGGCTTTATGTATTACACCCCGATCATCCTTAAACAGACCGGGCTAGGCACCAGCGCTTCGATTGCCGCGACCATCGGTAACGGGGTGGTCTCCGTCGTGGCGGCCATTGTGGGTATCTGGGCGGTCAGCCGCTTCCCGCGTCGGGCGATGCTGATTACCGGCCTCTGTCTGGTGATCACCTCGCAGATTCTGCTGGGAGCGGTGATGACCTTCATCAGCCCGAGCCTGATGCAGAGCTACCTCGCCCTGGGCTGTATTCTGCTGTTCCTGTTCTGTATGCAGATGTGCATCTCACCGGTCTACTGGCTGATGATGTCGGAACTGTTCCCGATGCAGTTGCGTGGCGTACTGACCGGTGGCGCAGTCTCATTACAGTGGATCTTTAACGCGATCGTCGCCTTTGGCTTCCCGCCGATAATGGAATATGCCGGCAGCACCACCTTCTTCATCTTTGCTGCGATTAACGTCGGCTCGCTGATCTTTGTTATGGCGATGGTGCCTGAGACGCGCGGCAAGAGTCTGGAAGAGATTGAGTCCCATATGAAAGAGAAGTTTGGCGAAAAATCCGAAGTGGCGAACGCCAGCTAATTTTTTCCGCCAGCGTCACACCAAAACCGGACTGAACCCGGTCCGGTTTTTTTTATCCTGATACGCGGAAGACCGCGCCATACCTGGTCTGAACCCCTTATCTCCTTCGCCTGACGTTCACTGTAATCAGCAGAAAACCCTCGGTTAAAGTGTGCGCACCGCTGGCGATTTCAGCCTGAAATTCTGCTTGCTGGCCGATCGGCACGGCGGATGCTAACCGGCTTAGTGTGGCTTATCAGTGAATTAAGCGAAGCATGACCGCTGACAATCTGCATCTCAGGCGCTGCGCTATACTCATTCGTCATGACCTGCGCGCGCTGACGAGACCTGCTATGAAAAATGTCATTGCAACGGTATTGCTTACCTCGACGCTGGCCGCCGGGCCGCTTTACGCAGAAACCGCGGTTTCATCACTTTCTTCGTGGTGGGACGGCGTGACGGATGATGTCGCCACAACGTGGAATGAGCCGCAGCACACCGATGTTTATCTGCCTTTTATCAGCTGGCATGCCCGCTTCATGTATGACAAAGAGAAAACCGACCACTATAACGAGATGCCGTGGGGCGGTGGTCTGGGGATTTCACGTTACAACGACAGCGGCAACTGGAGCGCGTTATATGCGATGGCGTTTAAAGACTCGCACAATAAATGGCAGCCGATTGTCGGTTATGGCTGGGAGAAAGGCTGGTATCCGGGCGCGAATCAGGACTTTCGGTTAGGCGCGGGACTGACTGCAGGCATAACGGCGCGCGATGATTTCGGCGGATATATTCCGTTGCCGATCGTATTGCCGCTGTTCTCCGCCGGTTATAAAGCACTTAATCTTCAGTTCACTTATATTCCCGGGACCTATAACAACGGCAATGTCTTATTTGCCTGGTTCCGTTATGGATTTTAATTTCTCAGGAAAGGATGCATGAGCAGGACGTTAACTTTTATTGCCCGCTGGGCCAGACGTATCACGCTCGCCGCTGCGCTGGTGGTGATACTGTTGCTGATTTTGCGGGTCTATGAGGCCGGTCGCGGACCAGAATTACACCGCTGGCACACCTGGGTTCCGCATGAGTTAAGCGTCGGGCAGCTCGATCACGCCAGCTATGCCGATTACCTGACGGCAGAGAACCGGCTGTTCGATGAGATGAAACGGCAGGTCAGCGACAAGCTGGAGGCGGATGAGAAAACACCGCTCAATCGCTACTACGCCCACAGCATGATCTACCCTGAAAGTTTTGATCACGACTGGAACCGCTCTTATGTGCTGCGGCCCGCGGGCATACCGCGTGGCGCGGTAGTGTTACTGCACGGCCTGACTGACAGTCCTTATAGCCTGCGCCATGTGGCAGAAGCTTATCAGCAGCAGGGTTTTGTCGCGGTGGCATTGCGGTTACCCGGTCACGGCACGGTCCCGGCGGGTCTGACCGATGTAGACTGGCAGGACTGGCTGGCCGCCACGCGACTAGCGGTACGTGAAGCTACCCGGCTGGCGGGTGAGAATGCGCCGTTGCATCTGGTTGGATTTTCAAACGGCGGGGCGCTGGCGGTGAAATACACCCTCGATAGCCTGGCCGATCACCATTTACGCCGCCCGCAGCAGCTGATCCTGCTGTCACCGATGATTGGGGTAACCCGCTTCGCCCGGTTTGCCGGTATCGCCGGGCTGCCTTCCATCTTTCCAGCTTTTTCCAAAACCGCGTGGCTGAACATTGTGCCAGAGTTCAATCCCTTCAAATACAACTCCTTTCCGGTACACGCGGCCCGCCAGACCTATTTACTCACCCAGGCGCTGCAAAAACAGATTGTGCAGGAGGCCCGGCGTCAGCAGCTGGCCGACTTCCCGCCGGTACTGACCTTTCAGTCGGTGATGGACTCGACCGTCAGCACCCCGTCGGTTATCCGCTCGCTGTATAACTATCTGCCGGATAACGGCAGTGAGCTGGTGTTGTTCGATATCAATCAGGCGGTCAGCGTCAGTCCACTGTTTCGTCACTCCTCTTACACCGCCGTTAATCAGTTGCTGCCGGCTGCCCGACGTTTATATACCTCAACGGTGATCACCAACGCCTCGGCGACCTCGCTAAATATGGTGACCAAAACCGTGCGTGCCGGTGAGACCACTGAACAGACGCAACCTCTGGCGATCAATTACCCGGCCGGCCTCTATTCTCTGTCGCACGTCGCGATCCCGTTTCCGCCGCAGGATGGGTTATATGGCAGCGAGCCAGCGGTAAAAAATCAGTTCGGCATCAGCTTTGGCACTCTGTCGCTGCGCGGTGAGAGTGCGGTGCTGATTGTCGGCCTCGACTCGATTATGCGTGCCACCTCGAATCCGTTTTATCGCTACATGATCGACAGAATCGATCATCACATCGGCTGTAGCGATCGGCCGCAGCTCACGGAATGCCTCAGGCGTTTCTGAGGGCATCCCGCGGATAAAAAAGCCCGCCAGGCGGGCTACAGGCTTCAGAAGCCGTTGAGCTTTGTCATGATCTCATCGGTTAACGTCAGGCGGGCGCTGGCGAGGTTCTCCTGCAAATGCTCCGGTGAGGAGGTGCCAGGGATCAGCAGAATATTGGGCGAACGGCGCAGCAGCCAGGCGAGCGCCACCTGCATCGGGGTGGCATTCAGCGAAGTGGCAACGTCACTTAATCGGGTCGACTGCAACGGTGAGAAGCCGCCCAGCGGGAAGAACGGCACATAGGCAATCTGCTGTTGTGCCAGCTGATCGACCAGCGCATCATCCTGACGATTTGCCAGGTTATACATGTTCTGCACGCAGACAATCGGCGTCATAGCCTGCGCCTCGGCAATCTGCTGCTGCGTAACGTTGCTCAGACCGATATGCCGGATCAGCCCGCGTGATTGCAGTTCCAGCAATGCCGCCAGTTGCGGTTCCAGCGAACCCTCTTTGGGTTTCGCGGCATTAAACATGCTGCGCAGATTCACCACCTCGATCACATCCAGTCCCAGATGACGGAGATTATCTTCTACCGCCTGGATCAGCGCTTCCGGCTCCATCGCTGGCAGCCAGCCTCCTTTATCATCCCGCCGGGCACCGACTTTAGTCACAATGCACAGGTCCTGTGGGTAAGGATGCAACGCTTTTCTGATGAGCTTGTTGGTTTCATGCGGGCCGTAAAAATCACTGGTATCAATGTGATTAACCCCTGCGGCAACGGCATCACGCAGGACCTGAATGGCTCGCGTTTCATCTTTGACCGGGCCGAAGACGCCCGGTCCAGCCAGTTGCATAGCACCGTAGCCTAAACGGTTAACGACACGATCGCCCAGCTGATACGTCATGGTGGTGTGTGACATGGAAACCTCCTGCGTGAATGTAGATTGATTGTAACGGTGATCGCACTGTGCAACTATCCGGTGAAATCGGGACAGACTGTACGGAGTGCTGCACAATGGCGGTGGATATTGCGTTACTGGAAGCGGTAGTGGCGGTGGCGAAAGCTGGCGGGTTCCGCGAGGCGGCTCGCGTGAGCGGCAGCAACGCCTCACGCCTGAGCGAAGCCGTGCGCCGGGCAGAGCAGCAGCTCGGTATCCGGCTGTTTCATCGCACCACGCGCACGGTGGTGTTAACGGAAGCGGGCAGGGCGCTGATGGAACGCCTGTTACCGGCGATGAATGAAGTCAATGCCGCGCTGGATGCGATTAATCTTTATCGCAATACACCCGGCGGGACGCTGCGGCTGAACGTACCGGTCAGCGCCACCCGGCTGGTATTGCCGGCGCTGATACCGGCGTTTCTGCGGCGCTATCCCGATATTCAGCTGGAGATTGTCGCGGAAAGTAACGTTCAGGATGTATTCCGCGATGGCTGTGATGCCGGTATTCGCTACGATGAACGGCTGGAGCAGGATGTGGTGGCGCTGCCGATTGGTCCACGGGTTCAGCGGTTTGCGGCAGCCGCCTCTGCCGATTATCTGGCTGAAAAGGGTCGTCCGACCCATCCGCGCGATCTGATCCATCATCGTTGTCTGCGCGGCCGTTACGCCAGCGGCGTGATGCCGGACTGGGAATTCAGCCGGGATGGCACCAACCTGAGCGTACAGGTCAGCGGGCCGCTGGTGGTGAGTGTCGGTGGCGCAGTCGATCTGGCTGTTGAGGCGGCGATTGCCGGTAGTGGCATCGTTTATCTGTTTGAAGAGTGGCTACGACCCGCTTTTGAGAGCGGCAAACTGGAACCGTTGTTGCAGCCGTGGTGGCTCAGCTTCTCCGGGCCGTGGCTTTATTATCACGACCGACGCTTAATTCCGGCACCGTTACAGGCTTTCATCGATTTTATTCGCGAGGACAACCTCAGCCGTACCAACTAAATCCCTGCGGCACCCGGGAAAAGCCAGCATGGCGCAGCACGCTGAGTAACGGTGATTGCGACACCGGCTGACCGTTGACCGTTTCCAGCGTAAAGCTCAGCGATTTTTCACGTTTCAGCGCCACCGCCAGTGCGGCGATCGCGGCATGCTGCTGCGCATCGTCATCGGTGAAAAGCAGCAGATCTTTTCCGCCCTGCGGCAGATACAGAGCCAGCTTGCCAGCGGCAATCACTACCCGCGCGCCCAGACGTCGCACCGGACGTACTCCGCTCGAATGAACCGGCCAGCCGAGCGTCGCGCCAAACGGATTCGCCGGGTCCATGGCCGCCAGCGCCACGGCTACGGTGGTTTCCGCCGGTTGCTGTGCCAGTTCACGCAGTCGCTCAATGGTCACGGCGTCAGCGAACTGCGTCCCGCCAGCGCCGGTAATAAAGCGCCCTCGCATAATCCGTCCGGCATCCTCCATACCGCGTAATACCGGCTGTAACGCGGGAAAACCGCCTGGGATCTGTTCTGAAATCGCGCTGCCACGAGTGATGACGCCATAGCGGTCGAGCATATTTTCCGCCAGCGCGAGGGCCTGTCGGGTCGGCGAAATTTCTCCACGCGCGAGAAGTGACCAGCGGCCGGCAATGGTGTTGACCCCAGGACCCCGGCCCGGCAGCGCGGACGGGGTGAAGCGCTGGCCGTGACGGGTCCGCAGCGTACGCGTCGGCCGTGAACGTGTCGCGCCTGGCGATCCCAGCAGCCCGCGCAATGCTATCCAGCTGTCGGTGGTGATCGCACCCTGCCACACCAGTTGCCACAGCGCGGCATAAACCTCTGCGGACGGCGGCGTCTGTGGCCCGTCGAGTTTTGCCATAATCTCGTGGGCAAACCACGCGCCGCCGTGACTGAGCGCCTCAAGGATCGCCTGCTGTAATGCTGTCAGCGGTTGTGCTGAATCGGAGGGTGGCAAGGTTTCAGCAGCAAACTCACTCAGATGCAGCGAGACCAGACCATCGTTGTTACCCAGCGCCTTATGCCCGCACCAGATCACATCGCCGCTGGCGAGCAGCTCATCGAGCATCGCCGGTTGGTAATGGCGAATGCGGGCACGCAGGATCTGCGACTCCCACAGCGATGCCGGCAGTGCCACTCCCGCCAGTTGCTCAATCACCCGCGCCAGTCCGTCGATATCGTGGTAAACGGCGTGCGCGACCGGCGAGGGTTCACGGGTAAAAACGGCTGCCGGGTTGAGTACACCGTGCCGCTCCAGCAGCAACGTCACCCAGGCGGCGGGAGGGACCGGGCGGGTCGCCTCGCGTGCTGTTTGCAGTGAACGTAGCCGAAGCCGTTTAAAAATGTCGGCTGAGACCCAGACGCCGCCAGTCTGGCCGCTTTCGCTGCCGATGTGCAGCAGTTTGCCTTGCTCGCGTAAAGGCAGCAGTGCGCTGTTGATCACCGCGACGCCTGCACCATAGCGATCGGCAAGTTGCTGCGCGCTGAACAGGGCGTGGGTGCGGGCATAACGGGTGATTAAATCGCGCAGCGGATCGGGCAACGGTTGTAAAAAGGTGGCTGGCAGGTTGTCAGGAATGACGGTAGCAAGGGCATCACGCAGACGGGCGGCATCTTCAACCACCGCCCAGCGCACCTCACCGGCAAGGGTGACCGGGATTACCCGCTGTGCCGCCGCAAACTGCCGTAATGCCGTCATGGCCTGTTGCCGATCGCCGCTGAAACGCGCCTCAATTTCAGCTTGCGACAGCGGGCCGAGTTCACGTAGCAGATCGACGATGCCTTCGGCATGCTGGGCCTGATAGCGTGGCTCCAGGCGCTGTAACTCCTGTTCTACCTGCCCGACAACGGCCGGAGCCAGCAAATCACCTTTATCGGTCTGACCCAACAGTTCGCCCAGCAGGTTACTGTCGAGCGCCAGTAAAGAAGCGTGGCGCTCTGCCTGCGGCGCATCGCTGGCATAGATAAATTCTGCAACATAGCCAAACAGCAGCGGCGCCGCGAACGGTGAGGGGACGTCAGTCGTGACCTCGACAAACTGCACGCTTCCCTGCTGTATCTGATTCATCAGACGGTGCAGGGCGGGCAAGTCGTACACGTCCTGCAGACACTCGCGTGCGGTCTCAATCAGGATCGGGAAATCCTGATACTGGCGAGCCACTTCCAGCAGCTGACCAGCCCGTAAACGCTGCTGCCAGAGCGGGGATCGTTTACCCGGATTGCGCCTCGGCAGCAGCAACGCCCGGGAAGCGCATTCACGAAAGCGGGCGGCGAACAGCGCTGATCCGCCGATGGTGTCAGAAACGCGCTGCGTCAGGTTATCGGCATCAAACACAAACAGTTCCGCGCCTGGCACCCGACCTTCGCTGTCGGGAAAGCGGGCAATGATGCCGTCGTCGCTGGCGACCACGGACGCATCAATGCCGAGGCGCTGCTGAATGCGTGCCGCAATCGCCAGCGCCCAGGGCGCATGGATACGCTGCCCCCAGGGGGAATGCAGGATCACCCGCCAGTCACCGCTTTCATCACGGCAGCGCTCAATCACCAGGGTGCGATCGCTGGGAAGAACGCCGGTGGCGGCGCGCTGTTCCGCCAGTAACGCCAGCAGATTGTTGACCGCATTGTCATCCAGCCCGAGTGAGCGCAGATAACGTTGTGCCTCGTCGGGCGCGGCGCTATCAAGCTGGCGTAAAAAAACCGCCAGGCTGGCACCCGCATCGGCGGCACGGCCAATACCTTCGCCGCGCCAGAACGGCAGACGTGCGGATCGGCCTGGCGCTGGCACCACCACCACCTGATCGTGGGTTATCTGCTGGATCCGCCATGACGTTGCGCCGAGGGTAATGATGTCATTCACCCGCGATTCGTAAACCATCTCTTCATCCAGCTCGCCGACCCGGCGCGAACCTGACTGCTCTTCGCCCTCCGGCAGAATAACGCTGAACATGCCGCGATCGGGAATGGTGCCGCCGCTGGTGACGGCCAGATGTTGAGTGCCGGGCCGCGCCGTTAGCAGGCCGCTTTGGCGATCCCAGACCAGGCGGGGACGCAGATGAGTGAAATCATCCGACGGAAACTTGCCGGCCAGCATATCCAGCGTAGCGTCGAACACGCGGCGTGACAGAGTGCGGAACGGATCGGCACGCCGCACCCGTTCAAACCATTCATCCGCCTGCAACGGATCCATAGAGACCGCTGCCAGCGTCTGCTGCGCCAGAATGTCCAGCGGGTTACGCGGCGGCGAAAGGGCGTCAAGCTGACCGTTCTGCATCGACTGTACCGTCACGGCGGCGTCAAGCAGATCGCGGCGGGTGCGGGGAAACAGGATACCGGTCGAGGCTCCGCCAACCTGATGTCCGGCCCGGCCTACCCGTTGCAGCGCGCTGGCCACTGATAACGGCGCGCCGACCTGAATCACCAAATCGACCGGCCCCATATCAATGCCGAGTTCAAGGCTCGACGTCGCCACCACACAGCGCAGTTCACCCTGTTTCAGCGCCGACTCAATTTCGCTGCGCTGTTCTTTCGATACCGAACCGTGGTGGGATCGCGCAATAACCGCGGACGCGCTATCGCTGCGATTCTGGCTGCCGCCGGCAAAAGAGTCATATTGCTGCGCCGGATGCGGTTGTTTTTCCGCTGACTGCGCCGCTGCGTAGCGTTCATTCAGTCGCGCGGTCAGTTTTTCTGCCAGCCCGCGTGAGTTAGCAAACACCAGCGTGGCACGATGCGCCATTACCAGCTGCAGAATGCGGGTTTCAATATGGGGCCAGATAGATCCGCTGGCCTGGCCCGTCCCGCTATGAGGTTTCGGATCGCTGGCGATATCGGTCATGTCGGTCACCGGCACTTCAATGCTGAGATGCAAGGTGCGGCCAGCGGCGGGATTCACCACCTGAGTCGGCTGACAGCCGCCAAGGAATGCCGCCACCCGTTCGACCGGGCGTACCGTGGCGGACAGGCCAATGCGCTGAGCGGGCTGCGGCAGTAATGCATCAAGCCGCTCAAGGCTGAGCGCCAGTTGAGAACCGCGCTTTGATCCCGCCACCGCATGCACTTCATCAACGATTACCGTGGTGACGCCCTGCAACGTATCGCGGGCTTTTGAGGTCAGCATCAAAAACAGCGATTCCGGGGTCGTAATCAGAATATCCGGTGGCCGTCGCAGCAGTTTTGCCCGCTCCGCGCTGGGCGTGTCACCGGATCGCATCCCGACCTGCAACCTTATCTCTGGCTCGCCGCGTTGCTGACGTTCGGCAACCACGCCGGCCAGCGGTACATTGAGGTTGCGCTGCACATCGGCCGCCAGCGCTTTTACCGGCGATATGTACAAAATGCGGGTGGTGGTCTGGCGGTCAGGCGCAGGCTGCCCGGTGCGTAAATGGAACAGAGAGTCGATTGCGGTCAGGAAAGCCGCCAGAGTTTTCCCTGAGCCGGTTGGCGCAATCACCAGACAGTGCTGACCGCTGGCAATAGCCTGCCATGCCGACTGCTGCACCGGCGTAGGTGCGTCGAAGGCGGTGGAAAACCAGCGCCGCGTGGCGGGTGAAAACAGCGCTAAAGCATTATCAGGACCGGATTCAGGCATGGTATTTATGGCGTTACGCCTCGACAGCGCTCAGTGAATCAACCCGTTGAGTGTAAATGATAATCGCCGTTTGTGAATGACGTGCCGACTGACGGCACGTCATTCAGCCCACTCCTCAGGATTGTGCTGTGCTGGCAAATGAACCGGATCGCACCGCCAGCAGCGACACCAGCGCCAGCATCACTATCGTCATGCCATAAAGAAATACGGTCTGGGTCAGACCAATGTGTGGCGCGGCGATGCCTGCCAGAATCGCCGGCACGGCAAAGGCGAGATAGCTTTTGATTAAAAAGGCAGAGAACAACCCGGCACGCTCATGGCTTTCCGCCAGTTGCATAATGATCTTCAGCACATTTGAAAAGATTGAGCCAAATCCCTGTCCCGCAATAACAGTACCGAGATAGAGCAAGGCGACGCTATGCAAACCAACGCCAGTCAGCGTGACACTGACGCCAGCTATCAGCATCAGCGTACCGATTAACAGCGCTCGCGCCGGTGCTAACGACCGAAAGATAAACACCGCGGCGGTCGCGCTCAGCATCAGGGTCGTCACCACGCTGCCGCCAACAAAAGGTGAAGTCAGGCCGGTAGCGCTGATCACCAGCGTCGGCATTAATGAGAGATAGAATCCGCCCAGCATCCAGGTCGCAATGTTCACCGGCGCGACTTTCAACAACGGCCCCAGCGCCCGACGCGGGATCATCACCTGCGGCCGGAGTGCAGCCAGCACGCCCGGCTGTGGTGAAATGGTTTCGGATATCAGCGGTAACAGCGCAATCATCACCAGCATCGTCAGCAATAACAGCGCATAAAGCGTGACGGTAGGGAAGGGAGCGTAAGTGACCAGGATGCTGCCTGCCAGCGTTCCCAGCGTCATTCCCAGAAACGCGGTGACTGAGTTGAGCAACGGACCACGATGTTTATTGGCATCGATCAGGGTGGCACCAAAGGTTGGCAAAGCGATACCGGTCGCAAAGCCCTGAACCAGACGGGCGCCGATTAAAACCGCGGCAGAATCAGCGTAGATAAAAATCATCAGCGCCACGCTATTGAGCGCCAGAGCCAGCAACATCAGTGGCCGGCGGCCGGTATAGTCAGAAATTTTCCCCACCGTCAGCAGCGCGGCCAGTAACGCGAAAGCGTAGACCCCAAATATCACGGTGAGCAGCGATGGGCTCAGATGAAACAGCGTGCGGTAGAGCGGATAAAGCGGCGTCGGGGCACTGCTGGTGGCTGAAATCAGTACCGCGCCAGTGAAGCTGAAAAGCGTCAGACGCACAGCAGACTGAGGTGTCAAAGCGGGCTGGATGGCTGTCATGATCGATACCTTAATGCAAAGGATTAGCTTTAATCAGGTATACGGGCAGTGCGGCCTTAATGCAATATCTTTGCTTTAACCTTTCCTGCGGTGCAGTTAGCAGGAGGGGATTAAACCGGGTGGGGAACCCGGTTCGGAGAGGTCGTTTTATAATTAACTTCTTGAAAGATAGTCATTTTATAGTGCTACACCCATAAAGGCATGATCGTCAGCCGGTTTGTACGGATAACTCCGTTACGGATTCGTGGAGAAGAGAGTCACTGATTACAGTGAATGAAAAGGAGACAGGAGACAGCAGAAACAGAGGTGAACAGGCCGTATCGACAGATGCCCGACGCTGTTTATGGAAAGAAGGTCGAAGCCGAGCCAGCGCCTGCCTGTTCAGGCCGCCATCTATGCCACCGATTAGTGTGCGATAAAAATAGAATGATAGCCGGACTCAGCGGCAGCCAGGATTGAGCCGCCCTGACGCTAAGCTGGCGGCGGAAAGAGATTGTCATCGATTACAACAATCCAGCCCGGTAATGAATACCAGCGTTGTGCAGCCCGGCTATCATATCCTGCGGACCTTTCAGGTCTGTTTCATCGGCGTGGTTAAAAATTCGGTTTGCTGTTCGGCCAGTGATGTAAATCTGGCCGCTTCAGGATACCGCGCACGGCTCACCGTATCCGGCAGCATCACATCTGTAAAACTCCAGGCGACTGCGATACTGATACCGGCCACGGACAACATATCAGGATGACTTTCCCGCAGCCCGTTATCCAGCGTTTGCCAGGCACCATGAAGTTGTTGAGTGATCCGATTCACCCATGGCTGATGTTGTTTTTCTTCCGGCCTGACACGCTGTTCGTAGACAACCTGCACCGCTTTTTCGCAGGCAGCCAGGGCGAATCCGGTAAGACGCAGATCGCGTTGTTCTTCCGCCTCGGACGCTGATGTGGGTACAGGCGTATGACCGGAATATTTCTCAAGGTAATTAATGATTAGTGTTGAGTCGATCAGCACCTGATTATCATCTGTGATAAGCGTTGGGACTTTAACGGTTGGGTTAATTTTCGCTAAGGCATCAAAATCGCTGAATACTGAAAGCGGTCGATGTTCAAAATGAATACCCAATACTTTCATGTAAATAGCAACCCGTCTGACATAGGGTGAATCCAGCATTCCGATCAGGATCATGGCTCTACCTCATATTCTGTTGATTAACAAAATCAATTAACTGTTCGGCGACAGGCAACGGGACATCTTCCGTTAAAAAGTGGCCGGCCTGTTTTAACGTTTCATCTCACCAGCAACGATTCAGCCTGCAACCAGCGCTCAAAATCCTGCAGGGCAGATTCATTTATTCCTGTTTCCAGCGGTTTGACCAGACAAAATGTCTTGCTCAACTGCTCTGAGTCCGGCCAGGGTGCCACCAGTGTTCCTCTTTCCAGTTCCTTTTCGACGTAGATACGCGGAATCATGGCTACGCCCTGGCCCGCCAACACGGCAGCCAGAGCCATTTCATGAAGGTCATACCTTACGCCCTGCGCCGGATTATCCAGGACTATGCCACTTTGTTCAGCGTAATGAAGCCAGGCATCAGGATTCTGCCGCCTGTGAATACGAGGCAGCCTGTTTAATTGTTCGACCACATTCTGATCGGTTAATAGATCGGGATGGCACACCGGCACCAGTTTCTCCTTAAACAGAGCGTGGGTGCACATACCCGCCCATGCAGGGTGTTCAAAATGTATTGCCGCATCAAAACCGCTGCCGGTCATAATAAAGGGATCGGTTCTGGCCGCGATATTCACGGTGATGTCCGGGTATAAAGATTGGAAACCGCGGAGGCGGGGGATAAGCCACCGGCTGCAAAAGGTGGGCAGGACGGCTATTTCCAGACTTCTGCTGCCTTCAGGCATTCCCATAACGAACTGTGTATCCCGCTCAAGCCGTTCGAGCATTTCCCTTACGTGATGAGCATAGCGTGCCCCGACCGGATTAAGCTTTACCCGGGCTTTAGTACGGTCAAACAGTCTGCAGTTGAGCAGAGACTCCAGGCGAGCAATCTGTCGGCTGATGGCGCCTTCTGTCAGTGACAACTCCTCTGCGGCACGGGCAAAATTACCGTGCCGGGCCGCAGCCTCAAACGCCTGAAGTGAAGCGCTGCTGGGGATTTTTCTGCGCATTAAAATTGCCTTATACGAAAAGTAAGACGATTGGTTAGTGACAAAAACTCACTAACGGGTGCGTTAATATCGTTTTATAACTGGAATAACAGCATATACCATGAGTTAAAGTCACTAAGCAGGGCTGTAAAGTACTGCTTTATTTCATGCAGAGGTGAGGCGATGTTCTACCTTGTGGCGTGCAGCTATACCGATCATGAAAGTGAGAAAGAATGGAATGCGTTTTACAGTCTGGAAAAACTGCCAGCGTTGATTTCTGTTAACGGCTTTAGCAGCTCCCAGCGCTTTCAGGCTCTGAGCCAGGACTGCCCGATGTATCTCGCCATTCATACGGTGAAAGATGCGCAGGTGATAACCAGTGAAGAGTATTTACTGAAAGGAGGGGGCAACTTTTCACGCTGGCAGAAGCACATCACAGACTGGCATCGTAACCTCTATGAGTGTGAAGGGAGCGCGCCCGCTGTTTCCAGAGATGAAATCCTGTTGCTCAGTACCCAGCCATTACGTTTTGTTGAGAGGCTGGGATGCCATGCACTCACGATGGTGGCATCAGGGTTAGACAGAATGCCGGCGAAGTGCATTGCCTATGTGATGACGCGTGAAGCTGCTGCGCAGATAGCAGATGTGACCGGAGCATACCGTTATGCGCCGCTGACGTCGCAACTGACCCCGCCGCATGGAGCAGATAACGAAGAACGTGCATAAAATATGACTGACCTGAGTTTGTATATTTAGCTGGAGCAGGTAGACAGTTGCGGTGGCTTAAGCGACATAACGCCTGTCTGCCGTGCTCGCTGTATCCGCACTCCCGGCGCAAAGCCGGCAAGCGTCGATATCATTTATTTCAAAATAGTACCCGGATGCAGACATCCAATTTATGCCGAACGCCTTTGTCATATGACAACATTCCGCACGCCAGACGCGATACAGGATTTTATGCACAAACGGCAACAGGCCGTTCAGGAGCCGCAGGATTCACCGCGCGTGTTGATTGTTCTGGCTCTGCGACACCCCAAATACTGCCGGAAATTAATCAGAGGAAATTATGAACTATCCTGCTTTTCCAAAGCGTCAGATTGGGGATTATCTGGTTACCGCTCTCAGTGATGGCGTGATGTCAGCCAGCCTGGATTTACTGTCAGGCATTGATATAGCAGAAGCGGCGGATATTCAACACAATGCCAGTATCACTCAGCCCGGTAATATTCATATCAATGGCTATCTTATTCAGGGCAGGGGACAAACCCTGCTGGTCGATGCTGGTGCTGGTGGTCTGAACAATGTGGGCGGACAGCTTGCATGTCATCTTGCTGCAACCGGTGTCAGCCCGGATGAGGTGAATAGCGTATTACTGACGCACGGCCACCCTGACCATATTGGCGGATTATTGGATGCAGCAGAGCAGCCCATGTTTAAACATGCCCAACTTCATCTTCATTTTCTTGAAGCGGAATACTGGCAGGATGAAGAAAACTTCAAACGAGCAAATGAGCGCGGACAGCGTAATTTTAAGCTGGCCCGACGGGCGCTAAGCGCGTATGCCGGCAAGATACGCCTGATTAACCAGGATGAGATCGCTGAGGGCATTGCTCCGGTCTGGTTGCCAGGACATACGCCAGGGCATACCGGATTTCGCATCACTTCAGCTGAAGAAAGCTTATTGATCTGGGGAGACATCGTCCATTTCCCCCCTATCCAGGCAGCACGCCCGGAAGTCTCAGTTGTTTTTGACTGTGACCCTCGTCAGGCTGAAGAGACGCGGAAAAAAATTCTCTCACAAGCGGCAAGAGAAAAATTGCTGATTGCAGGAATGCACTTAGACCGGCAGGGATTTGCCCGCGTGTCTGAAGCGGGTCAGGGATACCGTATTGTCTACCAGCAGAATGAATGAGCAACCGCGTCTGGTGAACGCCTTTCGGAAGCCGTTCTTACCCCGTCCTGTTAATTAAAAGTGGGGCAGATTGCAGGCAGCACAGGATCAGTGACTCACGAGGATGTGACGGCTATCAGCAACGGAATCGGCAAGCAGAGAGGACGTGCTGGCGTTGCAAGAAGCCATCAGAGATAAACCCCCGATGATAAAATTTGTTGGTATGACTTTTAAGGCGACAGGTTACCGGCATGTATGCAAATATTGCTTATAAACTTTTATTCGGGTACTGAGGCTATGTTTTCTGTTCCCTTTCCTGTTATTACGCTGGTGGCGCTGCTGATTTTGATTGTGACAGCGCTCTTCTCTGAAAAAAAACGCCACGGCGGCACTCTGCGTTTCCTTTTCGCCTGTATAGCGCTTATTTGTTTCAGCATGCTGCGCTGGCAGTACGAATCAGCCATGCTCAGGAATATTCAATCAGTGCTGGCAATACTGCTGCCTCCTCTGGCATGGCATTGTTTCATCTCAATGACGGAAACGAATAAGCAGCATCGCTGGCTGATGTTTTTATTGCCTCCAGCAACGGCCTTATTGCTCAGGTTTTATTGGCCCGTTGCGACGGATGTTATCCTGTTTATCATATTTGCGGGGTATGGATGTGAGCTCTTCCGTATTGCATGGCGGGGGGAATCAACATTCACGCTGAGCCGACTGACTGAAACAACACATATCGTCAGGATGGCTTTTTTCGCAGGCAGCTTTCTTTGGATATCTGCCTTAACCGATCTCGCGATTGCAATTGACTTCAGCATCGCCGCTGGAGAACAGGCACCGGGTATCATTGTTTTTTTCCAGATGACACTGCTCCCTCTGATTGCCGCAGCTATTATCAGTGCGGGAAGAACAACGACACCCGGGAATAATAGCAGGGAAGAAGCGATCCCCATTAATGCAGTGACGCCTGCGAACGCGTTTTCGGAGATTTATAACAGACTCGAAAAATACGTTTATGAAAGCCAAATTTATCTTAATCCTGATCTTACGCTAACGCTTCTGGCACGAAAAACAGGTATACCAGCACGACAACTTTCCGGCGCGGTCAATTCTGTGAGTCAGTGTAATGTCTCGCAGTGGATCAACGGCTTCAGAATTGAACGGGCAAAGGTGTTGCTGTTAAGCACCCTTTTGCCCGTGACGGAGATCATGCTGGAGTCTGGATTCACCACTAAATCAAATTTTAATCGTGAATTCCTGCGGGTCACTGGCGCATCGCCTACCTTGTTCCGACAGCAGGTGGAGAATAATCAAGAGCAGCATTCAGAAATGCACTGATCTTACGAACCAGATTTTGATGAATGTCCGATCTATTTGCATTGGCGCCATCCTGGCAAACAATCTCATCACCCGGTGATTCTTTGTGTAACAGGTTTTCAGCGCCGGGTTTACAACGCTGCATGAAACTGAAATGCGTGGCGCCCTCGACTATTTCATAGTGCCTCCAGTCCGGATTGATGTTGGCAGCCAGATATCCCGACTCCCCGGCTGCAGGCAAATCTGCCAGTTTGTCCGCCTGGGCGGCTAATATCATGACGGGTATGTGAATCGCATTCAGACTTTGAGACGTAAAACCCGGTGCTAAGCCAGAATCCAGAGCAACGATAGTCCGGACCCGGCCATCCTTGTTATTTGCCGTCATTTTTTCCCGCGAAGATGCTTCATTAATACCCAGCTTTTCTGTCAACCGACAGTCGCCCCGTTGGGGATGGTTTTGACAATCCTGGATAAACCGGTAAGGGTCAAATCGCGCACCTGCGAGCGACATGACTGTCCATCCGCCAAGAGAGTGCCCTAAAGCAGCAATTCGGTCCTTGTCCGTTACGCCGAAAAGCGCAGGGGAGCGAGTGACGAAATCAATAACCTGGGACAAATCGTGCGGACGTTGCCACAGCTTTTTAGCCTTTACCGGGTTCTGATCAAAGGTAGTTGTGCCTGGATGATCCGGAGCGGCAACAATATATCCCTCTGCTACCATCGCCGCGGCAATCCATGACAGATTGCGCCAGTTTCCGTTGTATCCGTGTGAGATAACCAGCAGCGGGTGAGCCCCAGCCAATGGCGGCGCATTGGGGATCACCGTAACGCCAACGAAAGCGGGATTACTTCCTTTATCTGCTGTATTTCCCTCAGAAGCCGCGGGATACCACACCGTCACATTTAAAGCTTCCGGCGTCGAGTCGGATAACCTTAGCTGGCGAAAACCTGGATAGGCCTGAGCCTGCAAGCCGTAGAGAAAAACTGTCAATAAACAAAAAACGCGGATGCACAACATAAACAGTCCTGTAGCGATTAATTGAGCAGCAGGTATAGATCGGACTGGTCATTCTGGCGTCCTGGAACATGATTAAGGTCCTGAATTTAGCTTTTTAAGCCTCTTCCAGACTCATTTCTGACATCCGGATGCCTGGATATCACTACCAGCGTGAATGACTCGCGGATTAAAGGAGAGCTTATGCAGCGTCGGCTATCAGTAAGAAGTGGACGTACAGCGGCCCTGACGCTTAAGCAGCTCGCTGTACCTTCCACTTTTATCTAAAACGCCTGCAACTCACTCCGTTTCTCAGGAGCGGTATCGGTCAGGGAGGCCCTGACGTGAGGCAGACTCTGCGGGTAATTTTGCTGAATAAATTCAATCATCTTTTCCCGCACGTGACAGCGTAAATCAAAGGCTATCGGCGAGTTCTGAGCGGTCATCAGCATCCTGATGGTCATGGTTTTCTCGGTGGTATCGGTCACCTGAAGCACCTTAGTTTCCCTATCCCAAAGCTTGGTTTCATTCAGCACCTTATCAAAATGCTGTCGCAGCGGTTCCAGAGGCATCGAATAATCAACGTAGAGAAAAACTGAGCCTAAAATCTGGGCATTATTGCGCGTCCAGTTCTGGAATGGATTTTCTGTAAAATAGGTGATCGGCAACACCAGCCGGCGCAAATCCCAGATTCGCACTACCACATATGTCAGGTTGATCTCTTCTATCCAGCCCCATTCTTTTTCTACCACCACCGCATCGTCAATTTTGATCGGCTGCGTAAAAGCGATCTGAATACCGGCAAACAGATTGACCAGCGACTTCTGCAGGGCAAAGCCGATGATAATACCGGCTACGCCAGCACCGGCGAGGATAGTGGTGCCAAATTTCCGGACGCCAGGGAAACTGAGCAGAATCAGAGAGAGGCAGAATAACACCAGTATGACGATCACTACTTTCTTCACATAAATGATCTGCGTGCGAATTTTGCGCGCACGAAGATTATTCGAAATATTAATGTCGTAGCGGATATAAAGCATATCCTGCGCTACATTGGTCAACCGGATTAACACTGAACAGAATGATAATATTATAAAGACGTTTACTGTATTGGTGATAAAGACCAGCAGGTCCGGATGAATGTTAATGTAATTTATCCCTACATTGATCAGCAGTAGGGGAATAAAAAGAAACATCGATCCACGAAGGTGCTTTTCAAGTGACTTGAAGAGCTTTCGGTCACGACTCTGCCAGTAGCGAATAAACCTGAGAAGGATAAGGCGTGCGAGAAAACCCAATACAAACGAGAGAGAGAAGAGTAATACAACAGGCACCCATGACGGGAGGCCAGATAACTCATCAAATATCAACGGCATTATTTTCCCTTATATTCAGTCAACAACCTTGGGTTGTCAGATAAATTTAAAAATTCAGTAACCGTTGTTTTCACGGTTATCAGCAGGTAAATCACGTAACACCCCGGCTTACCCGTTATTCAATTTATCAACTGACGTAACACATGAAATCTCCTGAAATCCCGAAATTTATCAATATCAATGCCCACATCGGCATCGTTCTGTCGTTTGCTGCCCGGCCAGATAGCCGGGCCTCCACGCTGTGTGCCCGTCGCAGCGCGACGACATGCACAGCATTTAGTATGAACTATAGTGGCCGGGTTAACCGAAAATGGTTGCGGCCGGCGTGGTTATGCTGAAACGCAGTTGTCTGGGTGTTCAGCCGTGCCGCTCCCCGCCGGTGAGCTGGGTTGATTAGAGCTGAGCTGATCTCCGGCAGCGGTTCCGCAGCAGCGCCTCTGCAAACCGGCTGGCGTGATGAATGTGATGGACTAATGCAGGCTATCGCAACCGGAAGAGGCACAGAGGAATTATTCCCGCTGATAACGGCAGGTGAGAGACCAATGTTAATCCCGCCACCATCATAAGATGCGCACGCGTGGTCGGAACCCGTGAGACGACATTGATGCCGTATGGCTCGTCGGGTTAAGCGAACGCTGCCGTTTCGGCGAGATGATCCGGTCCAGGGCTGGCAGAGTATTTTATGCATTTCGGTCAGTGTACCGAGTCATGCCGCAGCTACCCGCCCACACTTAGCCAGCGCGCTGAACAACATCTGCACATTTTTTCCAGACGATAATGCGCGCCCGATATCAGGCAGAGAATTGCCGTCTCGGTAGAATGCTAAAACGGGGAGTGAAAATGAACAGGCTTCCGCGATAAAGCTGAATGAAAATATTCAGCAGTCGAACCGGAAAATCTTACCCTTTATTTAGCGTCGTTCATTCTGTAAATGCAAAACTTATTACCTTTATCTTTCTGTATGTGTTTGCGCCCCGACGCGCGCAGTTAATGCTGCCACACAGTAGAAAGGTGGTCGGGGCGCAGCTTTTTTACAATAACAAGAGTCATCATGCTGTTAAGCATTTCGCTGGATCAGATATCCAGTTTTGCTGGGCTGATATTAAATCAGAATGGCATTAAGCCTTGGGTTAAATATTATTTGCTGAACTTTACTAAATCCTTAAATATCAGTTCACCCCATTTTTTCCCCTCAGCCTGCACCAGCATTCCGCCTTCCGACAGGCTACCCAGCACGATTGGTGCGAAACCCAGCGTTTCGGCCAGTGTGCTCACTTCGTCAAGCGCACTGTCATGATCGCTGGCGAGAAACACCACCCTGCGGCCGCCATTAACGGCCGGGTCCTCGGCCAGCACAGATGCGATCAAATGATTGAAGCCCTTAACCACTTTACTGCCAGTGAAGGCGCGTGCCACAACGCGGGCAGAGGGTTCACCATCCAGTTCCTCGGGGGGCACTCCATAAGCATTCGTCACATCGACAATCGTTTTTCCCTGCCAGGACGGCAGAATTTTCGCCACCTCCGGGTGTGACTGATAGCGGACAGCTAAAAAGATGATGTCGGCGTTGACGGCATCCACTAATTTTTCTGGCCTGATCCCGGGTCCAATCAGGGCCGCCTCGGATGCAAAACTCTCCGGGTCACGGGTGGTGGCAACGGAAACGTCGATGCCTTTTCGGGCAAACGCCGCGGCAAGTGCCTTTCCTGCACTGCCAAAACCAATAATTGCATAGTTCATATCGTGCCTCTGTATTCAAATGACGGCGGTATTCTGGAAACCGATAGGCGTTTTCGGTCGGCTGGCCTGTTCAGAGTTGAGCCAGCCCACCATCAACGGCGACCTCACTGGCGGTCATAAAGCTACTGTCGCCAGAAGCAAGAAATGCAGCCACCGCCCCAATTTCCTCTGGTTCCGCCATGCGCTGCAGCGGCGTCATCGCACCGTAGGCTTGCTGGCCTTCCTCACCCAGTGCTTCCTTCGCCAGTTCAGTCGCAGTGGCACCGGGTGACAGCACGTTCACCCGAATTCCGCTGCCTTTCAGGTCTGCCGCCCAGCTCCTGGCGAGGTTGCGCACGGCCGCCTTACTTGCACTGTAGGCCGTAAATCCGGGTGCACCTGTTGTGCCGGCACTGGAGCCAGTCAGGATAATCGAGCCACCCGCAGCCATTAACGGCAACGCCTGCTGGACCGTAAAGATGGTGCCCTTGACGTTGGTGTCGAAAGTTTCGTCGATGTGCTTCGCTGTGATCTGACCTAGCGGGAGAGGGCTTCCCGTTCCGGCATTGGCGAAAACGATATCGAGCGTGCCCCGTTCAGCTTTAACTGCAGCGTAGAGTCGATCGAGGTCAGCCGGCTGAGAAACCGATCCTTTCACTGCGCGGGCATCAGGTCCGAGAGCGGCTACTGCAGCATCAAGTTCTTCCTGTCTGCGACCAAAAATGAAGACGAAAGCGCCTTCTTCTATGAACCGTTTTGCTGCCGCAAGGCCTATCCCGGTCGCGCCACCGGTAATTACCGCAGTCTTTCCATTCAGTCTGGTCATGTCGTTTACCTTTTGGTGAGTTAAACGAAAGCAGGAATCTGCTCGCTTGCAGGCCAGTCTGTTCGTCTGCTAACTTAACGTCAAGTATGCACCTTTTGGTAAGTATCTGATGACAATCCCATCTGAAAGTGAAATTTGCGGTACCGGTTGTGGACTCAACGCGACGCTGCGCGTGATATCGGGCAAGTGGAAACCACTGATTCTTTTTTTTCTGCGAGACGGTTCTAAGCGCTATGGAGAGCTAAAGCGTCTGATTCCGGAGGTGAGTGATAAGGTTCTTATTCAGCAGTTGAAAGATCTTGAAGCCGATCAGGTGCTGTTGCGAACTGATTATAAGGAGGTGCCACCGCGTGTGGATTATTCACTGACCCCGCTTGGCAGCAGCCTGTCCGATGCCATTATCCCGCTTTGCAACTGGGGTACGAAAAATGCTGAGCAAATGGCAAACATCTTTGCCAGTCGCGAAAGCAAATAGAGGCATTACAGGGAAGAGGAACAGGGCAGTTATGCAGGATAACTGCCTCAATTTATCCTGCCCGATAGCCGGAATGGCAGCACTCAGTCTGTTATTTGTGCGGGTAATCGGATGAGCTAAAAGGTGGGCACGTTCCCGGTCAGTTTCACAGCTTTTATTGCCGGATGAATGATTAATCCGAACGTTCTTATAGCACTTTTTGCATAATATTTTTCGTTGCGAAACAATGGATTGAAATGTGAGTGTAATCGCATTCATATTTATGCTTAACAAAAATGATTAAGATCAATTTTAGCCTACGCATTCAGGGTTAGATTTCGCCTCACAGGCGGCACTCGCCGCTTAAAGCCACCGGTGTAATCGCTTTCATTTCTCTTCCTGAGATGATCCTCCAGGTGGCTTCTTTTTAGATTTTAATGGGGGTTTCTGGCCTGTTAATATCTGAAAAAAAATAAGACTGAAAAATTTTCAGCCGAAAAATCCTGGTTCAGGTAACTGATAATGAACAAAAAAATCAATTGTGTTGCTGTCGTGTTAGCTTTTTTCTCATCGTTTAGTGCTATGGCCCTCAATTATGATAACGTGAGTTATCAAACTATTGAGTCACTACGAGCTGCATTAAATAACGCTGTATATCAGCACGCGACTCTGGATGCTGCGCGCGCTGTTCTGGACAATATGAATGCTGATTCAATAGAACAAGCCAAATTATCAATTATGGATCCAGAGCCACGTAAACTGCTGGATCAACTGCTTCAGGGGTCAACTAAACACCAGAATATCATTCAGGTTACCAGCGTTAACCCGCCAGCCGTTATCCAGCAAGACTCTCTGATTGCATCCACCCCGACTCATATTGATGAATCAGCCAATCCACATATTTCAAATCCTGACGCTGTTACGCAAGTCTCTGGTGATAATCAAAGTTGGAGTCAAACTACTGTGCGACCTGGCTATGACGGATGGTCAGCTAACGGACAGAACACCGGCCTGACTATCAGCGGTTCACAAATGAAAATGGATGAGGCTAATGCGCAGGCGCAGACGATTAACGAAGGTCTGCAGAATGCTGTCGCACAAGCCGATCAGCGAAATGAAGTAAGCCGTCGTTTAAGTGCCCAGACGAAAGAGCAGATTAATCATAACCAGCGATTCAGCGGAATAGTGGATTCAAAATTTGACAGCCAGCTTCAGCAGGCGGGGCGGGAAGCACAAATGCGTGATGAAGCTCGGAAAGGTGAAGCACTAACAAAGGCCAACCAGCAGCGCACCCGCCAGCAGATTGTGGCGGGCGGCGTGGCGGAAGTTAACGCACAGATGCAGCAGGAAGCACAGGCGCGCGGTGAAGCACTGACAAAAGCCAACCAGCAGCGCACCCGCCAGCAGATTGTGGCGGGCGGCGTGGCGGAAGTTAACGCACAGATGCAGCAGGAAGCGCGGGCGCGCGGTGAAGCACTGACAAAGGCCAACCAGCAGCGCACCCGCCAGCAGATTGTGGCGGGCGGCGTGGCGGAGGTGAACGCACAGATGCAGCAGGAGGCGCGGGTGCGCGGTGAAGCACTGGAGCAGGCAAATCGTGAGCGCGCTGAAGCGCAGAATGCAGCATTAAACGCCGCGCGTAATGCTTCGCTGGCGCAGCATGAATCTGAGGCTGCTCAGGCATCCCAGCTGGCAGCCCACATGTCACAAGTAGCAGAGCAGGCACAGCGCGAAGCTCAGCAGGCTCAGGCAGCTTTAACGTCTGCTAAATATGCCGCCGTTTCTGAAGGACAGGCGCAGCAGGCAATGCGTGACCTGACAGCGGCTAAATATGCTGCCATAAATGACAATGTTCAGATTGCACACCAGCAAATTCAGGCGCTTGAAGCTGCAGCGGCCGCCAAATCATTAGCCGCTACAAAAGCTCAAGCCGAAGCTCAAGCTGCAATTGATGCGCAAAACACCTTAAACGCACCCACGGTTGGACAGTTAACCCCGGTAAACAAAGTCCCGGCAATCGTCACCAATATTCCAGCCCCGGTGATGGCGAAAGTCTTCGTGGTTGAAAGTTCACACAACAACGGTGGCCAGCATCGAGGCACGCATAATGAAGCCGCATCAGCACGCAACAATGGCAACAGTAATGCGCATAGTTCCGCGATGGGAGGCCGTGGACAAGGCGGTCAGCGCAGTGGACACAGCGCAGCGGGTAATTTTTAGCGTCTGAATGAAAGAGGTTACTGGACCGGCAGGCTTAGAAGGGCAGGCATCGTCTGACATCTGATTATCGCTAACGAGGATGAACGCGACGTAATAGCGCAGTCGCTGTCTGCTTGTCGCGCTTCACTCTCAGCAGGATGGGAGGCTCAGGCCTCCCGGTACACAACGTCGCAGGTTTCCCTGTTTAAAATACCCGAATAACGCGACTAACTGTGATAAACGTAACCCTGCATATCTTTGGGCCTGTATAAGTGCTCATCAATGACTACCGACGAACTCATAAGGAATATTCATCCGGCTGAACCGATGAATAATTTAACTGCTGAACCTATTCTGGAAATATAAAATGAAAAGACTGATTTGTATTACGTTATTTTTAAGTGCGCTGGCTGGTTGTTCTAATAATCCGGATGCCTCAGATTATGAACTTTGTCAGGCCATGAGCGGAGACACCTTTACCAGCGGGTCTGAAGCTGCACGAATGATGCAGTCAAGACAATTGGCAGGAACGGCAACTATTTCACCCTCAGACTGTGCGGCTATTGCTCAATCAACGGCGGCAGGGTGGCAACAGAAGGCGGCTAACCTGAACGCAGCCAGTGCCAGTTATAATCAAGCCATTCAACCCAGGCCTGTGGTTCAAACAACCTGTATGCCAGCCATCAACGGAGGTGTTATTTGTAATCAGCAATAGTCTTACTCACGAAAACCCCAAAAGCTGTCCTGCGCTGGATCGTATAATTGCATGCAGCCTGATGAAAGCGGATTCAATTTCTTTTTCTTCCATGTGAGCAAAACCCAGTAATAAGCCCCGTATTGTCACCTCGCCGACAAAGTAGCGCGATAACGGACGCACCAGTAAACCGGCATTATTGGCATTGAGGGCGATACTGACATCATCACTGTCAACGGGAAGTTGCAGAATAAGATGCAGGCCGGCATTACTGTTGTGTTGACCTAAAGAGTCATTGCCCATGTAGTGGGTGATCAGACTCACCAGCACCTGCCGGCGGCGTCCATAAAGCTGACGCATTTTTCGGATATGTGCCGCGTAATACCCTTCGCGGATAAATTCGGCTAAAGCGGCCTGGATCTGCAGATGACCACCCCGATAAAGCTCACTGTGCATCTTTTTAAGCGGTGCCGATATCGCTTTTGGCAGAACCACATAGCCAAGCCGCAGAGCCGGGTAGAGGGTTTTACTGAATGTTCCGATATAAATAACCGGACTGTTTTCTTCCAGCCCCTGTAACGAGGGGATCGGCTGGCCGGAAAAACGAAACTCGCTGTCATAATCATCTTCTATAATCCAGCTGCCGCTATCCCGGGCAAGAGAGAGAAGCAGCTGTCTGCGGCTCAGGCTCATAACCGACCCCAATGGATACTGATGTGAGGGCGTGACGAACATCAGCTTTGGTGCAGTTCCTGAGGTGGCCGCTGGTATCAGCCCCTGTTCGTCTACCGGCATGGGTGAAATGCCCACCCCATTGATCCGCAGAATATTCTTTATTCCCCAGTAACCCGGTTCCTCCGTCCAGGCAGTATCGCCTGGATTGCAAAGCGAACGCGTCACCAGGTCAAGCGCCTGATGAATACCTTCTGTGATGAGAATCTGATCGGGAGTACAGCGCACGCCACGCGCGGTGCGAAGATAATCCGTCAGGGCCGCTTTGAGGACGTGCGCACCGCCAGTCGAATCATAGGTCAGATGTTCCGGAAGCGGCTGACGCGCCTGGCGATCATAGATTTTTTTCATCACCCGATGGGGAAAGCTGACAACATCGGGTACGCCCGGCAGAAAGGCTCCCCATTGCCGTGGACTTGCGCTGGCATGCTGAAGAAGCTCCAGGCACCGGTCAGACAGAAGTGAACGATCTTCAGCAGGTGCCTCATCTGTGTTCAGCAGCGGTCGGGTATCAAGATTATCCAGTACGCTGTGAGTCACAAACGTGCCGTTCGCCCGATGGGTTGAAATGTATCCTTCGGCCTGCAATTGCTCATAAACCCGCAGCACCGTATTGCGCGATAGCTCAAGTTCTTCTGCTAAATCGCGCGTCGGTGGCATGCGGGCAGAAGGGTTGAGATTTCCCGTCAGGATCGACTCTGAAATGGCGATATAGAGCCGCTTATGCAGTTTTCCTTCTTCACACTGGGAAAATGCTTGTCTGATCACATCTCCGGCAATTGAACGCATTTGGATCCTATAAATAAAACATTCTGGCTCTCGTTAAAGGTGCCAAACGCTGACAGATTATTCATCGTATTACAAACAAATTGAAATCGATGAGGCATCAACATGAGTAATAACAATCTCCAGCAGCGTCGTCTGAGTGCAACCCCGCGCGGTGTCGGCGTAATGTGTAATTTCTTTGCGATGTCGGCAGAAAACAGCACGCTGACGGACGTTGAAGGAAATAACTATATCGATTTTGCCGCGGGTATAGCGGTGCTGAATACCGGCCATCGGCACCCACGTCTGGTTCAGGCAATGGAACAGCAGTTGAAAGCTTTTACCCATACGGCGTATCAGATTGTGCCTTATGAGAGCTACGTTTCACTGGCTGAAAAAATTAACGCAGCCGCGCCGGTTACCGGCCCGCTCAAAACAGCCTTTTTTTCGACCGGAGCGGAAGCGGTTGAAAACGCGATAAAGATTGCCCGTGCCCATACCGGCCGTCCGGGCGTCATCGCCTTCAGCGGAGCGTTCCATGGTCGCACATACATGACGATGGCTCTGACCGGAAAAGTAGCGCCATACAAAAAAGGTTTTGGTCCATTCCCGGGGTCTGTCTATCACGTTCCTTATCCTTCTCAGCTGCATAACATCTCAACGGCAGATGCGTTGATCGCGATTGAACGCCTGTTTAAAGCTGATATTGATGCAAGCCAGGTGGCAGCCATTATTTTCGAGCCGGTGCAGGGCGAAGGTGGCTTTAATGTCGCCCCGCCGGAGCTTATCGCCGCCATTCGCCATCTGTGCGACGAACATGGCATTGTCATGATTGCCGATGAAGTACAAAGCGGATTTGCCCGTACCGGTAAACTGTTCGCCATGGATCACTATGCGCATCAGCCCGATCTGATGACGATGGCCAAGAGCCTGGCGGGCGGCATGCCGCTGTCAGGCGTAGTGGGTAAAGCCGAAATCATGGATGCCCCATCACCTGGCGGGCTGGGTGGAACCTATGCCGGCAATCCGATGGCGGTGGCGGCGGCACACGCTGTGCTCGACATTATTGAGGATGAAAAGCTTTGCCAACGTGCGGATGCGCTGGGCGAACGATTACGGGTCGCCCTGCTGGACTGCAAAGAGTCGTGTTCGCAACTGGCGCAGGTTCGCGGTCTGGGATCGATGATTGCGGCAGAGTTTTGTGATGCTGAGACCGGCGAACCCTCTGCAGCGACGGCTCAGCGGATCCAGAAAAATGCGCTCGATCAGGGGCTGCTGCTGCTGACCTGCGGGCAATACGGCAACGTAATCCGCTTCCTTTATCCATTGACCATTCCCGATGACCAGTTTGACACAGCGCTGAATATTCTGCGTTCGGTGATAAAAAGCTGATTCGCTGAAGCGCTGTCGTCACCCTCGCCGTAGTATTTAGCTCTCAGGAGCGCCGACGATAGGAATTTATCGTCGGTTTTTTTGTGCCCTAAAACTCATATTCTCTTATTCAGGAGGCTGAATGAAAACGCTGTCATTTTTAAATGATAATAAAGATTCTGCATGGAATATTTTTATTACTCAGGTGGAAAGAGTACTTCCCCATTTAGGTGAACTGCAATACTGGGCTAATACCTTGATGCGCCCTAAACGGGCATTGATTGTGGATATTCCACTCGAAATGGACGATGGCAGCATCAAACATTTTGAAGGCTACCGGGTGCAGCACAACCTGTCGCGGGGACCGGGCAAAGGCGGCGTCAGGTATCACCCGGACGTCACGCTTGAAGAAGTGATGGCGCTTTCCGCATGGATGACGGTGAAGTGTGCCGCACTGAATCTGCCGTTTGGTGGAGCAAAAGGCGGGATCAGGGTTAATCCAGCCTCACTGACCACCAAAGAGCTTGAGCGACTGACGCGACGTTATACCAGTGAAATCGGCCTGATAATTGGTCCTCAGCAGGATATCCCGGCACCCGATGTGGGCACCAATGCCCAGGTTATGGCGTGGATGATGGATACCTACTCGATGAATGTGGGTGCCACTACAACCGGCGTGGTCACCGGCAAGCCGGTTCATCTTGGTGGATCGCTGGGACGGGTTAAGGCCACCGGAAGAGGCGTCTATGTTACCGGGTTAAGGGCTGCCGAACGTCTCGGGATCGAAATCCAGAATACGCGTATTGGTGTTCAGGGATTCGGTAACGTAGGCAGCGTTGCGGCGCAACTGTTTGCCAGTCAAGGCGCGAAAATAATCGCCGTACAGGATCATTCGGCAACGCTGGTTAACGAAAACGGTATTGATGTCGACGCGCTGATTGCGTGGCAGCAGCGGAACGGTGAAATTCGCGGTTTCGGTGCTGCTGGCCAGCTGGATAGTGAGGCATTCTGGAAGCTCAGTTATGAAATTGTCATTCCGGCGGCCTTAGAAGGGCAGATTACCGCCGCGCGAGCAGAGCAACTTTCCTGCCAGCTAATCCTTGAAGGTGCCAATGGGCCGACCGTTCCCCAGGCCGATGACATCCTGCATGAGCGCGGTATTACGGTATTACCTGACGTGATCTGCAACGCGGGTGGCGTGACGGTCAGCTATTTCGAATGGGTGCAGGATTTCTCGAGCTTCTACTGGTCAGAAGAGGAAATCTACCAGAAACTGGACGCAATCATTCTTCGCGCATTTGATGATGTCTGGAAAAAATCAGAACAGCTTGGTGTACCTCTTCGCACCGCCGCCTACGCGATTGCCTGTGAGCGTATTCTCTCTGCCAGAGTGGATCGCGGTATCTACCCCTGACGTTCAGCCCCGGTCCCGGCGGCTTTGCTTCCATCTTACTTTCAGCCCGGTTTTAACCGATTTCTTTTAACAAAAATGTGACATAGTCAATATACATATAACTTATTATGTTTTATAAATTAGCTTTATCGCCCGAGATTACGCCACGAGAGAGAGCGACATATGGAACAGACATCCGAGAAAAATAAGCTTGATAATCAGCCGGAAAGCAAAGAGCAATTCAACCGATCCATTGGTCTGATTTCTAATTTTGCGCTGGGCTTCACCTATCTTTCCCCCTTAACCGCCGTGTATTCCCTGTTTGCTCTCGCCATTACTCTTGCCGGGCCGCCTGCGGTGTGGTGGATCCTTATCGTGGCATGTGGTCAGTTACTGGTCGCACTGGTATTTGGTGAAATCGCGTCACAATATCCAATCACCGGCGGGCTGTATCCGTGGGCGAGACGCCTGTGGGGCAAAAAATTTGCCTGGATTACGGCGTGGATCTATTTATGGGCACTGGTCGTTACCATTACCTCGATCGCTGAGTACACCTCTACCTTTGTCGCCTCGCTCTTTCATTTTGCTCAGTCACCGCTCAACCTGCTGATGACCTCGGTTGTGCTGTTGTTGATGATGATGGGCGTGAACATGTCGGGCACCCGAAATCTTGCTCGCGTGGCTAAAATCGGCTTCTGGTGTGAAATTGTCAGCGTTATCGCGCTGGGAATTTACCTGCTGATCTTCCACCGTTCTCAGCCATTTTCAGTGATATTTGACTCAATGGGCATAATGGCCAAAGACGGCAGCTACACCACGGCCTTCATGTCGGCGTCACTGATGGGATTGTTTATGTTCTTTGGCTTTGAAGCCTGCGGCAACGTGGCGGAGGAGGTCAAAAATCCGGGCAGAAAGATTCCGCTGGCGATGATCCTGAGTATCGTGTTTGGGGCAATCTCAGCGGTCATTTCAGTGATGGGCTATCTGCTGTCATCCCCCGATCTGGCCAGTATTGTCTCTGGCAAAACGGCCGATCCGATTCCGGTGATCCTTAATGAAGCATTGGGCAGCACCGGTGCCACGGTTTTCATTGTGATAGCCATCATCGCGATGTTGTCCTGTATCCTTTCACTGCAGGCTGCATTGAGCCGGCTGATCTTCTCTTTCTCGCGCGACAAAATGCTGCCGGGCAGTGAATGGATGTCTAAAATCTCGAAAAACAGCGTACCGGACAATGCGATGCTGGTTAGCTGCATTCTGCCCGTCATCATTTGCGTATGGGTTTACTTTCAGCCCGATAACCTTTCCCGTATCACCGCGTTCGCGGTTATCGGCATCTATATCTCGTTCCAGCTGGTGGTCCTCGCCGCTTTACGCCAGCGCTTAAAAGGCTGGAAGCCAGCGGGAGAATGGTCACTCGGCTCATGGGGTGTGCTGGTTAACCTGTTCGCCTTGATTTACGGACTCTGCGGGATCTGGCTTCTTGCCCAGCCTGCCGACAGCGCCGATTTTCTTGATCGCTGGACGGTGTTAATTGGCCTGGTGGTGGTGCTGCTCACCGGATTCATCTACATGAGCGTCGCGAATCCCTTTGGCCGTTCGAGCGCACCGGAAAATGATGCTATCGAATACGCCAGCAAACTCCGCGCAAAAGAGGAATTCTGATGGCAGGGACATACAGCTGAAGCGGATGTAAAAATGCCAAAGCCGTCGCGTAATGCGGCGGCTTTTTTCATTCTGGCGGGCAAACAACGGGTTCATTCTGAGGCGTAACGGCCAGGGCTGAAGCGCCTCGCCTCTCGTCTGTCTGATCGGGGTTGGCGGCCGTCCTACTGTCTGTAGAGCACCGCGTGGCCGTTTCGATGAATCGGTTCCTGATGTTCAGCGTTGAACAACTCACCTATGCGCAGCCGCGGATTGGTCGAAAAAATAATACGACCTTCCAGATTCGTCAGTATCACTTTTTGACTGGCGCAGAGAGGCAAAAGTTCTTCTTCTATCCGGCTGACCAGAATATCGAGAGCAGCAACGCCTAACACCCGGCCTTCAACCCGAACCGGAACCGCGGCGGTCAGGGTAAGCGAGGTATTACAGATGTAGTCGACATAGGGCCCGTGTATATACGATTTCCCCTCTGAAATAGGCGTTTTGAACCATTCAAACGTCCGGAAATCCAGCCTTTGCTGGGTGGACTGGTCAAGGTCAAGACTCACCTGTTTCAGGCCGTTGTCTTTTTTATACCACCACTCCAGTACCCAATATTCCTGTACAGAATCGGTGCTCTCAATGTGGCCAGCCACGCCGGTACCTGAGCAGTAAAGGTTCTCATTAAGCGTCTGTTTGATCAGCGGGAGAATGGCCAGTTTAACCGCAGGCTCAAGTAATACTTCGGGGCCATACTTGTTATGACTGGAAAGGCAATGGCCAATCTTCTCAGCTAATAAACCGGTACTTTCGACAGTAGAATTGATGATGTCATCAATTTTTAGGATTAGCGCGCGCAGCTGCTCTGAGTGATTCATTTTCCACATTGCCTATACAGGTTGTTATTCAGAAGGGTAATTCATTTTCTTTTCTAATAAATATTCGGTGAAGGAATCGATAAGTTTCGAAGCGGCCTGCACTGCCGCGTTTTCTGAGTGTGAAGCCAGCGCCTCTGTCAGAACGGCGTACAGCCCTACAACCTCTTTATGAATGCCCGCAGAGCGGTAAAGTACCGCGACCAGTGACGCCCACTCAGCCTGAAGTTGCAGTTCCTGGTTTGCAAGCCTGGCGGATTGTGAACTTGCCGCAATCGCAAGCAGGCAACGCATATCTGCCTGGGTTCGTTGTTCTGGCGTGCTGGCTGCCGCCAGCAATTCGGTAAATTCCAGCAGCCGCTTCATATCCAGTCCGGTCATTCTGCGTGAAGCCAGTCTTGCGCTGTGGCTGATGATAGCGCTGTGCATTTCACCTAAATCAGACAGGTAATCGGTACTTATCCCTCTGAACGGGTTGAGATCTTTGCCTGAGTGCAAAACCTTCTCGCAGACAAAACTGCCACCGTTCCGGCCGCGTACGGTATGGATTAAATTATTCGCCCGCAGGGTATTCAGCGCTTCCCGGATAGTGATGTGCGAAACGCCCATCATTTTTGCCAAATCAGACTCATTCGGCAGCTGTTCATGCGGTTCAAGCAGGCCGGTGACAATGGCATTTGATAGCCGCTGAACGATCTGATCAGAACGACTGGCCTGTCCGATAGGTGCGAAAATAACCGCGTGAGTAATCATAATATTCTCTGAAAGTCCCTTATGCAGGGCGCCATACTTAACATAAAGCCCCAATGCAGGGAAGCAGTTAATACCGCGCTCTTTTCTGACCCGGACCGGAAAAAAACGGTCGCGGTTTGCTGGTTTTTCCTCGCCTCCAGCGGCTGGCGCTACAGACTAAACCCTTTCATCCACATCGGGCGACGGCCGTCGCTGGTGATGTAATCATTTTGTTAAAAATGAGAGGCGCTTCATGTTGTCAGGACTCAGCGATTGAACTGTGGCTCAATAATATATATTACATATTATATTATATGTATTAACAGAGGCGGAGAATGTGATGCAAACCCTACAGCACTTTATCAACGGTCAGTACGTGTCAAATCAGGCGGACGATTTCTTTGCGCTGATCAGCCCGGTTGATGGCGAAACTTATGCGATGTCGCCCAACGGCGGGCAGGCTGAAGTCGCACTCGCTTACGATGCCGCTGAAAAGGCGTTTACTGTCTGGAAAAAATCGACTCCCGCTGAGCGTCAAAAAGCGCTACTCGGTCTGGCGGATGAAATAGAAAGAAACGTAACCCGGCTGGCGGAACTGCAAAGCCAGGAAACCGGGCAGCTCCGGCATTTTATTGAAAAAGAGGAGATCGCCGCATCGTGCGATGCTATTCGCTTTTTTGCCGGCGCGGCACGCTGCCTGGAAGGGAAAGCTGCGGGCGAGTATTCAGCGGGATTTACCTCGGTGATCCGCCGGGAACCGCTTGGCATTGTCGGTCAGGTCACGCCGTGGAATTATCCGTTCATGATGGCGGTATGGAAGATTGCGCCCGCCTTAGCTGCGGGGAATACGGTGGTCTTAAAACCGAGTGATACCACACCGATTAGCACCTTATTGCTGGCTGAATTAGCCGCACCTTTGTTCCCGGCAGGCGCATTCAATGTGGTATTGGGGAAAGCGCAGACCGGCTCGCTGGTGGTATCAAATCCGGTCGCATCGCTGGTTTCGATTACCGGTTCTGTGCGGGCCGGTCTGCAGGTAGCAGCGTCTGCTGCTGCCAATCTCACCAAATCTCATCTTGAACTGGGCGGTAAAGCGCCTGCGATCGTATTTGCCGATGCTGACTTAAACAAAGCGGTTGAGACCATTACCACCGCCGGCTTTTTTAACGCAGGACAGGATTGCACTGCGGCAACCAGAATCCTCGTTGAAGCCTCGGTCTATCAGGATTTTTTACACCAGCTGATTACACAGACGCGCAAAATCAGATTCGGCACCCCTGACGATCGTGAGGCGTTATATGGCGCGTTAAACAGTCAGGGTCAGCTTGAGCAGGTCAAAGGTTTTATTGAACGTCTGCCGTCACACGCCAGGATCGAAATCGGCGGCAAGCCTGGCAAAGGACCCGGTTTTTACTTTGAGCCAACGATTATTTCTGGTCTCAGGCAGCATGATGAGGCGATCCAACATGAAGTCTTTGGCCCGGTAATGACTATCCAGCCTTTTACTGACGAAGCCGATGCGCTTCATAAAGCGAATGATGTGGAATATGGTCTCGCAGCCAGCATCTGGACCAACAGCCATAGCCGGGCACAGCGTTTCAGCATCGACCTCGACTTTGGCACCGTGTGGATAAATAACCATATTCCGTTGTGTGCTGAGATGCCCCACGGCGGATTTAAAAAATCGGGCTATGGCAAGGATTTATCCTCTTATGCGCTCGACGAATACACCCGCGTCAAACACATCATGTGCGACATTAACGATTAGAGGTGAGATATGAAATTTATTAAAATCGCTGTGGTTAGTTTACTTTTCAGCGCATCTGGCGTACTGGCGGAAGAGTCACCTCAATCGGTAGTAAATCACTATATGGCGGCCTGGAATGCCCATAGTGCTTCCCAGGCGTCCCGCTATCTGGCGAGCGATGTGATTTATTATGATGCGGCGACCGGCTCTCCGGTAAAAGGAAAGGAGAGGGCGGAAAAAGAGGTTATTGGTGCATTTATCCAGGCGGTTCCCGATTTGAAATGGAAAATGATCAGCCAGCCGGTTTTCAATAACGATACGATTGCTTTCCAGTGGGAGTTCTCAGGAACCAACGCGGGAGAATGGGCAGGCAGTCCCGCCACTCACAACAAGATAAAGTTTGAGGGTGTCAGCTTTATTAAAGTAAACCAGGGAAAAATTACCTATCAGGGCGACTATTACGACTCAAAAAAATTAGATGCTGAACTTGCATCTTCTTCCAGATAACCCGACGACGCTCCACAGGGTAACGCAGAGCCGATCTTCACTTCACGTGGGTCGGATTCACGATGTGTCTTTCTTTATTGATAAACGCATCGGCGAGATGCCAGAAATGAACATTGAAATATCACAATAAATACGGTGAGCCGGCTTTTGCCGATAATAGCGTGACGGCGTCGGTTCAGAACGCGCTACAGGTCAAAAGACTTCATCAGTGGCCTGTTGAATGGAATGCGTTAACTTCAGGAATTAAAGGTAAAGTATGTCTATCACACGACGTGATTTTCTTAACGGTATCGCTTTGACAGTAGCGGCAGGGTTAACGCCCGTTGAGTTGCTCAGAGCGGCGAGTCAGGACGCGATAACACCGTCTGATCGCTATTACCCGCCCTCACTAATGGGTTTACGAGGAAATCATCCCGGTTCGTTCGAAGGCGCACACGCGCTGGGGCGCGAGCATCAGAAGTTCGACTTCAGTTCGTTGCCAGCAGAAGAAGAGTACGATCTGGTGATTGTAGGCGGAGGGATCAGCGGTCTGGCATCCGCCTGTTTCTGGCAGCAGGTGGCAGGAAAAGATCAAAAGATCCTTATTCTCGACAACCATGACGATTTTGGCGGACATGCAAAGCGTAATGAATTTACCGTCGGCCAGAGCCGGCTGATTGGTTATGGCGGCAGTGAGTCTTTTCAATCGCCAAAACATAACTTCAGTCCTGAAGTGAATAAATTGCTGGCCGACGTCGGGGTTAGCGTTGTTAAAATGAAACAAGCGTTCGACCAGAATTTTTATCCCGATCAGGCGCTTAGCCGTGGCGTTTTCTTTGATAAGAGAAACTTTGGGGAAACGAAAATTGTCAGCGGCGACCCGGGACGCGCCGTCTCAGATGATATCCCTGCTGACAGGCTCAATGGCCGTAAGATCGAAGACTTTATTAATGATTTTCCCTTAAGCGACGCCGATAAAGCCGACTTAATTGAACTTCATGTCAGACCAAAAGACTATCTGGCAGGAATGAGCGTTGAAGAAAAAGTCGCCTGGATGGATAAACACAGTTATCGCGAATTCCTGGCTGAAAAAGTGGGGCTGAGCAAAATGGCCTTACTCTATTTTCAACAGCGCACCAACGATTTCTTTGCCATAGGTATTGAAGGTATCTCCTGCAGCGATGCTCGTGTCTGTGCGTTGCCAGGCATGGAGGCCATGAATCTTCCGGCGCTGGATGAGGAATCATTGGCCGATCTTGAAGAACCCTACACCTATCATTTTCCGGATGGCAATGCGGGCTTAACGCGCTTGCTGGTCAGGCATCTTATCCCTGATGCGTTACCGGGCGAGACAATGGAAGATTCGGTGACCGCCGGGCTCGATTACACCAGCCTGGACAAAAAAGAAAATAATGCCCGCCTGCGACTGAATAGCATCGTTATTAATGCCACAAACAGTGATAACGGCGTGCTGGTAACCTATATCAATAATGGCAGGCTGCATCGTGTACGCGGGCGTAATACGATCATGGCCGGCTATAACATGATGATTCCTTTCCTCGTGCCAGAGACGCCTGAAAAGCAAAAGGACTATCTGAGGATGAACGTCAAAGCGCCGCTGGTGTATACCAACGTCGCGATTCGTAACTGGCGATCGTTTAAAGATTCAGGAATTCATGAGTTCTACTCGCCTGCTGCGCCTTACAGCCGGGTTAAACTTGATTATCCCGTCAGTATGGGTGATTACCACCATCCCCGGAATGCCGATGAACCCATGGTGGTTCATATGGTTTATGTACCGACCTATCCCGGCAGTAATCTCACTGCACGAGAGCAATTTCAACGCGGGCGCGCTTACCTGCTGGGCACCTCATTTGATACTCATGAAGCGATGATTCGGGAGCAGTTACAGGAAATGCTCGGGTCTGTCGGGTTTGACCATCAACGGGATATTGCGGGTATAACGGTTAACCGCTGGGCTCACGGCTATGCCTATTACGCGAGTTCCCTGTTTGATGATATGGAAAAAATGCCAGAGATTATAAAAGAAGCGCGTAAACCCATTGGGCGTATCGCTATCGCCAATTCTGATTCCGACTGGAGCGCCTACGCGCATGCCGCTATCGATCAGGCATGGCGAGCTGTTAATGAACTGGCAACGTTAGGCTAAGGAAAAAATTTTATGTATAAAACTATCCTGACGGGCGCTTTATTTATTTCTGCAAACTGTTTTTCTGCTACATCTGACGGTGAATATCTCTCACGTGTCGCCGACTGTGCTGCCTGCCATACAAAAGAAGGCGGTGAACCTATGGCTGGCGGTAAAAAATTCCATACTCCCCTGGGTGATATTTACTCCACTAATATCACGCCCGACAGTAAAGAGGGCATCGGCTCATACAGTTATGATGAGTTTGAACAGGCAGTGAGACGCGGTATTGCGCCAGGAGGACGCGCGCTGTATCCGGCAATGCCGTATCCTTCTTATTCAAAAATGACCGATGAGGATATTCACCAGCTTTACAGCTATTTTATGCATGACGTGAAACCCTCCGGACAAAAAAATCTCTCGGCGGATATTCCCTGGCTACTGTCGCCACGCTGGCCGCTGCGCATCTGGAACTGGATGTTTACTGACAGACCCGCTAACACGGCGAAGACGGCGGTCGGGCCTGATGCTGAACTTATCCAGCGTGGAAAATATCTGGTCGAAGGTCCAGGCCATTGTGGCGCCTGTCATACGCCCAGAGGCTTTGCTCAGCAGGAAAAAGCGTATGACAGTCGCGATCCTGCCTTTCTCAGTGGTGCGATGATAGATGGCTGGTTTGCACCCTCCCTGAGAAATGGGGCTATTCCGGATGAAGAGCTAAAGGATTTACTTCAGAAGGGCCGGAGTAAGCATTCTGCTATTACAGGGCCTATGGCTGAGGTCGTTACACAGAGTACACAATACCTGACGAATACCGATCTCAATGCGATGACCGCTTATTTATCAGGCCTTAATAATACTGTTGCTCGCGCCGGGCAAAAAGTTTCTGCTCCGCTAGCAACGCATCACCCGGAAAACCGGGCGGGAAAAACCCTCTATTTCCGATATTGCTCTACCTGTCACGGTGTTGAAGGGAAAGGAACCGATTATAATGTTCCTTCGCTGATCAATAATGCCTCAGTTGAAGCGGAGGATCCTGCCAATATTATCCACGTCATCGCTTTTGGCGCAGAGACACCCGTAACCCAGGGGAATATTCCTTACAAAATGCCCGCATACCACGGTCAATTAAACGCTCAGGAGATGCGCGACATTGTCAATTATGTAAGAGGGGAATGGAGCGTTAATCAACAACCGGTTGAACAGAAACAAATAGAGGCGGTGATTAATAAAGGTCATTGATCCGTCATGGGTTGCCCTTAACCGGGAGCACATCATTCCTCATCATTTATTGTCTGTCTGCTACAGACAAACGGCCCGGCTTTACCTGGCATACTAGCTTATCTGCTTTGGGCGTGGCGCGGCTCTTAACCTCACCCGGATATAAGCAATGTGACCAGGCTGCTTAAAAGATGAATCCGGTAGCTATGCCAGCAGGGGAATGCTGAAAGTATCGCGACGTTTTTTATCCGGGCGGCAACGACGGGGAGTCAGCTATCGACGTTCAGGTTAAACTCTTTGCGGCCGGAATAAACCGCGCCAGAGGATCACAGCACGATGGGGCTTAACCTCTGGCGCGGCGGGTATTGCCTGATCAGAACGCTGAATAGTCCACTGGTGTAATGGCATGGCGATCGAGATTTTTACTCAACGCGCGCACGGTACTTTTCATCGGACACAGCGTGCCAACGTCCGTGACCCGGCAATCTGACTGTCGCCACTCTTCACGCAGCAGCGGATGTGCCCGATCAACGGCTTGCAGATGACGCAGATCATCCATACTCTGCGCCTGGAAATAGACGTGCATAAACCGCTCGCCGCTCTTTCTGTCACGCCAGCGTTCAAACACCAGGCTGCTTCCCGGTGGAATGTTGCCGCGCGTATAACCCGGCAGCGTCCAGCTAAAGCCCATTAGCGTTCGCACCATCGCAATGTTGGTATCGTGCGCCACCAGCAGCAGCCAGCGCGTATCCGGCAGGCTATCCGCCGTTTTATTCACCCCTTGCTCTGCACCCTGCAACATGGCGTTAAGCAGGATTGAACCGCGTTTCCGGGCGGTATACAGCACATCATTTCCGAGATCGTAATTCTCCGTCAGCAGCGGCAGGATCGCGGTGATCTGGTCAGACGATGTTATTTTTCCCCACGCCAGCTGGCTGACGGGCAGATTCTCACTCCATCCGAGCCGCAGTGTTTCCACCATGTTGGCCAGCACGCTCAACCCGTCGATCGAGGCCTTTCCGCTTTTACCCTGCTTAATCTGCCACGGTTTCTCAAAAAATGAGCAGTCTGCCCCGGGCAGACATACCGCATTTTTAAGCGCCAGCACGGCAGGCTGCAACGCCTGCTGGCGCGCGCTTAAATCACCCGCTTTTTCCTTTACCGCGGCCAGTTGTGTTGCCGGATCGGTATTGGTAACTGGAAACGCTTCGGTCTGGAACAGCGGGTCGTTTTCACCCGGTACGACGTGAATGGCGACGCCGCAGCCGGGAAATGCGCCGTCCACCAGCGCCTGCGCAGTGGCGCGTGTGCGCTGCAGCGGGCTGGCGCGCACAAAGAGATCCTGCGGCTGCGGGCATCCGGCGGTGAGCAGCCCCAGTTCACGATAATGCTCGCCTTCCCAGCGTCCTTTATTCACCACGGCAGCATAGCCGTGGCCAGTAAGTTCACCATCCTGGGTGCTCCAGCTTGTCCAGGCGCGATGCGTGGCAGCCTCTATATCTTTGCGGTTTCCCGGCGTCGGCGGGCGAATGCCGTGGCGACTCAGTTCGACCACTTTTTCCAGCTGATACTGTGAATCCGCGTGCGCCTGCATGACACCTGACCACAGCGCGCCGACAATCAACAGGCGTGCGGCGGCCTGACGGGTGAGTAGCATCATAATAGCGTCCTTAATGAGATAATTAAGATGAATAGAGGGTGCGGCGTTCACTGGCGTTCAGTCTTGCCACCATCACAGCGGTGATAAAACACAACAGCGCAGACGCCAGACCGGCTGCAACCCAGAACAGCGACAGCGTGTGAAAGTCGTAGATCTTTTTGCCGTTCTCGATCACCGAGGTTTTATCGATGATGATACCGGTCAGAAACTCACCGAATCCTGCCCCGGCATAGCTGACAATGCCGATGGTGCCGAGTGCCGCGCCGGCCGCCTTGCGTGAAGAGATATCGACCGCCAGCAGTCCGCCGAGGAAGCAGGTCAGTGCCCCGATGGTGGCGCCGAAAATTACCATCGAAATGATATCGGTGTAGTAACTGTGTGGTGACCACAGCATCAGGGCAAACCCGCCGGTGTTCAGCAGACTGATGAATCCGGCCATGATGCTGCGGTTACGGGCGAAGAAACGGTCAGACAGGATCCCGGCCAGTATGGTGCCGACAATACCCGCAATCGCATTGACGCCAATGATGGCCGAGGCTTCAACGGTGGTATAGCCCTTGCCCTGTTGCAGAAAAAAGATGCCCCAGGAGTTCACGCCGTAGCGGTCGATATACATAAAGGCTGAGGCCAGCGCCAGCGTCCAGAGCGCCGGATTACGCAGCGCCAGCAGCTGATTTTTCAGGATTGAGCTTTTGGCCTCGTCTTCTTCCATCGGCTCATTACTGATCTGATGGATTGACGGAAAGCCGCAGCTCTGTGGGGAATCGCGCATAAACAGCAGCATCAGCACCACGCCTGCCGCGCCGAGCGCCGCGGTCGAGAGATACCCCATGTGCCAGCCGTAACCGGCAATCACCGCGGCGATCAGCATGTAAGTGATGGCCTCGCCAATATTATGTGCCGTCGACCAGATTGAATAGAACGTGCCGCGCTCTTTGGTGCCGTACCAGCGTGCCAGCGACACCGCGCACGGCCCTACGCCCATCGACTGCGCCCAGCCGTTAATGCCCCAGAAGATCGCCAGCAGCATCGCATTGGTGGTCATGCCCATCATCAGGTTCATGCCCGCGCTGAGTAACAGTCCCAGGCTCATAAAGCGCACCACATGGGCATGATCGGCGAGAAAACCGTTAACCAGCTTGCCGATGGCGTAGCTGAAAAATAGCGCCGAACCAATCATGCCGAGTTCTGAGGGGGAGATACCCAGCTCGACAAGCGCACTTTTGGCGACGGTAAACGAGAGGCGACAGACATAAAACGTCACGTACGCCAGCGTCATGGCAAGAAACGTCTGCCATCTGACAAAGCGAAAGCGTTGTGGATCAAAAGCACCGGCGCTTTGCTCAGGGCTGGTGCGGAAAAAACTGAGTAATCCAGACATCATTTTGTCTCCGATAGGCGGAGGTGCCGCTGATCGCTGTTGATCATCCATGACGGCCAGATCCCTGTTTTTATGTAGAGTACAGAATCAGAAGCCCTGCCTGCCCAGGTTAGCGTAAACTTTGTTTAACCCACTGTTTTAACTGCGGATAGAGCGCGTTACTTGCCAGTAATACCGGGTTGCCGTCGGCCAGGCCGTTCGCCGCCAGGTAGTCATTTGTGGTGCCACCCGCTTCGCGCATCAAAACGATGCCCGGCAAGCCATCCCACGGATTCATATGCGGTTCGTAATAGCCGATCAGCCGTCCGGCCGCCGCCCAGGCGCTCATCAGCGCACCCGACCCATTGCGCACAAACATGCCGCCATGCTGTAACAGCGCCTCGAGGAAGGGCAGGAAATCAGCCGCTGAAACGCGATGTGACGTCCCGACACCCATCACGCCGCCCGCCACATCGCTGGCCGGGTGTGGCGTAATTCGCCGATCGTTCAGCCAGGCACCGTGCCCTTTAAGCGCGTGAAAAAGTTCATGATGGTTAGGGTCATAAACCACGCCGATCACCGGTTCGCCATCGACTACAATCGCCAGTGACAGACACCAGGTATGCAGGCCGTTGAGAAAACAGCTGGTCCCGTCGATCGGATCCACCACCCACAGCACCCGGCTGTTGCGAGCAGCCGTGCCGCTCTCTTCACCTAAAAACCCATCATCAGGAAATGCCTCGGCAATCCGCTGCTTAACGAAGGCTTCCACCTCGCGATCGGCGCGGCTTACCACGTCCTGCAGGTCAGTGCCTTTGTGGTCGGTCTGCAACTTTTCACGCTGCTGGTAGAACTCATCAGCCAGCTTTCCCCCTGACTCAGCAACACTGCAGGCGAAGCGGTAGCGCGCCAAAAGCGAATCATCTTCATGGGTAGCCATAACATCTCCTTAATGAAAATGCACACGTGTGCATTTCGTAGCAAAAAATTAGCCCCGCAGGGCAGAAAGGAGTGTGGCGATTCTGCGGAGAATAATCTGTGATTCACTCCGCATAAAATTAATTTTCCATTACGCGCTATTACGAACTATTAATTTCACCGGGACGGCGCGATGTCGGGAGGGCAGATCAAACCGGGCGATGCGCGTCACCTGCAGATCGACCGCCTGCTGCGCCAGCCCCTCGGTATCCTGCTGAACGGTGGTGAGATTGTAAGGATCCCAGCCAGCCTGCGGAATATCATCAAAGCCGATGACCGCCGGAAGGGGAGTCTCACTGCCGAGCGATCGCAGGCCGTCCATCGCGCCCAATGCCAGCATGTCAGTGGCGCATAACAGCGCCTGACAGTGGCTAAGCTCAATCGATGCCGCACGACCGGCAGCGTATCCGCCGCCAGTAATAAAGCGCGCTGAAACGGATAAATCGGGAGTCAGCGAAGTTAGCGCCGAATAACGCTCGCTGGTGCTGAAATTCGAGAGATCTTCGCCAATAAAGCCAATATTACTCCATCCCTTCTGGCGACAATAATCGACCATCAGCTGCATGCCCTGCTGATTATCACTGGCGACACGATCGCAGCCGGCTAAATCCGCATGACGATTGATCAGGGTGACCGGAATTTTACGCTCCAGATACTCCTCCGCCAGCAAAAGAGGCGGTGCGCCAGAGGTAATGATGACGCCGGCAACATGATAACTCAGTAGCTGTTTAAGTGACGGGGCGAGCTGGTCAGGATCATCGGCGTTCATCAACAGCGGCATAAAGCCGTGTACCGCCAGTTGATTCACCAGCGGGGAGAGCAGTTTGCTGCGGAAAGGGTTATCGAAACCGGCGGTGATGATGCCAATGAAATTACTGCTGCCGGTGTTCATGGTTCGGGCGATGATATTGACCTGATAGCCCAGTTGCTCAGCCGCATGCATGACTTTGGCGCGCGTCTTTTCGGCAACCGACGCGCCCGGTGTAAAGGTTCTCGATACCGCCGAGCGAGAGACGCCCGCCAGCCGCGCGACATCCTCTGCCTTGACCCAGTTTTTCCCTTTTACCTTCATCCGTTCTCTTACCCTGTCAATGTGCCCTGAATGCCTGCGCCGCTAAATGGGCTCTGAATGGATTAACCCTGGAAACAGCCGCTAAATCAATGTCGCCAGGCGCTTATAACCTTGCTGCAGGCTGGGGGGATCAGGGCCATGAGCAGTGTAGTGGCGACACAAGCAGGATGTTGCCTGGCGCAATAATTAGCATTGATGCCGCGACAAATCCACATCCCCGCCTGCTGCGGGGGTGCCCTGATGGAAAATCAGCTGCCAGCGATCGCTGTCACCGCGTACCCAGCAGGAACAACGCAGGGCAGCGAGCCTGTTCTGCGGATTGACGGTGCGGTAATTCACAATGACAGCGTCTGCTGCCAGGCGGATAAGTGAAAAATCACTGCTGACAATTACCGGCACCTCTACCGGCACATCTGCTTCGCCTGTCAGCGACGCTATCGTTTCCACCCGATCCACCATAACACCTGAGCGGGTAATTTCTCTGAATTCAGGATGGAGTATCTGTTCAAGCCATTCCCGGTCATTTCGTCTGGCAGCATGCAGGCTGCATTCCAGCGCCTTTAACTCTTCCAGCAGCGTTTCGCTCATCTGATTACCTGTTCCTGATGACAAAAAATTACCCTGACTCCCGAAAACACCGCTATACGACATGCTTGCGGTTCAGTTATGTTACTGATGACCCTCCCTTTTCCGCAGGACATCACGCATGAACGACTCAGTGCTTCTGAAAGCGTTTGTCGCAATAGCCACAATTATTTTGCTCTGGCTGGAGTTCAGGCCGCAGCAAAGAAAAATCAATCCCAACCCGACGATCGCTGCGGCTGATGCCAGCGAACGCCATGCCTGGCGTTTTACCCGATGGGGCAGCCGGATTGTGCAGATTATCTTAGGGATATATCTGCTGTGGATCACCATCAAATACCTGATCACCTGACCCGCGTTTTAGATCCGTGCGCTGCTTTTCTACGCTCAGGTGATCCATAAATCGATCACCACGCAACCACTTTGCCAAAGCGGTCTAAGAACTGCAGGCCGGGTTTGCCGAGTCTTGAGACGAGAGTATTGACGATGTCCGGAACGGTTTCTTCAAGACTGAATGCGGCATTGTCTCCTCCCAGTTCCGTTCGAATCCAGCCGGGTGCCAGCAGCAGCAAAGATCGAGCCGGATGCACTTCAGCTGCGCGGGCTGCATAGCTCCGCATGTACTGATTCAACGCGGCTTTGGTACCGCGATAGACCTCTTTCCCGCCTTTGGTGTTATTAGCAATACTGCCCTGACCAGACGACATAATGCCGATCAGGCCCTGGGCGGTTACCCGATCCTGCAGCGCCTCAATGGTGCGCATTGGCGACAGTGCGTTGGTTATCATCAGCTGGGCGAATTCTTCGCTACTCACCTCAGCGATAGTGTCATCCTGATTGCGATTGGCGCTGCCGGCATTGATAAACAACATATCGAAATGCTTATCCGCCAGCCGGGTATGTAAATCAGCCAGCTGAGTCCGATCGGTTATATCCAGCTGCTCGATTGTCAGCCGGTGCGGATAGTGCTCAGACAGATTATCGAGCGCAGGGGAGCGGGCGGCTCGGATGGTGGCCGTGACCTGCCAGTCACGTCGGAGGAATTCTTCAGCCATCGCCAGGCCGATGCCTCGTGAAGCGCCAATCAGCAGGATATGTGGTGTCGCAGACGGCAACGTTGTGTCAGCCATAGTAATCACTCCGGATTTGATGAACCAAACCTGAGCTTACCGACATTTAAGGATTGCACCAGACGCGTAGTATGCAACACTCGGTTGCATCAAATGCAAACTGGCGGGGTCACTGAAATGCAGGATATCGATCTGAATTTGCTAAAGGCGCTGGATGCGTTGCTGGCCGAGCGCAGCGTCACGCATGCGGCCCAGCGGATGGGCCTGAGCGTCTCGGCAATGAGCCGCAATCTGACCCGATTGCGCGCTGTCACCGGCGATCGGTTGCTGGTCCAGGCGGGACGTCAGTTAGTGCTGACTCCGTATGCCGAGGGACTGACTGAGCGGGTAGCGGAGATCGCCCGCAGCGCTTACGCCATCCTGCAACCGACCCGGCAGGCGTTAGATCTCGCCACGCTTGAGCGCAGCTTTACCCTCAAGGCCAACGAAGGATTTATCGATCTGATCGCCGATTCACTGATTCATCAATTGCTGAAGACGGCCCCGCGGGTCCGCCTGCATTTTGTCACCAAAAGCGACAAAGATGCCCGGCCGTTACGCGAGGGAGCGGTTGATCTGGAGATTGGCGTGCTGGGTACCGATGCACCTGAACTGATGACCCGCACCTTATTCACCGATCGCTTTGTGGGCATCTGTCGCAGCCAACATCCGCTGCTTCAGGCACCCGGCGTAACGGCTGAACGTTATGCCAGTTATCCGCACGTGGTGGTATCAAGGGAAAATAAAATCTATGGTCCGGTAGATGCTGCGCTGGCGGGCGAGGGCTTACAGCGCCAGATCCTGATGGTTGTTCCCGGCTTCGCCAACGCCATTAACATCGTACGCCAGACCGATCTTATCGGACTGGTCCCTTTATCGGCGCTGGGATGGTTGCCCGCCAGTCCACAGCGCGCCGGGCTGGCCGAATTTGCATTACCGGTGGTCACGCCCGCCATCAAAATCTCAGCTATCTGGCATCCCCGGCTGCACGCCGACCCGGCGCATCGCTGGTTGCGTGAAACCCTTGTCTCACTATGCCAGCGCAAAGCTGGCGAATAACGGGGTCAGCCAGGGTATTCAGCGACGGGAGGGAAACAGTGGAGCAGGTTTACGGCGCTACACCGGTTGCGCGATGAGGGATTCAAACCGACCAGGATGCACTCCACCGCCTCGACTATCCGTCACGATGATAAGTGTCAGTCCGCTGAGGGCGTGTTCCCGACATCCCTTCAGCGGTCACCGCAGCGTGACGGGTTCCCGGCACGGCGATAGCGGAATGACCGCTGGCATGGATCGCAAGCGGTGAGCAAACCGAGCAGGTCATCATCGATATGCTCAGTGAAACGCGGTCTGACGGTTACCACCTCGGTGAAACAGAGCCCGATGCAATGAGCCTTATCAACCTGTTTTGCGGCACGCCGCCAGCATATCGTCGGCGGCGACGTACTCGCGCGTCTGTACGCCGGTGATCCCCAACAGGGTAGAAAACAGGTTGTCCTGAGAGTAGGCGTGCGCTGTCGCCTGCTGGCTCAGGCAGTGCCGGTCCACCGCGTAACGCTGCTGGAAGTCAGGCGACAGCCAGATCAGCATCGGCACCCGGGTCTGCACGGCAGGCGCAATCGCATAGGGCAGGCCGTGCAGGTAGACTCCGTTTTCGCCCAGCGACTCGCCGTGATCAGAGAGATACACCAGGCTGGTGGTGAACCGATCCTGATGCGCCTTCAGCAACTCAATCGCTTTATCGACGATATAGTCAGCGTACAAAATGGTGTTGTCATAGGTGTTGACCAGCTGCTGCTGCGAGCACTCCTGAATCTGTTTGGTTTCACAGGTCGGGGTGAATTTGCGAAACGCCGGCGGATAACGGTGACTGTAAGTCGGCCCGTGACTGCCGATGGTATGCAGGACGATTACGCCATTGCCCTGCAGCTTTTCGATATACGCTTCCAGCCCATGAAAAAGCACCTCATCGTAACACTCACCTTTAATGCACATGCCGGGCAGGTTCAGGGCATTTACATCCTGATTCGGAACCCGGTCGCAGGCGCCCTTACATCCCGCATCGTTTTCGTGCCATAAAACGCTCAGGCCCGCCCGCTGGATAATATCCAGCACTCCTTCCTGATGGCTGGCCAGCGCATCATCATAATGTGCGCGCGGCATGTTCGAAAACATGCAGGGGACCGAAACCGCCGTTGAGGTGCCGCACGAGGTGAAGTCAGGAAAATAGACCACCTCATCGTCAGCCAGCAGCGGATTGGTCGGCCGCCCATAACCGCCCAGCGAAAAGTTTGCGGCGCGTGAGGTTTCGCCCACCACCAGAATCGTCAGATTGCGCTTCGGACCGTCCAGCATCTGCGGAAGCTGATGCGCATCTTCGCCTATTTTCACCAGCGGCAGGTCAGCCTGATGATGATGTCGATAGTATGAGAGCGAGGCAGCGATGAAATTCGCCGGACTCAGGGCCTTGACCAGCTCATGATTATTGCGGATCAGCGAAGCGTAATCTTTGTAGAACAGCATCGCCACCAGCGCGATCATCACCAGCGAAGCTGCGACG
>Ga0308156_1000725_pt1 | contig 54358 bp, 47 predicted proteins | sample PhyAR2_FD_201041 | JGI IMG/M metagenome (GOLD analysis project Ga0308156, IMG submission 201041) | Phyllosphere microbial communities from UC Gill Tract Community Farm, Albany, California, United States - DLSL A.R2 | ecosystem: Host-associated > Plants > Phyllosphere > Unclassified | place: USA... | reverse complement strand
ACGCCCTGCGCCGCCGGCCACGGGTACTTGCAGCTCGCGTCGAGCGATGCCCGCGTCAGGTTGAGCCCGTACGGACGGTCGTCGTGCGGGGCGTCCCCGTAGACCTTCGGCTCGAGCCGGGTGAGCAGTCGCAGTGTCTGCGCGTTGCCCTCGAACCCACCGATGCCGGCTGCCCAGGCGTTGACCGCGGTCTCGCCGTTGTGCCCGAACGGCGGGTGGCCGATGTCGTGGGCGAGGCACGCGGTGTCGACGACGTCCGGGTCGAGCCCGAGCGAGTCGGCGAGCTCCCGGCCGACCTGCGCCACCTCGAGCGAGTGCGTCAGGCGGTTCCGGGCGAAGTCGAGCCCGGTCGTCGGGCTGAGCACCTGGGTCTTGGCGGCGAGGCGACGGAGCGCACTGGAGTGCAACAGGCGCGCACGGTCACGCGCGAAGTCGGACCGACGGCTGCTGTGGGTCTCGGGCAGCCAGCGCTCGGCGTCGGCGGGCCCGTACGAGGCGGTGGCGCTCATCCGCCGCTGTGGTGCAGCTCGGCGGCGGCGAGCACCTTGCGGAACTCGGCGTCGACGTCGCGCGACTCGAGCCAGCGGTCCGGCAGCGCCGTCCGCTTCGCGTGCCCCGCACGGCCGCGGGGTCCCTCGACGTCGGCGCCCGGGTACGGGGCCGACCGGTCGAGCTGCCCGAGCAGGTCGTCGATCTCCTGCAGGCTCGACGCCATCGACAGGGCCGACCGGACGTCACCGCCGATCGGGTACCCCTTGAAGTACCAGGACACGTGCTTGCGGGCGTCGCGGCACCCGTGCTCCTCGGACCCGAAGAACTCGACGAGCAGCTCGGTGTGCCGACGGAAGGCGGTCGCGACGTCGCCGAGGGACGGCATCGCGCGGACGTCCTCGCCGCGGAACGCCGCCGCGAGGTCGCCGAAGAGCCACGGTCGACCGAGGCACCCGCGTCCGACGACCACGCCGTCGCACCCGGTCTCGTCGACCATCCGCAGCGCGTCGGCCGCGGACCAGATGTCACCGTTGCCGAGCACCGGGATGTCGGTGACGGTCTCCTTCAGGGTCGCGATCGCCGACCAGTCCGCGTGGCCCGAGTAGTGCTCGTTGGCCGTGCGGGCGTGCAGCGAGATCGCGGCGACACCGGCGTCACGGGCGATCCGTGCGGCGTCGAGGTACGTCAGGTGGTCGGCGTCGATGCCCTTGCGCATCTTCACCGTCACCGGAACGTCGCCCGCGGCCCGGACCGTCTTCTCGACGAGGTCACGGAACAGGTCGAGCTTCCACGGCAGCGCCGCTCCCCCGCCCTTCCGCGTGACCTTCGGGACCGGGCACCCGAAGTTGAGGTCGATGTGGTCCGCGCGGTCCTCGCCGACCAGGATGGTCGCCGCCTCGGCCACGGTGTTCGGCTCGACGCCGTACAGCTGGATGGAGCGAGGTGTCTCCGACTCGTGGTGCTGGATCAGCTGCATCGACACCGGGGTGCGTTCGACCAGCGCCCGCGAGGTGATCATCTCGCACACGTAGAGACCGGCGCCGTACTCGCGGCAGAGCCGGCGGTAGGCCATGTTCGTGATGCCCGCCATCGGCGCGAGCACGACCGGCGCCTCGACCTCGATGGGGCCGATGCGCAGGGGCTTCGGGACTGTCTGGGTGATCGTCATACCGGTTCCATCCTCCCACGTCGTCGCGCGACGGTAGCGTTCTCCACATGTCCGACACCGCGATCGCCCGCTTCGAAACCGACGCCGCCGCTCGCGGCCTGCAGGTCGAGGTGGTCGAACGGCCCGCTGCCGGGTCCCTGGCCGAGGCCGCGGCACTGCTCGGCATCGAGCCGGGCGACGTCGTCAAGACCCTCGTGGTCAAGCGGCACGACGGTGGCTTCCTGCTCGCACTGGTCCCCGGCGGCCGCAGCATCGCGTGGAAGAAGCTGCGCACGGTCGTCGGTGTCAACAAGCTGTCGATGCCCGACGCGGCCACCGCGCTCGAGGCGTCCGGCTACGAGCGCGGCACCATCACGCCGATCGGTGCGACCGGCGACCTGCCGGTGGTCGCCGACGAGCGGGTGCTCGGACGACGGATCGCCCTCGGCGCCGGCCGTCACGGAGCGAGCGCCTTCGTCGACGGCCACGCACTGGTCGCCGCCTACGGCGCGACCGTCGCCGACATCACGGACGAGGAGCCGGTCCGCTAGCACGGGCTCAGTCCGGGACCTCGGTCCAGTCCCCCTCCGCTCCGGGGACGAAGCAGACGTCCCCCTCGCAGACCGGCGCACCACTGGGCGTGACGAGCGTGAGCAGGGCGGGTCGCGCCTCCGTACCGTCGGACGGGAGGCGCGGCTCGGCCGGGTCGACCAGCCCGACGTCCGTCACCGGGTCACCGCCGCGTCCGCTGCCGCGTCGTCCGCGGCACGCTGCTGCTGCTCGGCGACCTCCTCGGGCGTGCTGTCCCGCAGCGTGACGACCTGGCGGAGCACCTGCTCGAACGCGGCCGGGTCCTGTGCCCCGCTGACGCCGTACTTGCCGTCGATGACGAAGAACGGCACACCGTTGATGCCGAAGGCCTGCGCCTGCTCCTGGTCGGCGCGCACCGCGGCGAGCTGGGCGTCGTCGCGGAGCGTCGCGAGGACCTCGTCGCGGTCGAGGCCGACCTCGGCCGCGAGGTCGGCGAGCGACTCGTCCTGCCCGACGTGCTCGCCGCGCTCGAAGTAGGCGGTGAACAGGCGCTCGACCATGTCGAGCTGCTTGCCGTGCTGCTTGGCGAGGTGGATCACCTGGTGCGCCTTGACGGTGTTGGTGTGCCGGAGGGCGTCGTAGTCGTAGTGCAGGTCCACCGAGGCCGCGATGCCGGCGACCTGGTCGATCATCTGCTGGGCCTGCTCGACGGGCAGCCCCTTGTGCTGCGAGAGGAACTCGGCCTCGGAGCCCTCGAAGTCGACCGGTGTGTCCGGGCTCAGCTCGAAGGAGTGGTACTCGACCTCGACCGGTCGCGCCTCGGGGGACGCGGCGAAGGCGGCGACGCCGGCCTCGAACTTCCGCTTGCCGATGTAGCACCAGGGACACGCGATGTCGGACCAGACATCGACCTTCACAGAGTCGTTCACACGGGGTCCAATCCGTGCCGCGGCGATCGTATTCCGAGCGCCGTGTGCCGGGCGCCGTGTGCCGGGCGTCGGGCGTCGGCCGCCGGGCGCCGGGCGCCGGACCCCCGGCGTCGAACCAGGAAACCGACACCGAACCGGGCGCGTGCCCTGGTTCGGTGTCGGTTCCGTGGTTCGATCCCGCGCGCCGCCGCCGCCGGGAGCGCGGGGCGCGCAGGGCGCGGGGCGCGCTACGCGCCGAGCAGGCGCTGCGCCAGGTAGCCCTGCAGCTGGTCGAGCGAGACGCGCTCCTGCGACATCGTGTCGCGCTCGCGGACCGTCACGGCCTTGTCCTCGAGGGTGTCGAAGTCCACCGTGATGCAGAACGGCGTGCCGATCTCGTCGTGGCGACGGTAGCGACGACCGATCGCACCGGCGTCGTCGAAGTCGACGTTCCAGGTCTTGCGCAGGTCGTCGGCGAGGCCGCGGGCGACCGGCGAGAGCTGCTCGTTGCGGGACAGCGGCAGCACCGCGGCCTTGACCGGCGACAGGCGCGGGTCGAGGCGCAGGACCGTGCGCTTGTCCACGCCGCCCTTCGCGTTCGGGGCCTCGTCCTCGTGGTACGCGTCGAGCAGGAAGGCCATCAGCGCACGCGTCAGACCGAACGACGGCTCGATGACGTACGGCACGTACTTCTCGTTGGCGGCCTGGTCGAAGAACCGGAGGTCCTTGCCCGACGACTCGATGTGGTTGTTGAGGTCGAAGTCGGTGCGGTTCGCGACGCCCATGAGCTCGCCCCACTCCGACCCGGCGAACCCGAAGCGGTACTCGATGTCGGCGGTGGCGTCGGAGTAGTGCGCCCGCTCGCCGTCCGGCACGTCGAACCGGCGGAGGTTCTCCGGGTCGATGCCGAGGTCGGTGAAGAACGCGACCGCGTCGGCGATCCACTGCTCGTAGTGCGTGTCGACGTCGGCCGGCGGCACGAAGTACTCGATCTCCATCTGCTCGAACTCGCGCGTGCGGAAGATGAAGTTGCCGGGCGTGATCTCGTTGCGGAACGCCTTGCCGACCTGACCGATGCCGAACGGGGGCTTCATGCGGCTGGTGGTGACGACCTGCGCGAAGTCGACGAAGATGCCCTGCGCCGTCTCCGGGCGGAGGAAGTTCAGGCCCTCCTCGGACTCGACCGGCCCGAGGTAGGTCTTGAGCATGCCGGAGAACTCGCGGGGCTCGGTCCACTCGCCACGGGTGCCGCAGTTCGGGCACGGCACCTCGGCCATGCCACCCTCGGGCGCGCGGCCCTTCTTCGCCTCGAACGCCTCGAGCAGGTGGTCCTCGCGGAAGCGGTGGTGGCAGTGCAGGCACTCGACGAGCGGGTCGGTGAAGGTCGCGACGTGCCCGGAGGCCTCCCACACCTTGCGGGGCAGGATGACGGCGGAGTCCAGACCCACCATGTCGCCACGGCCGCGGACGAACCGCTGCCACCACTGGCGCTTGATGTTCTCCTTGAGCTCGACGCCGAGGGGCCCGTAGTCCCACGCGGAGCGGGATCCGCCGTAGATCTCCCCCGACTGGAACACGAAGCCGCGGCCCTTGGCCAGGGCGATGACGCTGTCGAGACGGGAGGACGGTGCCAAGAGGGACTCCTGTGGTCGCCGGACTGGGTGCCCGGTGCGGGAACGGTACCGGGCAAGCGTACCGGCACGGTCGCGAGCGGACCGCACGGCAGCCCGGCTGCCCGGTTGCCCGCACGCGGCTCAGCCCGCCGGTCGGAAGCCGGTCGTGCCGGTCAGGACCGCGACGACACGGTCGACGTCGGCGTCGTCGTTCCACAGGTGGAAGGCGAGCCGGAGCCGACCCGCGCGGCCGCTGGCGGTCACGCCCGCCGCGGCGAGCGCGCGGAGCGCCGAGCCGTCGGTGTCCGGGAACGTCGTGATCGCCTGCCCGCTCGCTGCCGTCCCCAGGGCGGAGGCGAGCCGGTCCGTGAGACCGGTGGCGTGCCTCCAGGCCGAGGACGCGTCGACCGACGCGAGGTGCCGCAGGGCGGCGACCGCACCGGGCCACGCCTGCCAGGCCGGGGAGACGTCGAAGCGCCGGGCATCGCCGGCGAGCCGCATGTCCGGGCCGTAGCACGACGACCAGACGTCCTCGCCCGCGTACCACCCGGCCTGCACCGGCCGGAGCCCCGCGAGCGCCCGGTCGGAGAACGTCGCGAACGCGACCCCGCGCGGCGCACACAGCCACTTGTAGGCGTGGGTGACGGTGACGTCGAACGGCGCGGCCGACACGGGCAGGACACCGGCCGCCTGCGTGAGGTCGCACAGCGTCAGCGCGCCGACCGACCGCGCGGCGCCGAGGACCGGCGCGGGGTCCGTGACCGCTCCGGTGGCGGACTGCACCGCCGACCACGCGACCAGGGCGGTCCTCGGTCCGACCGACTCGGCGAGACGGGCCAGCGGGACGCTGCGCACCGTGACGCCGCGGTGCGCCTGCGCGAGGAATGGGAACACGACCGAGCTGAAGTCGCCGTCGGGGACGACGACCTCGGCCCCGTCCGGCAGCGATGCCGCGACGACCGCCACCATCGCCGAGGTCTGCGAGCCCGTCGCCACGCGGGCCGGCTCGACGCCGACGATGCCCGCGAAGAGCGCGCGACCCTCCTCGACCAGGGCGCCGTAGGCCGCCGGCGACGACTCGGCGCGGGCCCACGCGTCGAGGTCGGCGCGCTGCGCCGCGAGCGTGGCGTGGGTGGGGAGGCCGGCGGTGCACGCCGCGAGGTAGCCCGAGCCGTCGACGAAGGAGTCCATGCCCCCAGCGTCGGCCGCGCCGCTCCATCACGCCAGACCAGCTTCCTTCGAGGGGTCATAACATCGTGTTGTGGAGACGATCGAACCCCAGCTGCTCCGGGTCCTGCTCGCCGTGCGTGACGCCGGGTCGATCAGTCGCGCCGCCGTCGTCCTCGGGTACAGCCAGCCGGCCGTCAGCCAGCTCCTGGCCCGGGCCGAGCAGCGGCTCGGCCACGACCTGGTCCTCCGCGGCGGGCGCGGCGCGACGCTCACCGAGTCCGGGCGCGTGCTCGCCGACCACGCACTGCACGTCGACGCCGCCCTCGCCGCGGCCCGCGAGGAGCTCGACGCCGTCGGCGGGCTCGCCCGTGGCCGCGTGCGCTTCGCGGGGTTCCCGAGCGCGTCGTCGACCCTCGTCCCGCCCGTGCTCGCCGCGATGGCCGCCACCAGCCCCGGTGTGCACACCTCGTACGTCGAGGCAGAACCGCCCGAGGCGATCGACCTGGTCCGCCGTGGCGAGGTCGACGTCGCCCTGACGTTCTCGCACGCGCTGCAGGAGGAGTCCGCCGACGACCCGACGCTCACGACCGAGGTCCTCGGGCGCGACCCCCTCGCCCTCGTGACCCCCGCCGGGGTCGCGGCGCCGGTGGCCGACCTCGCCGCCTTCCGTTCGGCACGGTGGATCGGTGGCTGTCCGCGCTGCCGCGGGCACCTCCTCGCCTCGTGTGCGGCGTCGGGCTTCACCCCGGACATCGTCCTCGAGACCGACAACGCGGCGGCGGTCGTCGGGCTGGTCGCGGCCGGCCTCGGCGTCGCGCTCCTCCCCCGGCTCGCCCTGACCACGACCGTGGTGCCGCCCGGGGTCGAGGCCACACCGGCGAGCGACGAGCTCGCCCGGCGGGTGGAGGTCGTCGTGGCACGGGGTGCCGGCCGGGTGCCGAGCGTCCGTGCGGCACTCGACGCCGTGCGCGGCGCGGCGCACCTGCTCGGCTGACGCGCCGGGTCCGGCCGGGAGGCGCGGCGTTCGCGGCCCCGTCGGCTCGCCTCAGGCGGTGGGCGCGTCCACCGCTCCGCCGTAGCGTCGGTCGCGGCGCGCGTACTCCTCGACCGCTCCCCACAGGTCGGTGCGCCGGAAGTCCGGCCAGAGCCGGTCGAGGAAGACCATCTCGGCGTACGCCGCCTGCCACAGCATGAAGTTGGACGTGCGCTGCTCGCCCGAGCTCCGGAGGAACAGGTCCACGTCGGGCAGCTCGGGCACGTACAGCCGCTTCGCCAGGGCCTTCTCCGTCACCTGGCTCGGCTTGAGGCGTCCCGCGGCGACGTCCTCGGCCATGTCCCGCACGGCGTCGACGATCTCGTTCCGGCCGCCGTAGTTGACGCACATCGTCAACGTGCACACGTCGTTGTCGGCGGTCAGGCGCTCCGCAGTCTGCAGCTCGTCGATGACGCTCCGCCAGAGTCGCGGCCGCCGTCCGGCCCACCGAACCCGCACGCCCCACGCGTGCAGCTGGTCACGGCGGCGGTGGATGACGTCGCGGTTGAAGCCCATGAGGAAGCGGACCTCCTCCGGGGACCGCTTCCAGTTCTCCGTCGAGAACGCGTACGCCGACACGTGCTTGACCCCGATCTGGATCGCGCCGGCAACGACGTCCAGGAGCGATGCCTCGCCGGCCTTGTGCCCCTCGACACGGGTGAGCCCGCGCTGGTTCGCCCACCGCCCGTTGCCGTCCATGACGATCGCGACGTGCTCCGGCACGAACTGCGCCGGGATCGCGGGCGGCTGCTCCCCCGTCCAGTCGACGGGCTGCAGCACCTGGGGCTCGGCGGACCGGCGTGGGCTCATGCAGGGGTTCCTTCGTGGTCGAGCGGGACGGGCACCGCGGGTGCCGGTGTGGCGGCCACCGCTGCCGCGACCCCACCCGGGGCCGGTGCGACCGGAGCCGGGTGTTCGCTGCGGTCGACGTGCGGCAGTGACCGGAGCGATCGTTCCAGGTGCCACTGGGCGTAGGCCGCCACCACGCCGGACGCCCGGGAGCGCGTGCGCTCGTCGGTGGCGTCGACGGAGGCCCAGTCCCCCGCCAGCAGGGCGCCGAGCAACCCGAGCGTGGCGGTGTCGAGCCGTGGCGTCCCGGGCGGCGCCGCCCGGTCGGCCACGACGCCGCCGAGCTGCACGACGAACGCGGTGTGCGGGCCGGGCTCACCGGTCACGGCGCAGTCGCCGAACGAGGGGGCCCACCCCGCGATGCTCATCGCCCGCAGCAGGTACGAGTCGAGGGTCGCGCTGACCACGTGCTCCCGCCGCGACAGCGAGCGGAGCGCGCCGACGAGCAGCAGGTACTGCTGGAGGCCGGCGTCCGCCTCACTCAGCCGGTCGGCGGTCTCGACCATCGCACTGGCGGCCGTGTAGGCGCCGTAGTCGGCGACGATCTGGGCACCGTACGACCCGAGGCTCTCGGCCTGGGTGACGATGTCGAGCGAACGGCCCTCGTAGAACTGGGCGTCGACGACCATGAAGGGCTCGAGGCGCGACCCGAACTTCGACGCCGTGCGACGCACACCCTTGGCGACCGCGCGGATCTTGCCGTGCTGCCGAGAGAGCATCGTGACGATGCGGTCCGCTTCACCGAGCTTGTGGGTGCGCAGCACGACGCACTCGTCCCGGTACAGCGGCATGCCTCCAGTATCCCCCGCGCCGCCGACAGCTCGCGCCGGGCCGCCGCCGCGCCGACCCGCGCCGTCCCCGTCCCCGTCCCCGTCCCCGTCACGCCGTCCCTGTCCCCGTCCCGCTGTCCCTGTCCCCTCACGCCGTCCCTGTCCCCGTCACGCCGTCCCTGAACGGGCAGGACACGCCGTCGGCGTGGCGCCGGGCGGGCACGACACGCCGCAGGAGGGCGCCGAGTGTGCCGGATGGTGCCCGCTCGACGAACGCGGGCGGGCCGAGCCGGGCGGGCGGGCGGGCCGAGCCGGGCGGGCGGGCGGGCGGGCGGGCCGAGCCGGGCGGGCCGAGCCGGGCGGGCCGAGCCGGGCGGGCGGACGCACGGGAGGCGCGGTGCGGGTCGGACCCGCACCGCGCCTCCCGTCCGTGCAGCGGCCTAGGCCGTCACCAGCTCCGGCGCGCCGGACGCGGCACCGGCGCGCACCGCGCGGTTCACCGCGGAGACGATCGCCTTGAGCGACGCCGTCGCGATGTCGGCGTCGATCCCGACACCCCACAGGCGCGTGCCGTCGACGTCGAGCTCGACGTACGACGCGGCCTTGGCGTCACCCGAGGCGCTCATCGTGTGCTCGGAGTAGTCGTACAGCGTGACGTCGACGCCCTGGTCGCGCATGACCGTCAGGAACGCGTCGATCGGACCGGTGCCGACGGCCTCGGCCGTGGTGCTACCCTCGTCGACCCGCATCGCGACCGACAGGTTCGTCGTGCCGTCGAAGTCGCTCGACGTCGCCGTCTTCGTGATCTCGTACCGGCCCCACTTGTCGGACTCGTCGTCCGCCGGCAGGTACTCGTCGCGGAACAGGTCCCAGATGCGCTCGGACGAGAACTCGCCGCCCTCGGTGTCGGTGCGCTGCTGCACGACGCCGGAGAACTCGATCTGCAGCTTGCGGGGCAGGTCGATGGCGTGGTCGGTCTTGAGCAGGTACGCGACGCCGCCCTTGCCCGACTGCGAGTTCACGCGGATGACGGCCTCGTACGAGCGGCCGATGTCCTTCGGGTCGACGGGCAGGTACGGCACCGCCCAGGTGATCTCGTCGATGGACTTCCCCGCCGCGTCGGCCTTGGCCTGCATGGCGTCGAAGCCCTTGTTGATGGCGTCCTGGTGCGAGCCGCTGAACGCCGTGTACACGAGGTCGCCGGCCCAGGGCTGACGCTCGGGCACCGGCAGCTGGTTGCAGTACTCGACGGTGCGCTTGACCTGGTCGATGTCCGAGAAGTCGACCTCGGGGTCGATGCCCTGCGTGAACAGGTTCATGCCGAGGGCGACGAGGTCGACGTTGCCGGTGCGCTCACCGTTGCCGAAGAGGCAGCCCTCGATGCGGTCGGCGCCCGCCATGTACCCGAGCTCGGCGGCCGCGACGGCGGTGCCGCGGTCGTTGTGCGGGTGCAGCGAGAGGATGACGTCCTCGCGGTGGTCGAGGTTCCGCGACATCCACTCGATCGAGTCGGCGTAGACGTTCGGCGTCGCCATCTCGACGGTCGCGGGCAGGTTGATGATGACCTTGCGGTCGGGCGTGGGTTCGAAGACCTCGAGCACGGCGTTGCAGATGCGCGCGGCGACCTCGAGCTCGGTGCCGGTGTACGACTCCGGCGAGTACTCGTAGAACACCGTCGTGCCGTGCTGGAGCCGGGCCTCGGCCGCCTTGCACATCCGCGCTCCGGCGACCGCGATGTCCACGACGCCCTGCTCGTCCGTGCGGAAGACGACCTCGCGCTGGACGATCGACGTCGAGTTGTAGAGGTGGACGATGGCCTGCTTCGCCCCGTCGATCGCCTCGTACGTGCGGTCGATGAGGTGCTCGCGCGCCTGGGTCAGCACCTGGATGGTGACGTCGTCGGGGATCGCCCCCTCGTCGATGAGCGACCGGACGAAGTCGAAGTCGGTCTGCGAGGCGCTCGGGAACCCGACTTCGATCTCCTTGTAGCCCATGCCGACGAGCAGGTCGAACATCGCGCGCTTGCGCTCGGAGTCCATCGGGTCGATGAGCGCCTGGTTGCCGTCACGCAGGTCGACGGCGCACCAGCGCGGCGCACGGTCGATCCGCTTCGTCGGCCAGGTGCGGTCGGGCAGGTCGACGCGGATCTGCTCGTGGAAGGGGACGTACTTGTGGATCGGCATCCCGGAGGGGCGCTGCGTGTTCTGCATGGTCGTCGCTTTCGTCGTCTCGCCGGCATCGGCGCTGTGGGGGCCACGACGGACTCCGCGACGAGGTGGGCCGTGTGTCAGGCCTCGTCGCGGCAGCGAAGGAGGAGGAGCGCCGAGTACATCGGAGCCACCGTAGCACTGGTACACCAGCGCCGTGCAAGTGGACGACGTCGGCGCTCCCCCGCTGGTGCGACGCGATCAGTCGACCGCGAGGGCCTCGGTCGGCGGCACCCGCATCGCACGGCGCACCGGAGCGACCGTCGCGACGACCGCGAGCACGAGCGCACCGACCACGACGATGCCGACCGTCGGAAGCGGCAGCACCGGGGACACGACGCCGCCGACGGACCCGAGGAGCGTCTGCCCGCCGACCCAGCCGTAGACCGTCCCGAGCGCGAGCCCGGTGACGACGGCCGCGACCACCATCTGCACCGCCTCGGTGACGATCATCCGCCGGACCTGCGCCCCGGTCAGCCCGAGGACGCGGAGCAGCCCGAGCTCCCGTCGGCGCTGCAGCACGCCGAGCGCCAGGGCGTTGACCACACCGACCGCGGCGATCACGGCGGAGAAGCCGACGATGACGCTCACCACGGCGTTCACCTGCACGAAGAAGTCGCGCTGTGCCTGCACCGCCGCCGGGGACGTCGAGCCGTCGTCCATCCCCGCCGTCACGGTCTCGAGGACGTGCTGCATGATCCCGAAGGCCACCGAGAAGGTGACGAGCAGCGTCACACCGATGACGAGACCGATCGTCGCCCGCGAGGTCCGGGCGGGTGCTCGCATCGCGTTCCGGCCGGCGAGCAGGACGACGGGGTCGCGGGACCCGATCCGGCCGATGAGCGCCAGCACGGGAGGCATCACGATGGTCGCCCCGACGGCGATCCCCGAGAAGGACACGAAGCCACCGAGCGCCGCCGGCAGCACCGCCAGGGCCGAGACCGGGCTGATCGCCAACCCGAGCAGCATCAGGAGGGCGCCGACGACGATGAGCAGGACCGCCCACACGCGACGGGCCGTCCCGGAGCGGAGGTCGTCGTGGCTCGGTTCGACCGTCGACGACAGCGCCTGGAGCGGTGTCACCGTCAGCACCCGTCGCGACCCCGAGGCGAAGGCGCCCCACGTCGCGAGGACGACCGCGACGAGCGGCAGTGCGAGCTCCCACGGCACCAGCGTGTAGGCGGTGTCCGGCAGGAACCCGGTGCCCCGGAGGACGGCGACGAACAGTGCGGTCAGACCGGTGCCGACGACCGCGCCGAGGACCCCGCCGACGAGCCCGACGAGCAGCCCGGTCCGGGTGATGCGACGCCGGAGCGCCGCTCCGGTGGCCCCGACGAGCCGCTGCAGGGCGATGGTTCGGGTCTGCCCGGCGATCAGGGTGGCGCAGGTGTTGGCCGTGACGATGGCGCCCACGTACAGCGCGATGCCGAGGAAGAGCCAGCCGATCACGGACAGGATCGCCTCGACCGGTGCCAGGTCGTCGAGTCCCGCGGCCCCGAGTGCCTCGGTCACGATGCCCGGTGCGATGACGAGGGCCGACCCGAAGGCCGTGCCGAGGGCGGCGACGAGGACGGTCGGCGCGAACGCACGGAGCCCGTTCACGCGGCGGCCTCCATGCCCAGCATCGTCGACGAGATCTCCGCTGCGGGCATCGCGGGCCGGTCGTCGACGACCCGGCCGTCGGCGAGGAAGAGGATGCGGTCGGCGTTCGCGGCGGCGGTCGGGTCGTGGGTGACCATCACGACGCTCTGTCCCCACTCCTGCACCGCCCCGCGCAGGATCGCCAGGACGTCGCGACCGGTGCGGGAGTCGAGCGCGCCGGTCGGCTCGTCGGCGACGACGACCGCGGGGCGCGAGGCGAGCGCCCGCGCGATGGCGACCCGCTGCTGCTGGCCGCCCGACAGCTGGTGGGGACGGTGCGTCAGCCGGTCGCCGAGCCCGAGCATGTCGACGAGCCGGTCGATCCACGCGGACTCGTCGCGCGTGGGCCGCTTCCCGCCGAGCAGGAACGGCAGTTGGATGTTCTCGCGGACGTCGAGCGTCGGCACGAGGTTGAAGGACTGGAAGACGAACCCGAGGCGACGACGACGCAGCTCGGTGAGCTCGCGGTCGCCGAGCCCGGTCACCTCGACTCCGTCGATGCTGATCCGGCCCGAGCTCACCGCGTCGAGACCGGCAGCGACGTGCATGAGCGTCGACTTCCCCGACCCCGACGGCCCCATGACGGCGGTGAACTCCCCCGCGCCGATGTCGACGCTGACGTCGTCGAGCGCCGTGACGCGACGCGCTGCGTCGCCGTAGTGCTTGGACACGTGGTCGAGCCGGATGATCGGCGTCTGGTTCGAGGTCATGCTGCAACGATGCCGGTCGGGAGGCACGGGCCGCGTCGGTCGCGCGGCTCCTGTGCATGGTCCGCTCGGCTCGGTCTCCTGTGCACGGCTCATCCTGTCGGATGACGCGGTGTCCGCCCCGCGCCGGCACCGATCCGTGCTCAGTCGGCCTTGGTCACCAGGCCGTGCTCGTGGGCGAACACGACCAGACGCACGCGGTCGCGCAGGTCCAGCTTCGTGAGCACCCGGGAGATGTGGGTCTTCACGGTCGCCTCGCTGACGTACTCGTGCTGGGCGATCTCGCTGTTGCTGAAGCCGCGGGCGGCCAGGTCGAAGATCTCGCGCTCGCGCGGCGTCAGCTCGGCGAACGCCGGCGGCACGGGGACGGCCTGTCCGGCCGCGTCGTCGTACCGGCGCAGGAGCTCGCGCGTCGCCGAGGCGGCGAACACCGCGGTGCCGGCGTGCACGGTGCGGACCGCCGCGAGCAGGAACTCCGGGTCCGCGTCCTTCAGGACGAAGCCGCTCGCTCCGGCGCGGATCGCCTTGGCCGCTGCCTCGTCGAAGTCGAACGTCGTGAGCACGAGGACCTTCGCGGCGTTCGGCCCGCCCTGCTCGACGATGCGCGCCGTGGCCGTGATCCCGTCCATGACGGGCATCCGGACGTCCATGAGCACGACGTCGGCGCCCGTGCGGCGGACGAGCTCGGCGCCCTCGGCACCGTCCCCGGCCTCGCCGACGAACTGCAGGTCGGGTTGCGAGTCGATGAGCATGCGGATGCCGGTCCGGAACAGCGCCTGGTCGTCGACGAGCGCGACCCGGATCGGAGCGGAGGTCCTCGGCGTGGTGGTCATCGTCGGTCGTGCTCCTGCTCGGTCGGGGTGATGCGGCCGCGGGGCACCTGCCCGCTCGCCGGGACGGCGGGCATCCGGACCGCCACCGTGAAGTCGTCGCCGCGGGGTCCCGCGGTCATCGTGCCACCGATCATGGTCGCGCGCTCGCGCATGCCGACGAGACCGTGCCCCGTCCCGGGGCCGCTCGTGCCGTCGTCGGCACGGCGGTTCACGACCGTGATCTCGACGGTGTCCGGTCGGTAGACCAGCGAGGCGTGGACCGGCGCACCGGGCTCCCCGTGCTTCCACGCGTTCGTCAGGCTCTCCTGCACGATCCGGTAGACCGCCAGCTGCGTGGTGGTCGGCAGGCGGCCGGGGTCTCCTTCGCGGTCGACCCGCACGTCGAGCCCCATCGCGCGCATCTCCTCGACGAGCTCCTCGACGTCGTCCACCTCGGGCGTCGGGGCGGTCCCCTGCTCGTGCCGGAGCGCGCCGAGGAGCTCCCGGACGTCGCCGAGGGCGCTGCGGGCGGTGGACGAGATCGTGCCGAGCGCCTGGTCCGCGATCGCGGGATCGGCCTTGAGTGCGTACCGGGCACCGTCCGCCTGGGCGATCACGACCGCGAGGGAGTGCGCCACGATGTCGTGCATGTCGCGGGCGATCCGGACGCGCTCCTGCTCGACGGCCACGGCGCGGTCCGCCCGGGCGGCGTCGCGCTCGGCGACCAGCTGGGCCTCGCGGCTCAGGTTCTCGGAACGTCGGGTGCGGACCACCAGGCCCGCGAGCCACGGCAGGAGGAGGAGCAGGAGGACGACCGCGAAGGACGCCGCGGTGACCTGCAGGGACTCCTGCAGCGGCGTCGTCGCGGTGACGATGCCGATGCGCTGCTGGTAGTCGCGCACCCCGACGTAGAGCGCCGCGACGACCGACCCGCCGAGCGCGGACACCAGGCCCCACGCGCGGACACGACCGCTGCCGTAGGCGCTGGTGGCGTACATGACCGGCGCGATGAACACGTCGACCACGCCCGGTTCCTGCCCGGTGGCCATCTGGTAGAGCGCGAACACCCACGCGATGCTCAGGGCGAGCGCCGGCGAGAGCCGACGGAACGCCAGGGCGACGGTCATCCCGAGCACGGTCAGCCACCCGATGGGACCGCCGACCTGGTCCACCGTCGACACGAAGACCAGCAGGCCGAGCACCGACGCCGTGAGGACGTCGGCGACCACCTGCGATCGCAGCACGGGACGGAACACCCGTCCACGGTACGACCCGGCCGGGGGCCGCGCGTCCGCCCCGGGGATGACGCGGGTCAGAAGCCGAGCCGCCCGAGCTGCTTCGGGTCGCGCTGCCACTCCTTCGCGACCTTCACCCGGATGGCCAGGTAGACGTGGCGACCGCCGAGCAGTGCCTCGATCTCGCTCCGCGCGCGCGACCCGACGTCCTTCAGCCGCTCGCCGCGTCGGCCGATCACGATCGCCTTCTGGCTGTCGCGCTCGACGAACAGGTTCGCGAAGATGCGCAGCGGTCCGTCGGGGTCGTCGTCCTCGTCGGGCTCGACGACGTCCTCGATCACGACGGCGAGGGAGTGCGGCAGCTCGTCGCGCACGCCCTCGAGCGCCGCTTCGCGGATGAGCTCGCCGATGCGGTCCTCGTCGGTCTCCTCGGTGACCGTGCCCGCGTCGTAGAGCTGCGGCGACTCGGGCAGCAGCTTCGTGATCTCGGTGAGGAGCACCTCGAGCTGCAGCCCCTTCGTCCCCGAGGTCGGGATGATCGTGTCCCAGTCGCGGAGTCGCGAGACGGCGAGGAGCTGCTCGCCCACCCGGTCCTTCGGCGTCCGGTCGATCTTCGTGACGATCGCGACCTTCTTGGCGCGTGGGTACTGGTCGAGCGACTCGTTGATGAACTTGTCGCCGGGGCCGATCGGCTCGTCGGCCGGCACGCAGAAGCCGATGACGTCGACGTCGCCGAGCGTCGACTGCACGAGGTCGTTCAACCGCTCGCCGAGCAGGGTGCGCGGACGGTGCACCCCCGGGGTGTCGACGATGATGACCTGCCCGTCGGGCCGGTGCACGACGCCGCGGATCGCCCGACGCGTGGTCTGGGGCTTCGACGAGGTGATCGCGACCTTCTCGCCGACCAGCGCGTTGGTCAGGGTCGACTTGCCGACGTTCGGCCGGCCGACGAACGAGACGAAGCCCGCGCGGTAGGGGTGCTCCGGCGGGGCCTGGTCGGTGTCGTGCTCGGTCATGCGCTGGTGCTCCCCGTCGTGGTGGGTGTCGTGGCGCCGAGGGCGTCCTCGGCGTCCTGCAGGGCGACGGTGCGCTCGGCGAGGACGGTGATCAGGTGTCGACGCTTGCCCTCGACCCGGTCGGCCGTCAGGGCGACGCCGGAGACGGTGACCTGCTCGCCGTGGACGGGCAGGCGCCCGAGCTCCTTCGTGAGCAGGCCGCCCGCGGTGTCGACGTCGTCGTCCTCGAGCTCGATGCCGAACAGGTCGCCGAGCTCGTCGATCGGCAGGCGCGCGGAGATCCGCCAGACGCCCGCGGACACCTCGGTCCGGTCGACGACGGTGCGGTCGTACTCGTCGGAGATGTCGCCGACGAGCTCCTCGATGAGGTCCTCCATCGTGACGAGCCCGGCGACCCCGCCGTACTCGTCGACCACCAGGACGAGGTGGTTCTTCGCGACCTGCATGTGCCGCAGGGTGTCGTCGGCGTGCTTCGACTCGGGCACGAACTCGGCCGGGCGCAGCAGCGTCGTCACGGGCTCCTGCTCGCTGCCCGGGCGTTCGTAGAGCGCGCGGGAGACGTCCCGCAGGTACAGCACGCCGAGCACGTCGTCGCTGTCCTTGCCGGTGACCGGCATGCGCGAGACCCCGGCGACGAGGAAGCGCTCCATGCCGGCGGCGAGCGTGTCGACGCCGTCGACGGTGAGCATGTCGGTGCGGGGCACCATGACCTCGCGCACCAGGGTGTCGCTGAACTCGAACACCGAGTGGATGAGCTCACGGTCGTCCTGCTCGAGGACGTTGCTCTCCGTGGCCTCGTCGACGAGCGAGAGCAGCTGTTCCTCGCTCGAGACCGTCGAGGCGCTCCGGCCGCGCCCCGGTGTCACGCGGTCACCGATGGCGACGAGCAGTCCGGCCAGGGGGCCGAGGACGATGCGCACCGCACGGACGAGCCCGCCCGTGGCTCCGATGAGGCGTTCGGCGTGCGCCCGTCCGACGCTCCGCGGGCTGGAGCCGACGAGGACGAACGAGACCGCGGTCATGATCGCCGCGGAGACGACCAGCGCCACCCACCAGGTGTCGAAGACCGTGACGAGCGCGATCGTGACGAGCACCGCCGCGGCGGTCTCGGCGAGCACGCGCACGAAGTTGAGGGCGTTGACGTGCGCACCGACGTCGTCGGCCACGGCCTCGATCGCCCGACGGCGTCCGCTGGTGCGGGCGATCTCGTCGAGGTCGGCACGGGAGAGGACGGTCAGCGCGGCGTCCGACGCAGCGAGCAGCCCGCCGACGACGACCAGCACGAACGCCGCCAGGAGCAGGACGACGACGAGCACCATCAGCTCACCGCCCGCGACGCTGTGCGGCGAAGGCGGAGAGGATCTCGCCCTGCAGCCCGAACATCTCGGCCTTCTCCTCCGGTTCGGCGTGGTCGAACCCGAGCAGGTGCAGGATGCCGTGGCACGTGAGCAGCAGCATCTCGTCGGTGCTCGTGTGCCCGGCCGTCCGCGCCTGTTCGACGGCGACCTGGGGGCAGACGACGATGTCGCCGAGGAGCCCCGCCGGCGTGGGCTCGTCCTCGGTGCCCGGACGGAGTTCGTCCATCGGGAAGCTCAGGACGTCGGTCGGGCCCGGCTCGTCCATCCACCGCACGTGGAGCTGCTCCATCGCGCCCTCGTCGACGAGGACGATGGCGAGCTCCGCGTCCGCGTGGACGTGCAGCGCGTCGAGCGCGAAGGCGGCGAGGCGCTGGATGGCCTGCTCGTCGACCTCGACGCCGGACTCGTTGTTGAGCTCGATGCTCACCGGGTGCCTCCTCGGGCGTCGTCCTGGGGGTACGGGGACTGCTGGCGGTCCTGCGGCGGCCGTCCGCGGCGCTCGGCGCGGTTCGCACCGGCGGGGTCGCCGACGGGTGCGGTGCCGCGACCGCCGGGGCGGTGCCCGGCCTGCTCCGCGAGCCGTTCCTCGTCGTAGACCGTGTAGGCGTCGACGATGCGACCGACCAGCGTGTGCCGGACGACGTCCTCGCTGCCGAGCCGGGCGAAGTGGATGTCCTCGACGTCGCCGAGGATCCGGGTGACGAGCCGCAGACCGGACAGGTTGCCCGGCAGGTCGACCTGGGTGATGTCACCCGTGACGACCATCTTCGAGCCGAAGCCCAACCGCGTCAGGAACATCTTCATCTGCTCGGGCGTGGTGTTCTGGGCCTCGTCGAGGATGACGAACGAGTCGTTGAGCGTCCGACCGCGCATGTACGCCAGCGGCGCGACCTCGACCGTGCCGGCGGCGAGCAGCTTCGGGACGAGCTCGGGGTCCATCATCTCGTTGAGCGCGTCGTAGAGCGGGCGCAGGTACGGGTCGATCTTGTCGGTGAGCGTGCCGGGCAGGAACCCGAGCCGCTCGCCGGCCTCGACCGCCGGACGGGTCAGGATGATGCGGTTCACCTCGCGCCGCTGCAGCGCCTGGACGGCCTTCGCCATCGCGAGGTAGGTCTTGCCGGTGCCGGCCGGACCGATGCCGAACGTGATGGTGTGCTGGTCGATGGCGTCGACGTAGGCGCGCTGCCCGTCCGTCTTCGGCCGCACCGACTTGCCGCGGCTCGCGACGATCGGCGTGCCGAAGGTGTCCGAGGGCTTGCGGTCCTCGTCGAGGATCCGGGCCGACGTCGGGATGTCCGCCGGTCCGATGTCCTGCCCGCGCTTCACCATGCCGACGAGCTCGTCGACGAGCGCGTGGGCACGCGCGACGTCGCGCTCCGGCCCGGTGAGCGAGACCTCGTTGCCGCGCACGAGCACCCGGACGGCCGGGTACTGGCGTTCGACGGTCTTGAGCAGACGGTCCTGCGGGCCCAGCAGCTGGACCATCGCGATGCCGTCCACCTGGATGTCGACCACGACGTCCGAGGGGTCGGACACGGGTCGGGCGGAGGGTCGGTCGGACTCGGGGTGGACGGGTTCGTCAACCGGCAATGAGATTCCCTTCGTGCAGGTCACCTGCGAGGACGTGCGCGTGCACGTGGAACACGGTCTGGCCGGCGGCTTCGCCGGTGTTGAAGACGAGTCGGAACTGGCCGTCCGCACGCTCGTCGGCGATGCGACGGGCGGTGGCGACCACGTGGGCGAGGAGGTCCGGGTCACCGGCGGCGAGCTCGGTGACGTCGCGGTACTGCTCGGTCTTGGGGATCACGAGCACGTGCACCGGGGCCTTCGGCGCGATGTCCTCGATCGCGATCACCCGGTCGTCCTCGGCGACGATCGTCGCGGGGATCGCTCGGGCGATGATCTTCGAGAACACGCTCGGCTCGCTGCTGCTCATGACTCCATCGTAGAACCCACGACCGACGCGGGCCCTTCCCGATCCCACTACCAGCGGCCCAGGCGCGTCTGCAGGACGGCCAACGCGGCCGGTCCGGCGGTCGACGTGCGCAGCACGGTGTCGCCGAGCCGCACCCGCGCGGCCCCCGCGGCCTCGAGCCGGTCGAACTCCGAGCCGTCGATGCCGCCCTCGGGCCCGACCACCAGGACGATCTCGTCGACGTCCGTCGGCGGCTCCCACGCGGAGAGCCGCACCGCACCCACCGGGTCCAGCACGACCAGCGCGCGTCGCGCCTCCCGCCCGGCCGACGAGGGTCCGCCACCCGATGCGTCCGCGGCCAGCTGCGCCGTCGTGACGGGCGCCTCCACCGACGGCACACGCGAGCGGACCGCCTGCTTGGCGGCCTCCTGCGCGATCGCCGCCCAGCGGGCGCGCCCCTTCTCGACCTTCGCGCCCTCCCACCGGGACACGCTCCGGGCGGCCGACCACGGCACGATCCGGTCGACGCCGATCTCCGTCGCGGCCTGCACGGCCATCTCGTCCCGACCGCCCTTCGCGAGCGCCTGCACGAGCACGAGCGCCGGGCGCGGACCGGGCTCGACGGTCACCGCGTCGACCGTGAGCGTCAGCGTGTCGCGACCGGTCGTCGCGACGGCGCCCGTGACGACCGTGCCCTGCCCGTCGGCGAGCCGCAGGGTCTCCCCGACGCGCACCCGCGCGACGGACACGGCGTGCCGACCCTCGGCGCCGTCGAGCGCCACCGGGTCGCCGACGCCGATGCCGTCGAGCGCGCCCGGGCCGACCAGGTAGAGCGAGGCCATCAGAAGTTGAAGAACCGGTCGCGGAGCTTGCCGAACATGCCCTGCTGGAAGCGGGCGAGCTGCGGCCCCGGTGCCCGGTGCGACTTCGCGAGCTGCTCGACGAGCTGGCGCTCCTTGTGCGAGAGCTTCGTCGGGGTCACCACCTGGACGCCGACCCGGAGGTCGCCGCGGCCGGCGCCGCGCAGCTTCGTCACACCGCGGTCCTTGATGACCAGCACGTCGGCGCTCTGCACGCCGGGGCGCACCTCGAGCTCGACCGGGCCGTCGAGCCCGTCGATCGTCGTGGTCGTGCCGAGGATCGCGTCGGTCATCTGGACCTCGAGCGTCGCGAGCAGGTCGTCGCCCTCGCGGCTGTAGACGTCGTGGTGACGCACCTTCACCTCGAGGTAGAGGTCACCGGACGGGCCACCGGCGGGGCCGACCTCGCCCTGGCCCGGCATCTGCAGGCGCAGGCCCGTCTCGACCCCGGCCGGCACGTCCACGGGGACGGTGCGGCGCGCGCGGACGCGGCCCTGCCCCTGGCAGGTCGGGCACGGGTTCGGGATGACGGTGCCGTAGCCGCGGCAGGTGCCGCAGGGGGCGCTGGTCACGACGTTGCCGAGCAGTGAGCGGACCTGTCGCTGGATGTGGCCGGAGCCACCGCAGATGTCGCAGGTGCGCGGGCTCGTGCCGGGCGCGCAGCACGACCCGTGGCACGTCTCGCAGAGCACGGCCGTGTCGACCTCGACGTCCTTGTGGGTCCCGAAGACGACCTCGTCGAGGTCGACCTCGATGCGCAGCAGGGCGTCCTGCCCGCGCTCGGCACGGCTGCGGGGGCCGTTCCCACGGCCGCCACCGCCACCGCCGCCGCCGAAGAAGGCGTCGAAGATGTCGCTGAAGCCGCCGGCGCCACCGCCGAAGGGGCTGTCCGCCTGCGGCCCGGCGTCGTAGCGCCGTCGTTGCTCGGCGTCGCTCAGCACGTCGTACGCGTGCGTCACGTCCTTGAAGCGCTCGGCGGCGTCCGGGCTCGGGTTGACGTCCGGGTGCAGCTCGCGCGCCAGCCGTCGGTAGGCCTTCTTGATGTCGGCATCGGAGGCGTCCGGCTGGACGCCGAGGACGTCGTAGTGGTCTGCCACGGTTCCCTCAGTCGGTTTCGGTTCGGTCGGTGGGTCGCGGCGGACGCCGCGGTTCGGTCTGGAGGCGCGGAGCAGGTCCGCAGGACACCGCGCGCAGGGCGCAGGGTCCGGTCAATGTTCGCCCAGCAGCTTGGACAGGTACCGTGCGACCGCGCGGACGGCGGCCATGTTCGTGCCGTAGTCCATGCGGGTGGGGCCGAGGACGCCCAGGCGGGCGACCGCTCCCCCGCCGGCGAGGTACCCGCCGGCGACGATGCTCGTCGCGTCGAGGCCGTACTCGGCGTTCTCGGCGCCGATGCTGGCCGCCACGGCGACGTCGTCGACCTGCATCTCGCCGAACAGTCGGAGCAGGGTCACCTGTTCCTCGATCGCCTCGAGCACGGGGAACAGCCCGCCGGAGAAGTCCCGCTCGCTCTTGGCGAGGTTCGCGGCCCCCGCCATCACCAGACGGTCCTGGCGGTTGGCGGCCACCTGCTCGATGAGCGTGGCCACGACGACCCCGCCGAGCGTCTGCGCATCGGCACGGAGCTGCTCCGGGACCTCGCGCAGGGCACGGGGGACGTCCTGCAGGAGCAGGCCCACGGTGGCGCCGTTCACGACGGTCCGGAGCTCGGTGAGCGCGGTCTCGTCGAGGGGGACGTCGGTCTCCACCACGCGCTGCTCGACCCGGGCGGTGTCCGTGATGAGCACGACCATGAGCCGGGTGTCGCCGAGCCGCACGAGCTCCACGTGCTGCACGCGGGCCCGCACCATCGAGGGGTACTGCACGAGGGCGACCTGGTTCGTGAGCTGGCTGAGCAGGCGGACGGTGCGGCCGAGGACCTCGTCGAGGTCGTTCGGCGTGCCGAGGAACGTCTCGATCGCGTGCCGCTGCGCGCTCGAGAGCGGACGGGCGGCGGCGAGGTGGTCGACGAAGAGCCGGTAGCCCTTGTCGGTCGGCACCCGGCCCGACGAGGTGTGCGGTGCGACGATGAGCTGCTCGTCCTCGAGCTGGGCCATGTCGTTGCGGATCGTGGCGGCGCTGACGCCGAACGCGTGCCGGTCGACGATCGTCTTCGAACCGACGGGCTCACGCGACGCGACGTAGTCCCGCACGATGGCCTTGAGGACCTCGAGGGAGCGTTCGCTGACCATCCGGACCCCTTCCGTTCGATGCTGGCACTCGGACGTGTCGACTGCTGATCCTACGCCCGGCCGCCGACCCGGCGGGACCGCGCGGGCGCCTCCCGGTACGCTCACGGCATGAGCTACGGACAGCAGCCCGGCGGCCCCTACGGACAACAGCCCGGCGGGCCCGGGAACCCACAGGGACCGCAGTACCCGGCCGGGTACACGCCGCCCCAGCCGATGTCACCGGAGGACCAGCGCCTCTGGGCCACCCTGACGCACGTCGGCGGCATCTTCTCCAGCCTCGTGGTGCCGGTCATCGCCTACCTGGTGCTGCGTGACCGCGGGCAGTTCATCCGCGAGCACACCCGCCAGGCGCTGAACTTCCACATCACGATGGCGATCGCCGGAGCCGTCTGCAGCGTGCTGACGATCGTGCTCATCGGCTTCGTGCTGCTGCCGGTCCTCGGCGTGCTCGTGATCGTCTTCGCGGTCATGGCGGCGATCGCGGCCAACCGCGGGGACTTCTACCACTACCCGCTCACGATCGAGTTCATCAAGCAGTAGCAGCGGTCACCGCCGCTCAGTCGAGCAGCTCGCGGACCACGGCGTCCGCGAGCAGGCGACCCTGCAGGGTCAGCTCGATGCGTCCCCGCACCGCGGCCGAGCCGTCCACGAGCCCACGTGCGATGAGCCCGGCGACCCGGCCACGGGCCTCCCGGCCGAGCTCCGCCGTCGCGAGCTCACCGCGCACCCGCGCAGCGAGGAGCACGCGCTCGACGTACCGGGTCTCGTCGTCGAGGGTCTCGCGACCCGCGGCGGGCGACGTCCCGGCGAGCACCCGGTTCGCGTACGCGGCCGGGTGCTTGACGTTCCACCAGCGGGTGCCGGCGACCGCGGAGTGGGCGCCCGGCCCCACGCCCCACCAGTCGTGGCCCTTCCAGTAGGACAGGTTGTGGCGACTGGCGTGCCGCGCGGGACCGCCCTGCTCATCGGCACGCGCCCAGTTCGAGACCTCGTACCAGGCGTAGCCGGCGTCCGTCAGGACACGGTCGGCCAGCTCGTACATGTCCGCTGCCAGGTCGTCGTCGGGCGCGGGCAGCTCCCCGCGCGCGACCATCCGGCCCATGGCCGTGCCCTCCTCCACGATCAGCGAGTACGCCGACACGTGGTCCGGGGCGCACGCCAGGGCCGCGTCGAGTGACCGGCGCCAGTCGTCGAGCGACTCCCCCGGCGTCGAGTAGATGAGGTCGAGGCTGACGTCGAGGCCCTGCTGCTTCGCCAGGTCGACCACGAGGGGCACGCGCTCGGGGTCGTGCGTGCGGTCGAGTGTGGCGAGGACGTGCGGTACCGCGGACTGCATGCCGTAGCTCATCCGGGTGAAGCCGCCGCGCTGCAGGGTCGCGACGGAGTCGGCGTCGACCGAGTCCGGGTTCGCCTCGGTCGTGACCTCGGCGCCGGGCAGGATCCCCCAGGTGTCGTCGATCGCGCGGAGGATCATCACGAGGTCCTCCGCCGGCAGCATCGTGGGCGTCCCGCCCCCGAAGAACACGGTGGACACCGGGCGCCGCGGGACCCCGGATCGGTCGAGCACCTCGGCCGCCCAGCGGATCTCCTGCACGGCGTGGCCGGCGTAGTCGTCACGGCGGACGCCCCGCAGCTCGGACGCCGTGTAGGTGTTGAAGTCGCAGTAGCCGCAGCGCACGCGGCAGAACGGGACGTGGACGTAGACGCCGAAGGGGACCTCGCCGGCGCCGGGACCGGGGGTGACCAGGCCGTCCGCGGGAGCGGGGTCGGCGATCGGGAGAGCACTCGGCATGGACTCCATTCTCGGCCATGATGGAGCCATGGAGCACCACACCGTCCCCACCACGGTGCTGTGGGACATCGACGGCACCCTCGTGCTGAACGCCGCGTCGCCCGGCAACCTGTACCACCTGGCACTCGAACGCGCCGTCGGACGCGACCTCGTGCTGCTCGTCGGGCACAAGCACGGCCGCACCGACGCCGGACTCATCGCCGAGCACGTGCGCGCGCACGACCTCGACGACGCCCTCATCCCCACCGTGAGCGGGCACCTGCGGGACCTCACCGACGAGCGGTACCACCGTGGTGAGCGGCGGGCGCCGGCACCGGGCGCCACGGCCCTCGTGCGACGCTTCGCCGAGCTCGGCTGGCGGAACGGCCTGCTCACGGGCAACTCCGCGCACCGCGCCCGGGTGAAGCTCGCCGGCGCCGGGTTCGACGTCGACGCCTTCGACTGGGAGCACTCGTACTTCGGGGACGAGGAGGTCGAACGGACCGGCGTCACCACCCTGGCGGCGGCGGCGCTGGCGGGCACGCGCGCGGTCATCGTCGGGGACACCCCGCGGGACGGCGAGGCCGCCGACGCGGTCGGGATCCCGTTCGTGGCCGTGGCGACGGGTGTCTACGACGTCGCGGCGCTGCGGGCGACGAGCGCGGTCGCCGTGGCCCGCGACTGCGTGCAGGACGCGCAGCTGGTCGAGGACGCGATCGCCGGGCTGCCGTCGCTGCGCTGAGACGCGCGGGGGCGGTCGGGCGGGTCGCCGCCGGTCGGGTTGGTCGCCGCCGGTCGGGCTGGTCGCCGCCGGTCGGGGTCAGTCGCCGCGCAGGGCCGTCAGGTACTTCGCCGCCATCGTGCGCTGCTGGCGGCGGAGGAACGGCGCCACGAGCGCCCACTTGCGGCTGGCCGGCTGCGAGAACTGTCGGACCTGCAGCCACACCGAGCCGTCGCTCGTGCGCTCGACCACGAAGGACTCCTCACCCGAGAGCGGGTGTCCCTCGAGCGTGCCGTAGGCGAAGCCCTTGCGGTCGGTCTCGTCGATGATCGACACCACGCGCACCGGGGCGTGCACGGTCTGCCCGAAGGCGTGCATCTCGAGCGTCGCGGTCGTGCCGGCGGTGACGAGCGGTGTGCCGTCCGCGGCGAACCGCTCCACGCGGGGCGTCCCGATCGACGCGGGCGCGATCGGGACGCCGTGCTCGTCGAACGTCACAGGGTTGTACCGGACCTCGTCGTCGTCGGGCTGGTCGCCGACGCTGACGCGGATGCCGCTGCGCTCCTGGATCTGCCAGGTCAGTGCCTGCGTGACCGCGGTCTCGAAGCGCTGGTCGCCGTGCCCGATGCGTGCGCGGGACTCGGCCGGCGTGAACCCCTCGGGCGGGTAGGTCATGAGGTCCGCCGCCTGCGTGGCGCCGACGGCGCCGTAGGTCAGGGCGGTCCGGTACGTGCCGCGGGAGCTCATGGATCCATCGTACCGGCGCTGCTCGGGGCGCACCGCCGTCATCGGGGCGTGACCGCGATGTTCCGCCACTGCGCCTCGAGCCCCTGCTCGCGGATGCCGACCGCACCGGTCGTCGTGGAGCAGTTGCCGAAGTCGACGGAGGCCGTGACCGGCGTCCCCCCGGTCGCCGGCGAGGCGGTCGCCGTGATCCGGCACCCGACCGCCTCGACGGTGAGGTGCCACCACTCCTCCGCCTGCACGGTCCGCCCGAACGAGGCGTAGCTCCCGGTGTACCCGGGCGCGGTGTGCTGTCCGATCACCATCCCGGTCGCGTTGATGCCGACGTAGAACGCGCGGAGGGAGTCCGGTCCGGTCGACGGGTCGTTCACACGGACGTTGAACCCCGCGTCGGTCGCGCTGGTGGGCTTCCGCATCAGGCGGACGTCGCCGGTCAGGGTCATGTCGCCCCACACCCGGTTGAGGACCTGCTTGTCGCCGTCCTGGCCCGAGTACGCGACACTGCGGATCCGCTCCTCCGGCTGGTCGATCGCCCAGGTGCCGCCGTAGACCCGCGCCGGTGCGCCGTCCTCGAACCTGCCCGTCGTGAGGGTGGAGTTGTACGGGTCCGACGCCACCGAGGCCGACAGCGCGCCGGCGGTCACGGTGACGAAGCGGAAGCCGGCCGCGCTCCCGTTGCCGCGCAGACCGACCGCACCCTTCGGCAGGCAGTCGGCCGAGGACTCCGAGGCGCTCACCTTCGTCCAGTCGTTCGCGCCGACGGTCGACGACCACGCGGTGATGCCGCAGCCGGCCGCCTGGACGACGACGTGGTAGTACTGCCCGGCGCGCAGGGTGCCCGCGATCGTCGACCGCGCCAACGGCGTGGTCGTGCCGTTGCCCGTCCGGCTGATGGACAGCGTGTTGTCCGTGAGCCCGAGGCTGATCGAGTACCCGCTGAACGCGTTCGTGCCGGCGGCGGGCTGCGTGACGCGCACCAGGACCCCGGCGTCCGTGCCGGAGTTCACCTGGACGTCGGCCTGCATCGTGTAGTCGGTCCAGCCGGGGTCGCCGGTCACGGCCTTGGGCCCGTCCGACGAGCCGGACGTCTCGGTGAACGTGCCGTAGCCGTTGACCGTCTGCGTCGTCCACGTGCCGTTCCAGGTCCGCCACGCACCCTGACCGCCCGCGAAGGAGTCCCGGAACGGCAGGGAGGTCCTGGCGTAGTCCGACACGGTGCTCGCGGTGCTCCGGTCCGACAGCGCTGCCGTGTACGCGGCCTGCGTCGACCCGGACGTCGTGGTGACCCCGGTCACCAGTGCCAGCACGGTGACGGCGAACACGCCGAGCAGGGCCGCGGGGCGGACGCTCACGGGGCCGCCACCTGCTCCGCGTCCGCGGTACCGGCACCCGGACGTCGCCCGCCCCGGTGCCGCGGCCGCGCGAGGAGGACACCGACGACGAGCGGGACGGCGCAGAGCACCACGAGGACCACCCACCCGGTCGGGGTCAGGTCGAGCCGCGCAGCGATCGCCACCGCCCCGTCGGACCCGGGAGACAAGGGCACCTGCCCGACCGCCCCGCTGACGAGCCGCTCGGACGCGCCGGCCGGTCCGACGGCCCGGATCGGCAGCAGACCGGTGGACACGACGCCCGCGACCGGACGGGCACCGGCCTCGACCCCGGTCACCACGAGTGCGACGAACGGGCGGAAGACCGCGACCACGACGGCGAGGACGGCGCTCACACCGACGAGTCGCGCGGCAGTGCGGGTGGCGCGACCGCTCAGGAACCCGCTGAGGAGCCAGACGACGCCGGTGCCGCCGACGACCCAGGGCAGCATCCGGAGCACCCACCCGGCGCCCGGCAGCACCGTGACGACCCGGCCGACGACGTCGCCGCGGGTGATGGTCCAGGCGTCCGCGGCGCCGTTCGCGTCACCCTTGGTCGTGATCGCGCCGTCGGCGATCGCGGTGATGCGGTGCGTGTAGGGCAGTCGCGCCGCCGTGCCCCCGCCCGCCGCGACCGGCGGGACGAAGGTGACGACGTCGCCGACGGCCAGGCGGTGCTGCCCGGGCGGCACCGTGACGACGAGGGAGCCCACGGGCGCCGTGCGGCCCATCGAGGGCGTCCGGACGTCGAACGTCCGCACACCGGCGGCCATCGCGGCGCCGACAGCGAGCAGCACGAGCAGGACGGCAGCGACGGTGACGACGACCCGCACCGGTACCGCACGGCCCGGTGCGCGCCGGCGTCGGGGAACCGCCGCGGCGCCGACGCCGGCCACGAGTCCGCTGGTCATGCGGTGAACGTCCACACGAGCGACTGGTTCATCGTCTGGGCCTGTGAGTCGTTCGGCGCCGCGGGGTCGAGGGAGACCGTCACGGTCGCCGTGCCGCTCTGTCCGGCCGCCGGAGCCGGGCTGATCGCGAAGCTCTTGCCGCCGATCGCGCCGGCGTTCTGCTTCGAGATGACGGTCGTCGTCCCCGACGGTGTCGTCCACGTCACGGTGACGAGCAGCCAGTAGCAGATGCTGTTCGAGGTCGAGACCGTGCCGTTGCAGACGCCGGGAGCGAGCGAGAACGCCGACGCCGCGGCCCCTCCGGTGTTCTTGATCACCGTCGAGGTGCCGCGCGTGGTGTCCCCCGGCCGGAGGCCCGACCCGGCGTAGAGGTCGGTCGAGCACGTCGTGGTGCCCGTGGCGGTGCTCCGGCACGCCACGGTCGTCGCGTCCGGACCCTGCGTCATCTCGATCGACACCGTGCTCGCCGTGTTGGTGGTGTTCGAGATCGACGCCGTGTAGGCCGACATCGTGCCGCTCGTCGCCAGCGCGAGGGCGACCGAGGCGACGAGTCCCGCCGCCGCGAGGAACCAGCCCGTCCGCACCGGGGTGCGTCGGACGACCGTCGAGTGCCTGCCCACGACGGCGCCGTCAGGCGGAGAACGTGAAGGTGAGGGCCTGGGAGAGGGTCACGCCCGACGTCGGCGCGGTGGCGTTCTGCGGCAGCGAGACCTGGACGGTGAGCGGGATGCGCTCGTCCGCCGCGGGCGGGTTCGGCAGCGTGATCGCGTTCGCCGCCAGGTACGCCGGCGTGGTGGCCGCGGGCAGCACGTCCGCACCGCGCCACGTCATCTTCACGACGAGCTGGCTGCAGAGGTCCGATCCGCTCGCCGGCGTCGTGGCGCACGGGCCACCGGTCAGCCGGAACCCGGTCGGGGTCGCCGTGCCGGTGTTGGCGAAGTAGATGGTCTGGGTGGTCGACGAGTCCCCGGGCCGCAGCGACTGGCCGCCGTAGAGGTTCGGGTCGGTGCAGCTCGCCGTGCCGTCGGACGCGGTCGTGCAGGCTCCGGGCGAGCCGTCGGCGGTGGTCTCCGCGATCCGGATCGTCGAGGTGGACACCGTGTTGGTGCCGTGCAGGAAGGCCTGCGTGAAGACGGACAGCGTGCCGCTGAAGGTCAGGGCGAGCACCACCGCGGCGGCGAGGCCGGCGGCGATGACGACGAGGTTGAGACGCTGCCGCTGTGCGCGGCTGACGGGTGTTGCGTGACGGGACATCGGGTTCGCACCTCCGTGTGCACCCGGGTCGGGAACGATCACGGCGCAGGGTCGCGCGCGATCGCAGCGGCCGGGTCCGCTGAACTGAGAGGTGTTCACCACTTCTCGGTCACATGCGACTGTATAGATCGCCCGCGATCACCGGTCCCCCAAAGTACGGGCAGACAGACCGGTACGCCCCATGCGTCGCCGCGACGATCGCCGAGATCACGGGGATCGAGCCGACCGGCGCTCACCCGCCCCAGGTCGTCGTCGCCGTCGTCCGGTGCACACGAAGCGCTCCGGACGACGCGAACCGGATGATCCCACCCGGTCCGCAAGCGGGGACGACCGCTACTTCTTCTTCTCTTCGACGTCGCCCGAGAGCGCCGCGATGAAGGCCTCCTGCGGCACCTCGACGCGACCCACCATCTTCATGCGCTTCTTGCCCTCCTTCTGCTTCTCGAGGAGCTTGCGCTTGCGGGTGATGTCACCGCCGTAGCACTTCGCGAGGACGTCCTTGCGCATCGCCCGGATGCTCTCGCGGGCGATGATGCGGGCGCCGATGGCGGCCTGGATCGGGACCTCGAACTGCTGGCGCGGGATGAGCTTGCGCAGCCGCTCGGTCATGAGCGTGCCGTACGCGTACGCCTTGTCGCGGTGCACGATCGCACTGAACGCGTCGACCTGCTCGCCCTGCAGCAGGATGTCGACCTTCACGAGGTCGGCAGCCTGGTCCCCGATGGGCTCGTAGTCGAGCGAGGCGTAGCCCTGCGTCTTGCTCTTCAGCTGGTCGAAGAAGTCGAAGACGATCTCGCCGAGGGGCATCTCGTAGCGGATCTCGACGCGGTCCTCGCCGAGGTACTCCATGCCGAGCAGGGACCCGCGCCGCGACTGGCACAGCTCCATGATCGCGCCGACGTAGTCCTTCGGCGCGAGGATGGCCGCACGGACCATCGGTTCGCGCACCTCGACGATGCGACCGCCGGGGAACTCGGACGGGTTCGTGACCTCGGTCGTGGTGTTGTCCTCGTTCGTGACCTCGTAGATCACGCTCGGCGCGGTCGTGATGAGGTCGAGGCCGAACTCGCGGCTGAGGCGCTCGGTGATGATCTCGAGGTGCAGCAGGCCGAGGAAGCCACAGCGGAAGCCGAAGCCGAGCGCCACGGACGTCTCGGGCTCGTACACGAGCGCCGCGTCGGACAGCTTGAGCTTGTCGAGCGCTTCACGGAGGTCCGGGTAGTCCGAGCCGTCGATCGGGTAGAGGCCCGAGAACACCATCGGCTTCGGGTCCGTGTACCCGGGCAGTGCCTCGGTCGCGGGCTTCTGCGCCGTCGTGACCGTGTCGCCGACCTTCGACTGGCGGACGTCCTTCACGCCGGTGATGAGGTACCCGACCTCGCCGACCGACAGCCCCTTCGTGGGCTTCGGCTCCGGCGACGACACACCGATCTCGAGGATCTCGTGCGTCGACCTGGTCGACATCATCTGGACCTTCTCGCGCGGGTTGATCGTGCCGTCGATCATGCGCACGTAGGTCACCACGCCGCGGTAGCTGTCGTAGACCGAGTCGAAGATCATCGCGCGGGGCGAAGCGTCGACGTCACCGACCGGGTTCGGCACGGTGCGGACCACGCGGTCGAGGAGCTCGGGCACGCCGACACCGGTCTTGCCCGAGACGCGGAGGACGTCCTCCGGCTTGCCGCCGATGAGCTGCGCGAGCTCGGCCGCGTACTTGTCGGGGTCCGCCGCCGGCAGGTCGATCTTGTTGAGCACCGGGATGATCTCGAGGTCGTTCTCGAGCGCCAGGTACAGGTTCGCCAGCGTCTGCGCCTCGATGCCCTGTGCGGCGTCGACGAGCAGGATCGCCCCCTCGCACGCGGCGAGCGAGCGGGAGACCTCGTAGGAGAAGTCGACGTGACCGGGCGTGTCGATCATGTTGAGCGCGAAGGTCTCACCGTCGAGCTCCCACGGCATGCGGACGGCCTGCGACTTGATCGTGATGCCGCGCTCGCGCTCGATGTCCATGCGGTCGAGGTACTGCGCACGCATCGCCCGGTCCTCGACGATGCCGGTGATCTGCAGCATGCGGTCGGCCAGCGTGGACTTCCCGTGGTCGATGTGCGCGATGATGCAGAAGTTGCGGATCGCCTCGGCAGGAGTCGCGGCGGGCTCGAGCGGAGTGGCTGCTTGTGGGCTCACGGTTCCTCAGGGGTCGGGACGGTCGAACGATTGTCCCACGCCTGCGTGCGCGCGGCGCGCAGACGTGACGGGCCTTGTGCATGCCGACCACGGGAGTCGACGCTGTGCAGGACGGACGGGAGGCGCGTGGTGGCGCCGCCACGCGCCTCCCGTTCGTCTCGCCGCCGGTCCCGCAGGCCGTCGGGCCGTCAGCGCGTCAGGCCGAGACCGCGGCGGGCGCGGGCAGCGCGCCCAGGCCGCGGCGCAGGTCCTCGGGCGTCGCCGCGAGGCACACGCGGATCCAGCCCTCGCCGGACCGGCCGAAGGCGCTGCCCGGCGCGACCGCGACGTGCTCGCGGTGCAGCAGGGCGAGCGCCCACTCCGCGACGTCGCCCTGCGCGGCGTGGGACACGTCGATCCAGAGGTAGAAGGCACCGCGGGGGTCGAGGTAGCGGATGCCGGCGGCGTCGAGGACCTCCTTCGCCACCACGAGGTTGGCGCGGTAGTGCTCCCGGGCGTCCTGCACGGCCTGGTGGTCACCGACGATCGCCGCGAGGGCGGCCCACTGGTCGGGTTCGGCGACGCAGCTGATCATCGCCTCCTGCACCGTCCGCATCGTCGGACCGAGGCCCTTCGGCGTGACGAGGTACCCGACCCGCACGCCGGTCATCGCGTAGGTCTTGCTCAGCGAGAAGGCCGTGAAGACCCGGTCGTCCTCGTCGAGCGCGGCGATGCTGACGTGACGCGTGCCGTGCGTGAAGTACTCGTAGACCTCGTCGCTGACCACCCACAGGTCGTGCCGCTTCGCCAGGGCGAGCAGGGCACGGAGGGTCTCCTCGCCGAAGACCGACCCGAGCGGGTTCGACGGCGAGTTCACCACGATCGCGCGGGTGTGCTCCGTGATGCTCGCCTCGAGCGCCGCGAGGTCGGGCTCGAAGTCGTGCTGCGGTTCGAGCCGGTACGGCACCGGGGTCGCGCCGATGATGTGGGCGTTCATCGTGAAGGTCGTGTACCCGGGGTCCGGCACGAGGACCTCGTCGCCGGGGCTCAGCACGAGCGTCATCGCCTGGAACAGGGCCTGCGTGGCACCGATGGTCAGCCAGACCTGCTCGAGGTCGGCGTCGATGCGGTTCTCGCGGCGGAGCTTGTCGCGGATCGCCGCCCGCAGCGGCGCGATGCCACCGTTCGGCGTGTAGTCGGTCCGGTCCTCGGTCCACGCGCGTCGGGCGGCCTCGCCGATGTGCGGCGCCACGGGGACGTCGGGCTCGCCGATGACGAGCATCGCGACGTCGGTTCCGTCGGCCTGCAGCAGGGCGGCCTGCTCGAAGACACGGCGGATGCCGGAGGCGGGGACGGTCTCGATCCGGGGCGCGAGGGAGGGCACGTCGACACGGTAGCCGTTCGCGTGTTGCGGTCGCGTTTCGCCCGTCGCGCTCCCCCACCGCGACGGCCGACGCGCGGTGGGTCGGTCCTTTGGTGCTTCCGGGTCGTGCTGGTATCGTTGCTTGCTGGCTTCCGCGTTCCCCGCCCACGGGTGGAACGCGATGCGACCAAGGGCCCCTCTACCCAGCGGTCGCGACCACCCGTAGAGACGATCAAGGAGCAACACGCATGGCGAACATCAAGTCGCAGATGAAGCGCATCAAGACCAACCTGAAGGCCCAGGAGCGCAACAAGGCCTACCGCTCGGAGCTCAAGACGGTCATCCGTCACACGAACGAGGCCGTCGCCACCGGTGACAAGGACAAGGCTGCTGCGGCGCTGGTCCTCGCCTCGAAGAAGCTCGACAAGGCCGTGAGCAAGGGCGTCATCCACAAGAACCAGGCGGCGAACCGCAAGTCGTCGATCGCCAAGAAGGTCTCCGCGCTCTGAGTCGCTGACCTCCTCCTCGAGAGCCCCGCACCGTTGGTGCGGGGCTCTCGTCGTTGCGGGGCGGCGGCGGCGGCAGTCCCGCGGGTGGCAGTCCGGCGGGTGGGCGGCGCGGGGGTGCGAGCGGGCACGATTGGTCACGCTCGTGCCCGGTCGCCGACGGACATCGCCAGCTCGACGAACGTGAGCGGGGTGTTGCGCCCGCTCGCGGAGGCCGACGGCCCGCCGCGCGGGAGCGAGCGGCCGACCGGCCACGGCCGGCGGCGGACGGCCGCGTCGGCGGCCGCGCCGGCGGCCGCGCCGGCGACCGCCCCGGCGGCACCGGCGGCACCGGCGGAGCCGGTTCGAACCACGGATGCGACATGGAACCAGCCGGGGGCGCTGGTTCGATGTCGGATCCGTGGTTCGACGCCGCGCCGGCGGCCGGCGGTCGCCGAGCGCGGCGCCGCCGCACGGCGCGGCACGGCGCCGCACGACGCAGCGCACCACAACGCGGCCGGGAGGCTCGACCCGCCTCAGCGGTCCTCGCCGCGTCGGGCGATGGTGCGGACCATCACCTCGAGCGCGTAGTGCGCATCGCGGGACCCGCCCTTCACCGCGGTGTCCGCCGCGGCGATGCTCGTGATCGCGTTCGCCAAACCGGCCTCGCTCCACCCCGCCACGTCACGCTGGGCGCGCTGGACCTGCCACGGCGCCATCCCGAGCGCGGAGGCGGCCTGCCCGCTCGGCCCCCGGAAGGCGCTGACCTTCGCCATCGTGCGGATCTTGCTCGCGAACGCCGCCACGATCGGCACCGGTGCCTCACCGGTCGCCAGGGCGTGCCGGAGCTCGACGATCGCCGGGGCCGACCGACCCGCGAGGGCGATGTCGGCGACCTTGAACGCGTTCGTCTCGACGCGGCCGCCGTAGTACTTGTCGACGACGCGGTCGGTGATCTCCTCGGCCTCGTCCGCGAGCAGCTGTCGGCACGCGGCGGCGAGCTCGGCCAGGTCATCCGCGAACGCCGTGACGAGCGTCCGGACGGCCGAGGGGGCGATCTTCCTGCGGGCGGCCCGGAACTCGGCGTTCACGAAGTCCGCCTTGTCCGTGTCGCGCTTGAGCTCGTCGCACTGCACCTCGACTCCGCCGCCGACCCCGCTGCGGATCGTGTCGAGGAGCTTCTTGCCACGCACACCGCCACCGTGTCGCAGCACCAGGGTGACGTCGTCGGCGGGGGCCTGCAGGTACGAGATCGTCTCGGTGATGAAGGCGTCCGTGCACTTCTCGACGTTGGTGACCCGCACGAGCCGGGGCTCGCCGAAGAGCGACGGGCTGGCGAGCGTCGCGAGGAGACCGGGGGCGTACTGGTCCGCCTCGAGGTCGTGCACCTCGAGCGCGGGGTCCTCGCCGACGAGCAGGTCGCGCAGGACACTGCTCGCGCGTTCGGCCAGGAACTGCTCCGGACCGGTGACGAGCACGACCGGGGCGGGGCGGACGCCGGACCAGGGCACCTGGTCGATCTTCGCCGCGGCGCGCGTGGGCTTCTTGGCGGGCATGCGTTCCTTCCGTCGGCGCCGGGTCGAGCGGGTCCGGGCCTGCCTCGATCCTACGGGCCGCCGGGGACGCTCCTCCGCGAGTGCCCGACCGGCGTCCGCGGCGTCGTCCGGGCCCCGTTCCGTCCAGACGCGCAGCGCTCCGTCGGCGGTGCGAGAGACGACGACCGTGCCCTGTCGGTCGGTCCGGAACGCCGTGGTGCCCGCGTCCTGCAGCATCGCGAGCGCCGAGCGGGTCGGGTGGCCGTAGGTGTTGTCGGCGCCGACACCGATGAGCCCGACCGGCGCGGCGAGCTGCCGGTAGAGCCCCGGGTCCTGGTCGGCGGACCCGTGGTGGGCCACCTTCACGACGTCGGGCCGGCTCGTGACGAGCGGCCGGAGCCGACGCTGCGCGCGCTCCCCCAGGTCGCCGAGGAAGACCCCGGAGACGCAGGCCCGACACGTCGGTGCGGCCGTGGTCTCGACGACCAGGCTCGCGTCGTTCCCGGACGCCGACCCGCCCACCGGCGGCCAGAGCAACCGCCACCGGAGCTGCCCGAGGGTGCCCGCCGTCCCCGCGTCGCCCGTCCGGACGTCGACACCGGACCGGACGAGCGTGTCGACCACCCGGTCGTCCTCGGGCCTGCCGACGGGCCCGACGAGCGCTCGCTCGGTGGTGTCCGCCACCGCCCCCACCGCACCGACGTGGTCGCGGTCGCAGTGCGTGAGGACGAGCAGGTCGATGCGCTCCACCCCGAGCAGGTCGAGACAGCGGCGCAGCAGCTCCTCGTCGTCCCCGGTGTCGACCAGGGCGACCGGCCCCGCACCGTCGCGCACCAGCACCGCGTCGCCCTGCCGCACGTCGCACGCGGCCACCGACCAGTCGCCCGGCACGGACCGCTGCACGACGAACCGCGGGACGGCGATCGCACCGACCCCGAGGGCGACGATCCCCGCTGCGGCGACGAGCAACAACGCACGGGCGCGGTCCCGCACGAGGACGGCCAGGGCGACCGTTGCGCTGACGACTCCCGCGGCGGCCGTGCCGACGACCCCGACCGGCCAGTCGAGCGCCGCCGCGGGGAGCGCGGCCGTCGCGGCGGCGACCATCCCGATGGCCGCCGCGGGCACCCAGGCCACGTGTGCCACGACGGCGGCACCCCACGGCCACACGGGGGCGAGCAGGCAGGCCGCGAGTCCGGTGACCGTCACCACCGGCGCGAGCGGCTCGGTGAGCAGGTTGGCCGGCACCGCGAAGGTCGGCAGCGTCGGCGTGAGGGCGACGGTCACCGGCCAGCAGGCGAGCTGTGCGGCGACCGGGACGGCCACCGCCGCCGCGACCGGGGTCCAGAGTCGCCGGGCGAGCACCGCGGTGAGCGGCGGCGCGAGGACGACGATCCCGCCGGTCGCGAGGACCGACAGCGCGAAGGCTGCCGAGCGCGCGTACCAGGGGTCCACGACGAGCATGCCGAGCACCGCGAGCGCCAGCAGCGGGACACCGCGCACCGGGCGTCCGGACAGCCGGACGCCGAGCACCACCACCGCCATCACCGCGGCACGGACGATCGACGGGTCCGGGCGGACGAGCGCGACGAACGCGACGAGGGCACCGACCGCGACGACGACCCGCACCGGCCGAGGCAGCCCGAGGCTCCGTCCGAGCGCCACCACCAGGGCCACCACGACGGCGCAGTTCGACCCGGAGACCGCGGTCAGGTGGGTGAGCGCGGCGGTCTCCATCGCCGCCTCCGTCGCGGGGTCGAGTCCGCTGCGGTCGCCGATCGCCAGGCCGCGCAGCAGCGCCGCGCCGGGCTCCGGCAGACCCTGGGTGACCCGGACGAAGGCCTGCCGGACGTGGCCGGGAGCGGCGAGCACACCGGTCGGTGCTGCGGCGGAGGGAGCCCCGCGGAGGAACACCACCGCCGCCTCGGGTCCGCCGGTGTCGTCGGGCTCCACCGACCCACGGCCGCGCAGCACCGTCCCCGCAGCCGCTCGGAGCGGCGCCGCCGGGACGACCCGGACTGGCACGTGCAGGCCCGTGGCCTCCCCGAGATCACGGAGCATCCCCGTCGCCGACCGGTCGGCCTCGCCGAGGTCGCGCGTGAGCACGACGTCGACCGCGACGGTCCGCCCCGCCGCCGAGCGCACCGCCGCAGGAGCCCGCACCGGTCCGCCGACGCCGACCGCGACGGCGACGAGGGCGCAGCACGCCGCCGCGGTCACCAGGAGCGCGAGCACCGGAGGCACGGCCGGCTCGGTGCGTCCGGCTCCCGTCATGAGCAGGACGACGGCGACGACACCGACCAGGGTGGCTCCGCCGACCCACCACCATGCCGCACCGGGTCCGCCGACGAGCAGCACCGCGGCCAGCCACGCGAGGGCGACCGGTCCTGCGAGTCGCAGGTCGGCGGGGTGCGGTGCGAGGTCCACGGCGAGCCCTCAGACCCGGACCCGGGGCCGCAGGTCCTCGAGGCGCGTCTCGCCGATGCCGCTCACCTCGAGCAGGTCCTCGACGGCGGTGAAGCCGCCGTGCTCGTCACGCCAGGCGATGATCCGACCGGCGAGTGCCGGTCCGATGCCGGGCAGGGTCTCGAGCGTCGCCTGGTCGGCGGTGTTGAGGTCGACGACAGCGTCCGCACCACCCGCCGGGGTCCCGCCACCCGCGCCACCGCCCGCACCGGCTCCCGCGCCGCCCGTCACGTCCGGTCCGAGCGCCTCGGGCACGGTCGACTCCCCGACGCGCGGCACGTAGAGCCGCTCGCCGTCCACGACGGGTCGAGCCAGGTTCAGCCGTGCGAGGTCGGCGTCGGCCGTGGCTCCCCCGGCCCGTTCGAGCACGGCATCGACCCGGGTGCCGACGGGGACCTCGACGACCCCGGCGCGCCGCACGGCACCGAGCACGTACACCGCGGCTGCGGCCGGCGATGCCGACGGTCCCGCCTGCCCTCCCCCGGGCCGACCGGCCGACCCGGCACCGCCGACAGACCCGTCACCGCCGACAGACCCGACACCACCGCCAGACCCGACACCATCAGGCGACGCGCCGTCACCGGGCGATGCGGCGCCCGGTGACGGCGGGAACGTGGACGCCGCACCGCCGGTGACGGTCACCTCGCCGGACGACCGTCCCCGCAGCGTGCCCGCCGCGACGACCACGAGGGCCACCACGACCACCGCGGCCGCGAGCACCAACGCCGCCCGCGGACCCAGCGTCCACCGCGTCCACCACCCGCTCGCCTCCTGCGGCGGGTCAGCGGACGGGACCGGGTCGGTACGGGACATGACCGGGACGCTACGACCGGCCCGCGCACGACGACGGCCCGGTGTGCTCCCCCTGTGGAGGAGCCCACCGGGCCGGTCGGCTGGGGAGGAGCGGCCTCAGCCCTTGATGGCGATGTTCACGAGCTTCGGCGCCCGGACGATCACCTTCACGATCTCCCGGTCACCGATGTAGCGCTGCACGTTCGCCGAGGACCGTGCGAGCTGCTCGAGCTCGTCCGCCTCGATCGACTTCGACACCTCGAACGAGTCGCGCACCTTGCCGTTGACCTGCACGACGGCCGTCAGCGTGTCCTGCACGAGCAGCGTCGGGTCGGCCTTCCGCCATCCGTGCGTGGCGACGGTGGCCTCGTGGCCCAGCTTCTCCCACATCTCCTCGCCGGTGTACGGCGCGAAGACGCTCAGGCCGAGCGCGACGGTCTCGACGGCCTCGCGCACGGCGGGGTCGCCGGCGCCGGCACCGGTGTCGATCGCCTTCCGGGTCACGTTCACCAGGTCCATCAGTCGTGCGATCACGACGTTGAACTTGAACGACTCCATGAGCCCCGGGGCGTCGGCGAGGAACCGGTGCGTGACCTGGCGGAGCGCCCGGTCACCGTCCGCCCACCGGACGTCCGGCGTCGACGTGACGTCGAGTGCCAGGCGGTAGGCGCGCGCGAGGAAGCGTGCGGACGCCGACGGCGACACGTCCTCCCAGTTGATGTCGTCCTCCGGCGGACCGGCGAAGCCCATCACGAGCCGGATCGCGTCGACGCCGTTCGCGTCGAGCTCGTCGCCGAGCGACACCCCGCCCTTCGACTTCGACATCTTCGAGCCGCCGGACAGCACCATGCCCTGGTTGAGCAGCGCCGAGAAGGGCTCGGTGAAGTCGAGGTACCCGAGGTCGAACAGCACCTTGGTGACGAAGCGTGCGTACAGCAGGTGCAGGATCGCGTGCTCGATGCCGCCGATGTACTGGTCGACGGGCGCCCACTTGCGCGCGACGGCGGGGTCGAACGCCTGGGTGTCGTCGTTCGCGGCGAGGAAGCGCAGGAAGTACCACGACGAGTCGACGAAGGTGTCCATCGTGTCGGTGTCACGCGTCGCCGGGGAGCCGTCGACCGGGTTCGGCACGTTGACCCAGTCGGTCGCTCCGCCGAGGGGCGAGGTGCCCTTCGGCTTGAGGTCGAGGCCCTCGGTCGATGGGAGCCGCACGGGCAGCTGGTCGACCGGCACCGGGTGCTCGGTGCCGTCGGCGCCGTGGATGATCGGGATCGGGGTGCCCCAGAACCGCTGACGCGAGATGAGCCAGTCGCGCAGGCGGTAGGTCTTCGCGGCGCGACCGGTACCACGCTCCTCGAGCAGCGAGATCGCTGCCGAGATCGCGTGCTGCTTCGACATCCCGTCGAGCGGCCCGGAGTTCATCATCCGGCCCTGACCGGTCAACGCGACCCCGGTGGCGGCCGGGTCGAGGACGGGCAGGTCGAAGTCGTCGAGCGTCGCGCCGTCCGGGATCACCGGGATGGCCCCGGTCACGGCGGCGTTCGTGTCCACGACGACACGGACCGGCAGGTCGAACGCCCGCGCGAAGTCGAGGTCGCGCTGGTCGTGCGCGGGGACGGCCATGACCGCCCCGTGGCCGTAGTCGGCGAGGACGTAGTCGGCTGCCCAGATCGGCAGGCGCTCCCCGGTCAGCGGGTGGATCGCCGAGCGACCGAGCGGCACGCCGGTCTTCGGGCGGTCGGCGTTCTGCCGGTCGATCTCGGACGTCTTCTGCGTCGCGGTCAGGTAGTCGTCGAACGCGGCGCGCAGGTCATCGGACACCGACGGATCAGCGACGAGCGAAGCGGCGAGGTCGGAGTCCGGAGCCACCACGAGGAACGTCGCGCCGTGGATGGTGTCCGGACGGGTCGTGAAGACGGTGACGGGCTCGTCGCGTCCCTCGATGACGAAGTCGACGTCGGCACCGACCGAGCGGCCGATCCAGTTGCGCTGCTGCGCGATGACCTTCGCCGGCCACCGCCCCTCGAGCTGGTTGAGGTCGTCGAGCAGCCGGTCGGCGTACTTCGTGATCGCGAAGTACCACTGCGTCAGCTTCTTCTTGACGACGACGGCGCCGGACCGGTCGGACGTGCCGTCGGGCAGCACCTGCTCGTTCGCGAGCACGGTCTGGTCCACCGGGTCCCAGTTGACCCAGCTGTCCTTCCGGTACGCCAGACCCTTCTCGTACATCTTCAGGAACAGCCACTGGTTCCACTTGTAGTACTCGGGGTCCGAGGTGTGGATCTCGGTCGTCCAGTCGAACGACGGCGCGTAGCGCTTGAACGAGGCCTTCTGCTGCTCGATGTTCGCGTAGGTCCACTCCTTGGGGTCGACCCCGCGCTTGATGGCCGCGTTCTCGGCCGGCAGCCCGAAGGAGTCCCACCCGATCGGGTGCAGCACGTTGAAGCCCTGCTGCCGCCAGTAGCGCGCCACGAAGTCGCCGAGCGCCCAGTTCTCGGCGTGACCCATGTGCAGGTCGCCGGAGGGGTACGGGAACATCTCGAGGATGTACTTGCGCGGACGACTGTCGTCGAGGTCCGTGGTGAAGAGCCCGAGTTCCTCCCAGCGGGGCTGCCACTTCTCCTGGATGCGGCGGAAGTCGTAGGCGTCGGGGTCAACGGCTGCGTGCTCGTTGGAGTGCTCGGTCGAGTGCTCGGTGCTCACGATCACCAAGGGTACAAGGCCTGGAGGCCCGCCCTGCCCCCGTCTCGCGCCCGCCGGTCCGGCAGGTGGTCACCCCGTGACGAGGCGCCCGTCGCGCATCCGCAGCGTCCGGTCGACCAGGTCGGCCGGCACGGGCACGTGCGACACGACCACGACCGTGCGGCCGGCCTGCCGCGCCGCACCCACGAGGTCGCGGAGCACGGCGTCGCCGAGATCGGGGTCGACGTCCGCCGTGGGTTCGTCGAGCACGAGCACGGGGAACGCGTGCAGCAGGGCCCGGGCGAGGGCGAGCCGGTGCGCCTGGCCGCCGGACACGAGTGCGCCGCGCTCCCCGACCGGCGCGTCCAGCCCACCGCGGCGCGCGAGCCAGTGTCCGAGCCCCACGCGGTCGAGCACGTCCGTCAGCTCGGCGTCGGTGGCGGTGTCCCGCGCGAAGAGCAGGTTCTGCCGCACGGACTGGTCGAACACGAAGGGGTCCTGTTCGACGAGCCCGACCCGGGCACGGACGGCGTCCGGGTGCATCGTGCGTGCCTCGACGCCGTCCAGCGTGTACGAGCCCTCGTGGTCGACGAAGCGCGCGAGTGCGTCGACGAGCGTCGACTTGCCCGCACCGCTCGGGCCCGCGAGCACGACGACCTCGCCGGGGTGCAGTTCGAGCGAGACCCGGTCGACCGCCGGCGTCGCCGCACCGGGCCACCGGACGGTCACGTCGCGGAGGGCCACGGCGACCGGGCCGTCGACGACCAGGTCACGTGGCTCGGCGGGCTCGTCCGGTTCGGGCACGATGCCGTCCGGCACGACGGCGGGGACGACCTGCTCGACACGGTCCGCGGCGGCCCGCACCCGGCGGAGGGTGAGGACGGCGAGCGGAACACCGCCGACGACCTCGAACAGCGCGAGCGGCACGAACACGGCCAGTGCCCAGAGCGGTCCGTCGAGCGCCCCGCGCACCACGGCGGGCGCGCCGACCGCGAGGATGCCGACCACCGCTCCCCCGCCGACCAGGCCGACGAGTGCGCCGACGAGCGACTCGACGGCCGCGCGACGCCGGACCGCCCGGGTCACCCTGGCGTCGCGTGCCGCGATGGTCGCCAGTCGGTCCGGCAGCGTGCCGTACGCGGCGAAGACGTCGAGCGTCCGGACGGTGTCCAGCACGAGGTCGGCGACACGGCCCCGCTCGGCGGCGGTCTGCTCGTCGGACCGCCGCGCGACGGACAGCGTCGTGACCGTGCCGAGCAGCGCGGCGACGGCGAGCGCGACGACGAGGACCAGCGCTGCGGGCCACCAGACGACCGCGACCGCGACGACGGACAGCACCGCGACGACGCCCGCGGAGACGATCGGCCCGACGACCCGGATCGGCAGGTCCTGCAGTCGGTCGGTGTCCGTCACGAGCCGGGTGAGCAGGTCCCCGCGTCCGGTCGTCCCCAGCCCGGCGGGGGCCACGGAGGACAGGCGCCGGTACATCTCGGTCCGCACGACGGCGAGCTGCCGGAAGGACGCGTCGTGCCCGGCGAGCCGGTCGACGTACCGCAGGGCCGCCCGCCCGAGGGCGAACGCGCGCACCCCGACCATGACGAGCGTCAGGTAGAGGATCGGTGGCTGCTCCGCCGCCCGGGTGAGCAGGTAGCCGCTCGCGGCGAGGAGCGCCACGGCGCACAGCGCGCCGAGCGTGCCGGCGGTGACCGCCTTCGCCCACCCGGCCCCGTGCGGCAGGGCGAGCCGGAGGACGGAGGTGCCACGGGCCTCCCGGCTCATGCTCGCACCCCCTGCCGGCTGGTGCCGCTGACGGCGACCGTGCCGTCCGGGCGCACGTCGACGCGGACGTCCGCTGCCGCGAGCACCGCGGGCCGGTGGCTCGCGACCACGACGACCGCGCCGTCGTCCGCGAGCGCGCGCACCGCGCGGACGACGGTCTGCTCGGCCTCGGCGTCGAGTGCCGAGGTCGGCTCGTCGAGGAGCACGAGCGGCGTCCGCGCGCGGCGCGCGCGGTACAGCGCACGAGCGACCGCCACCCGCTGTGCCTGGCCGCCGGACAGGCCGGAACCACCGGACCCGACCGGGAGGCCCGGGTCGACTCCCAGCCCCGCCTCGGCCAGGGCGCGGCGGACGTCCCGCTCCTCGGGTCCGGTGTGCAGCGCCACGTTCTCCGCGACCGTGCCGCGGACGAGGCGCGGTCGCTGGTCGGCCCACGTGGTGCGCTCGGCGCGCGTCGCGCCCGCCGGGCCGGGCACCGTGACGGTGCCGTCGGCGGGCAGGACACCGCGGATCGCGGCGATGAGGCTCGACTTGCCGGACCCGCTCGGTCCGGCCAGGGCGACGACGGTGCCGGGCGCCGCACGGAGGTCGACCGGTCCGACCACGACGTCGGCCCGGCGGACCGTGAGCCCGGCGAGCACCAGCTCGGTCGCCGCGGGTCCGCCCTGTGCCACCGGGGCGGGGTCCGTCCCGTCGTGGCGGTCGTCGAGGACGTCGAGGACGGCTCCCGAGGCCTCGACGCCGTCCTGCGCCGCGTGGAAGTCGGCCCCGACCTGCCGGATCGGCGCGAAGGCCTCCGGTGCGAGGACGAGCACGAACATGGCGGCGCCGAGCCCCATCGACCCGTCGACGAGCCGGACACCGATCGACACGGCGACGAGGGCGACCGACAGGCTCGCGACGAGCTCGAGGGCGAAGCCGCTGACGAACGACAGCCGCAGGACCCCGACGGTCCCGCGGCGGTACTCGTCGGTGACGGCGCCGATGCGGCCCACCTGGCGCCGAGCTCGACCGAAGACCTTGAGGGTCGCCAGGCCCTCGACCGCCTCGGTGAACGCACCGCCGAGGCGGGCGAGGGCGTCCGCCTGCTTCCGCTGGAGCGCCTGCGTGGCGAGGCCGATGAGGACCATGAACACCGGGATGACGGGCATCGCGAGGACGATGACGAGCGCGCTCGTCAGGTCGGCCCAGCCGATCGCGACGAGGAGCACCGGCGTCGCGACGGCCGTCAGCGCCAGCTGGGGGACGTACCGCCCGAAGTAGGCGTCGAGTGCGTCGAGCCCCGGACCGAGGGTCGTGGCGAACGCGGCGCTCGAGCGACCGGCGAGCCAGGACGGTCCCCGTTCCGCCGCCCGGGCGAGGACCGTCGCCCGCAGCTCGCTCTTCACCGTCGCACCGGCCCGTGCGGCGAGGTCGTCCGTCGCCCACGCGGCGACGGCGCGGAGCACGACGGCCCCGGCCAGGACCGCCAGCATCGGGGTCAGGGTCGTCGGCACCCGGCCGTCGTGGACCGCGTCGACCACGAGCGTGACCGCGGTCGCGATCCCCCACGCGATCCCGACGGTGGCGAGCGTCCGGACGAGACCGGTCGCGGCCGAGGCGAGGACGGAACCCCGGGCGGTCCGGGACAGGCGGAGCAGGCGCGGGTCGAGGGGTCGCACGGTCGCCGCCTAGTGCGCTGCCTGGGCGATGTGGGCCCGTGAGACGCGCTTGCGGAAGACCCAGTACGTCCAGGCCTGGTACGCCAGCACGAGCGGCACGAAGATTAGCGCGACCCAGCTCATCACCGTGAGCGTGTACTCGCCGCTGCTGGCGTTGACGACCGTCAGGCTGTTCGCCGGGTCGTTCGACGCCGGCATGACGTCCGGGAAGATCGCGGTGAACATCGCCAGGACGATCGCCGCGATCGTCACCGCCATCAGCGTGAAGGCCCGCCCCTCCCTGCCCCAGGCGGTGCAGAGGACGGCGAGGACCAGCGCGAGCGCGGCGACCACCGACAGCACCAGGCTCGCGGGGGTGGCCCGGACGAACGCCATCGCCACGAGGAACGCGGCACCGACGACGATCGTCAGCACGCCGGCCCGGGTCGCGAGCCGCACGGCCCGCTCGCGGATCTCGCCCTCGGTCTTCAGCGCGACGAACACGACGCCGTGCGTGAAGAACACCAGCAGCGTGGCGAGCCCGGTCAGCAGTGCGAACGGGTTGAGCAGGTCGAAGACGGTGCCGGTGTAGTTGTGCCCGGCGTCCATCGGGATGCCCCGCACGACGTTGCCGAACGCGACGCCCCAGAGGAACGACGGAACGGCGCTGCCGGCGACGATCATCAGGTCGAACCGGCGCTTCCACTCGACGTGCTTCTGCTGGTGCCGGTACTCGAACGAGACCCCGCGGGCGATGAGGGCCGCCAGGATGAGCAGCAGTGCCAGGTAGAAGCCCGAGAACATCGTGGCGTACCACTCGGGGAACGCCGCGAACAGGCAGGCGCCGGCGACGATGACCCACGTCTCGTTGAGGTCCCAGACGGGGCCGATGGTGTTGATGAGCACCCGGCGGTCGGTGTCGTCCTTGCCGAGGAACGGCAGGGACATGCCGACGCCGAAGTCGAACCCGTCGAGCACGAAGTACCCGACGAAGAACAGTCCGACGATCGCGAACCAGAGAACGGGCAGGTCCATCTCAGTACACCGTCACTTCGTGCTTGACCTCGCCGGTCGCCGCGTCGACCTCCGCCGGTGCGGCGGGGCCCTCCTGGGCGACCTTCTTGATGAGCCGGAACTCGACGACCGCGAGTGCGCCGTAGATCAGCGTGAACACGACCAGGGAGACGAGGACCTCGAGACCCGAGACGTTCGGCGAGACGCCGTCCGCCGTGCGGAGGAGCCCGAACACGAGCCACGGCTGCCGGCCCATCTCGGTGAAGACCCAGCCCATGATCATCGCGGCCATCGGCAGCGGCACCGACCAGGTGGCGACCCGCCACACCCAGCGCTGGGTCGGGAAGCGGCCCTTCCGCGTCAGCCAGAGCCCGACGAGCGAGACGAGCACCGCGCCGACGCCGAGCGCGATCATCCAGCGGAACGACCAGTAGGTCACCCAGATGATCGGCTTGTAGTCGCCGGGGCCGTACACCTGCGAGTACTGCGCCTGCAGGTCGTTGATGCCCTCGACCGTGCCGGTGAACGTGTGGGTCGACAGGAACGACAGCAGGTACGGGACCCGGATCGAGAACAGCTCGTGGACACCGTCCGGGGTCCCGAGCGTGAAGATCGAGAACGACGCGTCCTTGCCCGTCGAGGTGTTGTACAGCGCCTCGGCCGCGGCCATCTTCATCGGCTGCGTGTCGACCATGGTCAGGCCGAGCTGGTCGCCGGAGAGCACCGTCAGCGCACCCGAGGCGAGCATGGTCCACATGCCGAACTTCAGCGCCGGCATCATCGTCTCGAGGTGCTGGTTCCGCGCCAGGTGGTAGGCCGCGACCGCGACGATGACCGAGGCGGCCACCATGAACGCGCCGAACAGCGTGTGCGGGAAGGCGGCGAGGGCGACCTTGTTCGTCAGGACGGCCCAGATGTCGGTGAGCTCGGCGCGGCCCTTCGTCTCGTTGATCGCGAAGCCGACCGGGTGCTGCATGAAGGCGTTGGCCGCGAGGATGAAGTACGCCGACAGCATGGTGCCGACGCTCACGCACCAGATGCTCGCGAGGTGGACGGCCCTGGGGAGCCGGTCCCACCCGAAGATCCAGATGCCGATGAAGGCCGCCTCGAAGAAGAAGGCGAGGATGCCCTCGAGCGCGAGCGGTGCGCCGAACACGTCGCCGACGAAGCGCGAGTAGTTCGACCAGTTCATGCCGAACTGGAACTCCTGGACGATGCCGGTGACGACGCCCATCGCGAAGTTGATGAGGAAGATGCGGCCGAAGAACCGCGTCAGCTGCAGGTAGTGCGCCCGACCGGTGCGCACCCACGCCGACTGGAACACGGCGACGACGAGGGCCATGCCGATCGTCAGCGGGACGAAGAGGAAGTGGTAGATCGTCGTCAGACCGAACTGCCACCGCGACAGGACGAGCGGATCCAGGATGTCGTTCATGCGGCGTGTCCGAGCCGGGCCGCCGCGCGCTGTTCGTGCACGTTGGGTTGCTTCCTACGGGAGGTGGGACTTCTGTGTGTCACGCCGTCGGGACACCTCCACGCTACTGTCCGGACACGCCTTTCGACAAGTTGTAGAGACCCGCTGTGCACGAACGTGCACAGCCTGTGATCGGCACAACCGTGCGGAACAGTTGTCCGGTGCGACGTCGCACACCGCCCCCGTCCGGAGACGCGGACAGGCGCCGGGACCGAGTCCCGACGCCTGTCCTGTCGTGCTGTCCGCAGCGGGCTAGAGCAGCCCCTCCTCCTGGAGGAACGCCTTCGCGATCTCGGACGACTTCTCCTTGTCGACGGTGCTCTTCGTGTTGAGCTCGATGAGCGCGTCGGTGGTCAGGACCTTGCTCACCTTGTCGATGTCGGCCGCGGCCTTGTCGTCCACCTTGTCGGAGACGACGGGCGTGACGTTCTGCGCGACGATGAGGTTCTTCGGGTCCTTCAGCGTCACGAAGTCGTTCGCCTTGATGCTGGGGTCAGCGGTGTAGATGTCCGCCAGCTGCACGGTGCCGTCCTTGAGCGCCTTGACCGTCAGGGCTCCGCCCGAGTCCTCGATGGCCTTCGACTGCACGGTGACGCCGTAGACCGACTTCAGGCCCTTCGGGCCGTACGGACGGGTCTGGTTCTCAGAGTTCGCGCCGACCGTCAGGGTCTCCTTGACCTTCGACAGGTCGCTGAGGCTCGTGACGTCGTTCTGCTCCGAGAACTCCTTCGTGACCGTGTAGCTGTCCTGGTCGGTGGCCTCGGCGGCGTCGAGGGCACGGAGGCCCTTCGGCAGCGCCTTCTCGAGGGCGGACGCGATGTCGGACTCGCTCTTCGCCGTGGCGTTCTTGTCGTAGTACTGCAGCAGGTTGCCGCTGTACTCGGGCATGACGTCGATCGCGCCCTTCTGCAGCTGCGGGAGGTACACCTCGCGCTGGCCGATCTGGTAGTTGCGCTTCACGGTGAAGCCGTCCTTCTCGAGGACCTGCGCGTAGAGCTCGGCGATGATCTCGTTCGAGTAGTACGCCTGCGAACCGATGACGATCGTCTTCGAGTCGGACGAGCTGCTGGCGCCGCTGTCGAGCGGGCTGCTGGACGCGCAGCCGGACAGTGCGGCTGCGACGCCCAGGGCGACCGCGGCGGCGATGCCGGCGCGGAGCTTGGGTGCTGTGATCACGAGGGGGTTCCTTCCGGGAGGGGTGTGCGGGTTCGCTCGCGCGATCCCGGGTGTCGCCGCGTCGAGCGCTCGGCGACGCCCGCGGGCACCACCGCCCGCTGGAGCACGGAGAAGACGATCTCGAACGCGATCGCGAGGGCGATCACGAGGATCGAGGCGCCGAGCATCATGGCGTAGTCCTGGGTCTTCAGCCCGAGGAACACGTAGCCGCCGAGTCCGCCGGCACCGACGTACGCGGCCAGGGTGGCCGTGGCGACGACCTGCAGGACGGCGGCGCGGATGCCGCCGATGAGCAGCGGCAGTCCGAGGGGGATCTCGACCCTGGTCAGGATCTGCCAGCCGGTCATGCCCTGTGCCCGGGCGGCGTCCACCGTCACGGGCTCGACCGACTCGATGCCGGCGTAGGCACCGGCCAGGACCGACGGCACCGCGAGGATGACGAGCGCCAGCAGCGGTGCCTGCAGGTTGACGCCGAGCAGCAGGCCGAACAGGGTGAGCACGCCGAGCGTCGGCAGCGCGCGGATGCCGCCGGACAGCGCGATCGCGAGGCCGCGCGCCCGTCCGGTGTGTCCGATCAGGTACCCGATCGGCACCGCGATCACCGACGCGATGAGGACCGCGAGGAGCGAGATCCACACGTGTTCCCAGAGCCGGGCCTGCACGCCGTCCGGTCCGCCGTAGTTCGTCGGGTCGACGACCCACGCGAACGCCTGTCCGATGATCACGAGGTCGCCTCCGCTGCCTGCAGGACCCGCCGAGCGCGTCGCTTCGCGGTGGTGTCCTTCCTGGTCCAGGGCATCACGGCCCGACCGAGGAGGACGAGGAGCCCGTCGATGACGATCGCGAGCACGAGCACCGTGACGATGCCCGACACGATCTCCTCAGGGATGTTCCGCCCGATGCCGTCGGTGAAGAGCGAGCCGAGGCTCTGGATGCCGAGCACGGCCCCCACGGTGGTGAGCGAGATCGTCGAGACCGCCACGACCCGGAGCCCCGCGAGCAGGACGGGGCCGGCGAGCGGCAGGTCGACGCGGAAGAACCGCTGCGCTCCGGAGTAGCCCATCGCGGTGGCGGCCGAGGTCGTCGCGGCGTCGACCGAGCCGAGGCCGTCGACGGTCGACCGCACCATGAGCGCGAGGCCGTAGAGCGTCAGGCCGACGACGACGTTGACCGGGTCCTGCAGGCCGGTGCCGATGATGCCCGGCAGCGCGATGAAGAGCGGGAGCGACGGCACGGCGTACAGCAGACCCGCGACGGTGACGACCGCGCCGCCGAGCCCGCTGCTGACACGGGATGCGCCCGGCCGGCGCAGGCGGACGACGAGCCATCCGATCGGGATCGACAGCAGGAAGCTGATGATGATCGGGGGGACGGCGACCGCGAGGTGCGCCACCGTGTCGTCCCAGATCGTGTCCAGGTTCGACAGCACCCAGTTCACCGGATGCTCCCACCCTGCGCCGCAGCACCCGTGGCGCCGGTGGGCGCCTCGGCCTCGGAGCGGACAGCGGCAGCGGCGTCGACGACGCCCACGGGACCGGTGAGGACGCCGGCTGCCCGGCCCTCACCGTCCACGACGATCGGTCCGGTCGGGGTCTGCTCGACCCGCAGGGCACGACGGCCCCGACCAGCACCGATGAAGTTTGCGACGAACTCGTCGGCGGGTCCCGCCAGGATCTCGGCGGGGGTCCCGAGCTGGGCGATCTCGCCGCCCTTCTTCAGGATGACCACCTGGTCGCCGAGCTTGAAGGCCTCGTCGATGTCGTGCGTGACGAACACCACGGTCTTGCCGAGCTCGCGCTGCAGGCGGATGAGCTCGTCCTGCAGGTCGTTGCGCACCAGCGGGTCGACGGCGCCGAACGGTTCGTCCATCAGCAGGACGTTCGGGTCGACGGCGAGACCGCGTGCCACGCCGACGCGCTGCTGCTGGCCACCCGAGAGCTGCGAGGGGTACCGGTCGGCGAAGGCACGGTCGAGCCCGACGGTGTCCATGAGCTCGAGGGCACGCGCACGGGCCTCGCCCTTGGACTTGCCGGTCAGCAGGGGCACGGTGGCGATGTTGTCGACGACCTTGCGGTGCGGCAGCAGACCGGCGTTCTGCATCACGTAGCCGATGCGGCGACGGAGCTGCACGGGGTCGACGCCGGCGACGTCCTCGCCGTCGATCGAGACCGTTCCGGCCGACGGGTCGACCATCCGGTTGATCATGCGGAGGAGGGTCGTCTTGCCGCAGCCACTGGACCCGACGAAGACCGTGGTGGTCCGCGACGGGATCACGAGGCTGAACTCGTCGACCGCGTTGGTGCCGTCCGGGTACGTCTTGCGCACCGAGCGGAACTCGATCATGTGGGTGCCCTTCTGTTCGGAGGTAGCCCGACTCCGCACGAGCGTACCCGTGCGACCGGCCCGCGGTTCCGTTGCGACCCGCGATGACGGATCGCGGACAACGGACATTCCGACAGCACCCTCAGGAGGGGCCCCGTCCACGACGGCGGGACTCCCCGGCCACGGCGGCCGTCAGGAGGCGGCCACCACCGCTTCCAGGTGGGCGCGGCTCATGGTGCGGTACTCCTCGACCAGTGCGGTGTCGGGTGCCGACCGGTCGCGGAGTGCACGCGCGATGACGGCGTGGGCAGACTCGGCGAGCACGACCCAGGTGCGCGCGACCCGGTCACCCGTCGGGAAGTCGAAGCGCTCGTGCAGGACCTGCGCGACGGTGGCGCCGAGTGCGGCCATCCGGTCCTCGGCGTCGCCGGTCCCGGTGTCCGCCGCGTCACCGAAGCGGATCGCACGGAACCCGGGCTCCGTGCGGTACATCTCGACGGTCGCGTCGATGAGCGCGTCGCAGGCGTCCTGCCACGAGGTCGCTCCGCTCTCGTCGAGGGCCGACAGGAACCGCTCGGCGAGTCGCTGGGTGCTCCGGATGGCGAGCGCCTCGACCACGGCGATGCGGTCCGGGAAGTACCGGTAGACCGTCCCGATCGACGCCCCCGCGCGTTCCGCGACCATCGCGGTGGTCAGTCGCTCGAACCCGATCTCGTCGATCACCGCGGCTGCGGCGTCGAGGAGACCCGCGAGGCGCGCCGAACTACGGGCTTGGACCGGCTCGTTCCTGAGCAGTGATGATCCCCCCGGCAGTGCGTTCGGTACCTCGGTGACGAGCACGTGTTCTCCTCTTGCGCTCCGCAACGGAGCGCGGTCATGTGGGATGTGACGGAGGCAACTCTCGCAGAGAGCGGCTGGATCGTGGCTGCGACTCACAGGCCGACCGGTCCGGCGACCGCCCTCGTGGAGCCGCCGCGTGGAAGGATGGGGTCATGCCCGCCCCGACGCCCCACGAGCCGTCGCTGGCCGAGCCGATCCTGCACCGAGCCGCCCGCATCGAGGACGCCGTGCAGGAGTTCCGCGAACACCGGGCCCGTCGCCTGGGCCTCGTCCCCACGGTCGTCCCGTACACGGGCTACGGCGCTCCCGGGTGGATCCGGGTGCTCTGCCGGGTCCTGCTCACCCGACGCGGCCTGGCGTCGGACGTGTCGTTCGCCGGTGTCCGTGGCTGGCGCAGCTTCACGAGCGTCGCCGTCGACGACGCCGAGGTGACCGTGACGGCCGGCGGCACGACCCACGTGGTGCAGTCCGACCGCGGCGGCGTGGTCGACGCGAAGATCCCGATCGACCTCGAACCGGGGTGGCAGACCGTGCGCCTTTCGGCTGGTGGGATGCGCGACGTCGAGGCCGACGTCTTCATCGTGGACCCGTCGACGCGCTTCGGGCTGCTGTCCGACATCGACGACACCGTCATGGTGACCTCGCTCCCCCGCCCCATGCTCGCGGCGTGGAACTCATTCGTGCTCACCGAGCACGCACGACGCCCGGTGCCCGGCATGTCGGTCCTGTACGAGCGGATCCAGGCGCAGCACCCGGGCGCGCCCACGGTGTACCTGTCGACCGGTGCGTGGAACGTCGCGCCGACCCTGCAGCGGTTCCTGACCCGCAACATGTACCCGTCGGGGACGCTCCTGCTCACCGACTGGGGGCCGACGCACGACCGGTTCTTCCGGAGCGGCCAGCTCCACAAGCAGGAGAACCTCCGCCGGCTCGCCGAGGACTTCCCCGACGTGCAGTGGCTCCTCGTCGGTGACGACGGACAGCACGACGAGACGCTGTACGGCGCGTTCGCGCGGGAACACCCCGAGAACGTCGCCGGTGTCGCGATCCGGCAGCTGTCCACGAGCGAGGCCGTCCTGGCCGGTGGCCGGTCGCGCGCACAGGAACGGACGCGGGACGGCTCCGCTCCCTGGGTCTACGCCCCGGACGGTGCCGGCCTGTGGTCGGAGCTCGCACGTGTCGGACTCGCCGACGCGGACCCGTCGGACCCGCTCTGACGCGGTCCGTCCCCGATCCGTGACGGCCTGCGGGACGCGCACATCGACGGGCGCTGGGCACTGAGCGGACCCTCAGCACCTGCCGCCGTGCGGGACGCCGGTGGTTGGATCGGCCCATGAGCACCGGAACCCCGCCGAACCGCATCGAGGACCACGCCCTCATCGGCGACACCGACACGGCCGCCCTCGTCGGGCGGGACGGCACGATCGACTGGGCCTGCCTGCCCCGGTTCGACAGCCCGTCCACGTTCGCCTCGCTGCTCGGGACCGAGGACCACGGCCACTGGTCGCTCCGCCCGACCGACCCGGACGCCACGAGCACGCGGCGGCACCACCGCGACACCCTCGTCCTCGCCACGGTGTGGACGACCGCCACCGGTGTCGTCGAGGTCACCGACCTCATGCCCGTCGGGGCGCACCGCGCCGCGATCATCCGGCGCGTCCGCGGTCTGCAGGGCTCGGTCGAGATCGAGCAGGTCCTGCGCATCCGCTTCGACTACGCCCGCGCGCTCCCCTGGGTCCGGCAGATCGGCGGCGACGACGACCCCGCGCTCCTCGCCACCGCCGGTCCCGGCTCCGTGATCGTGCGCGGCGTGCGCTTCCGGGCCGACGACCACCGCCACACCAGCACCGTGACCGTGCACGACGGCGACGTCGTCGACACCGTCCTCACCTGGTACCCGTCGCACCGCGAGCCGCCGGAGCCCCTCGACGTCGACGCAGCGCTCGCGACCACCGAACGCTGGTGGCGCGACTGGATGGCCACCGCGCACACGGAGGGCCCGTACGCCGAGGCGAGCCGGCGCTCGCTGCTGATCCTGCGGGCGATGACGCACGGCGAGACCGGCGGCGTCGTGGCGGCCGCGACCACGAGCCTCCCGGAGGACCCCGGTGGGGAGCGCAACTGGGACTACCGCTACGTCTGGCTCCGCGACGCATCCCTCGCCCTGGCGTCGCTGATCGCTCACGGCTACCGCGACGAGGCGACGCACTGGCGCGGCTGGCTGCTGCGCGCCGTCGCCGGCGACCCGGCCGACGTGCAGATCATGTACGGCATCGCCGGCGAACGCGAGCTGCCCGAACGGTCGATCGACGAGCTCCCGGGGTACCTCGGTTCGGTGCCGGTCCGCGTCGGCAACGGCGCCTCGACGCAGTACCAGGGCGACGTCTTCGGCGAGGTGCTCGCCGCCCTGCACGACGCACGGGAACTCGGTGTCGAGGAGAACGCCGACTCCTGGGCCCTCCAGCGCGCTCTGCTCGGGTACGTCGAGGAGCACTGGCAGGAGCCGGACAACGGCATCTGGGAGATGCGCGGCCCGCGCCGGCACTTCACCCACTCGCGCGCGATGATCTGGGCCGCGCTGGACCGCGGTGTCGCCGCCGTCGAGGAGTTCGGTCTCGAGGGGCCGGTCGACCGGTGGCGCACGCTCCGCGACGAGGTGCGTGCCGAGATCGAGGAGCACGGCTGGAACGCCGAGCGGGGCAGCTACCGCCAGCACTACGACACCGACGAGGTGGACGCGAGCCTGCTCGTCCTGCCGCAGATCGGGTACCTCCGCGCCGACGACCCGCGGATGACCGGCACGGTCCGGGCGATCGAGGAGGACCTGCGCGTCGGCGACCACGGCCTGGTGCTGCGGTACCGGACCACGTCGGGCTTCGACGGGCTCTCCGGCGCCGAGCACCCCTTCCTGGCGTGCTCGTTCTGGCTCGTCGAGCAGTACGCCGCATCCGGCCGGGTCGACGACGCCGAACGGCTGATGGACGTGCTCGTCGGCTACGCGAACGACGTCGGCATGCTCTCCGAGGAGATCGACGTGGCGACCGGCCACCACATCGGCAACACGCCCCAGGTGCTCTCGCACCTGACGCTGGTGTCCGCCGCCGACGCGATCGCGCGGGCGCGCGGCGCGGCGTCCGGGCACCGGACACGCCTCGCCGTCCACGACGGTGGGACCCGGTCGTCGACCGGCAAGGGCACGCGAGCCGGCGCACCGTCCTGACGGGGCCCGGCGCGAGCCGCCGTCGTCGCCACGAGACGCCGTCAACCTTGCGAGGCGCCGCCGGAACCGGCGGCGTCTGGCGCGCGGGGCGGCGTCTCGTGAGGGCGTGCCGCGGCGTAGACGGACGGGAGGCGCGGTGCCAGC
>Ga0308156_1000723_pt1 | contig 54519 bp, 71 predicted proteins | sample PhyAR2_FD_201041 | JGI IMG/M metagenome (GOLD analysis project Ga0308156, IMG submission 201041) | Phyllosphere microbial communities from UC Gill Tract Community Farm, Albany, California, United States - DLSL A.R2 | ecosystem: Host-associated > Plants > Phyllosphere > Unclassified | place: USA... | reverse complement strand
GTTCCCATGCCGAACACGGAAGTTAAGCACTTGAACGCCGAAAGTAGTTGGGGGCTTCCCCCTGTGAGGATAGGACGTTGCCAGGCACTTGACCGATCTGCAGATTGCAGGTCGGTCTTTTTGTGTTTTATAAAAAGCCTTATCAGTTGCATTTCTTTTTTTAGATGATTACTATTAAATCAAACAATAGTCAAAGATGGTCAGAGAGGTGGTGCCAATGCAAAACATCACAGATATCATCGAAGCCTATTTAAAGCAAATTTTACACGACGAAAAGACGATTGAAATCAAACGTCAAGAAATTGCACAGCGTTTTGACTGTGTTCCATCACAAATCAACTACGTCATCAATACTCGTTTTACGGTCGAAAAGGGTTATTTCGTTGAAAGTAAACGGGGTGGCGGTGGATACATTCGGATTCAAAAAATCGTTGTGCTCGATAGTCACGATCTATTAGATGAAGTCAGTTCATGGATCGGTGATCATTTGACGGAACAAGCTGCAGAAGATTATTTGATTCGTTTGATGAACGAACAATTACTGACGCGGCGGGAAGCTATTTTGATTCAATCGCTGTTGCAAAAAGAGAGTTTGCCAATGGCGGTCGAAGATCAACACCGGATGCGTGCCCACTTGATGCGGACGCTTCTTCAAACCATGAAGCGACTCTAGTCGTCGGACATTGGAGGAATGCATGATGCGTTGTCAACGATGTGGCGAACGAGAAGCAATCGTCCGTGTCAAACTTCCACAAGAATCGGAAACCGATGAGAAGTTCTTATGCTCGGTTTGTGTGCGGGAGTTAGCACGTGAATATCAAGGGACGGCGTGTCCGTCTTGCGGTATGACCCGTCAACAATTGCTTCATCTTCGTAAAGTCGGTTGCCCGACTTGTTATTCATTTTTTAAAGACGAAGTCGACGGCATGGTTCGTCAGTTCCAACACGGTCATACGCAACACTATGGCTCACGACCTGATGAGGAATCCGTGGAAAAACGATTGAACCAGCAGCTCAGTCGACTCAAAGAACAACTCAATCGCAAAATCTTAGCAGAAGACTATGAAGAAGCAGAAATCATAAAACAACAGATTGAAAGTGTCGAGGAGGATTTGCGTCATGTTTGAAGAGTTGCTCCAACACCCTTTAAGCGAATCGATGAATCAATCTTCTCCCTTTGACGACATCGTCGTTTCGACACGGATCCGATTGGCGCGCAATACGACACGTTATCCGTTCTCAACGATGTTGTCAGAAGCACAAGCCAATGCGCTCATTGACGAGACGGAACGCCAACTAAACGGGATGAAAGGGTTTCGGTTTGGTCGCGTCGATCAGGCGGATGTCCTGACTCGAACCGCTTTAGTAGAAAAGCATCTAATCAGTCCGGCGTTAGCGAGTCATCCACGGACAGGACTCTTCATCAGTGAAGATGAGCAGATCAGTGTCATGGTCAATGAAGAGGATCATTTCCGGATTCAGACGTTATTACCGGGACTTCAACTTGAAGAAGCGTTTCGGATCGCAAAACAAGTCGATCGCTTGATCAGTGAACGATTTAAAATTGCTTTTGATGACACGCTTGGTTATTTAACGACATGTCCGAGTAACGTTGGAACAGGTCTTCGTGCTTCCGTGATGTTGCACTTACCGGGACTGGTCCTGACGAATCAGATTCAAGGCTATATCAAACACTTACGACAGCTTGGATTCGCGATTCGTGGGCGTTACGGCGAGGGAAGCGATGCATCTGGTCGCATGTTTCAACTGTCGAACCAACGGACGCTTGGGGCAAGCGAGGATATGCTAATCACGGACTATCAATTTGCCGTTGAAGCATTAATTGAAGCAGAACAGGCAGCACGAAAAGGATTATTGGAGATGTATCAAGAAGAACTAGAGGACAGACTATATCGTTCTTATGGCATCCTGACATCAGCTCGACTGATTACAGCACGGGAAGCAACGGAACGGTTATCAGATGTCCGCTTAGCAGATAGTCTGGGACTAGAGGTCAATCTTCCTCCAAATCTTTTTCATCAACTGCTCGTATCACTACAAACAGGTTTTCTACAAAAGCATTTCGGGAAACAATTAACATCTAGAGAACGGGACATCGAACGGGCGAAACGAATCCGGACGATGTTAACCGAACAGACAAACAGGGATCACACACAAGGAGGTTTTGCATAATGATGTTTGGACGATTCACAGAACGTGCACAACGTGTATTGGCACTTGCTCAAGAAGAGGCAGTACGGTTGGGGCACCACAATATCGGAACAGAACACATTTTACTCGGACTTGTACGTGAAGGAGACGGAATCGCTGCGAAAGCTTTAACAGCACTCGGTCTCAGTTCAGATAAAATTCAAATGGAAGTCGAAGCATTGATCGGTCGCGGACAAGATGGTGCAACGACGATTCACTATACACCACGTGCGAAAAAGGTCATCGAGTTATCAATGGATGAGGCACGTAAACTTGGTCACTCTTACGTTGGGACAGAACACCTCTTGCTCGGATTGATTCGAGAAGGAGAGGGCGTTGCTGCTCGTGTCTTGAATAACTTAGGCATCAGTCTTTCAAAAGCCCGTCAGCAAGTACTCCAGTTGCTCGGGAACAGCGAAACGACAGCAAACGCGTCGCAAGCAGGTTCAGGTGTCGCAACACCTACACTTGATGGTCTTGCTCGTGATTTGACACAACAAGCGCGCGAAACACGTCTTGACCCAGTTATCGGTCGTGCGAAAGAAATTCAACGCGTCATCGAAGTCTTAAGCCGCCGGACGAAGAATAACCCGGTCTTGATCGGGGAACCAGGGGTCGGTAAAACGGCTGTCGTCGAAGGTCTCGCTCAACAAATCATCAACAACGAAGTGCCGGAGACGTTACGCAATAAACGTGTCATGGTACTCGACATGGGAACACTCGTCGCTGGTACGAAATACCGTGGTGAATTCGAAGATCGTTTGAAAAAGGTCATGGATGAGATTCGTCAAGCGGGGAACATCATTCTCTTCATCGATGAGTTGCATACATTGATTGGAGCGGGTGGAGCAGAAGGTGCGATCGATGCATCGAACATCCTTAAACCATCACTCGCACGAGGCGAACTTCAGTGTATCGGAGCAACGACTCTTGATGAGTACCGGAAATACATCGAAAAAGATGCGGCACTCGAACGTCGTTTCCAACCGATCCAAGTCGCAGAGCCAACGACGGATGAAGCAACACAAATCCTATTTGGTCTTCGCGATCGTTATGAAGCACACCACCGTGTGACGATCACAGACGAAGCAATCCAAGAAGCCGTCACATTGTCGGATCGATACATTTCGGATCGTTTCCTTCCGGATAAAGCGATCGATTTGATCGATGAAGCGGCATCAAAAGTTCGTTTACGCTCGTATACAGCACCACCGAACTTAAAAGAAGTCGAAGCAAAACTCGAAGGTATCCGTAAGGACAAGGATGAAGCTGTCCAAAGCCAAGAGTTTGAAAAAGCAGCAAGTCTTCGTGACACAGAACAAAAATTACGCGATGAACTTGAGCGTTTGAAAGAGGAATGGCAGAATAAACAAGGCAACGAAAAACTTGAAGTCACAAAAGATGACATCGCACAAGTTGTTGCCAACTGGACAGGTGTACCGGTCACGAAGATCGCGGAAGAAGAGACGGATCGTCTCCTTCGCCTCGAAGAAATCCTTCACGATCGTGTCATCGGTCAAAACGAAGCCGTTAAATCGATTTCAAAAGCCATCCGCCGCGCACGTGCTGGACTCAAAGATCCAAAACGTCCGATCGGTTCGTTCATCTTCCTCGGCCCTACTGGGGTTGGTAAAACAGAACTCGCACGCGCTGTTGCCGAAGCGATGTTCGGAGATGAGGATGCGATCATCCGGATCGACATGTCAGAGTACATGGAGAAACATGCAACGAGCCGTCTCGTCGGTTCACCTCCAGGATATGTCGGTTACGAAGAAGGCGGTCAATTAACGGAAAAAGTTCGCCGGAAACCGTACTCGGTCATCTTACTTGATGAAATCGAGAAGGCGCACCCAGAAGTCTTCAACATTCTCTTGCAAGTACTTGATGATGGACGCTTAACAGACTCGAAAGGTCGGACGGTTGATTTCCGTAACACGATCATCGTCATGACATCGAACGTCGGTGCAAGTGCCCTTAAACGGAATAAATATGTTGGATTCGCTGTTTCTGAAGATACGGATCGCGAATACAAAGACATGAAAGATAAAGTCATGGAAGAACTCAAACGGGCATTCCGTCCAGAGTTCTTGAACCGGATTGATGAAACGATCGTCTTCCACTCACTCGAGAAACAACACATCGAAGAGATCGTGAAGTTGATGGCGAAAACCCTTGAAAAACGTTTGGCTGAACAGGAAATTCATTTCGAATTGACACCAGCTGCCCTCTCGAAGATCGCTGATATCGGGTACGATCCAGAGTACGGCGCACGTCCAATCCGTCGTGCCCTTCAACGGGAAGCGGAAGACCGGTTGTCAGAAGCATTGCTCGCAGGCGATATCCAAAAAGGAGAACGTGTTGCGCTTGATGTCGAAGAGAACGAATTCATCGTTCGCCGGAATCACGTGAGTTCTGCCGCAACGGAATAAGCACTGAGCACAGGGCCAGCTTTCGCACTTTCTGAGCGAAGCTGGTCCTTTTTTTGAAACAGAAAGGATGAATCGATTGGCTAAGTTAAAAACAAAATTCGTTTGTCAAAGCTGTGGGACCGAATCACCGAAATGGATGGGACGTTGTTCCGGGTGCGGGGAATGGAACACGATGGTCGAAGAAGTCGTCGAAGAGAAAAAAGGACGGCGCGGTGCCGCTTTCGTTCATACGACGACAAAACAATTGAAGCCAGAGCGTCTCGCGAACATCGTCTCGCAAGAAGAGAGTCGCGTCTTTACCGGAAGTGGTGAATTCGACCGTGTCCTCGGAGGAGGTATCGTTCCAGGTTCGATGGTGCTTGTTGGAGGAGACCCAGGGATCGGGAAGTCGACAATCTTGCTGCAGACGAGTGCACGCCTTGCTCAACGTGGCGAAAAAGTGCTCTACATCTCAGGGGAAGAATCGCTTAAACAAACCAAATTGCGCGCGGAACGGCTTGGCTTACCGACACAAGATTTGTTCGTCCTCAGTGAGACGGATATGAACATGATTGAACGTGTCGTCGATGAAGAACAGCCACGTTTTTTAATCATCGACTCGATTCAAACCGTCTACATCGATGAAATCCAGTCCGCACCCGGCAGCGTGACACAGGTACGTGAATGTACGGCGATGCTGATGAAAATTGCGAAGAGTCGCGGTATTGCGATTTTCATCGTCGGTCACGTCACGAAACAGGGTTCGATTGCTGGACCACGTTTACTGGAGCACATGGTGGATGCCGTCTTGTATTTCGAAGGCGAACGTCACCATACGTTCCGGATTCTGCGTGCCGTCAAAAACCGATTTGGTTCAACGAATGAAATCGGAATTTTTGAGATGCGGGAGTCCGGTCTTGAAGAGGTCTTGAATCCGTCAGAAATTTTCCTCGAGGAACGGACATCCGGTGTATCTGGTTCGACGATCGTCGCTTCCATGGAGGGGACACGGACGGTCCTCGTTGAACTGCAAGCGTTGATTTCACCGACGTCATTCGGGAATCCAAGACGGATGGCGACCGGAATCGATCAAAATAAGGTTGCCTTACTGATGGCTGTTCTTGAGAAACGGTCGGGTCTTCTCTTACAAACACAAGATGCCTACCTCAAGGCAGCCGGTGGTGTGAAGCTGGATGAACCTGCGATTGACTTGGCGGTTTGTGTTGCGATTGCTTCTAGTTTCCGTGACAAACCGACGCGTCCGACGGATGTCGTGATTGGTGAAGTCGGATTGACAGGTGAGGTTCGCCGTGTATCGCGGATCGAACAACGTGTAGCAGAAGCAGCTAAACTTGGTTTCACACGCGCCATCATTCCGAAAAACAACTTGGGTGGTTGGACGTATCCGGATGGAATTACGGTCGTTGGTGTCGAGAGTGTGGACGAAGCATTACGTGAAACAATTCCGTTTTAAACTGGAATGACGCAAAAAATGGGGGAACTGTAATGGATATGTAAACAGTTTCCCCTCCTTCCGGCGTAGGTAGTTCAAATCAGTACATGTTACAATGAACTTAAAATAAGCAAAGGAGGTGAGAAGATTGAAAATCGTCATTCGGGTATTTTTTGCATTACTCGGACTTGCCCTCGGGATTTTGTTGCTGCCTCAGTTCTTCCAATTAATTGAAACGGCAACGAATACGACATTCCCCGCCTGGTTGATGAGCGAATACGTAACTGGAACGATTGGTGCACTCATATTCTTATTAATTGGATTATTCATTACGGATTCGGTAATTCGACTTCTCCGATTTTTAGAAGAACGACTCGTCAAAGCCCCAGTGGCAGATCTCTTTTTTGGAACATTTGGTTTGTTGATCGGGTTGGTACTGGCTTTCCTTGTTAGTACATTGATTGATTTAGTAGGTATTCCTGTCCTCAGTAACGTCTTAACGATTTTCGTGACCGCGTTATTCGGATATCTCGGCTTTACGGTCGGGTATCGTAAACGTCATGAATTGACGAAAATCTTCTTACGCAGCAACCAAAGTGAGAAAAAAGCAACACCTGAAGTCGTCGTTCCAGTTAAATCAAACAGCAAGGTACTTGATACGAGCGTCATCATCGACGGACGAATTACGGATATCACGAAAACCGGCTTCGTCGAAGGAAAACTGATCGTCCCGCAATTCGTTATCGGTGAGTTGCAGTACATCGCGGATTCTTCCGATACGTTGAAACGAAACCGTGGACGTCGTGGACTTGATGTCTTAAAAGAGTTACAAGACATCCCTGGAGTCGAGGTCGAAATTTATGACGGCGATTTCGAGGATGTACCGGAAGTCGATATTAAGCTAATTAAACTCGCGGAACTCGTCAAAGGCATCGTCGTCACGAACGACTATAACTTGAACAAAGTCTGTGAAGTCCGACATGTTCCTGTTCTCAACATCAATGATCTGGCGAATGCCGTCAAACAAGTCGTCATTCCAGGAGAAGAGATGACCGTCCTTGTCATCAAGGAAGGGAAAGAACAAAAACAGGGCATCGCTTATCTCGAAGATGGGACGATGGTCGTCGTCGAAGGAGGCAAACACCTCATTTCGAAAACGATTGGTGTCGTCGTCACGAGTGTCTTGCAGACGTCAGCTGGACGAATGATTTTTGCGAAACCACAAGAAAAATGAGACACTATGCCTAGAGAGACATCGAGAGGCATTCGGATAGACCCCGCAACGGATTCGATTTCATGATCGAGTCCGTTTTCGGTGTGATGGAATGAATCACGATGATCAGTGAGAGAGAAAAGAGGGAATGGGATGTCTACAACCACCTATCGCGTCGTCATCCCCGCTGCCGGTGCCGGTAAGCGGATGGGCGCAGATCGTAATAAATTGATGCTTGAACTGAGAGACCGTCCAATCATCGCTTGGACACTAGATGTCTTCGAGGCAGATCCAGCTTGTACGGAAATCGTCCTCGCGATCAATCCACTAGAACAGGAATGGTTTACAAGTATTATCGCGTCTTATAAGACATCGATTAAACTTGTCACGGGTGGTGCCGAACGTCAGGAAAGTGTGCTCCGTGGTCTTGAGGCGTTAGAAGGCGAAGGAATTGTTCTGATCCATGATGGTGCCCGACCGTTCATTTCACAAGCAGCGATTCATGCGGTCGTCCAGGCGGCAGCTTTGGATCAAGCAGCGATTCTTGCCGTGCCGATCAAAGACACCGTCAAACGGATTGAAGCGAACCACATCAGCGAGACCGTTCCGCGGGAGCACCTGATGGCAGCCCAGACACCACAAGCGTTTGATCTTGCGACGATTCGTACGGTTCATGAAAAAGCGGCAACGAAATACCTAGGAACCGACGATGCAAGTTTGATAGAATGGGACGGAGGAAAAGTAACGATCGTCCACGGTCACTACGAAAATATCAAGATGACGACACCGGACGATCTTTGGTTCGGTGAAGCGATTCTAATGAAACGAGGGAAATGACGATGATTCGAATTGGACAAGGCTTTGATGTACATGCCTTTGCAGAGGATCGGAAATTGATTTTAGGCGGCATCGAGATTCCGCATACGAAAGGATTGCTCGGTCATTCGGATGCAGACGTTTTATTACATACGATTGCCGACGCAGCACTTGGTGCGATCGCAGCAGGGGATATCGGAAAACATTTTCCAGATACGGATCCGGAATTCAAGGATGCCGATTCAGCAAAATTGCTACAACATGTTTACGCGCTTGTTAAACAACAAGGGTATGAGCTTGGCAACCTAGATGCGACAGTCATCGCACAGGCACCAAAGCTGCGTCCTTACATCGACACGATGCGTGCGCGGATCGCGGAATTACTCGAAGCGGACATTGAACAGATCAATGTCAAGGCAACGACGACGGAATGGTTAGGTTTTACGGGACGTGAAGAGGGAATCGCTTGTCAAGCAGTGATTCTACTGAAACGAATCGAAGAATAAGGTATACTAGATAAGCGAATTTTAGTCGAAGGAGTGATTGGCAATGGCAGAAGTACGAGTACGTTATGCCCCAAGTCCAACAGGACACTTGCATATCGGGAATGCCCGGACTGCATTATTTAACTATCTGTTTGCACGCCATTTAGGCGGTAAGATGGTATTACGAATCGAGGATACGGACCAAAAGCGGAACATCGCAGGTGGTGTCGAGAGTCAAATGAAGAACCTCGAGTGGCTCGGTGTCGATTGGGACGAAGGTCCAGGTCGCGGTGGCGAGTACGGTCCTTATTCACAAATGGAACGTCTCGATATCTATCAAAAGTACACGGACGAGTTACTTGAAAAAGGACTTGCTTACCGTTGCTACATGACATCGGAAGAGCTCGAAGCAGAACGCGAAGCGCAAATCGCACGCGGAGAAGCACCACGTTATTCAGGGGCACACCGTAACCTGACAGCAGAACAAGAAGAAGCGTTCCGCGCAGAAGGTCGCACACCGTCAATTCGGATTCGTGTACCGGAAGATGTCACGTATACATGGAATGATATCGTCAAAGACGACGTCTCATTCGAATCAAAAGACTTCGGTGACTGGGTCATCGTCAAAAAAGATGGCATTCCGACGTATAACTTTGCCGTCGTCATCGACGATCATTTAATGGCGATCAGCCATGTTCTTCGTGGGGATGATCATATTTCGAACACACCGAAACAGATGATGATCTATGATGCGTTCGGTTGGGAATACCCGACGTTCGGTCACATGACATTGATCGTCAACGAATCACACAAGAAGCTCTCGAAACGTGATCACTCGATCATTCAGTACATCGAGCAGTATAAAGAGCTCGGTTATCTCCCGGAAGCATTGCTCAACTTCATCACGCTTCTCGGTTGGTCACCAGTCGGCGAACAAGAGATCTTCACGAAAGAAGAGTTCATCGAGATCTTTGACGCGGATCGTCTCTCGAAGAGTCCAGCTGTCTTCGACCAAAACAAACTAGCTTGGATCAACAGCCAGTACATGAAACATCAATCGTTCGAAGAAGTATTCGAAGCAAGTCTTCCGTTCCTACAAGAAGCAGGTCGCGTCGAAGCGTCACCTTCAGAAGAAGAGCTCGCTTGGGCACGTGATCTCGTTGCGTTATACCGCGAACAGATGACGCATGGCGCGGAAATCGTCAAGCTTTCAGAGATGTTCTTTGAGGACGAAGTGGTGTATGATGAAGAGGCAAACACTGTCTTGAGTGGCGAGACGGTTCCGACTGTACTTGCAGAATTCGCGAACCAATTACGTGCTCTCGAAGAGTGGACACCAGAAGCGATTAAAGCATCGATCAAAGCGACGCAAAAAGCGACTGGTCAAAAAGGAAAAAACTTGTTCATGCCAATTCGTGTCGCGACGACAGGACAGACGCATGGTCCAGAACTCCCGAACACGATTCAATTACTAGGAAAAGACCGTGTGCTTGCACGGCTTGAAGCAGAATAACGAAAGCGTAGACGAGGAAAGTAACGATGCGTCTTCTTCTCCAGAGACAAGCTCGAATGGTGCGAGGGCTTGAAGAAGCGAATCATGAAATGCCCCTCTGAGTGCTGCCCGAAATCCGTGAAAGTAGGCGCAGACGTATCTCCGGCGTTAACGGACGTCGAGAGGGACGAGTCAATCGTCCAAACAGAGTGGGACCGCGCTTCGTTAGCGTCTCTGTGCAGCAATGCATAGAGGCGCTTTTTCTTATGGAGAGGAGAACGTATATGACACGGATACGAGAAGATATCCGCAATGTGTTTGAGCAAGATCCAGCTGCCCGCAGCACGTTAGAAGTCATTTTGACATACCCGGGCTTACATGCGATTTGGATGCATCGCCTGGCCCATCGGCTCTGGAACGCGAAGTTTCGCTTGCTCGGTCGATTGATTTCGCAATTCAGTCGCTTTTTGACAGGCATCGAGATTCATCCAGGAGCGACGATTGGACGCCGATTCTTTATTGACCATGGGATGGGTGTCGTCATTGGTGAGACGACGATCATTGGCGATGACGTCACGTTGTTTCAAGGCGTGACACTCGGCGGAACGGGGAAAGAAACAGGAAAGCGTCATCCGACGATTGAAGACGGCGTACTTGTCTCTGCCGGTGCTCGTGTCCTAGGTGATATCACGATCGGGGCATACTCAAAAATCGGTGCCAGTTCCGTCGTCTTAAAACACGTTCCTCCAAATGCGACCGTCGTCGGCATTCCGGGACGTGTCGTCATTCAAGACGGCATGAAGGTCGAAGCACCACTTGATCATCGTTTCCCGGATCCGGTCAGCGAATGCCAAGAGCGGATTGAAATGGAACTAGAAGTATTAAAACAAGAAATTGAACGGATTAAAGGAGGGCGACGTCATGATTCAACTGTACAACAGCATGACCGGAAAAAAGGAACCATTTAAACCATTAGAAGAAGGAAAGGTCAAGATGTATGTCTGTGGCCCGACTGTGTACAACTACATTCATATCGGAAACGCACGTCCAGCAATCGTCTTCGATACGGTCCGTCGCTACTTCACATACCGCGGATATGAAGTCAAATATGTCTCGAACTTCACGGACGTCGATGATAAGATCATCCGGACAGCAAACGAACTCGGAGAAGACTATCATGCGTTGACGAAACGTTTCATTGAGGCGTATCACGCGGATACGGGCGCTTTGAATGTCCAAAAAGCGGATATCCATCCACTTGTCACGGAAACGATGGACGATATCATCGCCTTCATCGAAGTACTCGTTGCAAAAGGCAATGCCTACGCATCGAGTGGGGATGTCTACTTCCGGACGCGTAGTTTCAAGGATTATGGTCAATTGAGCCAACAGTCGATCGATGAATTGCGCGCAGGCGCACGAATTGAAGTCGGAGAGAAAAAAGAAGATCCGCTTGATTTCGTGCTCTGGAAAGCAGCAAAACCAGGTGAGCCGGCATGGACGAGTCCATGGGGCGAAGGACGACCAGGCTGGCACATCGAGTGCTCGGCGATGGCAAAGAAATACCTTGGAGAGACGATTGACATTCATGCTGGTGGACAAGACTTGAAGTTCCCGCACCATGAGAATGAGATCGCCCAGTCAGAAGCATGCAACTCGCAGAAGTTCGCGAACTACTGGATGCATAACGGGTTCTTGAACATCGAAAACGAGAAGATGTCGAAGTCACTCGGTAACTTCCTGACGGTCCATGAAGCGATCCAAGCAGTCGACCCGATGGTGTTACGTTTCTTCATGTTATCGGTTCAGTATCGTCACCCGATCAACTACAGTCGTGAACTGATCGATCAAGCAGCGAATGGTCTCGCGCGGATTCGGGAGTCGGTCGCAAACATCGAACACCGCCTTGAAATGACGGCCGATCTCGGAACAGGTGACGAGAAGTGGTTGAATCGTCTAGCGGCGATCAAGGAACACTTCATCACATCGATGGATGATGATTTCAATACAGCGAACGCTGTGACGGATTTATTTGATCTCTCGAAAGAAGCCAACTTATACCTCGGAGAAGCACATGTGTCAAAACAGGTGCTCGAACAGTTCCTCGCACTCTTCTCGGAATTATCAGATGTCCTCGGTGTCACGTTGACAGTCGACAAAGGCTTACTCGATGAAGAAGTCGAACAGTTGATCAAAGAGCGGAACACAGCACGTCAAAATCGTGACTTCGCACGAGCGGACGCAATCCGTGATCAGCTACGTGATCAAGGGATCCTGCTCGAAGACACAGCGCAAGGGATGCGGTGGAAGCGCGGATGAAGAACTACAAACAACTGAATGCACTCGCGTTAGCGTACATGGGCGACGTCGTCTATGAGATTCGTGTGCGGGAGCGATTGCTCGAACAAGGTTATGTAAAGCCGGGCGAGTTGCACAAAGCAGCTGTCCGGTATGTTCGGGCACAAGCACAAGCGACGGTCGTGACGCACTGGTTGAACACGGATGTGTTGACAGAAGAAGAAGCAGCGGTCGTCCGGCGCGGAAAGAACGCGAAATCCGGTTCTGTCCCGAAGAGCACGGACGTCCACACGTATCGCTACGCGACAGCATTTGAAGCATTGCTCGGTTATATTTATCTTTCAGAAGGAGGGGATCGCCTTGAAGAACTCATCGGACAAGCGTTCGAACTACTCGAAGCCGAAAAAACAGACGAATCCTAAGGCTACCGGTGCGAAGCCGAAAACGAAGGCGCAGCGTCCAGCGCAAGAGAAGCGAAAGACTGCTCCTGTTAAGGAACAACCGGTCGTAATCGAACCGCTCGAAGAAGGACAAGATTTCTTGTCAGGTCGTAATCCGGTCCTAGAGGCATTACGGAGCGGACGAGAAATGAACAAGCTGTTCTTGCAGGAAGGACAACAAAAAGGACCGCTTGCCGTCATCCATGCGATGGCGCAGGAAGCGGGCATTCAAATCCAGCTCGTCCCGCGTTCACGGTTAACCGGTTTAGCTGGAACGGAAAATCACCAAGGTGTCGTCGCCGCGGTTGCAGCGTATGAGTACGCTGAGATGGAAGATATCTTCGAGCTTGCGCGTCAAAAGGATGAAACACCACTCTTGATCATGCTTGATGAACTCGAGGATCCCCATAATCTCGGATCGATCTTGCGGACGGCAGATGCTGTTGGGGCTCACGGGATCATCATACCGAAGCGTCGCTCAGTCGGATTGACGCAAGTCGTCGCGAAGGCATCAACAGGCGCAATCGAACATATCCCGGTCGTTCGCGTGACGAACCTCGCTCGGACGATGGAGGATCTAAAGAAACAAGGCATTTGGTTCGTCGGAACGGATGCACGTGAAAGTGACGACTACCGGACGCTCGACGGTACGATGCCGCTCGGAATCGTCATTGGAAGTGAAGGAAAAGGAATGAGCCGGCTCGTCCGTGAGAAATGTGACTTCCTCGTCCACCTCCCGATGGCAGGACATGTCACGTCGCTCAACGCATCGGTTGCGGCTTCGCTATTATTATATGAAGTCTATCGGACTAGAAAGCCGTATGCACGATGAAATATGATCGCCTCATCGTAGATGGCTACAATATCATTGGCGCATGGCCAGAATTTCGGACGTTGCGGGAGCAAGACTTTGAATTAGCAAGGGAACGGTTGATTCATGCGATGGCGGAGTACCAAGCCGTCACAGGGATCAGCGTTACGATCGTCTTTGATGCCTATCTGCAACCAGGACGTGAGTCTCGGATGCTAAAAAGCGGAATCGATATCGTCTACACACGAGAAAACGAGACGGCGGACGAATGGATCGAGAAAACAGCGGCTGACTGGCTGCAGGATATCCGGGTCAAGCTGACGGTAGCGACGAACGACTACACGGAGCAATGGGTCATCTTCACGCTTGGAGCACTCCGTATATCGGCGCAGGAACTCCGGCGTGAGTGGAAAGCAGCAGTTGCCGTCATCAAGCAACAGACGACGTCTGCGAAGACGACGGCTCAACCGCGTTCGAAGATTGATTTACCGGAAGACGTCATCGCGCGCCTCGAAGCGATTCGTCGCCGAAAGAATTCAGATACATGATATGAACCATTCGCATGAGCAATCCACCGTTCTCCTTCATTCGAAAGAACGGTGGATTTTTTTGTATAAAAGATACATTTTGGATACAACAAAAGAGGTCATGCCAATTTTCATTGTCGTGCCACAGGTAATTATTGTATAATTAAAAACAATTGAACTATTCGTCAATGATGCTTGGAGGGATACAGGATGAGTTTGGTTTCGTTCGACCAGTTTGAGTGCATGACCGATGAAGCGCTTGTAGAACAAGCGAAAGAGTTCGATAACAGCGATGCGCTCGAATTTTTGATCGAGCGGTATCGAAATTTCGTACGTGCCAAAGCCCGTTCTTACTTTTTGATCGGGGCAGACCGAGAAGACATCATCCAAGAAGGAATGATTGGTCTCTATAAGGCGGTACGGGATTACCGAACGGATAAGCTCGCCTCGTTTAAAGGATTTGCCGAATTATGCATCACGCGACAGATGATCACTGCGATCAAGACGGCGACACGTCAGAAACATATCCCGTTGAACTCGTACATCTCGCTCGATAAACCGATCTATGACGATGAATCGGAGCGGACGTTACTTGATATCATCACGTCGACAGCACCTTCTGATCCACAAATCTTGATCATCAACCGGGAAGAATACGCAGACATCGAATCGAAGATGGATGAGATTCTGAGCGACCTCGAACGGAAGGTCCTCGCGCTCTATCTCGACGGACGGACGTATCAGGAAATCTCTGACGACCTCGATCGTCATGTGAAATCGATCGACAATGCCTTGCAACGCGTCAAGCGCAAACTTGAGCGATATCTCGAAGCACGAAAGATGACGGTCTAACAGAGAGGTAGATTGACCGTAATCCCTTCCTATGCTACTGTATAACTAGCGCCTTACTAGCGAGACGCCGCTCATAGGCGTTTTTTTTTACGCTCTTTTTCGGAAGGAAAGTACCCTAACAGAAGAGAAGAGTGGCAAAGAAGGAGGACTTTGAGATGGCGAAGAAAGTAGGCCTTGCTTGTGATAATTGCGGTGCCCGCGACTATACGACGATGAAAAAAGAGGACGTCACTGTCCGCTTGGAATTGAAGAAATTCTGCCGTCGTTGTAACGCGCATACGATTCATAAAGAAGCGAAATAAGGCTTCATCTGTCCCGATTTATTACATCCTGGAGGGAAAGTACGATGAAATTTTTGCGTGACGTATGGAATGAATTGAAAAAGACGAGCTGGCCAAAACGGAAAGAGCTGACGAAATACACATTGACGGTCATCGGTATGGTGATCTTCATGGGTGTCTTCATCTTCGGCGTCGATTCAGGGCTTAGCGCATTGATGAGCTGGTTGATTAAGTAAAAAGAAGAGGTGGCCTACCATGGAGAAACAATGGTTTGTCGTCCAAACGTATTCCGGATTCGAAAACAACGTCAAGGCGAACCTTGAACGTCGGATTGAATCCATGAACATGGACGAAAAAATCTTCCGTGTACTCGTTCCGATTGAAACAGTACAAGAAGAAGTAACGAACAAAAAGGGAGAAACGAAAATCAAGGAACGTGAAGTCAAGATCTTCCCGGGGTATGTCCTCGTCGAGATGGTCATGACGGATGATTCTTGGTATGTCGTCCGGAATACTCCGAACGTCACGGGCTTCCTCGGATCAGTCGGCGGCGGTTCAAAACCGACACCACTCCTTCCGGAAGAAGCAGAAAACATCCTTGGATCAATGGGTCTCGTCGATCTGAAGAGCCGTTATGACTTCTCACTCGGACAAATCGTCCGAATCAAAGAAGGAGCTTTCGAGAATCTCGAAGGTACGATCGAGGAGCTTGATACAGATGCTGAGAAAATGAAAGTCTCTGTTGATATGTTCGGTCGCGAAACGAAGGTCGAGCTTGATTTCGCACAGGTCGATAAAATCGATTAAGTTTCCTATTGCGAATGTTTTGTTTTAATGATACAATTTTTCGTGTTTGATGTTGTGCTTATTTCGATAAATAACTCGTCGAATAGAATGAGTGGGAGGACGCGCAACGTCCAATTAAACCACATTAAAGAATTAAGGAGGTGTGTCTCGTGGCGAAGAAGGTTATGAAACTCGTAAAACTTCAAATTCCTGCGGGCAAAGCAAACCCAGCTCCACCAGTTGGACCGGCACTCGGTCAAGCAGGTGTGAACATCATGGGCTTCTGTAAAGAGTTCAACGCTCGTACACAAGACCAAGCCGGCTTGATTATCCCTGTAGTCATCACGGTTTTTGAAGATCGTTCATTCACATTCATCACTAAAACTCCTCCAGCAGCAGTTCTCTTGAAGAAAGCAGCTGGAATTGAGAGTGGTTCAGGTGAACCGAACCGTAAGAAAGTAGCGACTGTCAAACGTGACAAAGTTCGTGAAATCGCTGAAACAAAAATGCCAGACCTTAACGCATCATCTGTTGAAACAGCAATGTTGATGGTTGAAGGTACTGCACGTTCTATGGGTATCGTAATCGAAGACTAATGTCTTTTTGATTACCATGAACAACGATGAGGGTCGCAGGCGGATAGTTTCTTGAAGCCTGCTACCCTTTCATTATGTGGGAGGATTTTCCGCACAACCACAAAGGAGGAACCTAAAATGGGTAAGAAGTACAAAGAAGCTGCTAAGCTTATCGATCGTACGGTTTCATACGAACTCGCAGAAGCTGTAGATTTGACTAAAAAATCTGCAACTGCGAAATTCGATGAGACTATCGAATTGGCTGTTCGTCTCGGAGTAGATCCGAAGAAAGCAGACCAACAAATCCGTGGAGCAGTCGTATTGCCACACGGTACTGGTAAAACACAAAAAGTTCTCGTCTTCGCGAAAGGTGAGAAATTAAAAGAAGCGGAAGCTGCTGGAGCAGATTACGCTGGTGATGCTGAGTACATCAACAAAATCCAACAAGGATGGTTCGACTTCGACGTTATCGTCGCGACACCAGACATGATGGGTGAAGTTGGTAAACTTGGTCGCGTTCTCGGACCAAAAGGCCTCATGCCAAACCCGAAAACAGGTACAGTTACATTTGACGTCACAAAAGCAATCAACGATATCAAAGCTGGTAAAGTTGAGTACCGTGTCGACAAATCAGGTAACATCCACGTTCCTGTCGGTAAAAAATCATTCGATAACGAGAAACTCGTTGAGAACATCAACACAGTTATCGAAACTCTCGTAAAAGTTAAGCCTGCTACTGCTAAAGGTGTATACCTTAAGAACATCGCGATCGCTTCTACAATGGGTCCTGGTGTAAAAGTATCTTCAGCTGACTTCGCGAAATAATTTCGTCTAAAACGAACTTGACAACGTTCTAAGAACGCTGTTACAGTATAAAACGTTGATATATTTCGACATACCGTAGACAGAAGGTGCTCACATGGGCATAAATCCTTCCGAGGTGTTCTTGCTCAGAGAGCCTGTTTGTTCAGGTATCCTTTTTGACGATTACGCCTCCTCTGCTCTGCAGACGGAGGCTTTTTATTTGAAATCGAGCAGCCCCTCGCACCGGTACATTTCATCTACCAGGAGGTGCAACAGAAATGGCAAACGAAAAAGTTATCGCTGTCAAAGCGGATCTCGTATCTGAGATCGCTGAGAAACTCCAAGCGAGCGCAGGAACAGTTGTCGTCGACTACCGTGGTCTCACAGTAGAAGAAGTCACTGAACTTCGTAAACAACTCCGCGAAGCGGGCGTTGAATTCAAAGTTTACAAAAACGGTCTCCTCCGCCGCGCGGCAGTTCAAAGCAACCTCGAAGGTCTTGATGAAGTCTTCACAGGTCCTAGTGCGATCGCCTTCAGCAATGAAGACGTTATCGCGCCAGCTAAGATCTTGAACGACTTCGCTAAAACGCACAAGGCTCTCGAACTTAAAGGTGGTATCATCGAAGGCAAAGTCACTTCAGTAGAAGATGTCAAAGCCCTTGCGGAACTTCCATCACGCGAAGGTCTCCTTTCGATGCTCCTCAGCGTGCTTCAAGCGCCAATCCGTGGACTCGCGGTGGCAACGAACGCAATCGCAGAGCAAAAAGAAGAACAATCTGCTTAATTTCTGCTTAGCGGGATAGGCAACCAACACAATTTTCACACCCCAACGTGGGCTAAATCAAAGGAGGAAAACCATAATGGCTTTCAACAAAGAGCAATTTATCGAAGACCTCAAGGGCATGACTGTTCTTGAACTTAACGAACTCGTAAAAACAATCGAAGAAGAATTCGGCGTATCAGCAGCAGCTCCAGTAGCAGTTGCAGGTGCTGGCGCAGGCGCAGCAGCTGAAGAGCAAACTGAATTCGACGTTATCCTTACTAACGCTGGATCTGGTAAAATCAACGTCATCAAAGCAGTTCGCGAATTGACTGGTCTCGGTCTTAAAGAAGCGAAAGCTCTCGTAGACGGAACTCCAGCACCAGTTAAAGAAGGCGTTTCGAAAGAAGACGCTGAAGCAATGAAAGCTAAGCTTGAAGAAGCTGGCGCTACTGTAGAAGTTAAGTAATTTTCTTCTTCCGTAGAAACAAGAGAAGCTCGCATTGCGAGCTTCTTTTGTTTTCATCTTTTACATGAGAGGGGAAGGAAGCATGGCGGATCATTATTATACGAATGACCCTTCATCGAAACGAGATCCGAAGACGTGGGAATATGTTCTGCGTGGTCAGACGCTCCGCTTTACATCGGATCATGGTGTCTTTTCGAAGAACGGAATCGATTTTGGTTCCCGTCTGTTGATCGAGGCATTCACGGAACCGGCTGTAGCGGGAGACATCTTGGATGTCGGTTGCGGATACGGACCGATGGGTATTGCGCTTTCGAAGTCGACTGGTCGTCCGGCACACTTGATCGATGTCAATGAACGGGCGCTCGAACTAGCGGCAGACAATGCGCGCGCGAACGGTGTTTCCGTGACGACCGGTGTGAGTGACGGGTATGATGGGGTAGGCGAATCGACATTCGCAGCGATCGTGACGAATCCACCGATTCGGGCGGGGAAAACGGTCGTTCATCGTATCCTCCGGGAAGCGTATGACCACCTCGTCGTTGGCGGCGAGCTTTGGGTTGTCATTCAAAAGAAACAAGGTGGACCATCTGCGAAGAAGTTGATGGAAGACGTATTCGGTATGTGTGAGACAGTTACCCGCGATAAAGGGTACTCGATATTTAAATCAATTCGGTCTTGACAAATCGAAGGATTTGTCGTTGACCGCATGTTGTGTCTATGATAGTATTATAAAATGCCATTGGAGTGATTTTTGGATAAGATGTTTGAAAGCAGCTGGCGTTCTCGACTACAGATGATTGAGTAGACAAGACGTCGCTTTTTTGCGCTTATCAATCAAAAAATGGCTTCAATGTTCGATATTACACCCGTCCTTCTCTATAAGAAGAAGTGGGTCTGAGAGGTGAATCAGTTGACTGGTCAACTTGTTCAGTACGGTCGTCACCGTCAGAGAAGAAGCTATGCACGTATCAGCGAAGTATTGGAACTTCCAAACTTAATCGAGATTCAAACGAATTCGTATGAGTGGTTCCTGCGGGAAGGTCTTCGTGAGATGTTTCATGACATTTCGCCGATTTCCGATTTCACAGGGAATCTCGTATTAGAATTCATCGACTACTCGCTCGGAGAGCCGAAGTATTCGATCGATGAATCGAAAGAGCGCGACGTGACCTATTCGGCACCACTACGCGTTAAAGTCCGTCTTCAAAATAAAGAGACGGGTGAATTGAAAGAACAAGAAGTCTTCATGGGTGACTTCCCGCTTATGACGGAGTCGGGAACATTCATCATCAATGGAGCGGAGCGCGTAATCGTTTCGCAGCTTGTTCGTTCGCCAAGTGTTTATTACAACAATAAGTTAGATAAGAACGGTAAGCGTGGATTCTCCGCGACAGTCATCCCAAACCGTGGTGCATGGCTCGAGCTCGAGACAGACGCGAAAGACATCGTTTATGTTCGCATTGATCGCACGCGTAAGATTCCAGTAACGGTTCTTTTACGTGCTCTTGGTTTCGGTACGGATCAGGAAATCATCGATCTTCTCGGTGATGATGAGTACCTCCGGAATTCACTTGAAAAAGATAATACGGAATCAACGGAAAAAGCCCTCATCGAGATTTATGAGCGTCTACGTCCGGGAGAGCCGCCGACAGTCGAAAACGCAAAAGCGTTACTCGTGTCGCGCTTCTTTGACCCGAAACGTTATGATTTGGCAAACGTTGGTCGTTATAAAATCAATAAAAAGCTTCATCTTAAGAACCGTCTCTTCGGTCAAAAACTTGCGGAAACGCTTGTTGATCCTGAGACAGGTGAAGTCATCGCGGAAGCAGGAACGGTCCTTGATCGTCGTATGCTCGATAAAGTCCTTCCATTCCTCGAAGGATCCGTTGGTTACATCGAAGCGACGCCTACAGGCGGCGTGACGCAAGGTGAGGCTTTCAACTTACAGTCAATCAAGGTGTTCGCACCGGACGATGCTGAAGGTGAACGCATCATCAATATCATCGGTAACGGTAACATCGATCGTGACATCAAGCACATCACGCCTGCTGACATGATTGCTTCTATCAACTACTTCTTCAACTTGTTGCATGAAGTCGGTACGACAGACGATATCGACCACCTCGGTAACCGTCGTCTCCGTTCAGTTGGTGAGCTGCTCCAGAACCAATTCCGGATCGGTCTCTCACGGATGGAACGTGTCGTTAAGGAACGTATGTCGATTCAGGATCAGAATGCGATCACGCCACAGGCATTGATCAACATTCGTCCAGTTATCGCATCGATTAAAGAGTTCTTCGGTAGCTCGCAGTTGTCTCAGTTCATGGACCAAACGAACCCGCTTGCGGAATTGACGCACAAACGTCGTCTTTCAGCACTCGGACCTGGTGGTTTGACACGTGAGCGCGCTGGTTTCGAAGTTCGTGACGTACACTACTCGCACTATTCCCGTATGTGTCCGATCGAAACGCCAGAGGGACCAAACATTGGTTTGATCAACTCGTTGTCTTCGTACGCGAAGGTCAATGAGTACGGCTTCATCGAAGCGCCATATCGTCGTGTCGATCCGGAAACGGGCGTTGTCACAGATGAAATCCACTACATGACTGCTGACGAAGAGGATCTCTACGTCGTCGCTCAGGCAAACATGTTGTTGACGGAAGAGAAGACGTTCCAAGATTCACACGTTCTTTCACGTTTCCGTGGACAAAACTTGTCTGTCGAACCAGCACGTGTCGATTACATGGACGTTTCACCGAAGCAGGTTGTATCTGCCGCAACGGCTTGTATCCCGTTCCTTGAGAACGATGACTCGAACCGTGCCCTCATGGGAGCGAACATGCAACGTCAGGCCGTCCCACTTCTGAACCCGGAATCTCCGATTGTTGGTACAGGTATGGAGTACGTGTCTGCGAAAGACTCAGGAGCCGCTGTTGTTGCGAAGCACGCAGGGATCGCTGAGCGTGTCACGGCGCGTGAAATCCTTGTCCGTCGTACGACGGAAGTCGATGGCAACATCGTTGAAGGGGAACTCGACCGTTACAAGATTCAAAAATTCATCCGTTCTAACCAAGGAACGTGTTATAACCAAAAACCAATCATCAAAGCAGGCGACCCAGTCGATAAAGGCGAGATCCTTGCAGATGGTCCATCGATGGACGGTGGGGAACTTGCGCTTGGTCGTAACGTACTCGTCGGTTTCATGACATGGGATGGTTACAACTATGAGGATGCTGTCATCATGAGTGAGCGTCTTGTCAAAGACGACGTCTACACATCGATCCACATCGAAGAATACGAATGTGAGTCGCGTGATACGAAACTCGGACCGGAAGAAATCACACGTGATATTCCGAACGTCGGTGATGATGCCTTGAAAAACCTCGACGATCGCGGAATCATCCGCGTCGGTGCGGAAGTCAAGGACGGCGATATCCTCGTCGGTAAAGTTACGCCGAAGGGTGTAACAGAATTGACAGCGGAAGAGCGTCTTCTTCATGCGATCTTCGGTGAAAAAGCACGTGAAGTCCGTGATACATCTCTCCGTGTACCACACGGTGGTGATGGAATCATCCTCGACGTCAAAATCTTCGACCGCGATAACGGGGACGAGCTCTCACCTGGTGTCAACCAGTTGATCCGTGCTTATATCGTTCAGAAGCGTAAGATTCACGAGGGTGACAAAATGGCGGGTCGTCACGGTAACAAAGGTGTTATCTCGCGTATCCTTCCAGAAGAAGACATGCCGTACATGCCAGACGGTACGCCAATTGACATCATGTTGAACCCACTTGGGGTTCCATCACGGATGAACATCGGGCAGTTGCTCGAGCTTCACCTCGGGATGGCAGCACGTCAACTCGGCATCAAAGTCGCATCACCAGTATTTGATGGTGCGCGTGAGGAAGATGTTTGGGCAACGATTGAAGAAGCAGGTATGGATCGCGACGCGAAGACTGTCCTTTATGATGGTCGTTCGGGTGAAGCGTTCGATAACCGCATCTCTGTCGGTGTCATGTATATGATTAAACTTGCTCACATGGTCGATGATAAACTTCACGCACGTTCGACAGGACCATACTCACTCGTTACACAACAACCGCTCGGTGGTAAAGCACAGTTCGGTGGTCAGCGTTTCGGTGAGATGGAAGTATGGGCACTTGAAGCATACGGCGCAGCCTACACGCTCCAAGAGATCCTTACAATCAAGTCGGATGACACGATCGGTCGTGTTAAAGCGTACGAAGCAATCGTCAAAGGTGAGAATGTACCACAACCGGGCGTACCGGAATCGTTCCGAGTCCTCATTAAAGAGCTTCAATCCCTCGGTATGGACGTCAAGATGATGTCTGCTGATGATGAAGAGATCGAAATGCGCGACGAAGACGAGGACAATATCCCGAACGCGACTCCAGCACTCGAAGAAGTTCAAGCGCCTGTCGCACCAGTTGTTACTGAAGAGGAATAAGCGAAAGGGAGGTCCACCCCTTGGTAGATGTTAATAGATTTGAATATATGCAAATCGGCCTCGCTTCCCCCGAAAAGATCCGTTCATGGTCTTTCGGGGAAGTGAAAAAGCCGGAGACGATCAACTATCGTACACTCAAACCGGAGAAAGACGGTTTGTTCTGTGAACGTATCTTTGGTCCAACGAAAGACTGGGAATGTTACTGTGGTAAATACAAACGGATCCGCTATAAAGGAATCATTTGTGACCGCTGTGGCGTTGAAGTCACGAAGTCGAAAGTCCGTCGTGAGCGCATGGGTCACATCGAGCTCGCAGCACCGGTTTCGCACATCTGGTACTTCAAAGGAATTCCTAGCCGTATGGGACTCGTCCTCGACATGTCACCGCGTGCGTTAGAAGAGATCATCTACTTCGCGTCGTACGTCGTCACAGATCCAGGCGAATCGACACTTGAGAAGAAACAACTCCTTTCAGAGAAAGAATACCGTGCCTATCGTGAGAAGTTCGGTCGTTCGTTCACTGCTGAAATGGGTGCGGAAGCAGTTCGTAAATTGCTCCGTGACGTAGAACTCGATAAAGAAGTCGCTGCATTACGTGAAGAGCTTCGTATGATTCAAGGACAACGTCGTACTCGTGCGATCAAACGCCTTGAAGTTCTCGATGCGTTCCGTAACTCAGGCAACAATCCAGAATGGATGGTGCTTGAAGTACTTCCAGTCATCCCACCGGAACTTCGTCCGATGGTTCAACTCGATGGCGGACGTTTCGCAACGTCTGACTTGAACGACTTGTACCGCCGCGTTATCAACCGTAACAACCGTCTCAAGCGTCTTCTTGACCTTGGCGCTCCGAACATCATCGTTCAGAATGAAAAACGGATGCTTCAAGAAGCAGTCGATGCTTTGATCGATAACGGTCGTCGCGGTCGTCCAGTCACTGGACCAGGTAACCGTCCACTTAAATCACTTTCACACATGTTGAAAGGGAAACAAGGACGTTTCCGTCAAAACTTGCTCGGTAAACGTGTCGACTACTCTGGTCGTTCGGTTATCGTCGTTGGTCCAAACCTGAAGATGTATCAATGTGGTCTTCCAAAAGAAATGGCCCTTGAGCTCTTCAAACCGTTCGTCATGAAAGAACTCGTCTCTCGTGGCATCGCACCGAACATCAAGAGTGCGAAACGGAAAATCGAGCGCGTTCAACCTGAAATCTGGGATGTCCTCGAAGAAGTCATCCGTGAGCATCCGGTTCTCTTGAACCGTGCACCGACACTTCACCGTCTCGGTATCCAGGCGTTCGAACCAACGCTCGTCGAAGGACGCGCGATTCGCCTTCACCCACTCGTATGTACGGCTTACAACGCCGATTTCGATGGTGACCAAATGGCGGTTCACGTACCACTTTCGGCAGAAGCACAAGCAGAAGCTCGTCTTCTCATGCTCGCTGCACAAAACATCTTGAACCCGAAAGACGGTAAACCTGTTGTTACACCATCGCAGGATATGGTCCTCGGTAACTACTACCTCACGCTCGAGCGCGAAAACGCGATCGGCGAAGGTAAAATCTTCTCGACAGTGAACGAAGCGCTCATCGCTTACCAAAACGGTTATGCGCACTTCCATACACGTGTTGCGATTCCAGCCGGCGTTCTCAAGAACCCGACATTCACGGAAGAGCAAAACGAGAAATTATTGATTACAACAGTCGGTAAGTTGATCTTCAACGAGATCCTCCCAACGACGTTCCCTTACTTGAACGAACCAACGATGACGAACCTTCAAGAAGCGACGCCAGACAAGTACTTCCTTGAAAAAGGAACAGATGTCGCGGCAGAACTGAAGAACCGTCCGATCATTGACCCGTTCAAAAAAGGATTCCTTGGAAATGTCATCGCGGAAGTCTTCAAACGGTTTGAGACGACAGAAACAAGCCGCATGCTCGACCGCATGAAAAACCTCGGATTCAAACACTCGACTCGTGCCGGTATCACGGTAGGGATCGCGGACATCATCGTTCTTCCGGACAAACAAGAGATTCTTGTTGAAGCGCAGGACAATGTCGACCGCGTCATGAAATCGTACCGTCGTGGTCTCATCACAGAAGACGAGCGCTATGAGCGCGTCGTTAAATCGTGGAATGATGCGAAGGATGAAATTCAGTCTCGTCTGATGAAATCCCTCAACCGTCTCAACCCGATCTTCATGATGAGTGACTCCGGTGCCCGTGGTAACGCGTCGAACTTCACGCAGCTCGCTGGTATGCGTGGACTCATGGCCGCTCCAAGTGGACGGATCATCGAGCTCCCGATCAAATCATCGTTCCGTGAGGGTCTAACGGTACAGGAATACTTCATCTCGACACACGGTGCACGTAAAGGTCTTGCCGATACAGCCTTGAAAACGGCTGACTCAGGTTACCTGACTCGTCGTCTCGTTGACGTTGCTCAAGACGTCATCATCCGTGAAGATGATTGTGGAACGGATCGTGGTATCCGCGTCACAGCACTCCGTGAAGGAACGGAAGAGATCGAAAGCCTCTACGACCGCCTCGTCGGACGTACTGCATTCGAAAACGTCGTTCACCCAGAAACAGGAGAAGTCCTCGTTTCAACGAACGAACTCATCGATGAAGACATCGCTCGTGTCATCACTGATGCTGGTGTCGATAACGTTGAGATCCGTACTGCCTTCACATGTAACACAAGCCATGGTGTCTGTAAGAAATGTTACGGACGTAACTTGGCAACAGGCAACGACGTCGAAGTCGGCGAAGCTGTCGGTATCATTGCGGCACAATCAATCGGTGAGCCAGGAACGCAGCTTACAATGCGTACCTTCCACACAGGTGGGGTTGCCGGGGATGATATCACACAAGGTCTTCCGCGTATCCAAGAGTTGTTCGAAGCGCGTAACCCGAAAGGTCAAGCGGTCATTTCGGAAATCGATGGTCAAGTCATCGACTTCACGGAATCGCGTGACAAACGTGAATTGACGGTCCAAGGACTCAGCGAAACACGCACATACACGATCCCATTCGGTTCGCGTCTACGTGTTCAGCTCGGGGACGAAGTCAAAGCCGGTCAAGTCTTCACGGAAGGTTCGATCGATCCGAAAGAACTCTTGAACGTTAAAGGTGTATCTGGCGTTCAGAACTACTTGCTCCAAGAAGTTCAAAAAGTATACCGGATGCAAGGGGTTGAGATCGGTGACAAGCACGTCGAGGTCATGGTTCGCCAAATGATCCGTCGCGTACGTGTCATCGAGTCTGGTGAGACTTCACTCTTACCAGGTTCGCTCGTCGATATCAGCACGTTCAAGGAAGCTTGTAAAGAAGCGCTCCGTAATGGGAAAGCTCTCGCTTCGGCGAAACCAGTTCTTCTCGGTATCACGAAAGCGTCACTTGAAACAGATTCATTCCTATCGGCTGCGTCGTTCCAAGAAACGACTCGTGTCCTTACGGATGCAGCGATTAAAGGGAAGAGCGACTACCTTCGCGGCTTGAAAGAGAACGTCATCATCGGTAAGTTGGTTCCAGCTGGTACTGGGATGGCACGTTACCGTCAGATCGATCTCGAAGTAGCTGGCGAAGCACCTGTAGAAGCCGATTCTCCGGTAGAATAAAACGCCTTGACACGCCGGTATGGCGGTGCTACTATGATATAGTGTTGCCAACCGGCTGTGTTATTTTGGAGGATATCTTCATGTCTTACAAAAAAGTAGTCGGCGCAGATTTGAAGTTTGTCGGTCAAAAGCAAACGCTCAAAGCATTGCGATCTGGCAAGGCGTCGGAAGTGATCATTGCGGATGACGCAGATGAACACGTAAAACAAGCATTGCTCGATGCGGCGAAACAAGCTAACGTTCCAGTCGTGAATGTTCCTTCTAAGCAAGAGCTTGGAAAAGCTTGTGGAATCGATGTCGCAGCAACCGCTGTTGCCATTAAGAAAGTTTGATAATGCGTTTTGTGTGGCGATGGAATGCCTGAGCCACGCAAAACGTTTCATTATGACTTTCGATGAACCACCCGGCTCGGTGGTTTTGAAATTTGTCATGAATTCAGGAAGGGAGGATCTCAAAGATGCCTACTATCAACCAATTAGTCCGTAAAGGACGTCAATCAAAAGTTGTGAAATCAGATTCGCCAGCGCTGAACAAAGGGTACAACAGCTTCATTAAAGCTCGTACTGACATCAGCTCACCACAAAAACGTGGTGTTTGTACTCGTGTAGGTACAATGACTCCGAAGAAACCGAACTCGGCTCTTCGTAAATACGCACGTGTACGTTTGACGAACACAATGGAAGTAACAGCTTACATCCCAGGTATCGGCCACAACCTTCAAGAGCACAGTGTTGTTCTTATCCGCGGCGGCCGCGTAAAAGACTTACCAGGGGTACGTTACCACATCGTTCGTGGTGCGCTTGATACAGCTGGTGTTGACGGCCGTATGCAAGGTCGTTCGAAATACGGTACGAAACGTCCTAAAGTTAAAAAATAATCTAGATATCTTAAGATATCACCTCACTATATGAAAGGAGGGACTCGGAATGCCACGTAAAGGTCAAGCAGAACGTCGTGATGTAATGGCTGATCCGATCTACAACTCTAAACTCGTTACCCGCCTTATCAACCGTCTTATGTTAGATGGTAAAAAAGGTACTGCTCAACAAATCTTATACAAAGCTTTCGAAACTATCGCTGAACGTTCAGGTCGCGATGCAATGGAAGTCTTTGAAGAAGCGATGAACAACATCATGCCAGTTCTTGAAGTTAAAGCACGCCGTGTAGGTGGAGCTAACTATCAAGTTCCTGTCGAAGTTCGCCCAGAGCGTCGTACGACACTCGCACTTCGTTACCTCGTGAACTACTCACGTCTCCGTAACGAAAAAACTATGGATGCGCGCCTTGCTAACGAAATCATGGACGCTGCAAACAACACTGGTGCTTCTGTTAAGAAGCGCGAAGATATGCACAAAATGGCGGAAGCGAACAAAGCGTTTGCTCACTACCGCTGGTAATTCCGAAAATCACCACCTCATGCATGCCATTTTTAATGGAATTATGGGGTGGCTTTCGGGTATAGTCATGACGTGTGGCAACACACGACCACTAAACTAAAATGCGAAAGGAGAATGTTTAAAGATGGCAAGAGAATTCTCCCTTAAGAACACTCGTAACATCGGGATCATGGCTCACATCGATGCTGGTAAAACAACAACGACTGAGCGTATCCTGTATTACACGGGTCGTATCCACAAGATTGGTGAAACGCACGAAGGTGCTTCACAAATGGACTGGATGGAGCAAGAGCAAGAGCGTGGGATCACGATTACATCGGCAGCAACAACTGCTCAATGGAAAGGTAACCGCGTAAACATCATCGATACACCTGGACACGTAGACTTCACAGTTGAGGTTGAACGTTCACTTCGCGTACTTGATGGTGCGGTAGCAGTACTTGACGCTCAGTCTGGTGTTGAGCCACAAACTGAGACAGTATGGCGCCAAGCTACAACTTACGGCGTACCACGTATCGTTTTCGTTAACAAAATGGATAAAATCGGTGCAGACTTCTTGTACTCGGTCGGAACGCTTCGCGAACGCCTTCAAGCGAACGCACACGCGATCCAACTTCCAATCGGTGCGGAAGATGAATTCAAAGGAATCATCGACCTCGTCGAACAGAAAACATATATGTACGGTAACGATCTCGGAACTGACATCGAAGTGACTGACGGTTTCCCAGCTGATCTCGCTGATCAAGCTGAAGAACTCCGTGGATCATTGATCGAAGCAGTTGCGGATTATGAAGAAGAATTGATGATGAAATACCTCGAGGGTGAAGAAATCACAATCGACGAGTTGAAAGCGGCTATCCGTAAAGCAACTCTGACAGTTGACTTCTATCCTGTACTCGTAGGTTCGGCATTCAAGAACAAAGGTGTTCAGCTTATGCTTGACGCAGTTCTCGATTACCTCCCATCACCAATCGACGTAAAAGCGATCTCAGGTATCGACATGGATACGGATGAAGAAATCGTGCGTGAGTCTTCGGACGAAGCACCATTCTCTGCACTCGCGTTCAAAGTCATGACTGACCCTTACGTCGGTAAATTGACATTCTTCCGTGTGTACTCTGGTACAGCTTCGGCAGGATCGTACGTTAAAAACTCAACAAAAGGCAAACGTGAGCGTCTTGGACGTATCCTTCAAATGCACGCAAACAGCCGTGAAGAGATCCCGATGGTATACGCGGGTGACATCGCTGCAGCTGTAGGTTTGAAAGATACGACTACTGGAGATACGCTTTGTGCAGAGAAAGACAACGTCGTTCTCGAGTCAATGACATTCCCAGAACCAGTTATCTCGGTCGCTATCGAACCAAAAACGAAAGCTGACCAAGATAAAATGGGTCAAGCCCTCGCTAAGCTTGCTGAAGAGGATCCAACGTTCCGCACTGAAACAAACCCAGAGACTGGTCAAACGATCATCTCAGGTATGGGTGAGCTTCACCTCGACATCATCGTTGACCGTATGCGTCGCGAGTTCAAAGTCGAAGCAAACGTTGGTGCTCCACAAGTAGCTTACCGTGAAACGATCCGCCAAGCGGCGAAGATCGATTCGAAGTTCGCTCGTCAATCTGGTGGTCGTGGTCAGTATGGTCACGTCGTCGTAGAATTCGAGCCGAACGAAGAAGGCGCTGGCTTCGAGTTCAACAACAAAATCGTCGGTGGTGTTGTTCCACGTGAATACATCCCAGCGGTTGAGCACGGAATCGAAGAAGCACTTCAAAACGGTATCCTTGCTGGTTACCCAGTCGTTGACGTAAAAGCTTCACTCGTCTTCGGATCGTACCACGATGTCGACTCAAACGAGATGGCATTTAAAGTTGCGGCTTCAATGGCAGTCAAACAACTTAAAGATAAGAGCGGCGCTGTTATCCTTGAGCCAATGATGAAAGTTGAAATCGTTATCCCAGACGAATACATGGGAGACATCATGGGTGATGTTACATCACGCCGTGGTCGCGTAGAAGGTATGGAAGCACGCGGTAACGCTCAAGTTGTCCGTTCAATGATTCCACTTTCTGAAATGTTTGGATACGCTACTGGTCTTCGTTCACGCACACAAGGTCGCGGAACGTACTCGATGCACTTCGATCACTACGAAGAAGTACCGAAATCAGTTGCGGAAGAAATCATCAAAAAAGCGAACGGCTAATCCTTCACAGGTTGTCACGCTTTTATGATTAGTGTAAGCTAAGGAAGGTGTACGTTATCTTACGACTCACCTTCCTAGTTATAAAAAATTATTAGACACATAGAGGAGGAATTCAGAATGGGTAAGGAAAAATTCGACCGTTCTAAACCGCACGTTAACGTTGGTACAATCGGCCACGTCGACCACGGTAAAACAACTTTAACAGCAGCTATCTCAGCTGTACTTGCAAAAGCACAAGGTAAAGCTGCAACTAAGTTTGACCAAATCGATGGTGCTCCAGAAGAGCGCGAGCGCGGTATCACAATCGCAACAGCTCACATCGAGTACGAAACAGAAAAACGCCACTATGCACACGTTGACTGCCCAGGTCACGCTGACTATGTTAAAAACATGATCACTGGTGCTGCACAAATGGACGGCGCGATCCTCGTTGTTTCTGCAACAGATGGTCCAATGCCACAAACACGTGAGCACATCTTGCTTTCACGTCAAGTAGGTGTTCCTTTCATCGTAGTATTCATGAACAAAGTTGACATGGTTGACGACGAAGAGCTTCTTGAGCTCGTCGAAATGGAAATCCGTGAGCTTCTTTCTGAGTACGACTTCCCAGGTGATGACCTCCCAGTTATCCAAGGTTCTGCTCTTGGCGCGCTTAACGGCGAAGCTAAATGGGAAGAAAAAATCATGGAACTCATGGCAGCTGTCGATGAGTACATCCCAGAACCAACTCGTGACACTGAAAAAGACTTCATGATGCCAGTTGAGGATGTCTTCTCAATCACTGGTCGTGGTACAGTTGCTACTGGCCGCGTTGAGCGTGGAGTTCTTAAAGTCAACGACGAGATCGAAATCGTTGGTCTTCACGAAGAAACTAAAAAATCAGTATGTACTGGTGTAGAGATGTTCCGTAAGCTTCTTGACTATGCTGAAGCTGGCGACAACATCGGTGCTCTTCTCCGTGGTGTATCACGTGACGACATCGAGCGTGGACAAGTTCTCGCGAAACCAAACACAATCACACCACACAAAAAGTTCAAAGCGCAAGTTTACGTTCTTTCTAAAGAAGAGGGTGGCCGTCACACGCCATTCTTCGCGAACTACCGCCCGCAGTTCTACTTCCGTACAACTGACGTAACTGGTATGGTTCAACTTCCAGAAGGTACTGAAATGGTTATGCCTGGGGACAACATCGAAATGACTGTTGAACTCATCGCACCAATCGCTCTTGAAAAAGAAACTCGTTTCTCAATCCGTGAAGGTGGCCGTACAGTAGGCGCTGGATCAGTTACAGAAATCGTTGAGTAATTTTTAAGACAAAGGTCTTCCGTCTCCCGTGGCGGAAGACCTTTTTTCATTTCTTTGAAAACAGTCTTGCAACATGGTCTGACATCTTATATACTGAGGAAAGTGTTTGTGCGAGTGGTGAGAGACTTGAATACATATTCTATTTTATTAGTGCTTGCATTCTTGCTGGTGATTCAGTATGATAGAATATGTTGGTCACAAACACAACGCGATGAAGCGGGAGGTTATGACACACCAGGCGGCATTGCCATGGCTAGTGTGGAAATTTCCGCGGAGAATGTCTATTTACAAAATAGGCGAAAAGGAGGGAAATAACATGGCAAATGAAAAAATTCGGATCCGTTTGAAAGCATACGATCACCGCGTGCTTGATCAATCGGCTGAGAAGATTGTCGACACAGCAAAACGTTCAGGTGCTACTGTATCTGGTCCGATCCCACTCCCAACGGAGAAAGCGGTCTACACAGTACTTCGTGCCGTTCACAAGTACAAAGATGCTCGTGAGCAGTTCGAAATGCGTACACACAAACGTTTGATCGACATCGTTAACCCAACACCGAAAACTGTTGATGCGCTTATGCGTCTCGAACTTCCATCAGGCGTTGACATCGAAATCAAACTTTAATTTTTCTTCTATAGATAGTTGATACTAGCCAGAAGATCAAAATCATTCAATATTAGGAGGTGTATCTCATGGCTAAAGGAATCTTAGGAACTAAACTCGGTATGACACAAATCTTCAACGAGTCAGGCGAAGTTGTCCCTGTTACTGTCGTTTCAGTCGAAGGTAACGTTGTTCTTCAATTGAAAACAACGGAAGTTGACGGTTACGAAGCAGTTCAACTCGGCTTTGGTGATATCAAAGAAGGTCGTCAAAACAAACCGCAAAAAGGTCACGCTGCGAAAGCAAACGCGACACCTAAGCGCTTCATTAAAGAAATCCGTACATCAGTAGCAGATTTCGAAATCGGTCAAGAGATTAAAGCAGATACTTTCGCTGCAGGCGAAATGGTTGATGTAACAGGTACGTCGAAAGGTAAAGGTTTCGCTGGTGCAATCAAGCGTCACAACCAATCACGTGGTCCAATGGCTCACGGTTCGCGTTACCACCGTCGCCCAGGTTCAATGGGTCCTGTTGCTCCTAACCGTGTATTCAAAGGGAAATTGCTCCCTGGACGCATGGGTGGAGAGCAAATCACTGTTCAAAACCTTGAAATCGTAAAAGTTGATGCAGAACGCGGCTTACTCCTCGTCAAGGGTGCTATCCCAGGCGCACGTAAGAGCCAAGTTGTCATCAAAACTGCGGTTAAAGGCAACTAATCCGTTTGCAAGGAAAGGAGGAATAACGAATGCCTAAAGTAGCTTTGCTTAACCAAACAGGTACACAAGTTGGAGACATCGAGCTCGCAGATGCCGTTTTCGGAATCGAGCCAAATGAAGCAGTCGTATACGATGCAATCGTCATGCAACAAGCTTCACGTCGCCAAGGTACACATGATACAAAAGGTCGCTCGGAAGTTCGCGGTGGCGGCCGTAAACCATGGAAACAAAAAGGTACTGGTCGTGCACGCCAAGGTTCGATCCGTTCGCCACAATGGGTTGGCGGTGGAACAGTCTTCGGTCCAACACCACGTTCGTACGCTTACAAACTTCCTAAAAAGGTTCGTCGTCTCGCACTTCGTTCAGCACTTTCTTCGAAAGTCGCTAACAACGAGTTCATCGTTCTTGAAGGATTGACAATCGATGCTCCTAAAACTAAGGACATGATCGCAGTATTCGCTGCTCTTTCAATCGAACGTAAAGTTCTCGTCGTTACTGCTGATTACAACGAGTCAGTCGTTCTTTCAACACGCAACATCCCAGGTGTCACAGTCGTTGACGCTGCAGGTGTAAACGTCCTTGATCTTGTCGCTCATGACAAAGTCATCATTACGAAGGACGCTGTTGCGAGAGTAGAGGAGGTGCTTGCATAATGGCACACACACACGACATTATCAAACGTCCTGTCATTACTGAACGTTCAGTAAACCAAATGGCTGAGAAAAAGTACACATTCGAAGTAGACGTGAAGGCATCTAAGACTCAAATCAAAGATGCAGTTGAAGCGATCTTCGGAGTGAAAGTTGACAAAGTCAATACATTGATCTCAAAACCAAAAGCAAAACGCGTAGGTCGTCACGCTGGTTACACAGCACGCCGCAAAAAAGCGGTCGTCACGCTTACTGCAGATAGCAAAGAACTCGATTACCTCGGTTAATCGGAACTCTGTAGAAAAGGAGGGAACTCTCGATGGGAATTAAAAAGTTTAAACCGACCACTAACGGTCGTCGTAATATGACTGCACTTGACTTTGCTGAGATTACGGCTTCACGTCCTGAAAAATCGTTAACTGAAAAGCTTTCGAAAAAGGGCGGACGTAACAACCAAGGTCGCTTGACAGTACGTCACCAAGGTGGCGGACACAAACGTAAATATCGTATCATCGACTTCAAACGGAACAAGGATGGCATCGCTGGTCGTGTCGCTACAATTGAGTACGATCCAAACCGCTCTGCTAACATCGCATTGATCCACTACATCGATGGTGAAAAACGCTACATCCTCGCACCGAAAGGCTTGAAAGTAGACATGCAAGTCATGGCTGGACCAGAAGCTGACATTAAAGTCGGTAATGCTCTTCCACTTTCAAACATCCCAGTCGGTACGTTGATCCACAACATCGAACTTAAGCCAGGTAAAGGTGGTCAGCTCGTTCGCGCAGCTGGTACTTCTGCTCAGCTTCTCGGTAAAGATGGTAAATACGCGATCGTTCGTCTTCAATCAGGCGAAACTCGTATGATCCTTGCTACTTGCCGTGCAACAGTCGGCGCTGTCGGTAATGAAGAGCACGAGCTCGTCAATATCGGTAAAGCTGGTCGTTCACGCTGGCTCGGAAAACGTCCTACAGTTCGTGGTTCTGTCATGAACCCAGTCGATCACCCACACGGTGGTGGTGAAGGACGTGCTCCAATCGGTCGTTCGGGCCCACTTACTCCTTGGGGTAAACCGGCACTCGGATACAAAACTCGTAAGAAAAACAAAGCGAGCGATAAATATATCGTCCGTCGTTCTAAAAAATAATTACATGATTTCTGGACGGTTCGTAGGAACCGTTCCTGAATCATGCCAAAGGGAGGTACAACTATGGGTCGCAGCTTGAAAAAAGGTCCATTCGCAGATCACCATCTGCTCGCTAAGGTTGATAAAGCCAACGAAGCTGGTGACAAACATGTCATCAAAACTTGGTCACGCCGCTCGACAATCTTCCCAGAGTTCATCGGTCACACGATCGCTGTCTACGATGGTCGTAAACACGTACCGGTTTACGTGACAGAAGATATGGTCGGTCACAAACTTGGTGAATTCGCTCCAACACGTTCTTACAAAGGACATGCTGGAAACGATAAGAAAACGAAACGTTAATCTGAGGGGAGGTACTCATTATGCAATCAAAAGCATCGGCTAATATGGTTCGCATTGCTCCTCGTAAGGCACGTCTCGTAGTAGACTTAATCCGCGGGAAGCAAATCGGCGAAGCACTTTCGATTCTTGCTTACACGAACAAGGCAGCAACGCCAATCGTTGAGAAAGTATTGAAATCGGCAATCGCGAACGCTGAGCACAACTTCGACATGAACATCGAAAACCTCGTAGTCACTGAGGCTTACGTAAACGAAGGTCCAACGCTCAAACGTTTCCGCCCACGTGCAATGGGTCGCGCAAGCCGCATCAACAAACGTACGAGCCACGTTCACATCGTGGTATCTGAAAAATAAGGAGGGATTACCGTGGGTCAGAAGATTAACCCAACTGGTCTTCGCGTAGGTATCATCAAAGACTGGGAATCACGTTGGTTCGCAGATAAAGACTATGCTGATCTCCTTCATGAAGACTACGTAGTTCGTGAATATATCGAAAAACGTCTTAAAGACGCTAGTGTCTCTAAAGTAGAAATCGAGCGCGCAGCTAACCGCTTGAACATCTCACTTCACACTGCTAAGCCTGGTATGGTTATCGGTAAAGGCGGTTCTGAAATCGAAACACTTCGTAAAGACATCACTAACCTTGCAAAAGGCAAACGCGTTCACGTTAACGTCGTTGAAGTGAAAAACCCGGATGCAGTTGCTAAGCTCGTCGCTGAGAACATCGCTCGCCAACTTGAAGGTCGCGTATCGTTCCGTCGTGCTATGAAGCAATCAATCCAACGCTCAATGCGTTCTGGTATCAAAGGAATCAAGACTGAAGTTTCTGGTCGTCTTGGTGGCGCTGATATCGCTCGTTCTGAGAAGTATTCGGAAGGAACAGTTCCACTTCATACACTCCGTGCAGACATCGATTACGGTACTGCAGAAGCTGATACAACTTACGGCAAAATTGGCGTAAAAGTATGGCTCCACCACGGTGAAGTGCTTCCTACGAAAAAAGCAGCAGCAAACGAAGAATAATCCACATCCGTCTAGGGAAGGAGGCAACACAACATGTTGTTACCAAAACGTGTAAAATATCGTCGTGTTCACCGCGGCAACATGCGTGGTAAAGCGAAACGTGGTACTACAGTACACTTCGGCGAGTTCGGTATCCAAGCTCAAGAAGCTAGCTGGATCACTAGCCGTCAAATCGAATCAGCGCGTATCGCGATGACTCGTTATATGAAACGTGGTGGTAAAGTGTGGATCAAGATCTTCCCACACAAGCCATACACTAAAAAACCTCTTGAAGTCCGAATGGGTTCAGGTAAAGGTGCTCCGGAGGGCTGGGTAGCAGTCGTCAAACCGGGTAAAGTAATGTTCGAAATCGCAGGAGTATCGGAAGAGATCGCACGCGAAGCTCTCCGTCTTGCATCACACAAACTTCCAGTAAAATGTAAGTTCGTAAAACGTGAAGAAAATGGTGGTGATACGAATGAAAGCAACTGATCTCCGTCAGCAAACAACTGAAGAGCTTAACGGTAAAGTCGGTTCGTGGAAAGAAGAGTTGTTCAACCTTCGTTTCCAACTCGCGACTGGTCAGCTTGAGAACCCTGCTCGTATCCGTGAAGTGCGCAAGTCGATTGCACGCGCGAAAACCGTTCTTCGTGAACGCGAACTCGGCATCAACAACGCATAATTCACTCGGATTCTGAGAGGAGGAACACTCAATGGAACGCACTAACAACCGCAAAGTGTTAACTGGACGCGTCGTTTCTGACAAAATGGACAAAACGATCGTAGTTACAGTTGAAACAAAAGTAAAGCACAAGCTTTACGGCAAACGCGTAAACTACTCTAAAAAGTACAAAGCGCATGATGAAAACAACACAGCTAAAATCGGTGATGTTGTACGCATTCAAGAAACACGTCCATTATCTAAGGACAAACGTTTCCGTCTCGTAGAAGTCATTGAAGAAGCAGTAATCATCTAAACTCTAATTAGTTCGGGTGAATAAACATCCGGAGGGAGGTACAATCGTATGATTCAACAAGAATCTCGCTTAAAAGTAGCAGACAACTCAGGAGCTCGTGAAGTCTTGACGATCAAAGTCCTCGGTGGTTCTGGTCGTAAAACTGCTAACATTGGTGACGTTATTGTTTGTACAGTAAAACAAGCAACACCAGGTGGCGTTGTCAAAAAAGGTGAAGTTGTACGCGCAGTAGTCGTTCGTACTAAACGTGGCGTTCGTCGTAAAGACGGTTCGTACATCCGTTTTGACGAAAACGCAGCAGTCATCATCAAAGATGACAAAAGCCCACGTGGCACACGTATCTTCGGACCAGTCGCACGCGAACTTCGTGAAAAAGACTTCATGAAGATCGTCTCGTTGGCACCGGAAGTACTTTAATTCCAAAGAATTCCTACAAGGAGGTGCTCTAACGATGCATGTCAAAAAAGGTGATAAAGTTCAGGTTATGACTGGTAAAGACAAAGGCAAACAAGGCGTTGTCCTTACAGCTATGCCTAAAAAAGATCGCGTAATCGTCGAAGGCGTTAACATGATCAAAAAACACTCAAAACCTTCTCAACTCAACCCGCAAGGCGGAATTGTCGAGAAAGAAGCACCGATTCACGTATCGAACGTTATGCTCATCGACCCTAAGACAGGTAACCCAACACGCGTTGGTTTCACTGTGGTTGACGGCAAGAAAGTACGTATCGCTAAAAAATCGGGCGAAGCTTTAGATAAATAAGAAGATTTAAAGAAAGGAGGTCCACTTTCTGATGAACCGTTTAAAAGCTAAATACCAAGACGAAATCGTCAAAGTAATGATGGAGAAATTCAATTACAGTTCTGTAATGCAAGCGCCGAAAGTCGATAAAATCGTAATCAACATGGGTGTTGGTGACGCTGTTACGAACTCTAAGGCACTTGACATGGCAGTTGAAGAGCTTCAGCTCCTCACTGGTCAGAAGCCACTCATCACGAAAGCTAAGAAATCAATCGCTGGTTTCAAACTTCGTGAAGGTATGCCAATCGGTGCGAAGGTTACACTTCGTGGCGAGCGCATGTACGAATTCCTCGACAAGTTGATCAACGTGTCACTTCCACGTGTACGTGACTTCCGTGGCGTATCGAAAAAATCTTTCGATGGTCGTGGTAACTACACGCTAGGCGTGAAGGAACAATTGATCTTCCCAGAGATCGACTACGATCGCGTATCGAAAGTCCGTGGTATGGACATCGTTATCGTAACTACTGCTAACACGGATGAAGAGTCACGTGAGCTTCTCACAGCACTCGGCATGCCATTCCAAAAATAAGGGAGGTCGACAACATGGCTAAGAAATCAATGATCGCACGTGAAGTAAAACGTCAAGCACTCGTTGAGCGCTACGCTGAAAAACGCGCAGAATTGAAAGCACAAGGCGACTACATCGGCTTGAGCAAACTCCCACGTAACTCTTCAGCGGTTCGTTTACACAACCGTTGTAGTATCACTGGCCGTCCACACGGTTACATTGGTAAATTCGGTATCAGCCGTATTAAGTTCCGTGATCTTGCTCATAAAGGTCAAATCCCTGGTGTTAAAAAAGCAAGCTGGTAATTCATTAAAGTTGTGAAAGGAGGTACATCGCATGGTTATGACAGATCCGATTGCAGATATGCTTACACGCATTCGTAATGCAAACATGGTTCGCCATGAGAAGTTGGAAATGCCAGCTTCTACAATCAAACGTGAAGTCGCTGAAATCCTCAAACGTGAAGGTTTCATCCGCGATGTTGAATATCTCGAGGACAGCAAACAAGGTACGCTCCGCGTATTCCTTAAATACGGCGCAAGCAACGAGCGCGTCATCACTGGACTCAAACGTATCTCGAAACCAGGTCTTCGCGTTTACGCGAAAGCTGATGAAATCCCGAAAGTACTCGGTGGTCTCGGAATCGCTATCGTTTCAACATCTAAAGGTGTAATGACTGACAAAGAAGCTCGCCAACAAAAAGTCGGCGGCGAAGTGATCGCATACATCTGGTAATACACGCATAAAAAGAACGGAGGTGTCTTAAATGTCACGTATTGGTAAAAAGCCAGTCGTCATCCCAGCAGGCGTTACAGTAACAGTTGAAAACAACACGGTTACGGTAAAAGGTCCTAAAGGGGAACTCACACGCGAGTTCAGCCCAGCTATGGCGATCAACGTAGAAGGTAATGAATTGACTGTCACTCGTCCGAACGACGAGAAAGCAAGCCGTACGATCCACGGAACGACTCGTGCGCTTATCGCGAACATGGTCGAAGGTGTAAACAACGGTTTCGCTAAGACACTCGATATCCAAGGTGTTGGTTACCGTGCACAAAAGCAAGGTAACAAAATCGTACTCAACCTCGGTTACTCACACCCAATCGAGTACACTCCGGAACAAGGCATCGAAGTCGAAGTTCCTACGAATACGCAACTCATCGTTCGCGGAATCAGCAAAGAACGTGTTGGTCACGTCGCTGCATTGATCCGTTCGTACCGTCAGCCTGAGCCGTACAAAGGTAAAGGTATTCGTTACAGTGATGAAGTCGTTCGTCGTAAAGAAGGTAAAACAGGTAAGTAATTCGCAAATGCGAATTGACCGGAAAGGAGTGGCATAAATGATCTCAAAGGCAGATAAAAACGCTACGCGTAAAAAACGTCATGGTCGTGTCCGTCGTACAATCATCGGGACTGCAACACGTCCACGTATGAACGTATTCCGTTCGAACAAGAACATTTACGTACAAGTCATTGACGATGCAACACATGCAACACTCGCATCTGCATCATCACTCGACCTTGAAAAAGGCAACACGACTGACGCTGCAACAGCAGTTGGTAAGCTTGCAGCTGAGCGCGCTCTTGAAAAGGGTATTGAAACAGTCGTTTTCGACCGTGGAGGATATCTCTATCATGGACGTATCAAAGCTGTAGCTGAAGCAGCTCGTGAAGCTGGTCTCAAATTCTAATAGAAAAGGAGGGAACCTCTACATGCGCCAGTTAGAAATTAACATGGATCAACTCGAAGAACGCGTTGTTACCGTAAACCGCGTCGCGAAAGTAGTAAAAGGTGGCCGTCGCTTCCGTTTTGCTGCACTCGTCGTCGTTGGTGACAAGAATGGTCACGTAGGTTTCGGTACGGGTAAAGCTCAGGAAGTGCCTGAAGCGATCCGTAAAGCAATCGAAGATGCTAAGAAAAACATGGTTAACGTTCCAATCGTTAACACAACAATTCCACACGAAGTCAACGGTGTATTCGGTGCAGGTCACGTCTTCTTGAAGCCTGCTTCTGAAGGTACTGGAGTCATCGCTGGTGGTCCAGTTCGTGCGGTTCTCGAATTAGCGGGAATCAACGACATTCTTTCAAAATCACTTGGATCAAGCACTCCAATCAACATGGTTCGTGCGACTGTCGAAGGTCTCACATCACTCAAACGTGCTGAAGAAGTTGCGAAACTCCGCGGTAAAACCGTCGAAGAACTTCGCGGTTAAGAAAGGGAGGGAAAACAGATGGCGAAACTCGCAGTTACCCTCACACGCAGCATGATCGGTCGTCCGGAGAACCAACGCGTTACTACTCGTACGCTTGGTCTCCGTAAGATGCACCAGACTGTTGTCGTACCTGACAACGCTGCTATGCGTGGGATGATTAACCACGTGTCACACTTAGTGACAGTAAAAGAAATTCAAGAGTAATAGTTCGATATAATTTTATGAGGAGGTGCCCCACTATGAAACTCCATGAATTGAAACCAGCTGCTGGTTCACGTTCAGAACGCAACCGTGTAGGTCGCGGTATGTCTTCTGGTAACGGTAAGACTTCTGGCCGTGGTCACAAAGGTCAAAAAGCTCGTTCAGGCGGTGGTGTTCGTCCAGGTTTCGAAGGTGGACAAAACCCACTTTACCGTCGTTTACCAAAACGCGGCTTCAACAACCCAACTCGTAAAGAGTTCGCGGTCATTAACCTTGACACACTCAACCGTTTTGAAGAAGGAACTGAAATCACTCCAGAACTTCTTGTCGAGACTCGTACAGTCAAAGGCATGAAAGACGGCGTTAAGATCCTTTCTAACGGTAAGATCGAAAAGAAACTAACAGTTAAAGCTCATAAGTTCTCCGAAGCTGCGAAGCAAGCGATCGAAGCTGCCGGCGGTACGGTTGAGGTGATCTAATGTTTCAAGCGATCTCCAATATGTGGCGCGTAGCTGACATTCGTCGGCGCATTCTCTTTACCTTGGCATTGGTCATCGTGTTCCGGATCGGAGCACATATCCCGGTGCCGATGGTAAACACGGAAGTGTTCAAGATCGACCAGAATGGTATTCTTGGTTTCTTGAACTCGTTCGGTGGGAATGCTTTGCAGAATTTCTCACTCTTTGCGATGGGAATCATGCCGTATATCACGGCCTCGATCGTTGTCCAACTCTTACAGATGGACGTTGTTCCAAAGTTTGCCGAATGGGCAAAACAAGGAGAGGCGGGCCGTAAGAAGTTAGCAACGGTAACGCGCTATGGAACGATCGTACTCGGCTTAGTCCAAGCGTTTGGAATCGCGCTTGGATTTAACCGTATCTACCCAGGTCTTGTCGACGAACAGTTCGGCACCTGGACATACGTTATGATTGCACTCGTATTGACAGCGGGAACAGCATTCTTGATGTTCATCGGTGAACTCATCACGGAGAAGGGCATTGGTAACGGGATATCAATGATCATCTTCGCTGGGATCGTCGCGGGCTTCCCGAATGCATTCCGCCAGATTTACGAAACGAAGCTCCAAAATGCAGGGGATGCTTTGTTTGTAAACGTGCTTTATATCGTACTCTTGCTTTTAATCATCATCGCGGTCATCGTCGGAGTCATCTACGTCCAGCAAGCTGCACGTAAGATTCCGATTCAGTACGCTAAGCGTACGGTGAACCGGACACCAGTTGGCGGTCAATCGGCACACTTGCCGATCAAATTGAACGCTGCCGGTGTTATTCCAGTCATCTTCGCGGTGTCGTTCATGGTGACGCCACCAACGATTGCGAGTTTCTTTGCAAGTCCGGAAACGGCAACGAAGATCCGTGACATCTTCGACTACACGAGTCCAATCGGTATGTCGATCTATGTGGCACTGATCATCGCGTTCTCGTACTTCTACACATTTGTTCAGGTGAACCCGGAACAAATGGCAGAGAACCTTCAAAAACAAGGCGGATACATTCCTGGTATTCGTCCTGGTAAGCAAACGGAGCAGTACATCACGAAGATTCTATACCGTCTGACATTCTTCGGTTCACTCTTCCTCGCTGTCATCGCGGTGACGCCGACATTCTTTATTAAGTTTGCTGGCTTACCGAACTCGGTGCAGATTGGTGGAACGAGCTTGTTGATCGTCATCGGTGTAGGACTAGAGACGATGAAACAGATTGAAAGCCAATTGGTTAAACGACACTACAAAGGCTTTATCCGATAAGGCGGGAGGAAGGGGACCATCCCTTTCCTTTCTGTTGTGTCTATAGAGCTATAGAAGTGGAGGCTACCGACATGAATCTAGTATTGATGGGTTTGCCGGGTGCTGGTAAAGGAACGCAGGCTGCGAAAATCATCGAAGACTATGCGATCCCCCATATCTCGACAGGCGACATGTTCCGCGCGGCGATCAAAGATTCAACGCCACTCGGACAAGAAGCGAAATCATACATGGATAAAGGGGAACTCGTTCCGGACGAAGTCACAATCGGCATCGTACGTGAGCGTCTCGCCAAAGAAGACTGTGCAAATGGTTTTCTCCTTGACGGTTTCCCACGCACAGTGAAACAAGCAGATGCTCTTGAAGCATTACTTGAAGATCTGGGCAAACAAATTGATCACGTCATCCACATCGGTGTAGACCCGGAGAAACTTGTCCCTCGTTTGACAGGTCGCCGGATTTGCCCAACTTGCGGAGCAACGTATCATGTTCTCTATAACCCACCAAAAGTGGAGGGGATCTGTGATATCGACGGATCAGCACTTGTACAACGTGAAGATGACCAAGAGGAGACAGTACGTCGTCGCTTGGAAGTCAACGTCGCTCAAGCGCAACCTTTGATTGACTTTTACGCAGAAAAAGGGTATCTTCGTAATTTGGACGGTGATCGTCCAATCAACGATGTATATTCCGATGTTCAGGCACTCCTTGGTGATCAGTAATGATCATCACGAAAGCGCCGCGTGAAATCGACATCATGCGTAAAGCAGGACAAATCGTCGCCCGGACGCATAAGGAGCTTCAAGCTCACATTCGCCCAGGTATCACGACGGGGCAACTCGACGCGATCGCTGAACGCTATATTCGAAGTCAAGGGGCAACACCATCGTTTAAAGGGTATAATGGTTTCACGGGTAGCATCTGTGCTTCCGTGAACGAAGAGCTTGTCCATGGTATTCCGGGAGATCGTGTACTTCAGGACGGTGACATCATCTCGATTGACATCGGAGCAGAGTACAATGGGTATCACGGAGATTCAGCCTGGACATATCCGGTAGGTACAATCTCTGAAGAGACGAAGCGGTTACTTGACGTAACTGAAGAATCTCTGTATAAAGGATTGGAGCGCGCCAAAGCTGGCGTGCACCTGACAGATATTTCGCATGCGATTCAGTCACATGTTGAAGCAGCGAATTTTTCTGTAGTCCGCGAATATGTGGGCCACGGCGTGGGACAAAATTTGCATGAAGATCCGCAAATTCCACATTATGGACCACCGGGGAAAGGGCCGCGCCTGAAAACCGGCATGACACTGGCAATTGAGCCAATGGTCAACGTCGGGAAACGCTATGTTCGCACACTATCCGACAATTGGACGGTAGTGACGGTGGACGGTAGCATGTGCGCCCACTTTGAGCACACCATCGCCATCACAGACGACGGCTACGAGATCTTAACGGTCGATGCAGAGTGAGCTGTGCGCGTTATTGGTGTCACCTTTCTATAAGCCAGTATCCACTCGTGTTTGTGACCGATGATCTCTCAATGGCTCTTGTAGAAAGCCCCTAGCGCTACAAATCGTCTGGGCTCCCAATCAACTTTATAGAGAAAGGGGTATAATTGATGGCGAAACAAGATGTAATCGAAGTGGAAGGTACGGTTATCGAGCCGCTTCCAAACGCGATGTTTAAGGTGGAGTTAGAAAACGGCCACACGGTCCTCGCGCACGTCTCAGGAAAAATTCGGATGCACTTCATTCGGATCTTGCCAGGAGATAAAGTAACGGTTGAGTTGTCACCATACGACTTGACTCGCGGACGGATCACATACCGTTTCAAATAAAAACTCCGATTTTTTCAGGAGGAGGTATTCACAATGAAAGTAAGACCTTCGGTTAAACCGATCTGTGAAAAATGTAAAGTTATCCGCCGTAAAGGCAAAGTAATGGTTATTTGCGAAAACCCTAAGCATAAACAAAAACAAGGGTAATTAAACAAGGAGGTGCACACATGGCACGTATTGCTGGTGTAGATATTCCACGTGAGAAACGCATCGTCATCTCACTCACTTACATCTATGGTGTTGGTAAAACGACTGCTCAAAAAGTCTTGAAAGAAACTGGTATCTCTGAAGATACTCGTACTCGCGACTTGACTGAGGAACAATTGAACCAACTTCGTGATGGTTTAGACAAAATCAAAGTTGAGGGTGACCTTCGTCGTGAAATCTCACTCAACATCAAACGTTTGATCGAAATCGGTTGCTACCGTGGTGTTCGTCACCGTCGTGGTCTTCCAGTTCGTGGTCAAAACACTAAAAACAACTCGCGTACTCGTAAAGGCCCACGCCGTACAGTAGCGAACAAGAAGAAGTAAGGGAGGGTAAACTAAGATGGCAAAACGCAAACAGAACGTTCGTAGTAAACGTAAAGTCAAAAAGAATATTGAATCTGGTATCGTGCATATCCGTTCAACATTCAACAACACGATCGTTACGATCACTGATATGCAAGGGAATGCAATCTCTTGGGCAACTGCAGGTAACATGGGCTTCAAAGGCTCACGTAAATCGACTCCTTTCGCTGCACAAATGGCATCTGAAACAGCTGCTAAAACAGCAATGGATAACGGTATGCGTACTGTAGAAGTTAACGTTAAAGGTCCTGGTGCAGGTCGTGAAGCAGCTATCCGTGCTCTTCAAGCAATCGGTCTCGAAGTCACTGCAATCCGTGACGTTACTCCAGTACCACACAACGGTTGCCGCCCTCCAAAACGTCGTCGCGTGTAACCCGTCTTGTACTGCAGAGCGGGGATTCGAGTAGACTTTTGTTGATCGTTTGACCAAGCAAGGCAGTAGAAACGTACACAAGGCGGTTGGCGATTGAACGCGATGGCCAACATGACGATATTCAAGGAGGGGTTCAGATGATCGAAATCGAAAAACCGAAGATTGAAACGATCGAGTTAAGCGAGAACGCTACGTTTGGTAAATTCGTAGTTGAGCCGCTTGAGCGTGGATTCGGTACAACGCTTGGTAACTCATTGCGTCGTATCCTATTGTCTTCACTTCCGGGTGCTGCAGTCACTGCAGTCCAAATCGATGGCGTTCTTCATGAGTTCTCGACGATTGATGGCGTTGTAGAAGACGTTACCCAAATCATCTTGAACCTTAAGAAACTCGCCCTCAAAGTGTACTCGGAAGAAGAGAAAACGCTTGAGATCGATATTCAAGGCGCTGGTGTTGTCACTGCTGCGAACATTACGCATGACAGCGACGTCGAAATCCTCAACCCAGAACTTCACATCGCAACGCTTGCAGAAGGTGCATCACTTCATATGCGTCTTACAGCACGTCGTGGTCGTGGGTATGTTCAGGCTGAAGATAACAAACGGGACGATATGCCAATCGGTGTAATCCCAATCGACTCGATTTACACGCCAATTCAACGTGTAAATTATCAAGTTGAAAAAACACGTGTCGGTCAAGATGCGAGCTTCGATAAGTTGACGCTTGATGTTTGGACGGACGGTTCAATCCGCCCTGAAGAAGCAGTGTCACTCGGTGCGAAAATCATGACAGAACACTTAAACATCTTTGTTGGTCTTACGGACGAAGCGCTCCATGCTGAAATCATGGTCGAAAAGGAAGAAGATCAAAAAGAAAAAGTACTCGAAATGACGATCGAAGAACTCGATCTCTCAGTTCGTTCGTACAACTGTTTGAAACGCGCTGGTATCAACACGGTTCAAGAACTCGCGAACAAGAGCGAAGACGAGATGATGAAAGTCCGTAACCTCGGACGTAAATCACTCGAGGAAGTTCAAGCGAAACTCGACGAACTCGGACTAGGCTTGCGCAAAGAAGACTAATACTATTAATTGCACGAAGGAGGGAATCCATCCATGGCATACTCGAAATTAGGCCGTACAAGCTCACAACGTAAGGCACTTTTGCGTGACCTTGCGACTGATCTCATCATCAATGAGCGTATCCAAACTACAGAACAAAAAGCGAAGGAACTTCGTCCAGTCGTAGAGAAACTCATCACTTTAGGTAAACGCGGTGATCTCCACGCTCGTCGTCAAGTTGCATCGTTCGTTCGCCGTGAAGCTGCTGGTCAAAACGCAGAGGGCAAAGCACAAGACGCGATCCAAAAATTATTCGCTGATGTGGCTCCACGTTTTGCTGAGCGTCAAGGTGGTTACACACGCATCATGAAAATGGGACCACGTCGTGGTGACGGCGCAGAAATGGTCATCATCGAACTCGTTTAATCCTCATTAAATGATTCGCCATAAAAGGGCAGTGCGTATCCCGCTTCTGCCCTTTTGCTACAAAATGAAAGTATTGATTTGATGAAGGAGGAGAGATCATGGACAAGCTGATTGAACTGGAACAGGTCACCTATCGGTATCCGGAACAGGAGCAAGCAGCCCTACACGAGGTCTCTCTGACGATTCGTTCAGGTGAATGGGTCGCCATCGTTGGTCACAACGGCTCTGGAAAATCAACGCTGACGAAATTGTTTAATGGATTGTTGTTACCGGAGACAGGGACCGTTACGGTTGCTGAGCGCTTTTCAAGTGCGAATCCGGAGCAACTGTGGGAGATGCGCCGAGCAATCGGCATCGTCTTCCAAAATCCAGATAATCAATTCGTTGGCACGACCGTGCGCGACGACGTGGCATTTGCTCTAGAAAACTGGGGTGTGCCACGCGAGGAAATGGTTCGTCGTATCGACGACAGTCTAGCGCGCGTTGGCCTTACGGATTTTGTTGATCGGGAACCCCATCAACTATCCGGCGGACAGAAGCAGCGTGTCGCAATCGCTTCGGCGCTTGCGATGCGCCCTGATGTTCTCGTGCTCGATGAAGCTACATCGATGCTTGATCCATTAGCACGACAAGAGGTCATGTCGACCGTTCAGGAACTCCATGCGACCCACCCAATGGCGGTCATCGCGATTACACACGAATTAGACGAAGTATTACGGGCTAGTCGTGTCATCGTCATGGATGCCGGGAAAATCGTATTAGAAGGATCCCCTCAGGAAGTCTTTCGTCATGCATCGTTCTTAGAAGACATCGGACTCGATGTTCCATTCGTTGTTCGGGTACAAGAACGTTTACGGGCGCAAGGTCTCTCACTCGAGGAGACGATACTAGATGAAAGAGAATTGGTGAACCGTTTATGCCAATCTTAATCCAGGAATTAAATTATACGTATCAACTCAATAGTCCGTTCGAACGAGTCGCGCTACGTGATGTGAATCTTGAGATTCCGTCAGGGGCGCTTGTTGCGTTTGTAGGGCATACCGGATCCGGGAAATCGACGCTCGTGCAGCACATCAATGGGTTGCTCAAGCCGACAGCGGGGAAGGTACAAGTCGATGACATCATCGTCGAACCGAAGAAAAAACAAGACCTCAAGCCATTAAGACGTCGCGTCGGGCTTGTTTTTCAATATCCGGAATATCAATTGTTCGAAGAGACGGTCTTAAAGGATGTCATGTTCGGTCCGATGAACTTCGGTCATGACGCCGCGAAGGCTGAGCAATTAGCGAAAGAGGCATTACGGACTGTCGGACTCGATGAAGTCTTTTGGAGTCGTTCGCCGTTTGACCTGTCTGGTGGGCAAATGAGGCGTGTTGCAATTGCCGGCGTACTCGCTAGTCAACCAGACGTGTTGATCGTCGATGAGCCGACGGCAGGACTCGATCCGCAAGGGCGCAAGCATATGCTGAGTCTGTTTGCCCGGCTCCATGCAGAGACCGGTATGACGTTGCTCCTGATCACGCACGACATGGATCAGGTGCTTGAGTATGCCGAGCGTGTCATCGTCATGGAAGACGCCCAGGTGGCGTTTGACGGGCTACCGCTTGACCTGTTCAAAGAAGAAACACTACTCGAGCAATTCCACCTCGATCTTCCGCACGTCTTATCGCTTGCTTGGCAAGTCGCTGATCAGCGTGGACTGGAACGACCGGACATCCGGACGGAGACCGAATTGATCGAGTGGTTGATGACGAAAGGGGTGAGCGAATGATCGTCGGACAACATATTCCCGGTCAGTCGTACTTGCATCGCTCGTCAGCACTCGCGAAGATCATCTTTGCTTTCTGCTTCATTCCGCTCGTCTTTCTCGCGAACAATGCAGCAACGAACATCTTTTTACTCATTTTTACGTTTCTCGCACTCATGAGTAGTCGCTTACCGCTTCGTTATGTTCTAAAGGGACTACGCCCGATTCTGTTCCTGATCGTCTTTACGTTCGTCATCCAACTGTTCTTCACGCGCGAAGGTGCCGTCCTCTTTGAGTTCGGCTGGCTCCGGATCTACGAAGAAGGACTTCGACTCGCGATCATCGTCTCATTACGTTTCTTCTATCTCGTCTCGATCACGACGCTCGTCACGCTGACGACCTCACCGATCGAATTGACAGATGCGATTGAATTGTTGTTGAAGCCGTTCAAGGTCGTCCGTGTCCCGACGCATGAGATCGCCTTAATGTTATCGATCTCACTTCGGTTCTTACCAACCTTAGCGGAGGAGACAGAGAAAATCATGAAGGCACAGCAAGCACGTGGTGTCGATTTGTCAGCAGGACCAATCAAGGAGCGCTTACGGGCGATCATTCCGTTATTGATTCCCTTGTTCATCTCCGCCTTTAAGCGGGCAGAGGATCTTGCGACAGCGATGGAAGCGCGGGGGTACCGTGGAGGAGAGGGACGGACACGTCTACGGGAGTCCAAGTGGACGATGCGGGATACGGGTCTGATGATCCTACTCGTCCTCCTGACGATCAGTTTAGTAGGATTGCGAGGGATCGGGTAATGCGTCGTTTAAAATGTACGATTCAGTATGACGGAACCGGCTACGCCGGGTATCAGGTGCAACCAAACGGATTGACGATTCAAGAAGTGATTGAAACGACGCTTGCGCGGATGCACAAACATCCCGTCAAGGTCATCGGGTCGGGACGGACGGATGCGAGAGTGCATGCCTACGGACAAGTCATTCATTTTGATACGGAACTAGCGATTCCCCCGGAGAACGTCGTCAAGGCACTGAATACGCTCTTACCAGCGGATATTCGTGTCCGGAGCTGCGAGGAGGTCGAACCGACCTTTGAAGCACGTTACGATGTCGTAGGGAAGGAATACCGCTATTTCGTCCGCCGCGAAGAAAATGCGTTTCGTCGGAATCTATCGGTTCATATCCCGTATCCGCTCGATCTCGAGCGCATCCGTCAAGGGATGGCACATCTCGTCGGGACGCACGACTTCAGTTCGTTCTGTGTCGCGAAGACGGAAACGGATAACCGGGTCCGGACGATTTACGAGGCAGAGTTGATGACGATCGGTGACGAACTCGTCTTTCGATTCCAGGGCAGTGGTTTTCTCTATAATCAAATCCGGATCATGGTCGGGACGTTACTTGACGTCGGACGCGGTCGTTTTGCACCAGAGGACATTAAAAAAATGTTACTGGCAAAGGACCGGAACGTCGCAGGCGTGACAGCGCCTCCCCATGGACTCTATCTATGGGAAGTTTTCTATCCGGAGTGAAAAAAGGCAATTGACATTGGCTATTAAAAAACATACAATGTTTATTGGCATTTCATTTATTATGAAACCACAATCTTAGCCCCGTACACCTAAGATTATGATAGATTCACCTAGTGAATAAATGAAAAATCAAAAACAGAACTTTTAATTCCTTAGGAGGTATTTTACATGCGCACAACTTTCATGGCGAAAGCTACTGATGTAGAACGCAAATGGCTCCTTATCGACGCTGAAGGTAAAACACTCGGTCGCCTTGCGAGCGAAGTTTCATCACTTCTCCGTGGTAAGCACAAGCCTACGTTCACACCACACGTTGACTGTGGGGATAACGTTATCCTCATCAACGTTGAGAAAATCGTTTTAACTGGTAACAAACTCGACAAAAAAGTCTACTACCGTCACTCTGGTCATCCAGGCGGCTTAAAGCAGACTGTTGCACGCGATATGCTTGCTAACAAACCTGAGCGCATGCTTGAACTCGCGATCAAAGGGATGCTTCCAAAAGGTAGCCTCGGTCGTCAAATGTTCAACAAACTCCACGTCTACGCTGGAGCTGCACACAAGCACGAAGCACAACAACCAGAAGTTTACGAACTTCGCGGTTAATACGAATTTAGGAGGAACTACACGATGGCAGATGTACGTTACTACGGCACTGGTCGCCGGAAACACGCGGCAGCGCGCGTTTTCCTCGTTGCTGGAGACGGTAAAGTCACAGTTAACGGTCGCGATATCAGCGAATACTTCGGTTATGAGACATTGATCATGACTGCAAAAGAACCACTCGTAATCACAGAAACAGAAGGCAAGTACGATGTAATCGTAACGGTCAAAGGCGGCGGCTTCACTGGTCAAGCAGGCGCTATCCGTCACGGTATCTCACGTGCTCTTCTTCAAGCGGATCCAGAATTCCGCGGCGCACTCAAAGCGAAAGGCTTCTTGACTCGTGATGCTCGTATGAAAGAGCGTAAAAAATACGGTCTTAAAGCAGCTCGTCGTGCACCACAATTCTCGAAACGTTAATTCTTTTCGAATCCCTCTCACCCTTGTGGTGGGAGGTTTTTTTATGCACTAAAAAACCGCTCTCCTGACGAAGTGTCAGAACAGCGATTCAAGTCAAGTCGACGGAGTGGAGCGTAATCGGTGCAATATCGTCAGAAGAACGTAGAGGATGACGATCGTCAGCGGGATGCTCCAAACAAAGAGAGATTGTATGAATTGGGTAGGTGTATGTGCCGTCGCTTGACCGACATGTCCTGTAAAAGCGGTTTCTTCACTTAAGACGGTTGCATTGTCCGGTAACTTCGTCTCGGTAGCGACAGTCGGTTGCAGCGTCAGATACAGGACGAAGCTAAGATGTAAGAGACAGGTGACGCCAAGTGTCCAAATGATGCGTTTTTTCATAGGATGCTCCTTTTGATATGAGTTAAAATCATTCTGCATTCCATAAGTATAGCGGATTTTGTTTTCGGGAACAGGAGACAAAGGGAGTGAGCATAGATGGCATTATCGATCAGCTGGTTACTCGAGCGAGCGAATCGGAAGTTGAATGCTTCGGGACTTTCACGAGAAGTCGCCAAACGGACGCAAGAGGTCATCCGGGAGATGCATGCGCAAGGGATTTATGTCGGCGTCGCACAAGGGTACCGATCCATTGCAGAACAGAATCGGTTGTACGCACAGGGACGGACACTACCGGGACCAATCGTAACGAATGCACGTGGGGGACAATCGAGTCATAACCGCGGAATTGCCGTCGACCTTTTTCAATATTCCCAAGACGGTACACAAGCGCTGTTTCGAAACGATCAAAGCTTTCAAAAGATTGTTGCTGCGATGAAACGACGTGGCTTTTCTTGGGGTGGGGACTGGACGAGCTTTAAGGACTATCCACACTTTGAATTACTAGGAGTGTCTGAAGAAACGCCGAATCACTCTCGTGCGATCGTTCCGTATCCAGGTCGTCCGTTGTATCAAGGTGCAGCCAATATGAATCCGCGGGATATCGAACGAATTCAGCGTGCAGTCAAAGCAACCGTGACTCGGCGCTTTGATGCAGAGACGGCTCAGAAGGTGCGCGCCTATCAAACACGTCAAGGACTTGATGTCGATGGTGTCGTGGGTCCTGGTACATGGAACCGAATGTTCTAAAACGAGTGAATGATCGAGTGAAATGATGAAAACCGACACTGGACATGGAAAAGTCATCCTTTCCGGTGTCGAAATGTGCAAGCGCTCTCTTATTTTTGTTATACTAATAAGGATTAAATCGAACGTTTTCAGGGGGAAGGCACTATGTTGAATGAACAAGAAATTCGCGAGGTAGTCGGAACGCTCGTCGATCCGACGATTGACCGCCCGCTTGCAGATACGAACGGCATTCGTGACGTCCGGATTAAAGGTGATTATGTCAGTCTGAAAATCGCTTTAGCTCAATCTGGTTCTGGGGAGCAACTCGTGCTCCAACAGCAAATCGTCAAGGAACTAAAAGAAAAAGGATTCAAGACGGTTGGACTCCGTTTTGAGGCACTTGGTGACCACGGGATCCAAGCAGCAACGACACCGTCGATCCTCAAACCAGAATCCGGTACGACGTTCATCGCGATCGCTTCTGGTAAAGGGGGCGTCGGGAAATCAACGGTTTCCGTTAACTTAGCAGTTGCCCTCGCACGAGCAGGGAAGAAAGTCGGCTTGATTGATGCCGATATCTACGGCTTTAGTGTCCCGGACATGATGGGGATCGAAACACGTCCGACTGTCGTTAACGACCGAATCGTTCCACCAGAACGCTTTGGCGTCAAAGTCATCTCGATGGGCTTCTTCGTTGAAGATAATGCACCCGTCATCTGGCGGGGACCAATGCTCGGGAAGATGCTGAACAACTTCTTCGCGGACGTCGAATGGGGCGATCTCGATTACTTGTTGCTTGATCTTCCGCCGGGAACAGGGGATGTTGCGCTCGATATTCATTCGATGCTCCCGAGCTGTCAGGAAGTCATCGTCACGACACCTCATGCGACAGCCGCTTTTGTTGCAGCACGAGCAGGAGCAATGGCGATCAAGACGAACCACCGTCTCCTCGGTATCGTCGAGAACATGGCATACTTTGAAAGCAAAGTGACAGGCGAAAAAGAATATGTCTTCGGCAGTGGTGGCGGAGAAAGGTTGTCAGAAGCGTTAAAAACCGATATTCTAGCTAAGATTCCACTTGGACAACCATATGCGAATGATGCGGACTTCGCCCCATCGATCTATCGCGATGATCATCCATTTGAGACGTACTATAATGAACTCGCCATGCGTGTCATCGAAAAAGTAGAGGGATAAGAATGAAGATTAAAGGATTTTTGAAGCTGTTTTGGATGACGCTCCTAATCGGAACGCTCGCTGGCTTCGTGTTTAACTTGGTAGCAGAACCTGGATATATCCGAAATCAATCGATTAGCGGATATGTGACGGCTCTCTCCTACAGTAGTACGTGGACTGCCATCAGTTTGATGGGATTCTTCTCGTACTTGATCTTACATCGTGTCGGACTCGATTTATTCCGCGGTGCAAAGCTTTGGAATCGTGTCCAGATCGTCTTGATCGCATTTGCACTATTTGATGGTGTCTATCTACGCGGATTAGCATACGGCTTTGATAAGACGAGCCTTTATATTGGTGAGATGGTCGTCTTGCTTTTAATCGCGTTCTTAGTCGCGCGGACGAAAGCACGGGAAACGAACTTTACAGCGTTCATTCCAACCTTGTTCCTCATGACAGTCATCACGTTGATCGAATGGGTACCTGCTTTGCAGGCAACACAAGATAAACGAATGTTATGGGCAGCACTTGCGACACTTTTAATCTGTAATGCCTATCAGATTTTAATGCTGCATCGCTTACAAGAAAAGCCAGCTTCTCAAGGACAATCGCAAAAACAGGCATAACGAAAAAGACCCGCGAACGGGTAGTGTTTTACCGGTTCAAGCGGGTCTATCTTTTTTTCTAAAGTTTTTTTAGAAAAACAGTTGACGAAAAAAACAAGAGTTGATATATTAATACATGTCGCTGAGGCACACGCCAAACGCGAACGTCACAGACGAAAAAAACTTCAAAAAAGTAATTGACATCACATATTACTTTACTGTAAGATTTAAAAGTCGTCAAATGACATATTGGACTTTGAAAACTGAACGATGAGGCAAAAATCGTATTCTACGGAATACAAAAACGAATGAAGCGCAAGCTTCGTCAATCGTGACTTCGGTCACAAAAACGAGCAAGTCAAACACTTCATGGAGAGTTTGATCCTGGCTCAGGACGAACGCTGGCGGCGTGCCTAATACATGCAAGTCGAGC